>Ga0187810_10000016_pt1 | contig 83298 bp, 43 predicted proteins | sample NC_wetland_sal_i_9_FD_132963 | JGI IMG/M metagenome (GOLD analysis project Ga0187810, IMG submission 132963) | Wetland sediment microbial communities from Neuse River Estuary, North Carolina, USA - ASW_5 | ecosystem: Environmental > Aquatic > Freshwater > Wetlands > Sediment | place: USA: North...
GCCGCCTCAAGGATGCCCGCCGCATCGCCACCCGCTATGACAAGCGCGCAGACACATTCTTCTCAGCCGTCTGCCTCGTCGCAGCCCTTAAGTGGTGGGTCAATTGAGTCCAGACCCTAGAGCAAACCGCCTTCAAACGGAATCGGCGTTTTTGCGCAAGTCGGTAGCGCCAGCGTGCCGACGCACACACTTTTGCGCACGCCGCTTTAGAACGGCGGACGCACAGCTTGCCCCGCCTGTGCTGCGGGAGCTGTGCGGACGGATGTGCCGCAAAGTGCATACGTATGCAGCCGATTGCCGGAGGCGAGGGGCGGCCGCTATCATCCTTGCACGGGAAGGAAACGGGCCGCGAGCGCCCTATCGGCGAACAAGATGGAACAGTACGGCGAGCCGGCAAAGCCGGTATCGATGCCGGTCCGTGCGAAACCCACGGTGACGTTCTGGGTGGTCTGGAACATGTGTTTCGGCTTCCTGGGCCTGCAATTCGGCCTGGGCCTGCAGAACGCCAATGCCACGCGCATTTTCGAGACGCTGGGCGCGAAGTTCGACGACATTCCCGCTTTGTGGATCGCCGCCCCGCTGACCGGCCTTCTGGTGCAGCCGCTGGTGGGTTATCTTTCCGACCGCACCTGGACGAAGCTCGGCCGGCGCCGGCCTTATCTTCTGGCCGGCGCCCTGCTCTCCGCCGCCGCGCTGCTCGTCATGCCCCTCTCGCCGCTGTTGTGGATCGCAGCGGTGATGCTGTGGATGCTCGACGCCTCGATCAACACCTCGATGCAGCCCTTTCGCGCCCTGGTCGGCGACCAGCTGCCCTTGGCCCAGCGACCGCTCGGCTATGCCGTGCAAAGCTTCTTCATCGGCATCGGCGCCGTGGTCGCCAGCGCGCTGCCCTGGGTTTTCGAGCAGGCCGGCATCGCCAACACCGCGCCCGCCGGCGTCGTTCCCGACACCGTGCGCTATTCCTTCTTTCTGGGCGCCTGCGTGCTGTTTCTCTCGATCTTCTGGACCGTCGTCTCGACCCGCGAGTATCCGCCCGAGCAGCTCGAAAACTTCGAGGATTCCTCGCCGCCGCTGCGGGCGCAAGGCAAGCCGCGCCGGGGATGGGGAGCGTTCTGGAGCGTGGCGGGCGCGGCCGCTCTGTATGCGGTCTATCATTGGGCGCTCGACAAGCAGCTTTATCTGGTCGGCGGCGGAGCGCTGATCTGGGGACTGGCGCTCCTGTTCCAGCGCCAGGGCGCGCCGAAAGGCTTCTTCGGCACGCTGATGCTCAACATCGAAACGATGCCCGATGCCATGCGGCGGCTGGCGCCGGTGCAGTTCTTCTCCTGGCTGGCGCTGTTCTCGATGTGGATCTACACCACCCCGGCCGTCGCGGAGGTGTTCTTCGGCTCCATCAATACGGAATCGGCCGCCTACAACCGGGGCGCCAACTGGGTCGGCGTTCTGTTTGCCGCCTATAACGGCTTTGCCGCGCTGGCCTCCATCGTCCTGCCCATGATCGCGCGCGGCTTCGGGCTGCGCTGGACGCACCTCGTCAATGTGTGGCTCGGCGGAGCGGGGCTGTTGTCGTTCCTTTTCGTCCGCGATCCCAACTGGCTGCTCGTCTCGATGCTGGGGATCGGCTTCGCCTGGGCCTCCATCCTGTCGCTGCCCTATGCCATCGTGTCGGACAGCGTGCCCGCCAGGACCATGGGCGTCTACATGGGCATCTTCAATTTCTTCATCGTCATCCCGCAACTCGTGGCGGCCAGCGTGCTGGGCTTCTGCCTCAAAATCGCCTTCCGCAACATTCCGGCGATGACGGAGCTTTTCCACACGGCGCCGATGTTCGCGCTCGCCATCGGCGGCGTCAGCTTCCTGATCTCCGGCCTGCTGATGCTGCGGCTGCCGAAGCAGCCGAAGGGCTGAAATCAGGCCGGAGCGGTGGAACGGCGCACGATCAGCCTGGTGGGAAGCACCAGGCTCTCCGCGGGCTCGCCCCGCACCAGCCGCAGCAGCACATCGACCAGCTTCTCGCCGGCCAGCCAGGTGTCCTGCGCCACCGTCGTAAGCGGCGGATTGACCAGGCTCGCGGCCGGCAGATCGTCGTAGCCCACGATCGAGACGTCGCGCGGCACGTCGAGGCCCACTTCCCGGGCGGTGTGCAGCGCGCCGATGGCGATGAGATCGCTGGCCGCCACGATGGCATCGAAACGCTCGCCCCGCTCGATCAGGTCGCGCGCCGCCTCGGCGCCGGACTGCTCCGACGAGATCGCGTCAACTTGCAGCGCCTCGGACGGCTCCAGGCCCGCGGCAACGAGCGCGTCCCTGTAGCCGCGGCAGCGTTCGGCGAATTCCGGGTAATGACTCGAACCCTCGCCGAGAAAGGCGATCCGGCGCCTGCCCAGCGCGATCAGATGGTCGGCGGCATCGCGTCCACCCTGGTAGTTGTCGCTGCCGAGCGAGACGCCGGGTTGCCCGATCTGCACCGCTCCCCAACGCACGAAGCGCACCCCCTGCTCCGCCAGCTTGCGCAGGCGTTCGCGATAGGTGAGGAAGTCGCCGTAGCCCAACAGGATGAGGCCGTCGGCCTTGCCGCTGTCCTCGTAGTCCTCGTTCCAGTCCTGGGCGAATTTCTGGAACGAGATCAGAAGATCGTAGCTGCGCCGGGCACAGGCGCGCGTGATCGATCCCACCATCGCCAGGAAAAACGGATTGATCAACGACTGATCCGGCGACGGGTCCTCGAAAAAAAGCACGGCGATGGTGTTGCAATGCTGGCTGCGCAGGTTCGAGGCGCTCTTGTCGACCTTGTATTTGAGCTCGCGGGCAATCGCCTCGATGCGGTGGCGCGTGTCCTCGCTGACGTTGGGATCGCCGCGCAACGCGCGCGACACCGTCGACTGCGAGACGCCGGCGCGATAGGCGATGTCGAACGACGTAGGGCGGTCATGCGCCCGCAGCTTGTCGTCGCTTGCGTTCATACGCCCCCTCCGTTAGCGGGTCTGTTGCAGATCTCTTACGGCGGCACCGATACCGGCAGCGCTCCGAGCATAACCCGAAAGCGATCCCGTTCCAAAACCGCAGCCGGGCGCGGCGCGAACCCTGCCGCACTGTGAGTGCGGACGCAAATTCAGGATTTTCCCCACTCGTCCGCCTGCGATTGCTCCCCGTCGTTGCTCAAAAGGAAAAGTAGAGGTTCCGCCAGCCGCGCCCGCCATGCGTTTTCGTCGTGGCCGGCATCGGGATAGGTCTTGCTTACGAAATCCACCCCGGGGCGCCATCCCATCGACACGAGCAGCGCGTCGATGCGCTGCTGATACGGTTTATAGGAGGCATCGAGGCCCGCGCTGCCGCGATCGAACCAGATGCGGTGGCCGGCGGCGAGTTTCTCACGCAGGTCGTCCTCGAACGCCGGCAGGATGTCGCGCTCCTGCGCCGCCGCAGCGGGCAGCGTCAGCGGCCAGTGGGTCGAAAGACAGGCCGCCCCGCCGAACACGCCGGGATATTCCGTCAGGGCGTAGAGCGAGATCAGCCCGCCCATGCTCGAACCCATGACGAAGGTCGAGCCCCGCTCCGGCTCGGTGCGGTAGGTGCGATCGACGAAGGGTTTCAGCTCCTTCACCAGAAAGCGCAGATAATCGTCGGAAAACGGCACGCCGCCGTATTGTGAAACGAGCAGTTTCCGCGTCGCTTCGGGCAGCCGTGCGAACACGGCCTGCGGCACGTATTGGCGGGCACGTTCGCTCCCCATATGGTCCACCGCCACGACGATCACAGGCTTGAGACGCCCCGCCAGCGCGGCGATGGCGGTATCCACGCCCCAGACCTTGCCGCCGGGCGCGGTGGAGCGCGCCGGCGCCAGGTCGAACAGATTCTGCCCGTCCTGCATGTAGAGCACCGCATAGCGGCCCTTGCCCGCAGCGTAACCGGCGGGAAGCCAGACCGTCACATGCGCCGAACCGATATAGGCGGACTTCATATCGGAATAATCCACCAGCACGCCCGCAGGGCCGGCAAACGCCGCGGCGCAAGTGCGGAACAGAACGGCCAGGACGGCCGGCAATGCCGCTTTCATGCCATCAGCCTCCGCCGGCGGCGGAACGGCCCGCCGCGGCCGGCAGCCAGCCCGGCCTGCGTTTGTGGCGCCCGACCGTGAGCAGCTTGCCGGGCTCGACCGCATGGTCCTCGCCGTAGATGTTGATCACGATCGGCTCGGGCCCCGTATACAGGATCGCCACGCCGTCTTTGCCGACCGTCACCGTCACGGGATGCTCGCGCACCAGCAGGCGGAAGGCGTATTTGCGCCAATTGGCATGGATCAGCGGATGCAGGAAGAGCTTGCCGTCGCGCATCCGCTTGCCGCCGAAGCCCTCCACGATCGCCATCCAGGACCCGGCCATGCTGGTAATGTGCAGCCCCTCGCCCACCTCGTGGTTGTAGTCGTCGAGATCGAGGCGCGAGGTGCGCAGATAGAGTTCATAGGCCTTGTCGATGTCGCCCAGCCGCGCCGCCAGGATCGCGTGGATGCAGGGCGACAGGGAGGATTCGTGCACGGTGCGGGCTTCGTAGTAATCGAAGTGACGCTTGATGAACTCCGTGTCGTAGCGCTCCTCGAACAGGTAAAGCCCCATCAAGGTGTCGGCCTGCTTGATGAAGGGCGAGCGCAGGATGCGGTCCCAGCTCCAATGCTGGTTGAGCGGCCGCTCCGCCGCAGCGATGTCCGCGGCCAGCAGCGGCTCCTTGTCGAGCCAGCCGTCCTGCTGCAGGCAGATGCCGAGCGTTTCGTCGAAGGGAAAGTACATCCTTTCCGCGATCCTGGCCCAGAGCGCCGCTTCCGCCGCCGGGTCGAGCTGCGTCCGGGCGGCGATGTCGGCAAAGCGCTGCGGCCAGCTGTGCGCGACGGAAGCCAGCGAGCGGCACGCGTAATCGAGGCACCAGCAGGCGATGGTGTTGGTGTACCAGTTGTTGTTGACGTTGTTCTCGTACTCGTTCGGTCCCGTCACGCCGAGGATCACATAACGGCCCTTCTCGGGCGAGAAGCTGACGCGCTGCGCCCAGAACCGCGCGATGCCGATCAGGACTTCGAGCCCGTAGGCGGCGAGGTAGGCCTCGTCCCTGGTGTGCTGGATGTAGTTGTAGATGGCGAAGGCGATGGCGCCGTTGCGGTGGACCTCCTCGAAGGTGATCTCCCACTCGTTGTGGCATTCCTCGCCGTTCATCGTCACCATGGGATAGAGCGCGGCGCCGCCGGAAAATCCCAGCCTGGCGGCGTTCTCGATCGCCTTGTCGAGGTGCTTGTAGCGGTAGAGCAGCAGATTGCGCGTCACGCGGCTCGGCGCGGTCGAGACGAAGAAGGGAATGCAGAAGGCTTCCGTGTCCCAATAGGTGCCGCCGCCGTATTTCTCGCCGGTGAACCCCTTGGGGCCGATATTCAGCCGCTCGTCGTCGCCCGTGTAGGTCTGGTTGAGATGGAAGATATTGAAGCGGATGCCCTGCTGGGCTTCGACATCGCCTTCGATGACGATGTCGCTGTGGCTCCAGATCTCGGCCCAGGCGGCCTGGTGCGCCGCGAGCAGGGCGTCGAACCCCGTCGCCTGGGCGGCGGCGGCGACGGCCAGCGCCTGCGCCTTCAGACCCTCTCTCGGGTGATCCTGCGAGGTGGCGACGGCGACGAACTTCGTCAGCGTCACGGTCTTGCCCTTGGAGAGATCAAGCTCGAAGACGTTTTCGGTGCGCAGCGGCGTGTGCCGGCAGCGCGGCTCCGGCACGCGGTCGCCCGCGAGATCGAGACGCATGGCAAAGCCCGCCCGAAAGTCGAGCTTGCGCGTCTGCGCCAGCAGGAAGCCTTCGTTGCGCCGGGATTCGCTTTCGAGCACGTTCCAGAAATGCTCGTCGTAATTGGAATCCTCGTTGCGCACCTCGCCGTCGATGCCGGGCGCGAGCCTGAGGCGAATATCGTCCAGCGCCGTCACCGCGTAGCGCACGACCCCGATGGCGGGATCGGCCATGCTCAGGAAGCGCAGCGCCTCGACGCGGAGCGCCTTGCCGCCGGGCATCGCCGCCACGAAGCTGCGCGACAGCGTGCCTTCCTTCATGTCGAGAACGCGGCGGAACTCCCGCACCGCGCAGGCCGCCAGATCCAGGGGCTCGCCGTCCACCTCGACGCCGATGCCGATCCAGTTGGGCGAGTTCAGCACCTTGGCGAAGTATTCGGGATAGCCGTTCTTCCACCAGCCGACGCGCGTCTTGTCCGGATAATAGATGCCGGCGATATAACTGCCTTGCAGGCTTTCCCCCGAATACGCCTCTTCGAAATTGGCGCGCTGGCCCATGCGGCCGTTGCCGAGGCTGAAAAGGCTCTCGCAGGATTTCTGGCGGGAGGGGTCGAAACCCTCTTCGATCACCGACCATTCGTGGCTTTGTCTTTTTGTTTTCATGGCCGGATTACCGGGTTGTACATTTTTTCGATTCGAATGCCGCCAGCACGGAGGGCAGCGTGAGCGTTGCCAGTCCCGGCGCAACCAGGTCGGCCAGTTCCAGGATCGCGGGGCTTCCGATGCCGATGCCGAACATGCCCGCGGCGTGCGCCGCTTCGATTCCCGCCGCGGCGTCCTCGAACACGGCGCAATGCCCGGCTGCGATGCCGAGCTCCCGCGCACAGAGCAGGAAGACTTCGGGATCGGGCTTGGTGCGCCGGACCATGTTGCCGTCAACCACCGCATCGAACAGCTTCCGCAGCCGCAAGATCTCCAGGATGAGGGCGGAATTCCGGCTGGCCGTCGCCAGCCCCGTCTTCAGCCCTGCGTCCCGGCAGGCGCGCAGGAAAGCCTCGGCGCCCGGCAGGATTTCCGCCGGGCTCATGCTGCGGATATGCTCGAGATAGAAGCCGTTCTTCCGCTCGGCCAGCCGCGCCTTGCTTTCTCGGTCGGGGGAAAGGCCGCCGATTTCGAGCAAAATGTCCAGCGAACGCTGCCGCGAAACGCCTTTCAGCCTTTCGTTGTCCTCTTCGGTGAAGGCAAAACCCAGTTCGTCCGCGATTCGCCGCCAGGCGAGGAAATGGTACTTGGCGGTATCGACAATCACCCCGTCCAGATCGAACAAGCAGGCTTCGAGGCCGCTCATGGCGCCTCCCGCGACGCGCAGACGACGAAGTCGAGCGGCTGGAGCGAGACGTGATAACTGCCGGGGGCGCTCGCCGCGGCGGCACAGGAACCGTGCAGGGCCACAAACCGGCGCGAGGCGGCGTTCACCTGCACTTGCGCTTCGAGCGGGGCCGTGGAGGTGTTGAAGGCGATCACGATCTCGCTTCCCGTAGCGGGATCGAGGCGCGAAACCGCGAACAGGCCCGGCCGTTCCGCATAGTTGCGGACGATCTGCCGGCCCCGCCGCAGGGCGGCATTCGCCATGCGCAGACGGGCAAACTCCGCGATGGCGCGGTAGATCGGATGGTTGCGGTTGAAGTTTTCGACGGCGGTCGTGCTGCTCGAGCCGATCAGCCTCTCGGAATTGTAGAGGGCGACCTTGCTGGCGAACATGTCCTCGCGCGCGGCTTGGTCGGGTCCGGTGCCGGGGAAGCCCTGCTCGTCGCCGTAATAGACGGTGGGAACGCCGCGCAGGGTGAACATCATGGCGTGCGCCAGAATCACGCGATGCAGTACTTCGTCGTCCGAGGCAGCGGGAAACGCCTTGCGCACGACATCGCCGAAACGCCCCGCATCATGATTGCTGATGAAGGTCGGCAGCGTCAGGGCCGTGGCCTCGCCGTGCTCGTAAAGCGGATCGTTCTCGAACAGCCGCGCGAGCTCGATCGTGCCGGCGCGGCCCGCCACCACATCGCGGACCGCCATAGCGAATGCATAGTCGAGCACCGACGGCTGCTTGCTGATCCGTGTCTCCAGTGCTTGCAGCGACTGCGCGTCCACCACGCCTGAGATGTTCTCGCCGAAAATGTGGAAGTTGGGAATGCCGTCCGCCTTGGCCCGCGCCAGCATGGCGGGCACGAAAGCCTGCATGAATTCGGGATTGACGAAGCGCGCGGTGTCGATGCGGAAGCCATCGACATGGTACTTATCGATCCAGGCGCCGAAGATGTCGATCATGCCCTGCACCACGCGCGGATTTTCCGTGAAGAGATCGTCAAGCCCGCCGAAGTCGCCCTTGGTGGTGCTCTCGCCGTCGAAGGTGGTGTTGCCGCGGTTGTGGTAGTAGATCGGGTCGTTCAGCCAGTCCGGCTTTTTCTCGTGCTCTTCGCCCTTCGGGATGTAGACCTGATAGGCGTAGCTCGGATCGGTCAGCTTGGCGAAGTTCTCCTTCGTCTGCACCTCGTCGCCCTGGAAATCGTCGTTGATCGGGGCGCCGGCGATGCCGCCCTTGCGCGTATAGGGATAATCGGCGGGATTGCGGTACGGGCATGCCTGGATGACCGGGCACTCGCGGTACTCGATGACGTCCGCGGTGTGGTTCACGACGATGTCCATGTAGAACTTCATGCCGCGGGCGTGGATGGCGTCGACCAGTTTCTTGAAATCGGCGTCGGTGCCAAAGTGCGGATCGACGTGGGTGAAATCGGTGATCCAGTAGCCGTGATAGCCGGACGATTCGTCGCCCGGATCGCCCTGCACGGCCTTGTTCTTGAAAACCGGTGCCAGCCATACCGCGGTCGCGCCCAGCGACTGGATGTAGTCGAGGCGCCGCATCACGCCCTTGAAGTCGCCGCCGTTGTAGAAGGCCTTCGAGGTCGGATCGAAGCCGGTGTGCAGGCGGTCGCCCTTGAGGCCGCCGCGGTCGTTGGCGCGGTCGCCGTTCTCGAACCGATCGGGCAGGAGGAAATAGATGATTTCATCCTGCGGCAGGCGCTGGAGATAGTTCGTGGTCTGCACGCCCTGGGCATAAGCCGCTGCCCATCCGATGCCGATCAGCGACGTCGCAAAAACCGCAAGATGTGCGGAGTACTTCCATAGAAAACGTAAGGTCTGCATCATTCGTTTGGGCCCCCTTCACTGGGTTTCGTCCGCCATAATGAAGCAAACGGTGAAAATATGTCGCTCTTCGAACCGCGCCGAAAATGGGCGCGGCCTTCCCGGAAAGAAGACCGCGCCTGTCTATCAATACTTATACGACACGCCAAACAAAAGGTTTGTGCCGAACAGCTTGTAGTACTCGGGTTGCTTGGAATTGCCGTTGAGGAAGCTGTTCATCGGGGTGTCGGTGATGTTCTCCGCAGCGAAGGTGAAGTTCAGGGCGTCCCACTGATATCCCAGCTGGACGTCGACCGTGTTCTCCGACGCACCTTCGATGGCCTGCAGCGAGCCATCGAAGTTCGGCACTTCCTGGACATAAGAGCTGCGATAGCGGTCGTTGATGCGGAAGGAGAAGTTGTATTTCTCGTAATAGAAGCTCACGTTGCCCGAGAATTTCGAAAGTTCGGGAATCTGGCCGCTGGGCGAGGTGTTCGGGTCGGGAATCTTGACCGAACTCGACAGCATCGTTCCCTGCGCCTCGATGCCGAAACCGTCGAGGTATGAGGAAATGTGGTTCAGGAGGAAGTTGCCGCCGATGACAACGCCTTCCACGTCGCCGCCATTGCCGTTGACGTATTCGGTGACCGGGCCTTCCCAAAGCTGCGGCGTGTACGTGCCCGCAAGCGCGGCGTAGGGATGGAAATCGGTGACCGTCGTCTTGTCGTAGATGAAGGTCTCCAGATACTTATAGAAACCTTCCACGAACAAGGCTTCGCCTGGCGCGTAGTACCATTCGTAGGTCACGTCAACGTCGTCGGAACGCCAGGGCTTAAGCGCCGGGTTGGCGATACTGCCGCTCCACGGCGAACTTGCCAAGCTTGTCGAATTGGCATTCGCGGCATTGAAATTGACGCTGGTGTTGCCGCCCATCGTATCGAAGCGCGGCCGCGCCAGCGAGCGCCCGGCGCCGAGCCTGATCTGCTGGTCGTCGGTGACCTGCCAGGTCAGGTTCAAGCTGGGAAGAATATCCCAATATTCCTTCTCGACCTGGAACGGCGTGAAGGTATAGGTCGGCCAGTTGCCGCTTTGCGCGTTGCCCGAGACGGTCTGGTCGGAATGTACGAACTGCACGCCGACATTGCCGGTCAAGGGGAGGCTGGCGAGCTGCGTGTCGATGCGGCTCTCGACATAGGGCGTAAAGATTTCTTCGCGGACGTCCCAATAATGGGCCTCAAGCTCGTCGTTGCGCTCGAGATAGATATAGGCGCCACTGGCCCATGCCTTCTTGACATCAATGCTGGGCGTATCGGGCAGGCCGTACGCGCTCATGTCCGTCGGCTTGAGCAGCAAGCCCGAAGGAATGGGTTGCGCTATGTTTTCGCTGCTGAGCGCACCGATGCCTTCGTGGTCGATATAGTCCTTGGTGCGCAGCGACCAGCTGACGCCGAGTTCGATGTCGGCGAAGAAGCCGCCGAGATCGCGCCGCGCCGACAACGTGCCGTCTTTGATCACGTCGTTGGAGATGATGTGCTGCTGATAAGCGGAACCGTAGCAGGCGCCGAAGCTCCCGCCGCAGGCACTGAAGTTGCCGGTCGCCGTGCCGTTCGCAAATCCGGTCGCCACGCCGTTAATCGTTGACGCCGGCCACCACCCCTGCTCCCAGGTCAGGTTTTCGCCGAGCGCAATCGCCGGATTGTTGACCAGTTGCTCCGACCAGTTGGAGATGCCGATCATGCCTTGCGAGCCGGCGCCGGCGGTCAAGGTCACCGTGCTGGTATTTTGCTTCCCGTTGGTGCCGAAGCCGCTGTAGAGCTCGATGCGGCCGTTGTTGCGGTCGGCTTCGGAGAATCCGAAATTGGCCGTCACCGACCAGGGACCGTTGGTATATAGGGCGGTGCCGCCCAGCGAATACTGCTTCGAGACGTCATCGTAGTCGTAGTTCAGGATCTGCGGTGTCGCGATCCAACTCGAGACGCCCTCGGACGGCGTGCTTGGAGGAATCGTGGAGTTCCCGGAGAGCGCTTGCCATTGGGCCGCGAACGTCGGCGCGCCTTGTCCAATCGCATTTCCGCAGCAGGCCGTCTGAACTTCGTCGCCGCGCATGACCGCGCTGTCGTTATAGTAGGAGTAGAACCCATCAATCGTGACTTGGAAATTGTCCGTGGGTCTCCACTGCACCGTGCTGATCGCGGCGTTGCGCATGAGCGTATCGCTGCGGACCTGATCCTGAAGGCCGGTGACGACGTCGTTCGGCTCGTTAAAGCCGTACGGATGCTGCGCATAAATCTGGTTCGGCGCCGACATGCTGGCAAGGCCGATCATGACGCCGAGCTTGTCGCCTGCGAACTGATCGATATAAGAGACACTGGCACGGTAGCCGTAAGCATTTGCATCGGGCTGCAACGCGCCACGCGTGTCGTATTCGCCCTGCAAGCCGACCGCGAAGGTCGTCTTGTCGTAATCGAGCGGCCGGATGGTCTCGAGATCGATAGTGGCGATCGCGCCGTCCACCAGCGACGCTTCGCTGGTCTTGTAGACCTTCACCTGGCTCATGATTTCGGCCGGATACTGGTCGAATTGGATGACGCGGTTGTTGTCCGTCGAGGCTTGGGGACGCCCATTGAACAGGGTCGCGCTCATCGACGGCGGCAGGCCGTTCACCGAAATGTCCTGCCAGTGGCCGTTGTTGTCGCGCTGCGAAGCGAGGCCCGGCAAGCGGGCAAGCGAATCGGCGATCGAGTCTTCCGGCAGCTTGCCGATATCTTCGGCGCTGATCGCTTCGATGATGGTTTCGCTATGCTGCTTCAGATCGAGCGACGCCGCGATACTCGCGCGGTAACCCGTTACGGTGACCGTTTCGACCGCTCCCTGGTCCTGCGCCATGGCGCCGCTTGCTGCAAACAATAAGGCGGCGATGCTGCTGCTCCCGGCAAGTACGGAACGGACGTGCCTGCCCGCGCGCGAATTCAGTGGTTTCATGGATTCCCTCCCGTGTGTTTTTCCCTGCGCGAGCCCCGCCGCGACAGAATTATTTTGCAGCCGGCTTGTCCGGCCGTTTGTTTTCGCTGGGGAGGATTATCCCGGCGCCGTTTCCTGCCAACATGTTGCATACGTATTCATGCGCGCGGCAGTCATGAATACGAATCGCTGTGACAGTTGTGCCCGCATACCAAGAAGCCGTGCGACAGACATGGCGACGGCGTGCCGGCGCGATAGCGCTATCGGAGCTGAAGAAGATAAACGCCAAACGGCTTTAGCGGGATTGCGGAAAGCGAGATCGGGTCTTCCGTGCTCGGCGTCTTCAACAGCGTTGCGGCAATCGCGCTTCCAATACCCAGCTTATCCGGATCGAAACGGACCATCTGCGGCTTGGCCGTGAAATTACAGATCGCAAGCACGGCCGTGCCGTCCGGCGCTTTGCGCAACCAGGACAATACGTTGGCGTCGCCCGGGTTGAGCATCGTCTCGTCGCCCTCCCGCAAGGCGGCGTTGTCATGCTTGAGGCGGCCAAGCGCCCTGAACCAGGTCAGCATGGAATCGGGCCGCCCGGATTCGCTTGCCACATTCGCCTTGGCCGAACCGGGCGGGATCGGCAGCCAGGTCTTGACCCCCGGCGGGGAGAAACCCGCATTGGGCGCCGCCGTCCACTGCATGGGCGTGCGCTCGCCGTCGCGTCCCTTTTCCTTCGGCCAGCCGGTGATGCCGACGGGATCGCGGACGTCCTGCTTGCGCGCGGGCGTGCTCGTCACCATGCCGATCTCGTCGCCGTAGTAGTATATGGCCGTGTCGCGCGAGGCGATGATCACGGTCGACAGCACGCGGCCGATGTCGGCGTTGTGGACGCCGTCGCCGTAGCGGTCCCAGCGGGGCCTGTCGTGATTGTCGAGCACGAACAGCGGCTCGTTGCCGCCGATCCCGGTTTCGGCGTCGTCGATCAGCTTGCGGAAGCGGCTCACGTCCATCTTGTCGATGAAGCCCACCTGCAAATCCATCGGCAGCTGCAACTCGTCGTTGTGCGCGCCGTACATCTTGCGCAGCTCGCCGACCGAGCCGACCCAGGTTTCGCCGATCAGGACGACCTGTCTGCCCGCATAGCCGTCCGCCACCCGGCGCAGCCGGCGCAGGACCGCGTGCACGCCGGGCTGCTTGTCGGTCAAGCTGCCGTCCACCACCACATCGCCGAAGGCGTTGATCCGCGGCTTGCCGTTGCCGTCGCGCACGATGGGTTCGTCACGCAGCTTGGCATCCTCGTAGAGGGTGGTGACGGCGTCGAGGCGGAAGCCCGCCACGCCGCGCTTGATCCAGAAGCGCTCCACGTCGTACATCGCCTTCCGCACCGCCGGATTGCGCCAGTTGAGGTCGGGCTGCTGGGCGTAGAACTTGTGGTAATAGTACTGGCCGGTTCTGGCGTCGTATTGCCAGGCGCTGTGGCCGAACACGGACTGCCAGTTGTTCGGCGGCACGCCCGGCGCCTTGCCGTTACGCCAGATATACCAGTCGCGTTTCGGATTGCTGCGCGAGCTTGCCGATTCGACGAACCAGGGATGCTTGTCGGAGGTGTGGTTCAGCACCAGGTCCATGACGATGCGGATGTGGCGCTTCTTCGCCTCCGCGACCAGCCGGTCGAAATCCTTCAGGGTGCCGTATTGCGGGTCGATGTTTTCGTAATCGGCGATGTCGTAACCGAAATCGACCTGGGGCGAGGGATAAATCGGCGTCAGCCAGATGGCATCGACGCCGAGGCTCTTGATGTAGTCGAGCCGTGCGGCGATGCCGTCGAGGTCGCCGATGCCGTCTGCGTTCGAATCCTGGAAACTGCGGGGATAGATCTCGTAGATCACCGCCCCTTTCCACCACGGGCGCGCGCCCCCCGCCGCCTGGGCCGCGGCGGCACACAGCAGCAAGCCTGCCGCCAACAGCATCAAACCGCGGGCGGCCGAACAGCGAAGCATGAGTCCCTGCCTCCAAGCGCTCTGCCGGCAGAATACAGCGTTGTTCTCAAAGCGCTATCGTGAATACGTATGCGCCGGGACGTCATAGTGCGCCCCGGGGGCGCGCCCTCAGCCGCCGTGACGGAAATCCGGATAGAGCAGCATGCCGCCGTCGATCGCCAGCGTCACGCCGGTGATGTAGCCCGCCAGATCGCTGCACAGAAACGCGATGACGTGGCCGATCTCGTCGGGTTCGCCGACGCGGCCCATGGGGATTTTGGCGTCCAGATCGGCAAGCCCCTTGGGATCCTCCCACACATTGGCATTGATGGGCGTCTTGATGGCGCCCGGGGCGATGGCGACGACGCGGATGCCCTGGGGGGCGACCTCCTGCGCCAGCGTCTTGCTGAACATGCCGAGGCCGGCCTTGGCGCTGGTATAGGCCGAGTATCCGGCCCAGGGGATGAACTCGTGCACCGAGGTCGTGTTGACGATGACGCCGCGTCCCGCCTTGCCCATTCGGGTGACGGCTTCGCGCGCGCAATTGTACGCCCCGACCAGATCGACATCGAGGACGCGCCGCCAGGCGGCGGGATCGCTGTCGGCGCACAAAGCCCGGGTGCCGTCGATGCCGGCATTGTTCACCAGAATGTCGATGCCCCCGAATTCCCCGTCCATCCATTGGAAGAGCGCCTCCACCGCCGAGCTGCTGGCGACGTCCGCAAGGCGGACGACGGCGGTCTTGCCGCCGAACGCCTTCGCGCTTGCCGCCACCGCTTCGGCGGCCGTCGGCGTGTCGCGATAGGTGATCGCGACATCGGCGCCGGCCTGGGCCAGGGACTTCGCCGTCGCCGCCCCCAGCCCCGATTCGCCGCCGGTGATCAGGGCTTTGCGTCCCTTGAGATCGATGGGGATCATGGCAATTCCTTTCTCAGCTGGTCACCGCGATTTCGTAATCCTGCCCTTCCCAGACATTCCGCTCCCGCCAATAGAAGGTGAATTGAATACTCTGACCCGCGGCGAGCTTCGCCACCTCCAAATCGGCGGTGTGGACGCCGAGGCCGGTATCGCGCGTCTCGCATTCGCGCGCATTCTGCCAGCCGTTGACGCCCCAGCGAATGCGCGCGGGCTCCTTCAAGGCCAGGCAAAGCACGTTGCCGGCTTTGAGCCGGCGCAGGCGGACATTCGACGACCAGATGTCGTAGTCGAGGCTCGGGCGCTTTCCCTGATAACGGGCCCAGGTCGCCGCAGGCCGGTCGACCGGGCGGCCGAGCTGGCGGCTGTAGCAGAGCTTGACGAACTCGCTGTGGGCCCAGACCAGCGGCATGGCCGAGCCGCTCGGCTTGCCGCAGGTCAGATCATGCGCCGGGATCGCAGCCGTATCCCACACCTGTTCCGGGATCAGTCCCAAGGGACTGGACATCGCCATCATGGCTTCGAGATAAGGAAGCGCATCCTCGCCCGCCGAAACCGCGTAATGGCCGCGCTCGCCCGTCAGCAAAGGCCAGCCGCGTCCCCGCCCGGTTCCGTCGAAGGCGCTGCCGTCGTCGTGCTCGCCGTAGCCGTCGTCGTTATAGCGGTGCCAGACGGGACCGCCCGGCGTTTCGGTTTTGAGCAGCCCGTCGACCACCTTCACCGTGCCGGCGACGCAGGGATCGTCCGGCCGGCGCAGTCCATAGCGCACCAGTTGCAGGAAATCGGTGGCGATTTGGGCATCGGCGGGCAGCTCCGGATCGCAGGCGAGATTCTTGATCTGCACGATCTCGCCGCGGGCGCGGTTCCGGTTCAGGGCGTCCAAGGGCACGGTACGGACATAATGCCCTCCCACGCCGAACCGTTGCGCCAGCGCCGTATCCGTGACGAACGACCAATCCTCGAGCTTCGCATTCCAATAATCCGCCAGCCGCAGCGCGAACGCCTGCGCCTCGCCTTCGAGAAACGCGCTTGCCTCGACCAGCGCCGCGATGGCGACGGCGAGAGTGAAAGTATTGACGCCGGCGTCCTCTTCCCAGCGATCCTGCCCGGTGGCGGGACCTTCCCGGGCGATGAAGCCCGCCGCCCGTTCGATCATGTCCGCGACCGCAATCCGCTCGAGGGCGTCGCGCTCGCGCAGCAGCGACGCCAGGAGAATGGGAAACGCGGCTTCGTCGAGCTGGATTCCCTGCCAGAACGCCTTGCCGCCGAGCCACTGGTTCTGGAACCAGTGGCCGTTCTCCTGCTGGGTGGCGATGAGATAGCACAGCACCTCCCGCGCCTCGCCGTATTCCTCCATGGCAACCAAGGCGCCCGCGGTTTCCACCAGGTCGCGCGACCAGACAAGGTGATAGCCGCCGCGGCTCTGGCTGCTGTCGCCCCAGGGCACCGAAAGACTCGCCACGGCGGCGCCGCGATAGGTTTTGTCCTGATGCAGCTTCAGCACCGTCGCGGAAAGCGCGAGCACGCGGTCGACATCGTCGCGGATGACGGGCCGCCGGCTCTGCGACAGCCACCCCTGCCAGGCGCGGCATTGCGCCTCCCGCGCCGCCGAAAAATCCTCCATCAAGCTGGAGACCGCGAGCGTGGCCGCCGCTTCCTTGCTGACGGCGAAGCCGAGCGCCAGCGTCGCCTGTGCCGGAAGCTCTCCTGTCAGCGCGACGGCACCCGGCCCGGCGCTGTCGTAAAGCCAGGTCATCCGGCTGTTCCGGCTGAAATCCTGCCAGCCGTCGCTGACCTCGCTGCAGCCGGCGGAACAGCGCTGCCAGGCATCGCGTCCGTCGGGCGCCGCCGCCGACAAGGCAAGTCCGAAGGGGCCTTGCTCCGCCCACAGCACCTTGCGGCCGTTGTGGTTTTCCGCCCAGGCGCCGTCCGCCTCGGCTTCTCCGCCGAGGCGCGCCGCAAGCAGGGCATAAGGCTTCAGCTCCGGCCCGCCTTCCAGCCGGTAGCGGATCAGAAGAACGTCGCGCTCCTGCGAGGGGACGATCTGCTGCGTGAAGACGAAGCGCGGATGGCGATGCACGATCTCCACCGCCGGTACGCCCGGGATAGGCGTCGTGACGCGATAATCCTCGATGCGGCGCAGCTCGACCCAGAAGCCGCGGCCGTCGGCGATGATGAAGCCCAAATCCTTGATCTGCGGAATGTCGATGCGCGGATAGTAGACCTCGGTGACGATGCCTTGGGCGACGGTGAACCAGAGGCGCGAAGACCCCAGCCCCGTCCCGACCATGTCCTTGCGCGCCGGGGCCCAGGTCGGATGCGCGAACGGCGCGGAGGGTGCTTTCATGGCAGCGACGGTTCCTTGTGGAAGATACGGTAGGGATCGTGCTCGAAATGATGGACCTTCGCGACGCCGAGCCGCGGCCAGCGTTTCCCGGCCAGGCGATGCGCCGCGACGGCAAGCAAGGTCCCGAGCAACGGACCGATCCAATAGACCCACCAGCCGTGCCATTCCCCGGCGACGAGCGAAGGCCCGAAACTGCGGGCGGGATTGGTGCTCGTTCCCGAAAGCGGCGCCTCGAGCCAGACCATCAAGGCATAGAGAGGCGGAAACAGGGCCGGGGTGTAGGGTTTCAAGAACCGGTGCCGAAGGAAATAGAACAAAAGAAACACCATGACGAAGCTGGCGGCCGTTTCGCCCGCCAGGGCCGGCACATCGCCGTATCCGGGCATGGTGGCACCGAATTCGACGCTTCGCCCCATGGCGCCCCACACCAGCAGGGCCGCCGCACCGATGGCGGCTCCGATCAGCTGCGAGACGATGTACCCCGGCACAAGGCCGGTCTTGAGGCGGCCCATCATCCAGAATCCCAGCGTGACGACGGGATTGATATGGGCGCCGCTTTCCTTACCGAAGGGCGAGAGGGTCACGAGCGCGCCGGTCGTGCCGAACAAAAAGCCGGTGATCAGGCGGCGCAATCCCGCATCGGGCAGCAGGCTTGCGACCGCCCCGCCCGGCGCGAAATCGACAATCACGACCGACAGGCCGGCGAAAACAAGCAGCGCCGTTCCGCTCAGTTCGGCGCCGTAAACCTTCCAAGGCATCGTCGAAATTGCCGGTCTTTGGGGTGCGCCAGCCAAGAGATCGTCCCGTTTGTCGACCACCCAAATACTTCAACATTCGAGCCACGACGTACTATCCGTTTTGTCATCCCGGACATTCCGCTACGTCACCCTGGTGATGCGCCGATGCGGCTTTGGCCGGGAGGCGGATTTCACCCTTCAAAACGGCAGAGGCATGAAGCGGTTCCGCGTCGGTTCGGTCTTGTTTGCGGCCCAGCCGCCGCCCAGGGCGCGAAAGAGGCCGATGCTTGCCTGGAGGCGTGCCAGCTTGACCTGCACCAGCGCATCCTGCGAGGCAAACAGGGTCTGTTGCGCTTGCAGCACGGTGAGAAGGTCCACCACCCCCTCGCGATATTGCAGCTCCGAGATGCGGAAGGCTTCCGCAGCGTTGGCGGCCTCCTCCGCCATCAGCCGCTCCTGCCCGGCCGTGGCCGTGGCGCTGCCGAGGCCGGTTTCCGCATCTGCCAAGGCGCTCAGCACGGCTTTGCGGTAGGCGGCGACAAGCTCGCTCTGCCGCCCCTGCGCCGCATCGCGTTGCGACGACAACTGTCCGCCATCGAAGACGGTTTGCGCCAGGGACGCGGCGAGGTTCCAGGCGAGGTTCGACGGACTTGCCAGGCTCGCCAAGCCGGCGGCCGACCAGCCGCCGCCGGCGCTCAAGCCGAGCGACGGCAGCAAGGCGGCGCGCGCCGCATCGAGACCGGCATGTGCGGCCAGCAGCTCCGCCTCCGCCTGCGCCACGTCGGGGCGACGGCGCAACAAGCCGAGCGGGGTGCCCGGCTCGACCGCGGGCGCCGTGATGCCGTCCAGCGATGCCGCCTTGATCTCAAGCTTCTCCGGCAGGCGCCCCAACAGAACGGCGAGCGCGTAACTTGCCTCGCGTTCCTGTTCCTTGAGCGCCGGGATTTGCGCCTCCTGGCCCAGCACCTGCGCGCTCTGCTGCGCCAGTTCCAGATGGGAAAGCACGCCGTTCGCCACCTTCGCCTGCGTCACCGCCAGCACATCTTTGGCCGCGGCGATGTTGTTGCAGGCGATGGTGAGACGCTGGCGTGTCGCCAGCACGGTGAAATAGGCGTTCGCAACGCCGGCTTCCGTCGTGAGCGCGACGACATCGCGGGCGTATTGCGCCGCCAGGGCGGAGTGACGGGCGGCGCTCCAGGCATTGCGCCGGGCGCCCCAGAAATCCAGCTCATAGGATGCTGCGCCGGCAAGGCCGACCGAGTTGGACGAACCCGATCCAGGGGCGTTGAGGGATGCACCTTGCCGGCGCGCACCGGCATCGGTGCCGATGGTTGGGAACAGCGCCGAGGCTGCAACGCCCGTCTGTGCCCGGGCCTGCGCCACACGGGCGGCGGCGGCTTCGATGTCGAGATTGCCGCTTTGCGCCGCGGCCATCAAGCCGGTCAGCTCGGCGCTGCCGAAGTCCTTCCACCATCCGGCGGAAATCGAGCGGCCGCCGCTTTCGGGCAAGGGCGCCGCGAAGGCCTTCGGCATTTCGCCGGGCTTGAGGGGCACGGGCGGCGCACTGGCGCAGCCCATCAGGGCGGCGGCGGCGGCAACGATCCAACGCGGAAGCATCGCTCCGCTCCTATTCGTATCGCAGCGCATGCACGGGATTGGCACGGGCCACCCGCAGGGCATGGCCGATCACCGTCAGCCAGGCGATGACCAGGGCGACGGCGCCCGCGGCGACGAAATAGAGCGGGCTCAGTTCGATGCGATAGGCGTAGCCGTCCAGCCAGTGCCGCAGGTAGGTCCAGGCCACCGGCCAGGCGATGAGGTTGGCGACGATGACCGGAAGCGAGAACTGCCACAGCAACAGGCGCACGATGTCCCGCGTCCCGGCGCCCATCACCTTGCGGATGCCGATCTCCTTGGTGCGGCGGTCGATGATGAAGGCGGCCAGCCCGAACAGGCCGAGACAGGCGATGAGGAGCGCGAGCGCGACGAAGATGCTCATCAACATGCCTTGCCGTTCCGCGTCGGCATAAAGGGTGTTCAGGCTGTCGTCGACGAACCAGCGCACGGCCGGCCGGTCGGGAACGAAGCGCCGCCAGACGCCGTCGATGCCGCTCAGGGTCGCGGGGATCTGACCGGCCTTCAGCCGCAGCGAAATATCGCGGTAAAGCTGCGGATTGTCGTAGTAGACCGTGGGCGCGACCTGCACGGCCTGCGCCCCCGCGAACAGGACATCGTGCACCACGCCGACCACGGTCATGCGCCCGCCGATCAGCTCCACGGCTTTGCCGACGGCGCTTTCGGGCGTGTAGCCGAAGGCGCGGGCGGCGCTTTCGTCGATCAGGACGTTGCGGTTGTCCTCGGGGCCGCCGCCATGATGCAGGTCGGCGCCGCGCTCGCGGCTCAGAAACCGCCCGGCCTCCAGCCGCACGCCGTAAACGGCGGCGAATTCCGGCGAGATCGCGTATTGCATCACGGCGACATTGACGTCCGTTCCCGGAATGCGGGCGAAGTTCATGGGGGAATTGCCGCTGCCCGGCACCTTGTCCGACAGCGCCACGGAGGAAACGCCGGGCAGAGAAGCAAGCTCCTTCGCCATGCTGTCCTCGGAGGCGGGAGAAAGCCCGGCGCCGTCGATATGCAGCACCACGACGTTGTCGCGGTCGAAGCCGAGGTCGAGGCGGTTGGCATAGGTGATCTGGGCGAAGATCACCACCGCGACGATGCCGAGCCCGATCGAAACCGCGAACTGGCACACCACCAGGACCGTCCGCAACAGGCCCGTGCCCCGCGGCGCGGCCACGGCGGAATGCAGCGCCTCGGCGGGGCGGAAGCCGGACAGCACCAAGGCGGGATAAAATCCGCCGATCAGGCCCGTCGCCACCGCCACGCCGATCATGGCGACCGCAAAGGGCCAGTCGGAGACACAGTCGAAGCTGACGGTGTGCCCGAGGAAATCGCCGTAAGCCGGCAGCAGCATCTCGGCGCCGGCGAACGCCAGAACCAGGGCCGAAAGCGCGGTCAGCACGGCTTCGCTGAGGAATTGCCCGATCAACTGCCGGCGGCTGGCGCCCACGACCTTGCGCAAGGCCACTTCGCGGGCGCGCAAGGTGGCGCGGGCCGTCGCCAGGTTGGTGAAGTTGAAGCCGGCGATCATCAGGAGCAGCAGCGCGATGCCGGCAAAACCGTAGACCAGCACGCGGCTGTTGGTCGGTTTCATGCCGCTGCCCTGGACGTAGGGCGTCAGATGGACGTCCCGGAGCGGTATCAATTTGGCCGAGAGCACGTCCTTCGCCGCACCATGCATGACCGCGACCACCTTGGAGATGAAGGCCGGCGACAGATGGCGCTGGATCAAACGGGGGATTTCCGCCTCGATGGCGCGGGGCTTCGCCCCCGGCGCCAGCCGGATGTAGCTGGAGACGTCCATCGTCGTCCATTGCTCGTCGGGCGTGGGGGGGCGCGTTCCGTCTTTGCTGCCGGACCCGGCGGCCGGCGGCGGCGGATAGAGCACGAAGACGTCTCCCTGGAACTGGGTGTTGTAAGGCAGGTCGCGCAAGATGCCGGTGACGGTTCGCACGCTGGTGCCGTCGAACAGCAGCGTGCGGCCGAGCGCATTGCCGGTGCCGAAGTAGCGCAGCGCGGCAGCCTGCGTCAGCACCACGTCGTTCGGCTGCCGCAGGGCGGCGGCCGGATCGCCCGCGACGAACGGCAGGCGGATCATGGTGAAGAAATTCGCGTCGACGGTATCGATCCACGCCTCGTACCGCTTGTCGGCAACGGTGATGGCGGCGCTGCGGGAATGGATCCGCGTCTGCTCCTGCACCCCGGGCACTTCCGCGATCAGGGTCGGCCCGATCGGCGCCGAAGCCGCCCCGCTGTCCCGCTGCGGTTGACCGGGAATCTTGGTCAGAATCCCGATGCGGTAGAGGCGCTCGCTGTTCGGCAGCCAGGCATCGAAGGTGAGCTCCTGCCGCACATAGAGGCCGATCAGCATGACCGCCGCGAGCCCCACGGCCAGCCCGGTGATGTTGATGAAGCTGTAGAGCTTGTAGCGCAAGGCGTTGCGAACGGCGGTGACGAAATAATTGCGGAACATTTGCGGACCTTGTTCGTATCCGGGCGCCTGCCCGGGATGGAGGCGAGCGATGGGCGGCGGCCCTTTCAGACGGTCCGCCGGATGTCTTCGGTGACGACGGCACCGTCCAGCAGATTGACGATGCGGTGGGCGTATTCCGCATGACTGGTGGAATGGGTGACGATCACGACGGTGGTGCCGTCCTTGTTCAGTTCGGTGAGCAGCTGCATCACCTCTTCGCCGTTGGCGCTGTCGAGGTTGCCGGTCGGTTCGTCGGCGAGGATCAGCTGGGGCTGCGCCAGCACGGCGCGGGCGATGGCGACGCGCTGCTGCTGGCCGCCGGAGAGCTGTTGCGGCATGTGCCGGGCGCGATGGGCGATCCCCATGCGCTTCAGCGCCTCCTTGACGCGCTTCCTGCGCTCGCGCACCGGGATGTCGTCGTGGTAGAGCAGCGCCAGCTCGACGTTCTCGAACACGTTCAGCTCGTTGACCAGGTTGAAGCTCTGGAAAACGAAGCCGATCGCCTGTTTGCGCAGTTCCGACAGCCCGGCTTCCCGCCAGCGCGAGATGTTCCTGTCGCCGAACCAGTACTCGCCGCTCGTGGGCCGGTCGAGCATGCCGACGATGTTGAGCAGGGTGGACTTGCCGCAACCCGACGGTCCCATCACGGCGACGAATTCGCCCGGCTTGACCTCGAAATCGATGTCGCGCAAGGCCGTGGTTTCGACCTCGGCGGTGCGATAGACCTTCGTCAGTTTTTTCAGCTTGATCATAATTCGAATCCTAAGGCTGGTCGGTAGTGGCGGAATTCTCGATTATCAGGCGGTCCATTTTCAGGTAGGCCTCGTAGCCGGAGACGATGACCCTCTCGCCGGGTTTCAAGCCGTCGAGCACCTCGACGTGTTCGGGATTGCGCCGGCCCAGCCGCACGTTGCGGCGCAGCGCGGATTTGCCGTCGGCGGACACGACGAAGACCCAGCTGCCGCCCGTGTCCTGGTAGAATGGCCCGTTGGGCAGCAGGACGGCATGCGACGCGCCGCCCAGCTCGACCTTGAGGTCGATTTCCTGGCCGACATGGGTGTCCTGCGGTGCCGGACCGCTGAAATAGAAGTCGACCTTGAAGGTGCCGTTGGTGACCTGGGGATAGACCTTGGCGACCTGTGCCCGGTAATTACGGCCGTTCACCGCGAACAGGGTTTCCTGGCCGTTGGCGACGCGGCCGAGATAGAACTGATCGACATCCGCCGTCAGTTTGAAGTGGTCGGCCGAATTGACCTGCCCCAGCACCGCCCCCGGAGGCTTGGATTGCCCCACCTCCGCATCCAGATCGGTGAGCTGGCCGTCCATCGGGGCGCGAACGGTGAGCGCCTCCACCGCGGCGTTGGCGATGTCGATGCGCGCCTTGCCCTCCGCCGACTGGCCGACCAGCGGGGCCGCCAGCACGCGCTGCTCGATCGCGTGCGAGGCTTTCAGCGCGGCCCGCAGCTTGAGAAGATAGGCGTAGTCGTCCACCTCCTGCCTGTAGGTGCTGGTTGCGATGGCGTTGGCATCGAGCAGGATCTTGTCGCGCGCCAGGTTGTTCTTCAGCTGGCTGATCTGGTGCTCGTTGTCGAGAAGGTCGTGTTCGTACTTGAAGCGCGTCTGCTCGAACTGAAGCTGTTGCGCGGCGACCTGCAACTGCAACGCCGGATTGGACAGGACGATCAGCGGCTGGCCTTTTTTGACAATGTCGCCATCCTCGACCAGCACCTGCTTCACGGCGCCGCCCTGGTCGGTGGTGAGATGGGCGATGACGAAGGGCGCGATCTTGCCGCGCACGGCGACATAGTCTTCGAAGGGACCTTCGCCGACACTGGCGATGGTGAGATGGTTGAGGGGCACGCGGATGGCATCTCCGCCGCCCGGGAGGAAGAGCCAGGCCGCCCCGGCGATGACCGGAAGGGCCGCCAGGGCATAGAGCCCCAGCCGGAGCCCCGAGCGCCGGGGAAGCGCGCGGTCCATAGAAGACGTGTCGTCAGGGTCGGGGTTTCGGAGCGGGCGGTCGAGGTTCATGGCTGACCTAGGGGCAATTGCCATGCCACATCGTCATACGAATGATTTCAATGACTTATGTAAATTCGCTTCACTTTCGCCGTCCGCAGGCGTACACAAACGCGCACAGTGTTCGGATTCGGACAGTCATGGCCCCGGCCTTTCCAAGTCCCGCGCGTATCCTGGTGGTGGATGACGAAGAGGATGTTCTTCTCGCCGCCCGCCTGCTGCTGAAGCGCCATTTCGCGTCGGTCGAAACCTTGTCCGATCCGGCGGAACTGCCCGCCCGCGTGCAGGCGGGCTCCTTCGACGTGCTGCTGCTCGACATGAATTTCGCCCGTGGTGCGGACAGCGGTGCGGAAGGCTTGTCCTGGCTTACCCAAGTGCTCGCCATCGATCCGCAGGCCGTGGTGGTTCTGGTCACGGCGCACGCCGACATGAACCTGGCCGTGCGCGCCATGAAGGAGGGCGCCGCCGATTTCGTGGTCAAGCCGTGGGAGAACGAAAGGCTGCTCGCCACGCTGACCGCCGCCGCCAATCTGAGGCGCGCCAGCACGGAAGTTGCCGAACTGCGCACCCGCCAGCGCGGCTTGGCGGCCGCCAGCCAGTCGGAAACCGCCATCGTCGGCGCCTCGCCCGCCCTGCGGCGCGTGTTCGATCTCATCCGGCGCGCGGCGCCGACCGATGCCAATGTGCTGATCCTGGGCTAGAACGGCACCGGCAAGGAGCTGGTGGCGCGGGAAATCCACCGGCAATCGAAGCGGGCCGACGAAATCTTCCTGCGCGTCGATCTCGGCAGCGTGCCGGCGGCGCTGTTCGAAAGCGAGTTGTTCGGGCACAAGCGCGGCGCCTTCACCGACGCCAAGGACGACCGAACCGGGCGCTTCCGCGCCGCCACGGGCGGGACGCTGTTCCTCGACGAGATCGGCAACGTGCCGCTGCATCTCCAGGCAAAGCTGCTGACGGCGATCGAGCGCCGCGAAGTCATCCCCGTCGGCGGCGACCGCGCCGAGCCCATCGACGTGCGCCTGATCTGCGCCACCAACATGGCGCCGCAACACTTGAACGACGGGCAGGTGTTCCGCCCCGACCTGCTCTACCGCATCAATACCGTGGAGATGACGCTGCCGCCGCTGCGGGATCGCCGCGAGGACATCCCGCCGCTGCTCGAACATTTCATCGGCCTCTACTGCCGGAAATACAACATGCCGCGCAAACGCCTCACGGCGGCGGCGCTGGAACGGCTTTGCGCCTATGACTGGCCCGGCAACGTGCGCGCCTTGCGCCACGCCGTCGAACGCGCCGTCATCCTGAGCGACGGCGTCGCCTTCGAGGCCGACGATTTCCCGCTCAACCCCGAGCGGCGGAGCCCCGTAGCTTCCGTTGCCGGCAGCGCCCTCGATCTCGACACCCTGGAGCGGGATGCCATCGCGCGGGCGCTGGCGCAGCACAACGGCAATGTCAGCCGCGCGGCCCAGGCGCTGGGATTGACCCGCGCCTCGCTTTACAGGCGGATGCAAAAGCATGGGCTATAGCCGCTACAGGGTGGGGATCGCGGCCCGCGCCGGCGCCTTGGCCGTCACGCTGTTCGTCCTTTCATGGGTGCTCGCCGAGACGCACTGGTATGTGACCGCAGGATTGCTGGCCGCCGCGGCGGCGCTCGAGATCTGGCTTCTGGTGCATTTCGCCGAACGCTCCAATCGGGAATTGGCGCGCTTTCTCGATGCCTTGTCTTTCGACGATGTGTCGCAAAGCTTCACCGGCTTGTCCCGCGACGCCGACTCCCGCCAGCTCGGCGAAGCGATGTCGCGCGTCATCGACAAACTGCGCCAGACGCGCGCCGAACGGGAAGAACAAAGGCGCTATTTGCAGACCTTGATGGCGCATGTGCCGGTGGCGCTGATTTCGCTCGATCCGCAGCAGGGCGTGACGTTGCTGAACCCGGCGGCCCGGCGCCTGTTCGAGGCGCCGGTTGCCAGCATCGCCGAGTTCAGCCGCTACGGCGAGGCGTTCGCCGCAGATCTGGTACGGCTCATGCCGGGAGAGACGGCACTGCTGCGCCTGGAACGTCCGTCGGGGACGCTGCATCTGAAGGCGGCGGCAACCGAATTTACCGTGCGCGGCATGCCTCAGCGGATCGTCTCGCTGCAGAACATCGCCAGCGAACTGAGCGCGCAGGAACTCGCCGCCTGGCAGACGGTCATCCGCACGATGGCGCATGAAGTAATGAACTCGCTGACGCCGCTTCCCTCGCTGTCGGCAACCGCAAACGAGGCGGTGCGCGAGGTCCTCGCAGGCCTGGCCGAGGACGATCCCAACATCCAGCCCTTGCGCGATGCCGCGGAGGCGCTGGAAGCGGTGGCGCGGCGCAGCGAGGGCCTGCTGCGTTTCGTGCAAAATCACCGCCGGCTGACCCATCGCTTCACCGCCAAGCTGGAACGCCTGTCGCTGCGGCGCGCGTTCGTCCGCCTGCACAGCCTTTTGGCCGCGGACATGGCAAACGAGAGCGTGGACTTTCGCATGACGGTCGAACCCGAGACCCTGGAGATCACCGCCGATGCCGATCTGCTCGACCAGGCGCTCATCAACCTGCTGCGCAATGCCTTCGAGGCGGTGCGCGGACGGGAAGGCGCCTCGATCATGCTGTCGGCCCGTTGCGAAGCGCCGGGGCGCACGGTCGTCTCCGTCGCCGACAACGGGCCGGGCATCGAAGCGGCCCTGCGCGAAAAGGTGTTCGCGCCGTTCTATACGACCAAGCGGCAAGGTTCGGGCATCGGCCTGACGCTGGTACGGCACTTCGCGGCGGTGCATGGTGCGAGCGTGACGCTGTCGGAGACCCCGGGGGGCGGCGCGACCTTCAACTTGTTTTTCTGAACCAGCGGCATTCTCCGCACGCCCGCCGGCCGCGCCTTTCCGATATCCCATTCCAAAATCGGCTGGTGCAGGGGCCAGTTCGACCATCACTCTGCTCTGTAGGCAGTGGGCGCCGCAGAGCGAATCCCTGCATCTACGCGCGCTTGCAGCCGAGAACTCTGCCTCCGCAGGAGGTCCGCCAGGAACGCAGCAGCTTTCGGCGGCCCAACTCCTGAAAACAGGGATTTGGAGAGAACACCCCACGAACCGGACCTGCCAGCCAATGCCGACCGACGTTTACGTTTTCTGTCCAATAGATTAACGAATTGTGTCGGCTTGAGCCGTTGGTGTGGAACAGCAAATTAGAGCACGTTCCCTCTTCTTCGAGCTGGAAACGTGCTCCGGATTCCTTTGTTTGTCGCGCAATCCGGCGAAAACCGTCGAATACGCGTCGTTCGCCGTTGCTCACGACCTATCGACCGCACTTTTCGGGATTGCGCTCTAACTTGTTCGAGTGCCTTCATCGGGAGCCTTGATCTTCGTTGTTGCCAAACCCAATGGCGAAATGATTACCGCGCCGCCCGTGACCGAGCGCCTTTTGTCATGGGTCCGGCTCTTACGCAGGTAAGCCACGAAATTCGCGCGGCAAAGGTAGAGCGCTTCGGTAACCTTGCTCCCTTTTGGGGAGCGCAAAAGTTTGCGCTGTGAAGCGCAGATGTGCGTCTAAGGGTTGCAAGGAATACATTGCACAACAATAAATACACGCATTTTATTTTCCAGTTATTAGCATGAAGCAGTGGGAATCTTGGAGGGGCCGATTTTTTATTTCGGAAATGAAAGTGACTCTTGCATAACGGGAATGTAGAATTTTGCTCCATTTGTGTGGGTTCAACACATGGAGCCCCTTTGGGGGCCGACGGCGTTTGGTGAGGGGTGATGTAGCGACTGGGAACGGGAAGAAGGCTGTCACCTGTGGGGGCTCGTGACATCGCGTTTTTAAGTCTGCGCAGATGACATCCGGCGGTGGCCGGAGGGAACGACAGACGACCGAACCGGAAAATTCTCAGTCGCATTGGTGCGCCTGGTAGTACCCCAGAGGGTGCTGCGCGCAGCTTTGTGCTCCTTGCTTGTTCTTATATCGAGTGTCCGACGCGACGGTTCGCGAGCGTGCCTGGTTTCGCTCCGTCTTATTTGGACATTCGGCCGATCATTGCACGGATTATCCGTGCGGAGGGGGGATTGCCTATGTATTCGCTCGCCAAAGCCGTGCGCCGCGCCAATCCGGTCATGACCTCGGTCCTGGCGCTCAGTACGGCGCTTGTCATCGCTGCGGTGCCGGCACAGGCGCAATGCGTGACCAGCGGCTCGACCGTGACCTGTACGGGCAGCCCGCCCCCTTCCATCGATTACAATACCGCGTCCGGCGTTAACACGCTGAACGTGACTTCGCTCGTGCTCGGACCGAGCTTGATCCAGCTGCAGGGCACGGCAAATGCGCCAAGCGACGCCCCCGACGCCAAAACCTATTCCTGCTCGGTTCCCGGCGATTGCGTCATCGTCACCGATCCCGAAGGTGTGCAAAGCTGCACGGCGCTGACGGACAGCCATGGCAATCCGCTTGCGGATTGTCTTCCGGAAAAGACCCAGCACGGTCCCTCCGGAAACAGCGGGCCCAGCGTCACCATCAACGTCAACGCCCCGCTGACAGGCGCCGTCACGCTCGGCAACGGCACTTTGAGCGGCGTTGTCGTCAGCGGAAAATCGATCGGTTCGAAAGGCGGCAACGGCGGCAACGCCTATGTCTTCGGCAAAGGGGGTGACGGCGGCGCGGGCGCCGACGGCGGCACCGTCCTGGTCGATTTCAGCGGTGTCATCTCGAACGGCCTTCACGGCGGCATCCTGGCCTTGAGCCAAGGCGGCAACGGCGGCCACGGCGGCTCAGGCAAAGGCATCGGCGTGTCGGGCGGCAATGGCGGGCCGGGCGGTTATGGCGGCCATGCGACGGCGAATTTCGACGGCGGCACGATCACCACCTCCGGCTTGGGCAACAACGGCATCACCGCCATGAGCCAGGGCGGCAATGGCGGCGACGGCGGCGGCGGCGGCGGACTGGTCTATTTCGGCGGCAAAGGCGATTCGGCCGGACAGGCCGGCACAGCCGAAGTCAACACGCTGGCCGGAACCACCGTCACGACCACCGGAAAAAACGCCGACGGCATCGGCGCTTTCAGTTTCGGCGGCGGCGGCGGCAGCGGCGCGGGCGGCTTCGGTCTGGTCTATTCCGGCGGCGGCAGCGGTAATCAAGGCGGTAACGGGGGCAGTGCGCTGGTCAATGCCAACAGCACGATCACGACGTACGGCTTATTTTCCAATGGCATTCTGGCGCAGTCCATCGGCGGCGGCGGCGGCAACGCCGGCAACGTCACCGGCGGCATCGCGCTCGGCGGCGGCGGCTCCGGCGGCGGCTCGGGCGGGACCGTTACGGTGACCAATGCGGGCGCCATTACGACCATCGGGCTGGGTTCAAACGCCATCGAAGCGCAATCGGTGGGCGGCGGCGGCGGCAACGGCGCCAATTCCGGCGGCGTCTTCTCGATGGGCGGCAACGGTTCGGGCACCACGATCGGCGGCCTGGTCACGGTGACGAACTCGGGCATTCTCGAAACCTATGCCTCCCAGGCGGCCGGCATCCTGGCGCAGTCCATCGGCGGCGGCGGCGGCAACGGCGGCAATTCCGGCGGCATTTTCAGCTTCGGCGGCTCGGGCGGTTCGGGTGCCGATGGCGGCCTCGTCACGGTCATCAATGGCGGCGATATCTATACCGGTCTTGACGGCGGAACCTCGGCTTCGGCGGGTATCCTGGCGCAGTCCATCGGCGGCGGCGGCGGCAACGGCGGCGGCGCCGTGGCGGCCGGGGCTGGGATCGCGGTAGCCTTCGGCGGCCAAGGCGCCATGGCAGGCAGCGGCTCGAACGTTTCCGTCTTACGCAACAACGCCGACGCGGCCCTGGCGACCGCTTACGACATCACGACCTTTGGCGACACTTCCTCGGCCATTGTGGCGCAATCCATCGGCGGCGGCGGCGGCAACGGCGGCTTTGCCGTGGCGGCTTCGCTCGGAAACACCTTCAGTGTTGCCCTGGGTGTGGGTGGCAACGGTGCCGCCGGCGGCAACGCCGGCACCGTCGAGGTGGACACCAAAGGCAGCTTGACGACCAGCGGCCTCAGCTCGGACGGCATCCTGGCGCAGTCCATCGGCGGCGGCGGCGGCAACGGCGGCTTCAGTGTTGCGGCGAGTGTCAGCATGGGCGGTGCGGTTGCCATCGATCTTGGCGGTACCGGCGCCAAGGGCGGCAATGCCTCCGCCGTCACCGTCTCGAGCTTGAGCGACATCGCGACCTATGGCGGGAATTCCTACGGCATCCTGGCGCAATCGCTGGGCGGCGGCGGCGGCAATGGCGGCTTCTCGGCCGCGGCTTCCGGCGGCATCACCGGCATCAGTGTCGGCGTCGGCGGCGGCGGCGGTAGCGGCGGTTCGGCCGCTGCGGTCAGCGTTTCCGGCCAGGGAGACATCTTTACCTCCGGCATCAATGCAGGCGGCATCGCCGCCCAATCGATCGGCGGCGGCGGCGGCAACGGCGGCTTTTCGGCCACGGGGGCGCTTGGCCTTGGCAGCATCGGCGTCAGCGTCGGCGGCTCGGGCAACAAGGGCGGCACCGCTGCCGGCGTGTCGGTGGACAATTCCGGCTATGTCGTTACTTCCGGCGACAATTCCATCGCCATCCTGGCGCAGTCCTTGGGCGGCGGCGGCGGCAACGGCGGCTTTTCGGCTTCGGCGACCATCAGTGTGGCCGGCTCGGCCTCGGTCGGCGTCGGCGGTTCCGGCGGCGACGGCCAATACGCCGGTGCGGCGGCCATTTATGCGGATGGCGGCGGCAACAACCTCTCGGTCGCCGGTTACGGCAACGGCTGGACGCTGGTGACGGAAGGCACCAATTCGGCAGGCATCGAAGCCCAATCCATCGGCGGCGGCGGCGGCAATGGCGGCTTCGCCGGCACGCTGTCGCTGAACAGCGGTACCGGCATCGGTCTGTCCCTCGGCGGTTCGGGCGGCAAAGGCGGTTATGCCTCCGACGTGCTGGTAGAGAGCGGCTACGGCCGCTCCGCCGCCAATAACATATTCACATTTGGAGACAATTCGGCCGGTATCGTCGCCCAGTCCATCGGCGGCGGCGGCGGCAACGGCGGCTTTGCCGTATCCCTGACCGGATCGTTCCAGGGCGGCAGCTCGGCCGCGATTACGCTCGGCGGCAGCGGCGGCGACGGCAATACGGCGGGCGCGGCGGAAGCCGACAGCCTCGGCAACATCACGACTCTGGGCAACGGCTCGGACGGCATTCTGGCGCAATCCATCGGCGGCGGCGGCGGTAACGGCGGTTTCAGCGTCGCGCTTTCGGCCGCGACGGCGGGGTATAGCGGCGCGGTGGCCATCGGCGGTTCCGGCGGCAGCGGCAGCGACAGCGGCGCCGTCATCCTGAACAGCACAGGCGCGATCACCACCTATGGCGAGCAGTCCAACGGCCTGATCGCCCAATCCATCGGCGGCGGCGGCGGCAATGGCGGCTTTGCCGGTGCCGGATCGCTGTCGCTTTCGGGCGTCGGCGTGGCCGTCGGTCTTGGCGGCAGCGGCTCCGGTGGCGGCAGCGCCTCCACGGTCAACCTCACGAACAACGGTGCGGTGACGACTTATGGCGACCAGTCGAGCGCCATCATCGCGCAATCCATCGGCGGCGGCGGCGGTAACGGCGGCTCGACGGTCGGGCTTTCTCTCGGGGCTCTTGGCGGCGCTGCCGTCACCATCGGCGGCAAGGCCGGCGCCGGCGGCAACGCCGATGACGTGGTGGTGAATTCGGTTGGCGATTTGACGACCGGTACCGGCACAGCGGCCGGCACGCGCAGCAACAACGCTTACGGCATTCTCGCCCAATCCCTGGGCGGCGGCGGCGGCAACGGCGGCTTTGCCGGTTCGCTCGCGGCCGGCGGCGCGGTCGGCATCGGCGTCTCGGTCGGCGGTTTGGGCGGCAGCGGCGGTTCGGCCGGAACCGTCGAGGTCAGCAATGCCGGCGACATCTCCACGGTCTTCGATAATTCCGGCGGTATCCTGGCGCAATCCATCGGCGGCGGCGGCGGCAACGGGGGCTTCAGCGTCGCGCTGGCGGCCTCCGCTTCGATCGAGGATATCGGCGCGGCGGCGGCCGTATCGGTCGGCGGCTTCGGCGGCACGGCCGGGCTCGCTTCCGACGTCGCGGTGACGAGCACGGGAACGGTTTTCACCCAGGGCTTCAATTCCAGCGCCATCGCGGCGCAATCGATCGGCGGCGGCGGCGGCAATGGCGGCTTCAGCGTGGCGGGATCGGCTACGCTGGGCGATGCCGGCATCGGCGTTTCCGTTGGCGGCTTCGGCGCCGGCGGCGGCCAGGCGGGGCAGGTCACGCTCGCCAGCTATGGCGACGGCTACCAGATCACGCCTGCGGCCGATGTCGTCACCATCGAAACGGTCGGCGGCCAGTCCGACGGCATTCTGGCCCAGTCCCTGGGCGGCGGCGGCGGCAATGGCGGCTTCTCGGTCAGTGCCGGCCTGGCGGCGGACGGTGCCGCCGTCGGCATTTCCGTGGGCGGCTTCGGCGCAGGCGGCGGCGATGCCGGCAGCGTCGCGGTGACCAGCTACAACAACATCCTGACGCAAGGCTTCGAGTCGAACGCCATCGCTGCGCAATCCATCGGCGGCGGCGGCGGCAATGGCGGCTTCGCCGCCGCGGTTTCGGCCGGATCGGAATTCGCCGGTTCGGTCGCGGTGGGCGGTTTTGCACTCAGCGGCGGCGGCAGCGCCGACAGCGTGACAGCCATAAGCTTCGGCACGCTGCAAACGGTGGGCAACGGCGCCAACGGCATCCTGGCCCAATCGGTCGGCGGGGGCGGGGGCAACGGCGGCTTCGCCTTGTCGGGCGACTTTACTGTGGGCACAGCCGGTCTGTCGGCCAGCCTCGGCGGTTTCGGTTCGAAGGGCGGCGCCGGTGCGGATGTGACCGTCGACAGCAATCTCGGCGCGATCCTGGCCGGTAACACTGCAACCATTCAAACCTCCGGTGACAGTGCGAACGGCATCGAAGCGCAATCCATCGGCGGCGGCGGCGGCAATGGCGGTTTCTCCGGCGGCTTCACCGCCACGGCAGGGGCCAAGGCGTCCATGACCTTGAGCGTCGGCGGCTTCGGCGCGGCCGGCAATTCGGCCGGGTCGGTCGATGTCACCAGCATCGACAACATCCTGACCGAAGGGGAAGGCTCGAACGGCATCTTCGCGCAATCCATCGGCGGCGGCGGCGGCAACGGCGGCTTCAGCTTTGCCGGCACCTTGTCCGTCCCGGACGGCAACAGCCTCAGCCTGTCCGCTTCGCTGGGCGGCTTCGGCGGCTCGGGCGGCGATGCCGACAGCGTGACTGTCGACTCGACCGGTCTCATCACCACCACAGGCAAAGAGGCCGACGGCCTGGTCGCGCAATCCATCGGCGGCGGCGGCGGCAACGGCGGCATCAGCGTGGCGGGCACCTTCAACTTCGCCAGCGAAAACAATGTGCCGTCGATCACCGCCTCCGTCGGCGGCATGGGCGGCTCCGGCGGGGCGGCCTCCGATGTTGCCGTGACGCGCGACGGCGATATCACCACGGCCGGCGACCGGTCGGTCGGTATCCTGGCGCAATCCATCGGCGGCGGCGGCGGCAACGGGGGCTTGAGTGTTGCCGGTTCCATCGGCGGCACCGATGCCAAGCAGATTTCCGCTTCGGTGGGCGGCTTCGGCGGCCCCGGCAGCGAAGCGGGCAACGTGACGGTCGACAACACCGGTGCCATCATCACCGGCTCGATCCGGATGGAAGAAATCCAGATCGCCCGGCCCGGCCAGGTCTTCATCAGCGTGCCGGTCGAATACGGCTACGGCTCCGACGGCATCCTGGCGCAGTCCATCGGCGGCGGCGGCGGCAATGGCGGCTTCGCCTTCTCGGGCTCCATCGGTCCGACGGGCGAGAACACCAGCGTCAATGTCGGGATCACGGTGGGCGGCTTCGGCGGCAGCGGCGGGGCGGCCGGCAATGTCGATGTGAGCAACGACGGTCTGATCACCACCTATGGCGCCAACGCCAACGGCGTCGCGGCGCAGTCCATCGGCGGCGGCGGCGGCAACGGCGGCTCGGCCCTGACGGGCCAGATCGCGGCCGGCGATCCGCAGTCCGGCGGCCGCTCGGTGAACGTCGGCATCACGGTCGGCGGCATGGGCGGCAACGGCAACGTCGCCGGCAACGTCGTGATCGACCAGACCGGCGGTATCGTCACCTATGGTTCCGGTTCGAACGGCATCCTGGCGCAGTCCATCGGCGGCGGCGGCGGCAATGGCGGCGGCGCCGATTCGCTGTCGCTTCAGCTGGCGACCTCGTGCACCTTCTCGATTCCGGGGCTGCCGCAGATCGGCAGTTGCCAGTCTCCCAAGAAGGCAAGCGTCAACGTCCAGATCGCCGTCGGCGGCTTCGGCGGTACGGGCAACGATGCCGGAACGGTTACCGTCACCAACCACAGCTTCATCACCACGTCGGGCAGCAGCGCCGCAGGCATCAAGGCGCAATCGATCGGCGCCGGCGGCGGCAACGGCGGTCAGGCCCTGATGGGCCTGGACGGCATGTTCCAGGACGCCCAGTACATCGACTACACCACGACGGGCGTCGGCTTGATTCTCGGTGACGGCAGCGTCCCGACGGGTATCGGCCGGGTGACCGTGGGCGGCTTCGGCGGCGCGGCAGGCGACGGCTCTACCGTCACCGTCACCAACCAAGGGGTGATCCAGACCTCGGGCGACACGTCTTATGGCATCGAAGCGCAGTCTCTGGGCGGCGGCGGCGGCGACGGCGGCAACGCCTCGTCGGGCGTCACCGCGCTTGCCAGTGTCGGCGGCTTCGGCGCGGCCAGCGGCAGCGGCGGTGCGGTGGCCGTCAGCAACGAGCTTGGCGCAAACATCGCGACGGCGGGTCAGTCCTCCGACGCCATCCACGCCCAATCCATCGGCGGCGGCGGCGGCAATGGCGGCTCGGCGGGCGCCTTGCTCGCGCTCGGCGGCTTCGGCGGCGCCTCCGGCGGCGGCGGCACGGTCGAAGTCGACAATGCGGCGGCCTTGCAGACCTCCGGTCTGCTCGCCAACGGCATCCTGGCCCAGTCCATCGGCGGCGGCGGCGGCAACGGCGGCGGCACCGGCCTGTCCGGAATCGCGGTCGGCGGCGAGGCGGGGGTTCTGGGCTCGACCGGCGACGGCGGCGCCGTCACCGTGAAGAACACCGTCACGGCTATGATCTTGACGACGGGCATCCTGGCCAACGGCATCGAGGCGCAATCGATCGGCGGCGGCGGCGGCAATGGCGGCGGCAGCAGCCTGGCGGCGGCGGTGACGGTCGGCGGCGAGGGCGGCAGCTCCGGCAACGGCGGCCAGGTGCAGATCTTCAACGACGGCGAGATCGAAACCGAAGGCCTGGTTTCGCACGGCATCTTTGCCCAGAGTGTGGGCGGCTCGGGCGGCAATGGCGGCGGCTCGAACCTCTCCGGCGTGACCGTGGGCGGCTTCGGCGGCTCCAGCGGCAACGGCGGCGAAGTCGATGTCACCAACACCAACCTGGTCGAGACGCTGGGTCTGGGCTCCGATGCGATCCGCGCCCAGTCCATCGGCGGCGGCGGCGGCAGCGCCGGCGGCGTGGGACAACCCATCACCAATGACGGCCTCGGCGCCGCGATCGTCTCCGTGGGCGGGGGCGGCGGCAGCGCCGGTGACGGCGGAGTGGTCGATATCGTCAACTCCGGTCTTTTGGAAACCGTTGGCGACGTCGCGGCCGGCATCCGGGCGCAGTCCATCGGCGGCGGCGGCGGCGACGGCGGACGTGCCATCGGCGTGGTGTCCGTCGGCGGCTCCGGCGGCACGGCGGGCGACGGCGGTGCGGTGACGGTGAGCAACAACACCGGCGGCATCATCTGGACCAAGGGAATCCTCTCCGACGGCATTTTCGCCCAGTCGGTGGGCGGCGGCGGCGGCTCCGGCGGCAGCGCCTATTCCGGCTCGCAGTTCGGCATCTCGACCAGCGTCGGCGGCTTCGGTGCGGGCGGCGGCTCCGGCGGCAGCGTGCTGGTGGACAACGATGCGCAGGTTGAGACCGACGGCCTGGCCGCAACGGCCATCTTCGCCCAGTCGGTGGGCGGCGGCGGCGGCAACGGCGGCATTGCCGGCAGTTTCAACATACAGGTGATGTCGGCCATGCCGGCCGCGGGCGTCAGCATCGGCGGCAGCGGCGGTATCGGCGGCGACGGCGGCGTCGTGACCGTCAACAATCAGCAGGACGGCTCGATCGTCAGCAACGGCGCCTATTCGACGGCCATCTTCGCGCAGTCGGTGGGCGGCGGCGGCGGCAGCGGCGGCTTTGCCATGATGCAGTCCCTCTCGGCGGTCGGATCGGCCAGCGTCTCCTTGGGCGGCAGCGGTGGAGCCGGCGGCAACGGCAGCGGTGTGAACGTCAGCAATGCCGGCCAGATCGTGATCAACGGCAAGGATTCGATCGGCATCCTGGCCCAGTCGGTGGGCGGCGGCGGCGGCATTGCCGCCGACGCGATAGGCGTCTCCGTGGTGCCGGTGATGCTGGGCGGCCAGAGCGGCGCCAACGGCAGCGGCGGCGACGTCAGCGTGGTCAACGCGGGCTCCATCGTCATCAACGGCAACAACTCGATCGGCATCTTCGCGCAATCGGTGGGCGGCGGCGGCGGCATGGTTATGCCGGGCGGCGGCGTCACCAGCGTCGAGACGCAATCGGGCGGCAGCGGCAACGGCGGCAGCGTGACGATCGACAACACGGCCGGTTCCATCGTCGTCAACGGCGACAACAGCGTTGCCATGTACATGCAGAGCGTCGGCGGCGGCGGCGGGGCGGTCGGCCTCGATGCCGACCCGCCGGAACAGATCGGCTCCTTCCTCTTCTCCGGAACGGCGGGGGGAAGCGGCGCGGCTCTGGCCACCACCATCAACCAGAGCGGCGACTTGATTGCCTCTGGCCTCAACGCGATAGCCCTGGTGGCGCAAAGCAGCGCGCCAAACGGCAACGGCGACATTACCGTCAATATCCTCAACCCGTCCGGCGGCCGCAGCCTGATCCTGGGCGGCCTCGGCAACGGCGCCGCGGTGGAGATCCTGGACGGCGCCGACAACACACTCGATAACGCGGGCGTGATTGCGGCCGTGCCGGTCATCTCGGGCACGGTGAGCGGCGTGTCGGACGACGACGGCACCTTGGCGGTAACGTCCGCGGGCGGAACGGTCTCGACGGTTTCGGGTACCACCGGCTATGCGGTCATCGCCGGCGGCGGCGTCGGCAACACCATCGACAACACCGGCCTGATCATGGGCTCGGTGGATCTGGGCGGCGGCCTCAACGCCTTCAACAACATGCCGGGCGCCGTGTTCGATGCCGGCGCCGTGGTCATCCTCGGAACAGGCAATGCCCTCGACAACGAAGGCATGATGTCGCCGGGCGGTTATAATAATGTCTCGGCCACCGCCATCACCGGCAACCTGGTACAGGGTTCCACGGGCGTCTATGGCTACGACCTCGATCTCAAGGCCGTCGCCGGCGACCAGATCGCCGTCAGCGGCACGGCGGTTGTCTCGGGTGTCGTACGCGTCAACCTGGTCGATCCGCTGGTCGCGCCGGGTTATGCCTTGCCCGGCACCCACACGCTGCTGACCATCGCGGCGGCGGGCGGAGAGACGCATCCCAGCCTGGCGCTCGAGGCGTTCGACACGGCGGTTGCCAATTACGCGCTGGTCTATCCCGGTACGCAGGACATCGATCTGCAATATGTGGTCGACTACGCGCCGGCCGGCCTGACGGGCAACCAGCGCGCCATGGGCGACATCATCAACACCATCCAGACGGCGCAGAAATCGCCGTCATTCCGCCCCATCGCGACCAACCTGTTCTATCTGCCCGACGTCGCGAGCTTGGGCGCCGCTTACGATTCGCTCTCCGGCGAAGGAGTGGCGGCGGCGGAACAGACCGCGTTCGACGCCAACGAACATTTCCTGGCGTCGGTCGGAACCCAGCTTCAGGACTGGCTGTCGGATTCGCCGCGCAGCACGGAGCATCCCTGGCGGTTGTGGCTCATGCCTTACGGCAACGGCGCCACTTACGGCGGCGACGCGGCCATAGGTTCGGCCAAGGTTTCGCAAAGCGGCTACGGCATCGGCGGCGGCCTCGATTACCAGATTTCGCCGCATCTGCTGGTCGGCGTTGCCGCCGGCGGCGGTACCTCCTGGTTCAAGGTGCCGGAACGGGCGACCAGCGGCGCGGTCGATGCCACGCATGGCAGCCTCTACGGCGCCTGGCAGGACGAAGCCTATTATGTGAGCGGCGCGTTCTCCTACGACGTGTTCCACAACGTCGAAACGCGCCGGGCGGTCATCCCCGGCCTCACCCTGCCGAGAACGCTGTTCGTCGACGGGCCTTACACCGTTCCCGGTTTCGACGAAAATCCGGGCGGCAGTTACGACTCCAAGTCCTACAGCGGTCACCTCGAGGCGGGCTACCGCAATGACCTCGGCGCCGTTCAGGTCACGCCGTTCGTCGGTCTGGAGTACGGCGCTCTCAGCATGGCCGGCTTCACCGAGATCAACGGTACCCAGCTGAGCGTGATCGGCCTTACCTATGCCGAGCAGAAAATCGACACCCTGCCAAGCCTGCTCGGCGTGCAGTTCGACAGCAAGACCGATCTCGGCAGCGAAACGGCGCTCAGTGCCTGGGTACGGGCGACCTGGAAGCATGAGTTCGACATCAGCCGTACGACAGAGGCCTCCTTCATTTCGGCGTCCGGCTACGAATTCGAAGTCCACGGTGCCGCCCCTTCCCGCGACGCCGCGCTCACCGATATCGGCGTCAGGCTGGGCGTCGACAATCAGGTGGCGCTGTTTGCCAATTTCTCCGGCACCTTCGGCGGGCCGAATGTAAGCTATGCCGGAACGGCAGGGGTCAGCATCAAATGGTGAGACCGGCCCTCGAAGCTTGACCGGCCGCGGGCCGGGGAAGGATGTTGCAGATCATCCGGGACGCGGCATGCCGCGTCCCGATGGCTTGCGATTAAAGCATTTTTCCTGAAACGAGAGCCGGGAGGGATTCCCGGGCGGGGTCGATTGCGTTTCGATTCAACCGCTTTTGGGCGGGAGTTTTGGAGGGGGCAAGCCCTTCAGTCCCGACTTCAATCCGATCGAGAACGGCTTTTCCAAGCGCCGCACTACCCTTAAGGGACACCCCTTGCAACGTACCCAGTGTTCCGGTTCTCACACCACGCAACTCTGCCGACGCCGAGATGCCAACGTCATCCCCCCTGATGTTCCGACCACCGCGGCTTGACGAACACTGCCTAGGCACTTATTGTCTAGGCAGCCATTAGGTAACGGATGTCATGGCAAATCCTCCGGAGTTCAATCCCCATTTTTATGGCATTGGCTCTTTCGGCTACCTCGTGCGGCGGTTGCTGCAGTTGATGGTCGAGAACATCGAGACGCGGTTTGCCGGCGAAGCCGTCACGTTTTCGCAATTTCTGGCTCTGGTTTCCTTAAATGCGCACGAGACGCACACTGCTGCCGACGTGGCGCGGTTTCTTGGCCACGATGCTGGCGCTACGACGCGGCTGATCGACCAGTTGGAGCAGCGGGAATATCTCGTCCGCGAACGCAGCATGGCGGATCGCCGCGTCGTCAATCTGACCGTGACGGCGGCCGGCAAGGCGATGATCCGGCGCTGTGCCTCGACGGCGGCGCGCTTCCACGCTGACCTGCTGGGTGATCTGTCGCCCAGCGAACTCGCCAAACTGATTGGCCAACTGAACGGCCTGATCGACAAGTTGAAGGTGGCGCCAGCCGAGGAACGGTTACTCCAGGCCAAGCGGAGGGGGCAATGAGATACGCAACCGTGGCCCTTATGCCGTGTTTTCTGCTGGCGGCCTGTGTAGAAGCGCCACCTGCCGAACCGACGCAGCATAAGATCGCCATATCCGACCTCGGCCTGGACCAAAGCAGCGAAACCCGCCCGGCGCCCGATTGGTGGAAAGGTTTCGGCGATGCCGAGCTCGACCATTTGATGGCCGATGCCTTTGCCGGCAATCCATCGCTCGCCGCCGCCTTGGCCCGCATGCGGTCTGCCGCCGCCGGATTGGCGGCGGAGCGGGCCGCCACCTGGCCGCAGATCGGTCTCGATGCCTCTGAGCAGCGTGACGTGCTCAGCGGCCATTACCTCTACCCCCCGCCCTATGCCGGTTCGACGCAATGGATCGGCACGGTCGCAGGCGGTCTTTCCTGGAACATCGATCTCTGGGGCCGGCAGAGCGCCATCGTCGCCGCGGCGGGGAACACGGCCAAAGCCGCAAAATTCGATGCGGATGCGGCCCGCCTGGCTCTGGCCGAGGCGGTTTCGCAAACCTATATCGCGCTGACGGCGGCCTACCGCAGCTGCGACGTAACGGGCGATGTCGTGACCTTGCGCGGCCACGAATTGAAGCTGGCCGCGTCGCGCGTGCAAAACGGCCTCGACAGCCTGAGCGCGCTGCATTCGGCCGAAGAAGCGCTGGCCGCAGCCAAAGTGGCGGATTCAACGTGCCGTGCCGATCGCGACCGTATCGTGCACACGCTGGCAGCCCTGACGGGACGCGGCGCCGAGGCCTACAACACCATCGGCCGGCCCAGCCTCGATCTGGCGCGCGGCGCGACGGTTCCGCAAAGCCTGCCCGCCGATCTGATCGCCCAGCGCCCGGATGTGCTGGCGGCCGCGGCGCGCGTCGAGGCCGCAGTACAAGGGCGCAAGGTCGCCTACACCGCGTTCTTCCCCAATATCGATCTTCTCGCCACCGCCGGATGGTCCGCGCTCGGGCTGAGCAACATCCTCGCGTCCAATAGCATCACCTATGGCGGCGGTCCGGCGATCCATCTGCCGCTGTTCGACGCCGGTCTGCTGCGGGCCGAATATGCCGGGGCTACCGCCGATCTCGATGCCGCGACGGCCGCCTATAATGGGGCCGTGGCGTCCGCCATACGCCAAGCCGCCGACGCCGGAACCGAGGTCAAGGCGCTGACAGGCCAGCTGGCCGATCAGAACGCCGCCGTTGCTGCGGCCGAGCATAAGCAGGTGCTCGCCGCCAGCCGGGTCCGGAGCGGCCTGTCGCCCGAGAGCGACAACCTTGCCGCCCGCAGCTCGCTGTTCGCGGAAAAGCAGAAACAGATTGCGCTGGAAGCGGCTTCCGCCAGTCAGCGCGTGGCGCTGATCGTCGCCGTCGGCGGCGGCTTGGTGCCGCAAAGCAATACCCATCCCGAACCGAACAAAGGCCGCGTGCCATGAGTGATGCCTTTTCCCCCGCGCCCAACGGCAAACAGGCCCAACGCCGCCGCGGCCTGATGGTCCTCGCTGCGGTCGTCGCCGCCGGAGCGGTTTTGTGGGGCGGCTGGTGGTTGTTCTATGGCCGCTATTTCGAATCCACCGACGACGCCTATGTGGCGGGCGACGTGATCGTGGTCACGGCCCGCGAAGCGGGAACCGTTCTGGCGCTGCATGCCGACAACACGCAGAACGTGGCGCGCGGGCAGCTCCTGGTGGAATTGGACCCTGCCGAGGCCGAGGTTCGGTTCGCGGCGGCAAAGGCGGATTTGGCACGCACCGTGCGCGACGTTCAGGCCGGTTTCGCCAAGGTCGCCGAACTCAAGGCGCTCAACGACAACGCCACCGTCAAGGCGGAACAGGCCGACGCCGATCTCAAGCGTCGCCTTGGGCCGGCCAAGGACGGCGCCATTTCGGCGGAGGATGCCGCCCATGCCCGCGATGCGGCTCAGATCGCACACGCCCAAGAACAGGCAGCCAAGAATGCACTTATTGAGGCCGAGAGCGCCGTGTCGGACACGACCGTCGCCGACAATCCGGCGGTGCTGGCGGCGATTGCGCAGCTGAAGACCGCCGCACTGGCGCTGGCGCATTGCCGTATATCTGCCCCTGTCGCCGGCGCCGTGGCGCAGCGCACCGTGCAGATCGGCCAGCACGTCGCCCCCGGCACGCCCTTGCTGGCCATCCTTCCCCTTAACCATGTCTGGGTCGATGCGAACTTCAAGGAAACCCAACTTGACGACATGCGGGTCGGGCAGCCGGTGACGGTCACGGCCGACATCTATGGCAGTTCGGTCGATTACCACGGCGTGGTGGCAGGGCTCGGGGCCGGCAGCGGCAACACCTTCGCGTTGCTGCCGCCGCAAAACGCCTCGGGCAATTGGATCAAGATCGTTCAGCGCGTGCCGGTCCGCATCGCGCTCGATCCCGGCGAAGTGCGGGCGCATCCCCTGCGCCTGGGACTGTCGGTGAAGGTCAGCGTCGATCACCGCAATACCGGCGGCTCGGCGCTAGGCTCGACCGTGCGTCCGCTGAACCCCGAGGGCATCGCCGACACCGCCGACAAGGATACCGACAAGCTGGTCGCCCAAATCCTGAAAGAAAACACCGTGCCGGGAGCGGCGCAATGAGCGGCGCCGGTCCTTCTTCCGTGGAGGCGGCACCCCTGAAGGGTGCTCCGTTGGTGCTGACGGCCTTGGCCTTGGCGCTCGGCACCTTCACGCAGGTCCTGGACACGACGATCGCCAACGTCTCGCTGCCGACCATTGCCGGCAATCTCGGTTCCTCGACCGATCAGGGCACCTGGATCATTACATCCTTTGCCGTTGCCAACGGCGTCTCGGTGCCGTTGACCGGCTGGCTGATGGGCCGCTTCGGCGTGGTCCGCACCTTTGTCTTTTCGCTCGGCGCCTTCACCGTTGCCTCGTTCCTGTGCGGCATGGCCTGGAACCTACCGGTACTGATTTTCTTCCGGGTGTTGCAGGGGGCGGTGTCCGGTCCGGTGATTCCCGGCTCGCAGGCGCTGCTGATTTCGGTTTTTCCGCCGCAGCGCCGCTCGACCGCACTGGGCATCTGGTCGATTACCACACTGGTGGCGCCGGTAGCCGGGCCCATACTCGGCGGCTACATCTCGGACAATTACCACTGGGGCTGGATATTCTTCATCAATGTGCCGATCGGGCTGTTCTGCTGTGCGGTCTGCTGGCGCAATCTGGCGGCGCGCGAAACGCCCGCCCGCAAATTGCCGATCGACGCAGTCGGACTGGCGCTGCTGGTGGTGTGGGTGGGCGCGCTGCAGGTGATGCTCGACAACGGCAAGAATGCCGACTGGTTTGCCTCACCCGCGATCACCCTGTTCGCGACCGTCACCGTGATCGGGTTTGTCGCCTGGACAATCTGGGAATGGACGGACGACCACCCCATCGTCGATCTGTCCTTGTTCCGCAACCGTAATTTTGCCTTCGGCACGCTTGCCTTGTGCCTCGGTTTCGGGCTGTTCTTTGCCACAATCGTGGTGCAGTCTTTGTGGTTGCAGGTTCATGTCGGCTATACCGCAACTTGGGCGGGCCTCGTATTGGCGCCAAGCGGCATGGTGGCAGTCCTCTTGACGCCCGTTTGTGCGCGCCTGCTCGGCCGCACCGATGCGCGTATCGCGGCAACCGCGTCGTTCCTGCTGCTCGCCGTCTCCTTCTTCATGCGCGCCGGCTACACCGACGATGCCGACTACTGGCACCTGACCCTGCCCTTGCTGGTGCAAGGCATGGCCCTGAGCGTGTTCATGATCTCGATGATGACGATCTGTCTGGAAGGCGTAGCACCGCGGGATATTCCGGCCGCATCCGGCATTGCCAACTTCGCGCGCATCACCGGCGGCGGCTTTGCCGCTTCGCTGATGAACACATTCTGGGACCGGCGCGAAGCCCTGCACCAATCGCGCCTCGCCGAGATACCGACGGCGTTCAATCCGATGCTGCGCGGCGCCATCGATCGCTTGCAGACCTATGGCGTGTCGCCGTTGCGCGGGCTCGGCCTGCTGGCCAAGCGGATGGTGGATCAAGCCTATCTGATCGCGATCAACGACGTGTTCTGGTTTGCCGGCTTTGCCTGCCTCGCCATGATCGGCGTCATCTGGCTGACCCGCCGCTCTATCAGCGATGCACCGGCCGCAGAAGCCGGGTAATGAGACCTGTACGCGGATGGCATTGGTGTGGGTTTGCGTACTTTTTCTCACCGCGAGTTTATAGGCCGCCAAGCGAAGGCTGCCGTCCGAAGGACGGGTGGCGGCGGCGAGGCGCTTTCTCGTCTCCTCGAATGCGGCAAGCGCACCACTTGAGTCGCCACCTTCTTCTTTGCAGACCGCGTAATAGGTGCGTTTGGCGATCCTCACGTCCTCGCTACGTCCGATCATCGGACGGTTTACTGCTCGTTTGGCTTGGCTGCGGCTTGGAACTCGACGAGTTGCTGGAAGCGTTCGAGGGAGGCGAGGTGGAAGTTGGCTAGTGCCAGCCAGCCTTTCCTGTGCCAGTCGATGATCACGTCATCGGACAGGTTGGCAAATTTGGCCCGATCGATCACCCGGAAGCCTTGCAGGTTCATCTGCCGGCCGTCCGCCAGCTTGGCCTGGGCATGGTTCTCGGTCAGCAGCTGCTGCGCCTCCAGCGCCTGGGCGAAGGCCTGCGTGAACCCGTGGTCGGTCTGAAAGGCGCTGCAGAAGGTGAGCGCTTCCTGGGTGATCGCTCCGGGTTTGCCCTCTTCGAACAAGGCTTGGCCGTCGACTTTGTCTTCCGTCAGACGCGTGCAGGCCCGATCGATGCCCAGCATGAACTGCTTGCCGTCGGGATGGGCGATGAACACGAAAGGATAGCGCCGCATATAAGCGGGAATGTAATGGCCTGCCCGCCAACGGCCGTCGGCCCCGACGAACAGATTCTCCCGGCTCAGCCCCAATACCACCACCGGATAAGGCGTTTTGCCCGCGAATACGATCGGGTAACAGCGCATCGCCTGCACGAACTCGGTCGAGGTGATCGCCACCGCGTTGCTCGCCCGCGCAAAGGCGAAATCCCCTTCCCGCTTCAACCCCAATGTGCCGTGTCGCTCCGCGTTCAGAACCTCCGGCTTCCGATAGAACAGCAATTGTTCGGCAGCGCTGCGAGGCGCACGGGCCGCTTCCGTTGATGGCATCGGGGACTCCATTGTTGCAACACAACTCATCGAGGCGCGTGGAGGCGCAAAACGCGCACGGCAGGCACAGTTCCAGTCTCTATTTTGCCGGCTGACCGGGAACGATTTCCACGTGCTTGCGCTCGACTGGAACGCTGGTGATCCTGGCGTCCAGACCGGCGATCACCGCTGCGGTGATGTCCATCGCGGGATTGCCCGCCAGGATCAAGCCGCGTTCGATCAACAGCCCGCAATGCTTGTCCTTATAAACCGCCGCGATCACCGGCTGGACTTCCTTCGAAATCCGCACGACGATGTCCTGACGGGTTGCCTCCATGTCCCGGGAATCGACCGCCGCCTCCTGGCGCAAGGCCTGCAGCCGCTGGTTCAGATCCTGTTGGCGCTGCTGAAACTCGCCGGCCGACAACGAGCCTTTCTGCGCCTCCAACGCCTTGGCGTCGGCCACGATCTTGCCCTCGTCACCGTTCACTTGGCCTTGCGCCGCATCGCGCAGCACCTTGTATTGGCCATTCGCCACCTTGCCCACCTGCGACAGATCGAACACCGCCTGCCGACTCAGCACGCACAAGCCGGGGATCACAGGCCCCCCAAGCTGCATCTCCGCTGCCGGCGACCCGGCCATCGGCCGGTTCAGCCATGTCATAATCCCCCACGTCGCCCCAGCGCCGACAAGGATCAAGACGGTACCTATCAAAACTTGGCCAAGTCCGATCTTCCCAAACATCCTAAATCCTCTTCCCGAATCTCGGCTTTCGCAGTTCGCCGGGTCCGGCCGACGAAACTAAGTTCCGCTTTTGTCATCCTTGCGGCGTTCGAAGCGCATGGTGGCAATCTTGCCGTCCAGGTCTTTGACCACCTCCGCGGTAATGTCCATCGACGGATTACCTGCCAACACCGCATCGCGCGACAACAGCAGCGCGCAGTGGTTCGCCTGATAGGCGGAAGCCACATACGGCTGTGCCATGGCGGCGATCCGTTTCACCACATCCTGACGGACCTCTTCCAACGCCAGCGATTTCTTCGATGCTTCACTGCGCAAATCCTGCAGCTGCTGTACCAACACGGTCTGCTGCTCTTTATAGGTATCTGCCGCGAGCGCAGCCCTCTTCTCTTCCAGCGCCCTGATGTCGGTGCCGATCTTGGCCTCTTCTTCGTTTACGTCCTTTTGCGCCGCATCCCGCGCCGCACGATACTGCGCGTTGGCGTCCTGGCCGACCTTCGACAAATCGAACACCGCTTCCCGGCTCAGAACGCAGATTCCGGGTATCGCCGGACTGGCAACCGATGGCGCATCCTGGGCGGCGGCCAGGCACGAAAACACTCCCGCCGCCATAAACCCACTGATGAACAGGACACGCGACCCATGCGGGCGAAACATTTGCATTCTCGTTTCCCAATCACGTTCAACGTTGAACCGGTCGATGTCCCGCGCTTTGGTCAGTTTCTCCTGGGACAGGAGTTGGTGGCACTTGGCATACAGACTTCCGGTTCCTGGTAGTCGCCGCCGAACCCGGTGACTTCGACGTCGACGGTGGTCCGTGGTTCCTGGGCGCGCAGTTGTTCCACCAAGGCAGAGGCCTCGGTCGCCGCGTTGCTGATCGTGGCCAGATTGAGGTTGGTCGTCAGCACCGGAATGCCGATGGTCTTGCCCTGCACCGTGATGTTGAAGACATTGGCGACATAGAGCGATGCGATGTTGAGATTGCCGGACACGCGAATGCCCGCCGCTCCCGCATCCACCGTGCCGCGCGGCGCGATCAGATTGGCATCGCCCACCGGGACGCCCGGCAGCGATTGCAGTGTCGCGATGCCGGCGCCGGACACTTCGCCCTTGAGGTCGGCGATGCAGTAGAAATCGAGATCGCAGGCATATTTCGGCGGCGGCGCCGAAACCGAGGTCTTGGCGCCCTTGCCGGCGTCAAGGTTGCCGTTGGAACTCCACATCAGGATGTCGCCGCCCTGCTCGGTCATGACCCGGCTCTGCGCCACCAACACGTCGGTATCGGTGAAGGTCGAGATGTTGCCGCTTTCCAGCGTAAGAACGCCCTCGCTCGCCGGATTGACCGCCGGCGCCGCACCGGAACTGCCCACCAAAATGCGTCCGCCCGGTCCGAACAGCGCGATGTTGCCGCCTTGCTGGGTCTGGATGGTCGAGCCGCGCATGTCGAGGTTGCCGGTCACCACCAGCGCGTTGGCGCCGTTGGTACCGCCGCCGAGTTCGTTCTGGGTGTAGCCGTAGGACGCCGGGAACAGCGTGTTGATCGCCTGATAGCCGCGGGCATATTGGTTGAAGTGGCTCGAGTTGGGATTGTTGTAGTCGAGGCCGGTCTCGTTCAGCACATCGAGGAATATCTGATCGTCGATCAGATGCTGCCAAGCCGCCGGCATGGTCGCAAAGATCGACCAAGCCTGATCGGTGGTAAGATTGCTGCTGTTGTTGCCGAGCCCCTTCTCGTACCCTGCGACCAGGTTGGTCAGCAGCGTCGGCTCGTCGGCGATGACCGACGCGCCTTGAGTCGGATCGACATATTTGGCGGTGAAGTCCGCATAGTCGATGCCGGGCCCGACCCCGAACAGCACATTCACCGACGCCCCGCCCGTCGGCAAATACGGATTGCCGAATTGTTTGGTGAAAAACGTCGGTTCGGGGTAGGCCACCGGCAATGCCCGATTGGGATCCGGATTTGCCGACGGATCGATCGAATTGCCAATGGTACGGATGCCGGTCTCCGGCGAGCCGGACACGCGCTGCGTCTGAAAGTCGATACTGCCGCCGGCTTCGATATCCAAGGTGCCCGGTCCGGCGATTTCGATCGTCGCCGGTTGGGTGTTGCCCGAAAAATTGTAGCCGATCTCGCCGCCGGCGATGATGCTGGTGACATCGGCGCCGGTGAAGTTCTCGCCATAGAACGGCAAGTCGGTGATATTGCCCGCCGCATAAATCTGCGTCGGCGCATTGGGAATGAGACTGATCTGACCGATCGTGGATCCCGTTATCGCGCTGCTTCCGGACAAGAGGGGAATGCCCAACTGCAACCGCGCGCCGTCGGCAAAATCGCCGTTCAGCGAATAGATCAGAACCGAAGCGGTCGCGCCGTTCTGGACCAGAGACGGATCCTCGTACTGGACAGGGGTCAGCTGCGCTTGATTGATCAGTGTCGGGGCTGCGCCCGTCGGCAGAATCGCGTCGCCGGTGCTGTCGATGGCGCCCACACGGTAGTCAAGCTTGCCCAATGATGTGCCCGACACATTGCCCACAGGTGAGAAAACCACAGTCTGGGAGATGGGACTCCACGTCGCAAGCGAGGAGGTCAACGGTATCGCCAGATCGATCGATTGATCGGCGACGATATCGAGCGTGCCGGTCGCCGACGGATACAGCCCGCCGCCGTGCTGGATGTCGATGCCGCCGTCGAACGCCACCAGATTGAGCGAGGCCGGCAGCAACAAGCTCGATACGGCGATGGCGCCGTCGAATGCGCTAGTACTGCTCACGAAAGTGTTTTGGCCCAGGTCGAACAGCGCCGCCTGTTCGATCAAGGAATTGAACACCACATTGCCGCCCGCGGATTCAATCGAAGCGCCGCTATTCGGGCTCATGCTGGTGACGTATGGGATCAAATTGGGCTCTGCCACGCTGTCGTTAAGACTGCCTATATCATTGACCGGATTTCCCCCGTCTCCGCTCCCATAAAGATAGGTGGGATCGTAGACGCCGCCGATGTTCGCCGATTGGCGCGCCTCGACGTCGATGGTGCCGTATTGAACGGCCAATAGGGTTTGTACGGGATAGGCAAGGTCCGTGCTTTCATAGGTGAAATCGGAGGTTATGGCCCCACCCGCCCGGATGCTGCCGGCGCCCTGGCCGACGTAGAAATCGCCGCTGTAAATGTTGCCGCCGGCGATGACCGACAGATCGCCGCCGCCGGTGATGTGCTGCGTATTGCTGCCGTCGAGCCATGAGGTGGTCGCGGTGGAGACGGCGAGATCGTGAATGTCGCCGCCGGCTTTGACGGCGATGTCGCCGCCAACGCTCATGATGCCCTGATCGAAGCTGCCGAAATTGACGTACCAAGGCACGTTGGGATTGGTGGAATTGGTCAACAGCCAGGGCAGCCAGAACTGACCGATGAAGGCACCCGGATCGCTGGTCAGACCGGAAGCCAATGTCGCGTCATAGGAGCTGCCCGGATTGCCGCGCGCCAAAGTATCGACGACGTTTTCGACGCCAATGATGTCGTCGCCGACCGTCAGCGTGATGTTGCCGGCATTGGTGGGATTCACTTCCGGAGTGAGGATCGTGCTGATGCCGATCCCGGCAGCATAGGGGGTGCCGTTATAGGAAGTGTAGTTCCACGCGCCCGCACCCCGCGCGATGCTGCTACTGCCGGTGCTGGTGGTCGAGGAAGCCGGCGTGCCGGCGGTATAGACGGCGCCGGGCGCGAGCTGGTCGAGCAATTCGAAATCGCCTGCCGCGGCGATGTCGATCGAGCCGGTTCCGGTACGCACCGTGGTCGGGACGACCAGCTCGGCATTGGTGGTGTTCAACCCGTTGAGGGCAATATGGCCGTCGATCTCGACATTGCCCGCCCCGTTGCTGTTGACGGCGAGCGGATTGACACTACTCGTCACCGCACCTGCGACGAGGCGGTACGACGTGCTTTGCTCCGCCATCAGCGCTGCGAACTGCACCGGCAGCGGATCGGCGGCCGTCGGAATGTTCGACGGCGCGTTGGCGCCGACGGGGACGGGAGGAATGACGGGCGTCCCACCACCGCCAGAGCTCGCAATGAATGCGGGCGCGACCGGCGCGTAGGGATAGAGCGCGTCGTAGGTGTTGTAGTCGTAGTCGGTGTACATGAGATAATTCAAGTAGTTCGTATCCTCGCTGGCATAGCTCTGGTACTGCGCAGTCTGGAGCGGAGCTGACGGCGCCGGAGGCGTGCCGGCGGTAAATACGTTATTCGGGGTGAAGTTGTTCTGCAGCCATGTGTCATACGCCGCGAGATAGGTTTGATAGTCGGCCGCGTAAGTCGGGTCCGACGCGAGCGGCGCGACGGGTGCGGCCGCGACACCCTGCGGCGCTGTGATCGGAACGAAATAGCCGTTGTTCCACCAGAGGACGTCAGTCGCCCAAGTCGAATAGAGTTGGCCCGCATAAGCCGTATAGTCTTGGTAATACAGCGAGGAGCCGCCTTGCTGCGGCGCGACCAAGGTGAAGTTCGGATCCGCGCCCGCGACCAGTTCCGCAGATCCGTCGTAGAAGTAGATCTCGGTCGTAGTATCGATTGTGCCGTAATTGTCGATTACATTGTTATAAGCATTCAGCGCAGAGGCGTAAGTGGTACCGCCTACGTTTTTTGGCGGGGTCGGCAGCGTCACTGACACGGATTGGAAGAAGCCATCGGTGATCGAGGCCTTGATATCGAAATCGCCGGCGGCGCGCAGCGCGATGACCGGCGCGATATTGCCCAGGTAACGATAGGCGAGCGTGATGCTGCCGTCCGGATTGATGACACCGGCGCCGAGATTCCAGTTGGTCAAAACGCTGATCGTGCCGTTGTTGACGCCGCCATTGGCCGGGCTGGGATTGACCAGATCGATCTCGGGCCGCGCCGTGAAGTTGGCAATGCCGGAGAAGGCGGTTCCGAGCTTGAGACCGGGCTGCTGCACGAAGGCGGGCAGACTGCCGGCATCGGGACTGGCGGGATTGAAGCTCTCGCTGTTGGGATTGTAGCCGCCGTAGAACACGGCATGAGCCGCATTGGTGCTGGTCGGCGTGAAGTAGTCGTTGGTGAGGAAATAGTTGAAGGCCGCCGGCAGGCCGGAAAACACGGTGCTGGTGGCGGTGGTGGTCGTGCCGTAGCTGTTGTTCGTAGTGGCCGTGGTTCCGGTCAGCGTGTCGGTGCTGCTATCCCAGCTATAGGACGTGGTGATGGTGAAGTTAGCGCCATTGTTGAGATAGGTCCACGACGTCGTACTGGGAACGGTGATGTTGAGCGCCGTTCCGTCCCAGGTCGCGACGGCATTGCCGCTGATGTCCTGGAAGTTTCCGGCCACCAGCGTCCCGTTGCTGCCGTACCAGCCGGCGGGATCGACGATGCCGTCGAAATGCTCGGCCGGATTGCTGCTCTGGTCGGCCGTGCTCCACACCGCATAGGCATCGAGGAGCACCGAGCCGGCCTTGATCTGGGCCGTCGGCGATATGGCCAAGTTGACATTCATGCCCTGGGCGTTGAGCGCATCCAAGATCGGCGCGCGGAAGGTGACGGTACCGCCGGAGGCGTCGATCGTTGCATTGGGACCGATGGTGATGGTGCCGGAGGCCGAGGGATCGACATTCTCGTAGCCGTAAGTGGCGTTGAGCGAGCTCGTGCTGCCGGTGCCGCTGGTGCCGATGGCGACGATGCCGCCGGGCTTCTGGCTGTTGGGCGACGCCGTGGCCAACAGCGAACCTTCGAGATCGACGCCTTTGGCGCCATAGAGATTGATCTCGCCCGAGGTCGTGGCGGCGCCGTTGGCGGTGATGGCGCCGGTGACGTTCACGTTGCCGGCGTCCGCCGTCAGGCTGACTTGGTTTGCCGTGAGATTGTGGGAAAGCGACAGATCACCAGCTCCGGCTTCGACGGAGATGTCACCGGCGACGCCCGCACTGGTCAGACTCTGGGCGAGGGCATCGAACGCAACCGTGCCGGCGGTGTCGAGACTGAAATTGCTGGCGGTGGCGCCGGCTGCCGTGGCGCCTTCGAGCGTCCCGCCGAGAGTAACGGGGGTCGTGCTGCCGCTCGTGCCGATCGACAAGCTGCCGCCGTCGCCGCCACCCGCCGCGCCGGCGAAGTCTACAACCGAGCCGGACTGCAGGTTTACGGTGCCGCCAGCAGCCGCCAGCGATATCATGCCGCCGCTGGCGTATTCGGTGGTGCTACCGAATTGTTTGGCAACGCCATGGGAGATCAACGAGCCGGTGCCCGTCACTGTGATGTCGCCCGCGCTGGAGAGTAGCGCGATGTTGCCTGCCTCAGCCTCGACCGGTGCGGATACCGTCACCGAAGCACCTTGCAAGGTGATCGCCCCGCCCACGGCATCGGAGGTCATTGCGGTGCCGCCGGAGACCGGCGTTACCGACAAGGCGCCGCTCGTCGTGAGTATTTGATCGGAGGCCGTGTCGGCGATTACAACCGGCGTTTGCAACGTCACGGGCAGCGAGCCGAAGTTCATGCTGCCGGTGCCCTGCCCGACCACACCCTTGTTTGCCACCAAGCTGGCACTGCCAAATCCGGACAGCGATTTGCTGCCGCTGCCGAACACCAGTTCTCCGACATCGATCGAAAGCGAGCCGGTGCCCGAACCGACGCTGCCCTGCGTATTGGTTTCGTTGTCGAGCACCAGCGTCGAGGCTGCAATCGACACAGCTCCGCCGTCGCTTGTCAGGCTGTCGCCGCCCAAGGTGAGCGTACTTGCCGGGTTCGCCATCGCAAGGTTCACGTTGCCCTTGAAGGCGATGGCGCCGTAGCTTTCCAGATCGACATTGGTCGACTGTTCGAACTGGGCCAGCGTACCCGCGTCGATTACGAGGCCGCTGGTCGGCGCCGTGGCGCCGGAGCCGACGAAGGTGATGCTGGAGCTGGCCGCCGAAATGTTGGTTCCCGACAGCAAGGCGCCCGATTGAACGGTGGTATCGCCGGTGGTGGCGATGGTCAGCACATTGCCGCCTTCGAGCTTGGCGCCGGATTGGATCACTGCGCCGACGCCGCTGGCGCTACCCAAGAGCGAAGGCAGGTTGATCGTATAAGGGACGGTCGCCGGGGCAAGATTGTCCTCGACCGCGATCGTGCCGGGGGCGAGTTGTGCCGTATCGGGCATCTGCACCTTGACCGGACTGCCGGTGGACAGGCGCACAAAGGTTCCGAGCGTGGCGTCAAGCGTACGATAATAGGCCTGGACAATCCCTTCGGTGGTGGTGTTGCTCGAAGCAACCACACTTGTCGGCAGCTGCGGCAAATTACTGAGCGGCTTGCCGATGAGATAGTCTATTGCAGCAACACCGCTGCCCGAGCCGCTCGCCTCTACGACACTGCCGCTCAGGAAGGTAACTAGTCCGGTGCCGGCGATCGGCGTCTGAATGGTCGCGCTGTCGCCCTCGTTATCGAATACAACACTGGTGCTGTTCTGGAATTGCGGCGCGGCGACCAGCATGATTTCCGGTGCCGTCAGGGGAGCGCTCGCGTCGTTCGCCACCGTTATGCCGTTGGAGGTAGGCGTGATCTCTATGCCGTCGGCCGTCATCTGCCGCGTGCCGCCGATCAGCAAACTGGTGGCGTCGAGGGCGTCGAGTTGCTTGGCGCTCACGTCCAGGTAGGTAATGCTGGTGGGCAATACCACTGCGCCGCTACCGCTGGTATAGGCAATGCTGTCCATCGCATTCGCGATGAATGTGCTACCGGCAGAAATGCTTTCGAACTGCTGACTGGAGGTGATGGTGTAGGCGCCGGCGGTAAACACAACGCCGGCTGCAGGGCCGTTAAAATAGCTCCCGTTCGGCCCGATCAAATTGAACTGCCCGGTGAGGAGGTCCGATGGCGAAACGGCTGTGAGCGACACCTGCGATCCTGATCCGAGCTGATAGGTCGAGCTTCCGCCAGCGAGTGTCGTCCCCAATGTTACGGTCGCGGTTCCGCTCCCGCCGAATGCGAGCGCCCCGCCGGCGCCGGACGTATTGCCGCCCGACGTGCCGGTTGTCCAAGTGATCGTCTGATTGGCGACCGACCCCTTGACGACTTGCGACGCAGTATAAGAGGTCGTCGTGTAGACGCCGTTCACCAGCGGGGCATTTATGCCGCCGACGGAGAACTCGGACGGTGACGAGATGGTGATCGCGCTGCTGCCGGTGCCGCTTCCGGAGCTATATTTGAGCGTCAAGGACGTGCTCGGGAGTGTCACCGCTGTCGTCGACGAGGTCGGCAAGGTAAGCGGAGCAGGGTAGTTAGAGTAGGCGTTAACGCTGATCGTATCTGCCCCTGCCGTTTGGACGGCGATGCTGACGTTACCGTAAGTGGTGAGAGTATCGCCCGCCGGAAGCAAGACCGCTTGGTTTGCCGCAATGAGCCTTTCTTGGCGGACAGTGACCGGTTCGACCGCCGTCCCTCCCGTCGGGATGACGAACGTCCCACTGCCGGTGATGGTGAAGAGATCGCTCGAGGAAATGCCGTTGCCGAAAGTGATCGTACCTCCATTGGCAACGACACCGGATGTGTTTGGACCGCTGAGATTGAGGGCGCCGGTCGGGACCGACGTCACCCCCGACGCGGTGTCGTCGATGTTCAGATACTCGCCCGAGACATCGACCTCGGCGCCCGTGCCGCCCTTTCCCGGCGTTCCCTCCAGCGTGCCGTCGAGGGTCAGTTCGGTAGCGGGGGCGAGCACCAGCCTGCCGGCATCGTTCGGCACATAAGGCACGGCCAGATTGTTGGTGCTGGCATAGGTCGGGAAGAAGCTGTTGGCGCTGGTAAAGGTATATTGCGAATACTTTTCCCACACCGATGCCGACTGGACCTGAAACTGCTCGGTGACCGAAGGACGGGCGCCGGTGATGTCGTTGGTAAGATACCCCGTCATCACCATGGTGCCGTCGGGCAGAATCTGAGTCTGGGTGACCAGCGGGTTGGTGACGCCGGTGTTCATCACCACGCGATAGGCGCCGGGCAGCGTCGCATACTGGGCGGGAAGCAGCGTGTAGACGCCGGCTGCCAGACCGTCGCCGCCGGAGAGATAAATCGCCTGGCCTGCCGTGGGGATGCCTTGGGAGAGCGTCGCGTCGTAGGGCGCGATGGCGCCTTTATAGCTGGGCACGATCGCATAGATCTGCCGCGCATCCGGATAAAGCGGTACCTGCGTGCCGGTCGTCGAGTTGGCATAGCTGGTATTGTATTGCGACAGCACATTGCGCGAGCCGCCGGTGCCGGGAATCCACTCGGCTGCCTCGAGATCGCCGCCGCCGTCGATATTGACCGTGGCACCGCTGTTGAAATCAACCGCATTGGCGCTGAGCGAAACGACGCCTTGCGGCGCTTGCGTCAACGGCACGGTGTAGGCGGACGTGTAGCTGCTTTGTTGGCCGCCGTCCCAACTCGGATTGTTGGTCAGCGGATTGTAGACCCATGACGTCTGATCGACAGTGGAGCCGTACGGAATGGTGGTGCCGTTGGCAGAGACCGAAGTGATGCTGCCGTTGCCCAGCGTAACGCTTTGCGTGGGGGTCGATGTAGCCGTGGTTCCCATATTATTCGCGATCCCAGACGCCTGAAGTATTGCGCCGACACTGGACCCGTTGGGAACGCCAAGGATGATTGCACCAAACGGTGCGCTGATTTCGCCGTCTTGGATGATGTTGCTCGCGTCAACGACCACCGCGCCGCCGGCCGAAAGCGGCGTGACGGTCGAAGGTGCACCGCCATCGGGGTAGGCAAAGCTGACGGTTGTTGGCGGCGTCGGGGCACATGCGTAACAGGTGACGACTTGGTTGGCACTGATGATGAAAGCGGTGTCGGTGGTCGGATAGACGTCGGTGGCTTTGAACGCCACATTGCCGTCAGTTGAGAGATACCCATACAATTCGATTCCGCCGCTTGGCGCCTCTTGCTCCGGGAGCAAGCGGATTTCGCCGGTGCTGAAGAAATTCGTCTGACCGATATATGCCGTGCTAATAAAGCCGATGAGGTCGATCTGATCGGCATTGAAGGTCATGGTCGCGTCGCCTGGCCCTGACGTCCCACCTATCCCATAGCTCGGATTGACGACATCGGAGTCGCCAATGCGGACGTACTTGGCGTTCACCGTCAGCGAGGCACCGTTGGTCGAACCACTCGGTCCGCCATACCCCCAATTGATGTTTCCGGCTTTGGCTCCGAAGTAGGACGCGGAGTCGATCGCGAAAATGTCGTTCAGGTTCAGCGTGACGTTACCGGAAAATCCGAAGCTCGCACCTTGTCCCAAGATCAGATTGTCGATGCCGGTCTTGGTGGCGTCGATCTTGTCGGCGCCGACCAGCAGCGTGGCAAAACCAAGTCCTGGGACGTATACGCTACCGGGGGAGGCTTCTATGGTCGTAGGCACATAGGTTGAGAAATCGAATTTCACGTTTGCGGCGGCCAAGGCGGCGGCTGTGTCCTGAACCATGACCAGAGATGCGCTGTCCCCGTTCGCATCCGAATTGCCCGAAATCGTGAGCGTGGCGCCGCTCGCCTCGGGCGCGCCGCCAAAACCGAGCAGCGTCCCTTCCAGCAACATGTTAAAGGCTTTAATGTTGATGTTGCCGGCATTGCTCCATTGCGGCTCGCGTGTGACGATTTCTGGCGCGTTAAAGCCGCTGCCGGCTTGGGCGACGTCGAAGGCGCCGCTGGCGCCGTCGACGTTGATCACGGCACTCGGCGCCATCAGAATCGGCGATGCGGACGTCAGGCTCACAGTTCCGCCGGCCAGGATTTTGCCGGTATAGGGCGTGACGTAACCGTCTGCCGTAAAGACCGGTGCGGCCAGCGGATTGATCACCGTCGTGCCGGAGACATCGAGCGTCGTGTTGGGACTGAGATAAAGCGGCCCCATCGGAGTGCTCATGTTCCACTCCGCCTGAGGATAGACGGTGAGCGAGATGTTCCCGCCCGGCGCTACGATCGATCCCAAGATCGTCGTCATGGCGTAAGAGGACATCGAGATGCTGGCCGCGGGATCGCCGATGATCTCAGCGCCGGCATCGATCTGGGCATAATCCTGACCCGACGGCGTGTCGGAGTTGTAGTTCTGAGCCTCTTCCAATCCCGCGGTGATCGAGAGATTGGTGGGGCTGAGCAGTGTGCCGGTCAAAGATCCGGGCGTGGCGTAATCGGCCGGGTCGGATCCGGTCGGCGCCGCCGAAATCATATTGAAATCAGGCAACAAGTTCAGATGATGCAGCGTAACGGTCGCTCCGGCCGGCACTTCGGACTGCAAGACCGAACTGAGGTTGAAGCTGGCGAAGCCGAGATCGCCCCAGGCGGTGGGATCGAAATAATAAGCGTAGGACGGCGTCGTTGCCGCATTGCCGCCGACCTGGAACGCGACCTGCTGCAGCGTCAGGGTGCCGCCGCCGCTCATGCCGAGCGCTTTGATGGTACCGTCCAGGACGAGTTTGCCGCGCGCGGGTATGTCCCCCGCCTGATCGAACGGCTTTTCCAAGCCGGTATAGGTCTCAAGCGTCAGATTGCCGCCGGAACCTGCCGGCGCGCCGCTGCTCACCGTCTGCAGTTGACCGTTGGGCAGAATGCGTCCGCCGCCTTCCAGATTGAGAAGGCTGCCGGCAGACAACGTGATGTTGCCGCTCAGATCGGTTGCGCTAGCGGGCGGTAATTCTTGACTGAAGGGTGGCGCGACCCAATTTGTGCCGGTGCCTGCCACCAACGAGATCGAGCCGCCGTTGACAAGGGTGGGGGCGGCAAGCTGGCCCGGCGCCAATTGCGCGTCGTTGACGAACAAGCCGCTGACATCGAGCACGACGCCGGGCCCGATCGTGATGTCGGCGGTTACAAGCGGGGCGCCGGCACTCGGCACGACCACTGCTGTGGCAATGTCGATTGCACCGCTGCGCGCCGTCAGATTTCCGTCGATGGTGACGGTGTTGCCGCTCAAGCTGATCGAGCCGCCGGGCTGAACCGCAAGCGTAGTGCCGGCGTCTTCGACAATTGGGTTTTCGTTGTTGATCGTAATCGCAGAAAAATTCGCATTGTCGAGGGTCTTGCTGCTGAGGACAATGCCGTTGGCGTAGCCGCTGCCGGTCGTTGCCAGCAGCGGCGAGGACATGGTGAAGTCTGACGGCAGCGACAAGGCTTGCAGCGACGAAGCCGACAGCACGCCGGGATCGCCGATCTCGATCGGCAAACTACCGCTGAAGGTGAAGCTCCCGCCGGTCGGCAACGTCCCGGCTTCGACCTGCCGCGTGCCCGCCAGCGCACCGCCCAGCAGCGTCGCATCGAGAACAAAAGCGCCGCTGTTGGCAACAATTGGCGTCTGCTTGGTGCCAACGCTGATGACGGCCCCTATGGTCAGCGTTCCGGCATTGCCGCCTTGGATATAATCGGCCTCATAGGTTCCGCCGTCGATCACGCCGCTGGTGGCGGTGCCGCTGATGCCCCAACGCGTCGAGGCGTCGGTGGACTGCCCGGCAAAGCCGACATAGGTGTCGTTGGGATCGGCTTTGGAGATATCGACGATATTGCCGGCCGCATCGATCAGCTGGGTAGTGTCGAGCGTGCCGCCGAGGAAGTGCACATAACCGCCCGCCAGATTGAGCACGGAGCCCTGTGCGGTATCGACTTCGTTGCCGCCGAGGCCGATCGTGCCGCCATTGACCAGCAACTGATCGATCGAGTTCTGGCGCAGATTGGCATAGCTCGCGAGATTGGCCAGCGGCGTACCGACCCAGCTTTCGCCGGTCTCGGCATTGGTGCCGGTATCGCGCATATCGACGGTGATGGTCTTGCCGTAGAGGAAACCGGCCTGCTGCTCGGGATCGTCGGCGAGTTCGTTACCGGCGAGCTTGACGGTCAACAGGTTGTAGGAATCGGGCAGTTCGATATTGGCCATGCCCGAGACGTCGAGCGCGGCGCCGCTTTCAACAAAGAGGCGGCCGGAACCGGCAACGGGGTAACGCGGGTCTAGGGCGCTATTATCACTCTCGTTGGTTACTTGAACCTCCGCGTCGATCCTTTGTCCCGGCGCGTAGGTGAGCGATCCCCCCTCAAAATCGATGGCCTGACCGGTGATGTTGACGATCCCGAAGCCCTGTTGGGGCAATGGCGATGTCAGGGTTGCGGTTACCGATTGCCACGGCGCCAGCGACGTGGCGTCGCTTGCCAAGGTAACGCCGTTGGTGTCGGGCAGGATGGCGGTGACGGCCTGCGGTCCGAAGCTGACCGCTCCGGTATAGCCGCCGGACGGGCCGTATGTGGTTACGGCGGTCTCATACGTGCTGTCGACGACGATCGAGCCGGCCTGGTTGACGCTGGTGGTGGCGACGGCGATGCCGTTCTGTTCGATGGCGCCGCCCAACAAGGTGATGTTGCCGCGCGGGGTGGAGATCAGGCCTTCATTGTCAAGCGTTCCGACCGGGGTGATATCTTTGCCATGCGCATCGGCCAGCTTGCCATAATCGGAGAATATCAAGATCGTCGAAGATCCGTCGTCGCTCAGCGTGCCTCCACCGTTCACGTAGATCGAGTTGTAGGTGTACGACACGCCGATGCCGGCGATGAGGGCGGCCTGGCCGGCCGGGACGGCGATGGAACCGTCATTGGTGACATTGGGCGCGGCGATCAGGACGAGGCCGGTGTTACCGCCGGTGATCTCGGCGCCTTGATCGATGGTGATATTGCCGGCGCCAGGCGCGGAGCTCGTGAACAGGATCGAGTTGGTCTGGGCGTTGGTGGAGTTGAGATCGCCGATGCCGCCGTCGAGGAAGCGGTAATTGGAGGTGCCCGAGGTGTTGGCGTCGCCGATGGTGCAGGAGAACAGACACAGCGAGGAGGCGACCAAGGAATGGACGTTCACCTGCGAGGAGGCGCCGAACAGGATGCCGTTGGAATCCAGCAGGTAGACGGAGCCTTCGGCCTGGATGGTTCCGAAGATCTGGGCGGGTGACGCCGAATTGTTGATGCGGTTGAGGATGACCCAGCTGTTGGTCAGCGAGCCGTTGCTGGCGGTGTTGTTGCCGGCCGACTGATCGAAGTGGACGACGGTGTTGGCGCCGACATTGAAGCTGGACCAGTTGGCGATGGCTTTCTGCTGGGTCTGGGTGATGGTGACGGTGGTGGTGGTGCCGGAAGTGGTCTGGGTTGGGGTATTGGCACCGACCCAGGTGATGACGCTGTTGGCGGTTCCGGAGGAGGCCAAGCCGCTGTCGGGAACAAGCCCGCCTGCGGCGAGGCCGTTGGGCACGGCCAGCGCAGCCGCGGAGGGCGCGGCGCTATGGGCGGCGGCCTGGGCGCTCATCTGGCTTTGGATGGCGGCAAGGGCGTTGGAGAAGTCCGTGGTGGACTGGACGGTGGCGGCGGCGGCTTGGGTGGCACTGACGGGGTTTCCGGCGCTGGCGCCGGAAATCGGAATCGAGACGGCAGGGGTAGGGAGATGGCCGGACAGACCGCTCAGGGTGGTAGCCAGAGCCGGGTTCGCGACCAGGAGGGCGAGGATCGAAGCGCTGGAGAACAGCACGAACTTGGAGCGGATCGGGTTCTTGGTCATGATCGGCCTCTAACGCTGAAGGGGCGCGGATGTGCGCCGGAAGGAGGAAGTTGCTTGCGGCAGGGTGCGGCAGGGGGTTGGCAGGCTCATGGTTGCTTCCCCGCCGCCGCTTCGCCGGCGCACCGGCGTGGCGGGGCGGCTATGAGCTGCTGCAGGGCGCTTACGACGCGCTGTCCGTATTCGATGACGAACACGAACAGGACATTGAACAGCACGATGCCGCCGCAGCCGATCAGCAGAACCTGCCACCAGGACATGGCCATCCCCTTTCCCTGTTGCCGCCCGCTCAGAACTTGGTGTTGAGGTCGAGCTGGAAGAGATCGACCGCGAAGGCGGGCCCGACGACGGCGTCGGTGGAAATCCATTTGGCGGTGAGCCAGGTGTTGTGGGCGACGCCGAGATTGCCCGCCACGGTCCAGCCTTTGGCGTTGGTGCCGCCGAGGTGGAAGTCGCTGTCGTTGAAGGCGTCGAGCACGGCGTCGGGCTGGATGGACTCGTAGGTGAAGGCGGCGTTCCAATCCCAGCGCTTGGCGACGACGGGCGTGCCGACGCCGAAGCGCACCAGCCAGGCTTGGTTGCCGCTCTTGAAGACGGCGTGGCCGCCGGCCTGGCTGCAGCTCTCGGTGGGGATGCCCATGGCGTCGACGGGGATGGCGGCCGAGCAGGTCTCGTTGTTGTTGACGATGGGCAGGGCTTCGATCTGGGACGGGCTGAAGGCGACGTTGCGGGCGTAATCGCCGGTCAGGAAGACATGGATCTTGTCGGTGGCGGCGAAGTCGAGCTTGCCGATCAGGTCGACCACTTCGAACTTGGGAGCCAGCCCGAAATACTGCGGATCGGCGCCGGTATTGTTGGGATCGGTGATGTCGCGCAGCAGGAACAGCGTGTTGCCTTTCTGCATGAAGGTCGGCCGGGTGGCGTCGGTATTGCAGCCGGTGATCGGGGCATCGAGGTTGGAGCAGGGCGAAGACAGTTTCGACTGGACGCCGGAGTAGTTGTAATAGCCGACATAGAAGCCGAGCTTGAGCCGGTTGGCTTCGTAATCGGCGCCGAGCTGACCGGCAAACAGCCAGCGATTGGCGCTCTCGCCGACTTTGAGATTGGAAGCGACGTCGGTGTTGGCGTTGTCGGAGGCGGTGTCGAGGGCGAAGGCGGCGGCGGTGGCGCGCAGGCCGAGCGCGCCGTGCAGCAGATGCGCGGCCCCGGTCAGCGCCACGCCGTCGGGATTGACGTTTTCGCTCCACACCAGTTCGGTGCGCTCGAACGGCATGGGCATGCGCCCGACCACAAGGCTGTCGCCTTGGAACGGCTCGTATTTGATGTAGGCCTGATCGAGCCAGATTGCCTTTTTGCCGAAATCCGAGCCCAGCGTCTGATTGGTGGAAACGGGCGAGGTGTCGTTGCCGGAGGCCAGCCGTACCACGGCCGTCCAATCGTCGTCGATGTCGGCGGAAATGCCGAAGCGCACGCGCATCCGCAGCAGATTGCGGTTCTGCGTCGAGTTCAGCACCGGCAGGCCTTTATAGCCGCTGGAGGCGGTGTTGATGTCGAGGGCACTGCCGTTGTTGACGGCATTGGTGTCGATGAAGTCGATGGCGTTGCCGCTGACCTGGACCAACTGGCCGTTGTCCGTCTTATAGACCGGCTTGTCGAAGAAGCGGCCTTCGTCGCGGAAGCGCACATCGCCGAACAGATGGATGCGGCTGGTCCATTCCGGCACCGAATTGGGCGCGGCCCAATGTTCGTCCTTGGCCTTTTTGATTACGCCTTCCTGGACTTCTTTGGTGATCTGGTCCTTGACGATCTCGGGGATGTAGGGGACGGCCACGGTGCCGGCCTCGGCGGGCGCCGTGGAGGTCGGGGCGGCCGGCGCCGCGGCGGGCGCGGCCTTTTGCAGGTCGGCGTGGAACTGGTTCATCATCGCCTGGGCCTTGGCGCGCTTGAGCACGCCCTGATCGACCAGTCCTTGCAACAGATGTCCGACCGCCGCCTCGGTGGGATTGACGGCGGTTTGCGTCGCCGCTGCCGGATCGGCCGGCGGATTGTCCTGGGCCGAAGCCGGTACGGCGGCGATCAGTACGGCGCCAAGAACGGAACAGGAGGCGCACAGCAGCAGGCGGCGCGCGAAGTTGTCGATGACGGTGGTGCGAAGCATAAAGGTCCCCTTGTCATTACCAGGTCGAAACGAAGCGCTGTGGCGCGGCTCTCAAAGCGATTTTCCAAGATTGACGGTCATCTCGACGGGTTGGGTGTCGAGGATGGATTGCGGCGGCGGCTGGCCGAACGGCGGCAGCTGTCTCAGAAAGCTCTCCAGCGCCCGATCGGTCGCGGCCGAGCCGGTCGAAGTGGCAAGGCTCACTTTGCTGATCTTGCCCGCCGGCGAGATCCAGACACGGATGGCGACCTTTGAAAGCTTGCTGGCGAAGTCCTGGTCGGCTTCGATCGCCCGGCCGATGATCTTTGCCATGTAGACCGCATAAGGCCCGCGGGTGAAGCTGTCCGGCACGCCCGACCCGTGCAGGCCATCCCCCGGGCCGGAGCCGATGTTGTAGGAATCCCCGCCCTCCTGCGCGTCTGCATTCTCGGTGACGGCATTGTCCTTGACGGCGCTTTGCGGGGTCAGGGTCTGCTGCTGCGGAATCGACGCGGTCTCTGGCGGCTTCACCTCTTTGGGCGGCGGCGGCGGCGGGGCTTGCACCGGCAACAGCAGCGAAACCGGTTCTTCCTTCTTGATCACGGTGGCGTGGTAATTGGCGGCAAGCCAGAGAGCCCCTACCAGCAGCGCCAGAACGCCGAGGCTGAGGACGCGGCTCAGCCACAGCCGATGACGGGTTTGTTCGAACACGGTTGCGGATGTTGCCATGGCGGTCCATCACGATTGTTTCGGCGGTTTGCCGGTGACGAGACCGACCTTGGTAAGACCCAGTTGGCGCAAGAGGTCGAGCACGGCCACGACCTTGGCGTACTGGACTTGGCCGTCGCCCTTGACCACCAGCGGGAAGTCGGGGGTGAGGGCGGCCTGGGCGCGCAAGCGCTGCTCCAGCTCGGTCATGGTGACGGGTATCGCCTCGTAATAGACCTGACCGTCATTGGCCACGGTGATCGCCTTGGTCTGGCTGTCGAGCGTGGTCGAGGACGAGGCTTTCGGCAGATCGACCTTGATGCCTTGCACCGAGGCCGTGGTCATGATGATGAAGATGATCAGCAGCACATAGGCGAGGTCGAGCATCGGGGTGATGTTGATCTCGTCGTAGGGCTTGCGGCGGGCGGCTTGGATTTGCATCGCCCTACTCCGCGCCCTGGCCGTGGCGCTGCCATTCGGCGAAGCGGGTGATCAGACGGTCGCCGAATATCTGGGTCTGGCCGGAGACGGCGCTGTTGCGGGAAGAGATGTAGTTGTAGCCGAACAGCGCCGGGATGGCGACCGCAAGGCCGGCCACGGTGGCGAACAACGCCGCCGAGATGCCCGGCGCGATGGCATTGATGTTGACGTCGCCGGCGGCGGCGATGGCCGCGAAGGTGATCATCACGCCCAACACCGTGCCGAGCAGCCCGATGAAGGGAGCGCCGGCGATGGAGATCGTCAGCAGCACCATGGAGCTGTCGAGCTTCTGGTTCTCGTCGACCAGGGCGGCATCGAGGCTGGCGCGGATGGCCTCCAGGTTCTCTTCCGAGAGCGGCGCCCCTTTCATGTCCGCACGCCGCGCGTTGAGCTCGGAAGCCCCCACCCGGTAGAGGCGGTAGAGCGAGGAATGGGAGAGTTCGCGAAGGTCGCGCTTGGAGAGTTTGGCGCCGCTCTCCAGGCTCAGCAGTTCGTTGTTGTCGAGCGCGTCGTAATAAGCGAGGAACGCCTTGTTGGCTCTGGCGGTGCGACCGACATTGACACCCTTGGACCACATCACGAACCAGCTCATGACGCCCATGGCGGCGAGAATGGCGATCACCACCCAGGCATCGAGCGTGATGTTCTTGAAGATGATCCCGAAATAACCGAAGCCCGCATCCGCCGGCTCCTCGGTCGGACCGACGTGCACCAGATGGCCGCCCGCGCCTTCGCTGGCATAAGCCGCCTTGACATACGCCGCCGAGCGCGCCGTCGCCGAGAGGCGCACTTCATCCATCTGGCCGACGAACTTCGGAAGGGCCGGGCTTCCCGCCAGGGTACCGTTTGCGGCGGCAGAGACGACCTGAGGGGAAGTCAGGGTCGCGGCGGGAAGCCCATTCAGCGAAAGTGTGGCGGTTTGACCGTTCAGCGTGACGGCAACATAAGTCCAGTCGCCGCCGAGGGCGGCAGGAGCCGCGGCGCGCTGGCCGGGAGCGACTTCGACATAGGCCTGGCCTTTGTCCAATCCGACGACGAAGCTTCCGGCCGCGAACAACACGCCGCTCGAGGCGGCATCGCGCGGGCGCACCCAGGCCTCGAAGGTGAAGCCTTGCGCCGGATCGAGGCTCACCGCCTGCGGCAATTGCACGAACGCGTTGCCGTCGAAGGTGGCCCCGGTTCCGATCCAGCCGCTCTTCACCGCCACGGGCGTCAGCGCGTCGTTGCGGTTGGCGCTGTCGTCTTGCGGCGTCTTCTCGCCGGCCGCAAAATGATAGACCGCCTTGTACAAAGGATCGAACACCGGGCCGCTGACCGGCGCGATCCCGGCCTTCTTGTTGCCGAAATACATGTAGATCTTGGTCTGGCTCGAACCGGGAAGATCGGGAACGCTCACCCAGATCGCCGCCAGCCCCGTCTTGGCATCGAAGTTGTCGATGCGGAACGGCAGTGCCGTCTTGTCGTCGGCGGCATAGAAGCGAAGATCCGAACCGTCCTGTTTGGCGTCGTCGAAGTTGAAACTCGAGGAATCGAGCCGCATCAGCACCGCGAAGTTGCGCAACTCGCCGGACACCACCCCGCCGGACGGCGTGGTGTCGATGGTGATCTCCTTGCGGTAGGTCCAGTCCTTGTCCGCCCAGGCAAACGCCGTTTGCGATACGCCCAGCAGCAACGCCAACCCCAACATCAAACGCCCGACTAACGCTCTCATACCCTCACCTTGTTGTTCTGTTGTACCGGCACCCGATCAGAACTGCGTCCACACCCGGAATTGCAGCCGCGACTGGCCGTAGCGCGTATCGGTCGAAACCCCCGTCGACTTCAGCGGATAGGCCCAGTAGAGCGAGCCATTGAAGTGATCGAACAACTGAACCGTCGTACCCGCTCCGGTGCTTCTCAGGCTGTAGAGGTTCTGCTGACCCTTGAGCGCGTCCTGCACCCAGGCGCGGCCTCCGTCGAAGAACCCGACCAGGCGCAGATCGTTGAGCCACACGGAGACGCGCTTGCCCAGATACGGCGCCAGGCTCGGGCTGCGCAGTTCCAGCGTGCCTTGCACGCCCTTGTCGCCGATGCCTTCGCTCTGCAGATAGCCGCGCACCGAGCCGTCGCCGCCGAGCGAGAACTCTTCGTTGGAGATCAGCGGCTCGCTGGCGTATTGCCCGGCGCCTTCGAGATAAAGATCAAACCCGTAAGGCAGATGGCGCAGATAATCGAAGCCGCCCTTGAGGTAGAAGAAGTTGCCGTCCGCTCCGTGGCGCGCATAATCGAAGGTCGAGCTATTGCTGCCCAGATGCCGAAAAGCAAAATTGGCGCTCAGGTTGAGCGACAGGTCGTTCGCACCTTCCCGCCACGAGCCGTTATAGCTCAACGATACCGGGTAATAGGTGATCGGCGCGGTGTCGACCGTCGAACTCAGCGTCACGATGTCGGTGAACCGCTTGTACGATACCGACGCCTGCACATAGTGGAAATAGTTCCCCACCGTACCCAGCGGCACCGACGCCGCCAGACTCGCCGACCAGCCCTTGCCCAGCACATCCGTACCGCCCAGCGCCGCCACATCGCTGTTCGATCGCAGCCCGGTCAGCGACAGCTTGAAGTCTGTACCGGGAACCGGCGCCGTGTAGGTCGCCGAGAAGATCTCGCTGTCCGCCGGATCCTCCGGCGCCACGTTGTAGACGGCCGACAGCGAATGATCGAGGCCCCACAGATCGTCGTACGAGGCATTCGCTTGCAGCCGGTACTGATGGGTGTTGCGGCTGTATTTGTTGTTGATCTCGACTCCGCCATGCAGCGCCAGCTTGTCCGCCACGTCCAGATCGACATCGATCGTCGAAGGCGCCGCGCCCTGCTTCAACTGCGGCGTCACCTGCAAGTCCGCGCTGCGCGCGTTGAGCGCCGTCAAATCGCCGTTCAAATCCTTGACGTTCGGTACCGTCCCGGCCTGCAGCGACGGCAGCGCCGTGCTCACTTCGCGGTCGGGAACCCATTTGTTGCCCTTGATCGCGATCACGCCGATCTTCGCCTCAGACGCCTTCAGCCGAACGATTCCGTCGTGCACCGTCTGCTTGGGGATCGTCACATAAACCGTCTGGTATCCCGCCGCCGCGTACGCCTTCTCCAGCGCCGCGCGTGCCCCTTCGATGTCGTCCAGCGTCTTGTCGGGCCCCAGATACGGATACACCGCGCTCTCGATCGCGCGCGTCTCCAACACCGTGTTCCCCTCCACCAAATACTCCCGGATGACGATTTTGCGCTCGGCCCGCGCCGGCGGCGAAGCCGTACCAGTTGCAGACGGCGCATCGGATTGGGACGGCGCAGAGGTGGCGCCGGAAACCGGCGAAGCGGACGAAGCAGATGACGCTGCCGGCGCCGAACCGTCGCGCACAGACTGCGCCCACCCCGGCGTTGCCGCCAAACCCAGCGCCGCCACAATCGCGCACCCGCTCGCCAGCACGGCACCAAGGCCGCGCCGGCTTCCGCCAGCCGTCATTTCCACCATCTTCCCCTCATAAACAGCGCTTTGCGCGCCTGCAGTCCGGTCAAAACACATGCGTGCCCGCAAACGTCCGTCTACAGAGAGTTTATCCGGCGCAATGCCACGGCTTCAGCCGCTCGTTCTCTCCGCGTCCCCAACGGCTTCGTCCCAACGATCACCCTTTGCCGCAGCCCGCGACATCACATCAGACACAGGCGACGGTGCCGAAACACCATCGCCTCAATTGGGGGACGGCTTTTGTGGACCCGTTAAGAATCGAAAACTTGTGAAGTTTTTAAGTCACGATCGAGCGCAGCCCGCGAGGCTAGCTCAACACAACGATGCCGCCGGGCAGTTGTGTCACGGATGCGTTTGCGACCTTTGCAATCTGGGGCAATGCATCTTCCAGTCGAGAAATACGAAACTCGCCGTTGAAGCGATTTTTCGCCAAACTCGAATTCGTAATGACGATTTTACCCGGCCTGTACCGGTTGATTTCCGAGACGATGGTTTCAAGGCTGGCATTGTGGAAGATAATCAAGCCTCTTTGCCAAGCGGTCACGATATTGAGATCAACGGCCGTCCGGCGGCCGAAGCCCGCCTCCGTCGCGCGCGTTTGCTGGCCCCGCGCAAGCTCCAAGCGCCCGTTGGAACTTTCAATTCCAACACGTCCCTCCAGACAGGTGACGCAGGTTCCACCCTCGTCATAGCGCACGTCAAATCCACCGTTGCCGGCATAAACGCGGTTGCCGCCGATGTGGACGGTGAAAGGTTTTGCAGAATCCCGCTGTGACGCGACGGCGATTTCGCCGCCGATGAGATCGATCCCCGGCCCGCGCGAACCGGAACGCAGGGAAACGCTGCTGCGCGTATTCATCTGCACGGAAACTCCGGGCGCCGGCGCGATCAGGCGCCGTTCGCCTACGGCGGTGCGATAGTCGGAGGTCAGTTCGGCATAGGAAGGCCACAAGCCGAGGGGCGGCTTTACGGCGGCATAGCCGCCCAAACCGACCGCAACCGCCCCCATCAATGCCGACCGACGCGTCGACACTCTTTCCAAAAAGGAAGGTTCGAAACGGTCCCTTTCGGTTCTTTCGTGTTCGCCGACAAATTGGTGCACTTTGACCGCCGCCGCAAAGGCCTCACGGTGAGCCTCGCTCCGGCTACGCCAGCGTGCCAGCGCCGACAAATCCGCCCTGGTTGCCTTGCCGGAGACAACCAACTCCACCCAGGCCAAGCCCTCGCTTTCGACGGATGTCGGGCGATCAACGGGATCAACGATACCGTTCAAGTTTACCATGGCTGCAGCTCGTTACGGTTGTGACGGCACTATCCCTCGAAAAAGAGTATCTCTACTCAATAGACGTAATGAAGAGGCCGCTTTAGCAGGATTTTTTTGAGGCCTTCCGGAGCGCGACGATGCATTGCTCCCGTGCTCGTTTAAGCTCTGCGTTGATCTGACGGACGCTTAAGTCGTATTTCCGCGCGATCTCGCGCGAGGAAAGATGTTCCTTCCAAGCCGCAAGAAAAATTGCACGTCGACGAAGGCTCATTTTTTCCAGGGCGCGCTCGACAACCGCAAGTTCGGACTTGGCTTCGGTGATTGTTGCGGGGTCCGGTCGATCATCGGCAATTTCGAGGGCGGCCTCGATTTCCTCGGCTGTCGCCAGTTCTCTCTCGGCGCGCCGCCGGTCATGCGCCAGGTTCGTAGCGATTCTAAGGATATACGCGGCAGGATGGCCGACCTCGCCCAATTGCCCGCCGCGTTCCAGGCGCAGATAAGTGTCCTGCAAAGCCTCCTGGGCCAATTCGGATGACCGCAGCCGGCGCGTTAGCTTGCGAAAAAGATCGTCGTAACTTTCGATCAACAGATCGCGAAGTGTGCTCCAGCCGGCGTCCGCCATTGCCCTATCCGATCGTGCGCCCGATCGCCAAAATTCCAGCCGCGTCAGCCGCCCGTGCAATCCCGAAAGGGGCGTTTCCCCCTTAAGCCAATTCATAGAGAAAGAGCAAATCGCTGGCCAGCCCCGCGGAGACGCCAAATGGCCTTCTGCCCGCAGCATGACACCCGCCAGCGCAGCCGAGACGGGCGCGCGGCACCGGAAAGCGCAATTCCATATATGTAACGAAACAGCAAGAAACCGCAGGGCCCGACACAATTCCATTCCATGCAGGGTATGCGACTGACACAAGAATGACCTAAATTGCCGGCCCGAGAACCGAAGCTTCGCAAATCTATGCTGGAAGAGGTCTAGGCTGACTGATGAAGTTCCCGGTGGACTTGCTGAGGCGATGACGACGACGGAACCCTCGGTGAAGAACGTCATCGGGCGGCTGTTCAAGCCGTCCATCGCCGCGCTGCGCATGATAACCGCGGGGATCTGCCTTTGCGGTGCCGCCACGGCGGGGGCGCCGGCGGATCAGGTCCAAGTGAAGAACCCTACACCAGCGGCCGACGTTTCGTACCGAACGGAGAACTTTGCCATTCCTTCGCAGCCGCTTGTTACGGCACTTGATCGTTTTGGCGAAAAGACCGGCATTCACATCTTCTATAATAGCCGCTTGACCCAAGACATCTTTTCTCCCGGCGTGAGCGGCCGGTTGAGCGCGGAAGAGGCCTTGCAAAAGCTGCTTGCAGGTACGCCGTTGGTTCCTGTGGCGACGGGCGCGAACTCGATTACACTCGTTCTCAATCCCGAGCTTGCAACTTTTGCGACCCTCCGTCCCGTCGAAGCGCCGGTCTTGGCGCTGCAAACCATGCGGGTGGAGGCCCCGCCGGCGATGGATTTTCGCCTCTTCGCCACAACCGTTCGATATTCCCTCCTGAACGCATTGCAAAAAGACCCCGGCCTTAAAGCGCGCAGCTTTCAAGCCATCGTCGATGTTTGGGTATCCCCTAGCGGGAATATCCAGAACTCGGAACTCCAGCTTTCCACCGGCAACACAGAGGTTGACGGGGCGATCACAAAAACCGTTCTGCATGTCGTGATAGGCCGCTCGCCGCCGCTTGGCTTACCCCAGCCCGTGCATGTAAAGGTGCTGACCGCCGGTGTTCCGTAAGAACGCGCAGCAGAGGGACCGGCGGTCTCGACAAGGCGCCGCAAAACGCCATGGACAGTGACGCCCCCTCTCTCCTGCGACATCCCCCTGCGCTGCGGCCTCGCATCCAGGCCCCTAACCGCACGCGTACCATGTCTGCCGCCGCCGTCGTGGTGCTGCATGGCGCACTTCTTGTTCTTTTCATGAGGGTACAAGACAGTGCGTTTTCCGACTCGAACGTTTCCGGCGCGGCGGGTTCCGGTTCGCTGATCGAAATATCTCTCGCCAGCACGTCGCGGGCTGCGCCGTCGCAAGAATCGCCGCCCTTGATTTCGGCGCCGACGACAAGCCGTGCCGCCGCGACGAAGGCTTCATCCGACGGACGGCAACCGCTCCGACAGAACAGGGCATCGATCACATCCGTTTTGCCCGACAGCGGATCGGCAGCCGCGAGCGGTCAACAAACGCCTGCGCTGTCGTTGTCGGCAGACGGAGAAAATGCCGGTGTCGTATCCGAGTTTGAGCGAACCCTGCTTGCCCATATCGAAGCTTACCGTCGTTATCCGGCGACGGCGCTGCGCGACCGGCCTCTGGGCGTGGTCGAAGTGATATTCGCCATGGATCGTAACGGAATCGTGCTCGATATTCGGATCAAGCAGTCATCAGGCTCTTCCGACCTCGATAAAGAGGCGGTTGCGGCGGTTCTTAGGGCACAGCCCCTGCCGCACATCCCAGAGGAATTGCCAGAGCCGCTTAATATCACCTTGCCGGTCTCGTTCGAGGGACCTTAACTTTGGCAAGATTTCAATGGGACGCTTCCGGAAGCGAAGTTCCGTCGGTCGCGTTTCAAAGTCCCAAGCGTCAGGAATTCGAGATCGCGCAACTGTCGCTCTTTGGGCAAACTTGGCGGGCGATTGTTGTTCGTGGCGCGCGGTCCGTCTCGACAAGGCGTTCGATTTGAGCATCGGACCGCAAACCCCGCAGGATCTTAGCCACAACATTGCTCTGACTTCCCTCGACTTCCGGCCTGATGAGAGCGTTCATGCTTGGCGTGAGGACCAGGACGAAAGAGAAAGTCAGCCAATCAGAGCCGATCGAAACACCTAACCTAGCCTTCTGACCAGCCGCCCCATGCGCATTGCGCCGACGAGGCTCGCGGCGGCAGCGGCACGGACGCCGCTTCAAAGTCAGGAGGACACCGTGTCAGCACGCAAAACCTCAACAAGCCGCCGGTCGCCCAAACAGGCTGATTCCAGCCAACGCAAGGTCCTCAAAGGCGATCGTGCCAAGACTCGTACCACCCGAGAGAATGGCGAAAAGGACGAAACTCCCGGCGTCGCCGGGCGGGTTAAGGGGCAAAAAAGCGGTGGCGTCAAACGCAGCACCGCCACCAAAAATGCAGGCCAACGCCCCGGCCCGAGACCCGGCACCAAGCTCGCGACAATCATCGCTCAATTGAAGCAGAAGGGCGGTGCGACCATTAAAGCGCTGTCCGAAGCGACCGGCTGGCAGTCCGGCGTGTCTTGGTCTGTGCACTCGGGGCCCACGCAAACCCCGCTGTGTGGGTTCGACATTCGCGAACGGAGACTGAGGTTTAAAATCGGCGGAATGCTTAGCTCAAGCCCGTCTCCGGACCTGTGCATACGCTCGCATAAGCCCCTTTCGGCGCGACATTCGTGGCCCGAACGGTCGCGCAGCAAGAAACTGGATTCAGAGCAGACTGGCTGGTGCCGCCTGGGTGACTCGAACACCCGACCCACGCATTACGAATGCGTTGCTCTACCGGCTGAGCTAAGGCGGCCCGTGACGCCTGGAGCAGGGACCTCGCCGGCTCCAGGGCGAGGGAACATACGCATCCCAAGGGCCGCCTGCAACCATCGCCCGGGGACGAAAAGACGCGGCAAATTCAACGGATTACGCGCCACCAGGGCAGCCTGCCGCCATCCGCGTCCCCCTTCGCGGCCTTGGCGGCCCGGACGGAATGGAGAAGCGTTCGGCTTCGCGGGCCGCTCCGATGCCGCCCCCGCCTCGTGCCGGCGGCGTCTGCGGGCGGGCGGAAAATGTTTAAGCACGCCGCTGCAACGGCGCCGCAATTCGGATGGCACCCGTACAAATGTGCGGAACGATTACTACCGCCGCAGATAGACGAACGGCGCATGGTTTTCCTCATCATCCCTTACGGGAAATTTTGCGGCTGCGCCGCAAGCCGTCATGCTATACTGGATTTTCGGGGAATTTGTGTGGGGGGCAATGTCCATATTGCCGGGCGATAGGGCTTATTGGGCCGGGTTGCTGAAGCGGGTCGCACGTCATACGCGTCACAGCGAAGATGCGGAAGACCTGCTGCATTCCGCCTATCTGCGCCTCGAGCAATATCGCGTGGAGCATGCGGTTGAAAACCCGACGGCTTTTCTGGTGCGGACGGCAGCCAACCTGGCCATCGACCGTCATCGTCACGAGAAATTCTGGGAACCGGGCGACCCCAAGCGGGACGGGCAGCGTCCCGACGAGGCGCCGCTCCAGGATGAGGTCATCGCCGCACGCACACGTCTAGAAAGGGTGAAGGAAGGCTTGGCCCAATTATCGCCGCGGACACGCGATATCTTCCTGATGCACCGCTTGCGCGGGCTGAAATACCGGGAGATCGCGGTCCACTTCGGCATCAGCCAAAGCGCCGTGGAGAAGCACATCGCAAAGGCAACCCTGTTCTTGACCGAATGGACGGCAGATTGGTGACATGGCCCCTGTAATGCGTAGTGTTGCGGAAATCAGAGCGGAGGCGGCGGCGTGGCTTGCCCGCCTGCGTGCCGACGACAAGAATCCGGGCGACGAGCGCGCCTTCCGCGCCTGGCTGGCCGAAGACCAGCGCCATGCCGCGGCCTTCGAGACCGTGACCGAGATCTGGGAGGTGGCGGGAGCCGCCTGGAGCGAGCCTGTGCCCGCCCCCAGGCCGGCCGCGCTCAGCCGCCGCCGCGCCCTTCTGGCCGGAGCCGGTTCGCTGCTGGCGGCCGGCATCGGTTTCGCCTTCTGGCAAAGCGCCTATGCGGGCGTCTACGAAACCGGCATCGGCGAACAGAAACATGCCGTGCTGCCGGACGGCACCCAGGTCTTCCTCGACACCGACACGCGCATCCACGCCGCTTACGACAGCAAGCTGCGCGTCGTCGCGCTCGAACGGGGCCGCTGCAATTTCCACGTCATGGAAGACGACGAGCGCCCCTTCGTGGTGGACGCCGCCGCCCAGCGCATCGTCGCCGCCCGCACCACCTTCGACGTCAGCCGGGACGGCGACGCGGTGTGCGTGGTGCTGATGCAGGGTTCGGCCTCGATCGGGGTCAAGGACGGCGCCGCGCGGAAACGCGAGCTGCTCAAGAGCGGCGAACGCTTCGTCGCCGTCGACGCGCGGGCCCGCATCGACAAACCCAATCTCGTGCCCCTGCTGGCCTGGCAGACCGGCCAGGCCGTGTTCGACAACGAGACCCTCGGCGGGGCCGTCCGCGAGATGAACCGTTATTCCGTTGTCAAGATAGAGGTGACGGACCCGGCCGTCGCCGGAATGAGAATCAGCGGCGTCTATCGTGTCGGCGACAACGCGGCGTTCGCCCGTTCCGTCGCCACACTGCTTCCGGTCGTGGTGGAAGCCGGTACCAATCAGGTCAGGCTCGAGGCCGATCCGGCCCGGGTCAACAGAACCTGAAGGATAGGGCGAGGAAATGTTGAACATCACGGATCCTCAGGCATGGCTGGCGGGGTGTCCGCCGGATGAGGGAACATGGTCGGGGGCTGCACACCGGGAATCCGCAAGCTAGTCCTGGCCGCTGCGGCCGTTCCGGTGTTGGCAGGGAACTTCGCTCTGGCGAGCGAAGTCCATGTGCCTGCCCAGCCGCTCGCCCAGTCGCTCAAGGACGTCGCGCATCAGACCGGGGCGAACATCCTGTTCGCGCCGGAGGCGGTGCGCGGCCGGATTGCGGCTGCCCTCGAGGGCGAGATGTCGGCCAAGGACGCCGTCAGCCGCCTGATCGCCGGCACCGGCCTGCAAGTGGTCTATGACAGCGGCGGCGGCTTGATCGTGCGCCAGATGCCCCCGCAATCGACGCCCCCCGAACCTCCGCCGCCGCTTCCCCCGCCGCCGCTCGAGCACGATGCCGAAACCATCATCGTGACGGGCATCCGTGGCGCCCTGCAAAGAGACCTCGACATCAAGCGGGGCGCGGCCGGCATCGTCGACGGCATCACCTCGGAAGACGCCGGCAAATTCCCCGATGCCAATCTGGCCACGGCCCTGATGCGGGTTCCGGGCGTGACGGTGAACCGGGCCGTCACCAGCATGAACGGCGTCGATTCCTCCACCGGCGAGCCCTCCGAGATCACGGTGCGCGGCTTCGGCCCCACCTTCAACGAAACGCTGTTCGACGGACGCAAAATCTCCTCGGGTGTCAGCGATCGCGCCTTCGATTTCAGCGCCCTCAATTCCGACCTGGTGCAGGAAGTCGATATCCTGAAAAGCCCCGATCCCTCCTTGTCGGCCGGGGCGATCGGCGCCACCATCAATATCAAATACCCCAAGCCGCTCGACAGCCCGGGCCTGCACCTGGCCGCTTCGGCCTCCACCACCTATGCCCCCGAAGAAGGCCGCTTCACCCCCAACGGCAACGCCCTCTTCAGCGACAGCTTCGCGGGCGACACCATCGGCATCCTGCTGGCGGGCGCTTATGCCGAAACCAAGAGCCGCAGCAATGAAGTTTCCGTCTGGGGCTGGGAAGGCACCTATCTCGATCCCTGCCAGTTCGCCGCCGCCGCCGCCCCCTGCGGCGCCACGCTCACGCCGGACACCACGCGGCCGGTCTGGTATATCCAGGATTACGGCGTCTATCAGATCCATAATTGGCAGATGCGGGAGAATGCGCGCGCCGTGGTGCAGTGGCAGCCTTCCGAGGCGCTGCTCATCACCCTCGACGGCAACTTCTCCCGCAACGATCTCAAGGAGCGGCAATACAACTACGCCATCTGGAACAACGCTAATGAGATGCGGGATATCGAAACCGCGCCCGACGGCACCATCGTCAATTTCATCCGCCCCAACACGCCCACCGATTTCGACGCCCAGGTCAACGAGCAGGTGCTGCAGAGCTACGATACCGGCTTCAATCTGCGCTGGAACCTTAGCAGCCGGCTGACCGTCACCGCCGATGCGGACAGCGCGCTGTCCTCGCTCAATCCGGGCGGGCAGTTCGGCGATTTCAGCGTGGATGTCGGCTACGGGCCTTCGACGCCGCAGGGCACCAACGGCACCAATATCGGCATCGCCGTGTCGCCGGACGACGGCCATGTGCTGCCCTATTACACTTCTTACGGGCCGAACGGCGACTCTTCGCAGTTTCTCGATCCCAACATCATCGGTTCGCATGTGATCGTGCTGATGAGCCAGCGCAACCGCAATTCGGTGAACCAGGCCAAGCTGGGGGCCAGCTGGGAAGGCGACCGCTTCACCGTCGCGGCCGGTTTCCAATACGAAGCCAACCATATGAAGCTGGTCAACGACAACAATTTCACCAACAACCAGTGGCAGGCCTTTGCCGGCTACGGTCCCGCTTCCGGCAACTATTACACCACAGGTGCCGCTGCCGGGCTGCCGGCCGGCGTGGCACTGCCCGCGAGCCTCTTCGGCAACAGCTTCTCGACGGCGAATTTCATTCCGGGCTGGAGCGGCGCCGGCGCCCTGCCGCCGCGCATCCTGGCCTTTAACCCCGAGGCCGTCGTCAAATACCTGCAAGGACTGGGCAATCCTGCCACCCCGAACGCCATCCCGGGCTTCAATTGGGGCTGCTGCGATCCCGCCTATCGGGGCGTCTTCCAGGTGGTGCTCGATCCGGCGAGTTTCCAGCACATCTACGAAGACAATTATGCCGGCTATGCCGTCGTCAGCGGAGCCGCCGCCATCATGGGAATGACGCTGAAATACCAGGCCGGCTTGCGTTCGGAGTATACCGAGCTGACCTCCACGGGCATCGGGCGCCTGCCCACGGGTTTGTCGGTCATGCCCTCCGATCACACCGCCTTCCTCGTCACCTACGGCGACACCAGCCAGGTGTCGAACCGGAACAGCTATGGCTATCTGTTGCCCAACCTGGACCTCAATCTGGAGCTCAGCGACAGCTTGCAGCTCCGGCTCAGCGCCTCGCGCACGCTGACGCGCCCGCCTTTGAGCTACATCACGCCGGTGCTCAACCTCACCGCCTCGGAACGGGTCGGCTCGCTGGTCGCCAGCGGCGGCAATCCGGGGCTGGAACCTTACCTTTCCGACAACCTCGACCTTTCGGCGGAGTGGTATTACGCCCCCAATTCCTATCTCTCGCTCAATTCCTTCCTCAAGAACGTCTCGAACTTCGTGGTCTCCGGCACCACGACGCAGACCATCAGCGGCGTGATCGACCCGACGACGGGCAAGAGTGCGCTGTTCCGGGTCTCCTCCTTCCGCAACGGTCCCACCGCCAACGTCTACGGCCTGGAAGTGGCGCTACAGCACGTCTTCGGCGAGACGGGCTTCGGTTTCCAGGCCAACGGCACGGTGGTGGAGTCGGACAAACCCTATAACGCCAACGACCTCACCACCGGCGGCTTTGCGGTGACGGGGCTGGCCGATTCCGCCAATCTGATCGTCTTCTACGACAAGGACGGCGTGCAGTTGCGTCTCGCGGCCAACTGGCGCGACAGCTATCTGGACCACTTCGGCCAAGAACAGAATTATTCGGCTTTCGGCGCCGAACCGACCTTCGTCAATTCCACCTGGAACATGGACCTTTCGACCGGCTACGCCCTGACGCCCGCCTTCGAGGTCTATTGCGAGGTCATGAACCTGCTCGACTCGACCTATTCGACGCGCGGGCGCTATTCGGAACAGGTTCTCGACGTCGTGGACTACGGGCGGCGCCTCACCTTCGGCCTGCATTACAGGCTGTAAGCCGCAGAAATCCCGGCGCGGAAAAATGCACGGTGCGGCGGTGAGGTTTTTGCGCCCTCAAACGTCTTACTTGTGTGGGGAGCATGCAAAGTATAGATCATGATATTTTTGCATCATCACAAGTAAATTTAAATAAACAGCTGTGGTACTGTTTTGCTATACCGCTGCCAATTCTATGCAGCACAAGTAAATCCTCGCCGATTCGTTTCGACAGTCCTTATTCCGGCTGCTACCTTTCTCTTTGGTAGCGTTACCTACACCGCTTGGGGAGGGGGCACGCGCCACGGGAAGCAGACGCCCCGATGTCTGCGACGTTCGGAACAGCTGCGTGAAGCCGAAGAACGAAGGGAAACCATCACGTCGGCTTTGGGCAGCCCTGCCGCGTACGACGACGGCAGGGGCTTGAGGCACGCCTCAAGAGACACGGGGCATATCGAAACAGGGAGGAACAAAATGCGTATTTTCGAAAACGGAACAGGTTTGCTGCGGTGCGTTTTGTTGGGCAGCGCCTGCTTTACCTTGGTGCTGACGGCCTTACCGGCCGCAGCCCAGGACACCGGCGCCACGGAAACGGTGGTGGTCACCGGTATCCGCGGAGAACTGCAGCGCAACCTGGACATCAAGCGCGATGCTACCGGTCTGGTTGATGCGGTCACCGCGGAAGACATCGGCAAGTTCCCGGATACGAACCTGGCCGATGCGCTGATGCGCATTCCCGGCGTGACCACGTCGTTCACCTCGAACATGACCAACAACGGCCAATCGGTCACCACCGGAGAGGGAACGTCAATCACCGTTCGCGGCTTCGGCCCGACCTTCAACGAGACGCTGTTCGACGGACGCGTCATTCCATCGGGCGGCTTCTCGGCCGGCGCCAGCAGCCGCGCCTTCGACTTCAGCGGCCTGAGCGCCGACATGGTTTCGCAGCTTGTCGTCTTGAAGTCTCCGGATGCCACGCTGTCGGCCGGTGCCATGGGCGCGACCATCAACGTGATCTACCCCAAGCCGTTCGATCATCCGGGCCTCACCATTGCGGCGGCGGCTTCGGGCGATCTCGGCGCCGACGACGGCAGGTGGAAGCCCAACGCCAATTTCCTGATCAGCGACACCTTCGACAACGACAAGATCGGTATCCTGGTGGCCGGCGCATACTCCAGCCTAGCGGCCAGCCAGCAGCAGTTCCAGAACTGGGGCTGGATCGGTATGACCTGCACAACCTCGGTCAATGCCGCATGTGCAGACCCTTCTATGGCTAACAAGCCGATCTGGTTCACGCAGGACTACGCCGTCGACTTCAACCGCATCCAGGAAGAGCGCAAGAACGCCCGCGTCGCCGTCCAGTTCCAGCCGACGGATGCGCTGGTGCTCACGCTGGACGCCAACTACGCGCGCGACGACCTGATGGAAGATTCGTTGTCCTACGCGCTGTGGAACAGCGTCGGCGAGATGACCAACATGGTAAGGTCGTCGTACGGAACCATCACCAGCTTCAATCGTGTCGCACCCTCCGACTTCGACGACGTCAGGAGCCAACAGGTCCAGCAGACCTACAATTATGGCCTCAATGCCAAGTGGACGGTCAGCGACCACATCACGCTGGTGGCCGATTTCGATCAGGCGATGAGCGCCCTCCAGCCGGGCCGCGGAGAACACTGGGGCGAAATATCCGAAGACCTCGGCTACGGCCCGTCGCAAGGGCCGTGTTCGAACGTCGTCGGCAACCCCCATTACAGCGCAAACTGCGCGGTCGCCAACTATCCCGGCGGCACCAACGGCATGACCTACAGCGTCACCCAACCCGGCGGACACGGCGTGCCGTACTACAGCGGCGTCGGCCCCAACGGCAATGCCGCGGACTTCCTGGACACGAGCCTCATGGGTTCGCACGTGATGGTGGTGTCGACCCAGGAGAACCGCAACCTGACGAACCAGGCCAAGCTCGAATCCGATTTCGACTATGACAACCTGAGCATCAAGGCCGGCGCTTCGTATGACGCCAATCACTTCAGGGGAACTTCCTGGAATTCCTTCACCGGCAATCAGTGGCAGATCTACTCCGGCTACGGCCCGGCTTCGAACAACTACTACAACGGCAACCCGAATGCTGCGGCCGGCGTCGCCATCCCGACGAACTTGTTCTCCGGGACCAGGTCGATCCGTTCGATCCCGGGCTGGAGCGAACCCTCCGGCGGCGTGATCCCCGGACTTCCGATCTTCGATGCCAACGCGGTCTACGCCTATATCAACGGCCTGGGCGTGCCGACGTGTACCGGCGGCGTTTCAACCGTCAATGGCTTCAACTGCGGTTTCGGTACGGGATATCAAGGCGCGATTCCGAAGGATATGGCGGAGTTTTCCGGCAACTTCTTCGTCGAGGAAGACAACTGGTCGGGTTATGTCAGCTTTGCCACGGAGGCAAAGTTGGCCGGCATGCCTCTCAAGATCAGCGGAGGCCTGCGCTACGAGTACACCGACATGACGACGTCGGGCCAAGGCTTGTCGCTGAAAAGCATCAGCGTCGATACGGCAGACCACACGGCGATCGACTTCTGTTACGTCGGGTCCACCTGTTCCGGCACCCCCGTGATGGTCAGTGCCAAGAACGCCTACTCCTATCTGCTGCCGAACATCGATCTCAATCTGTTCGTGACGGACGATCTCCATCTGCGCTTCGATGCGTCGCGCACCATGACCCGTCCGCCATTGGGCGATTTGAGGGCGACCCTGACCTATGGCGGCCGTGTCGGCGCGCTGTCGGCCACCGGCGGCAACCCGTATGAGTTGCCGTATCTTTCCGACAACCTGGATATGTCGGCGGAATGGTACTACGCCGCCAACTCCTATCTGTCGGCCGACGTATTCTTGAAGAACGTGAGCAATTTCGTCGTGGCGGGCACCTCGAAGATCACCGTGCCCGGCGTGACCGATCCGACTACCAACGCGCCGGCGATCTTCACCCTGCAGAGCAACATCAACGGACCGACGGCCGATATCTACGGCCTGGAAGTTGCCTGGCAGCATGTCTTCGGCGATTCCGGCTTCGGCTTCCTGGTCAACGGCACGTTGGTCGGCACCAACAAGCCGTACGATCCCAACAACCTGTCGGTCGGCAATTTTGCCGTACCGGGGTTGGCGGACTCGGCGAACCTTATGGCCTTCTACGACAAGGATGGCCTCGAGTTCCGCTTGGCCGCCAACTGGCGCGACATTTATCTGGATTCCTTCGGTCAAGGCCAGTCGAGTGGCACGCAGTTCGGTTCGGAGCCGATCTTCATCAACGGCTCCTGGGATCTTACCTTCAGCACAAGCTACGACATCACGGACAACATCAGGGCCTACTTCGAAGCCGACAACCTGACGGACGCGGCGTATTCCACCCGCGGCAGGTTCCCGGATCAGATGTACAGCGTGATCCAGGTCGGCCGCCGCTTTACGGCCGGCGTGCACTTCAAGCTGTAATTCATCCCCTCGAATGGCAACTTCGGGCCGCCGGCGAAAGCCGGCGGCCCTTTTCTTTCCGCCTTCAAGGGACGGCAGCGGCATCGGCGAAGGCCGGCAGGCGTGCGATGCGGTCGATCAGAAGCTGCGAGAGGAAAAGGTCGTCCTTCAGCGAAGGATGGCCGTCGCAGGCCATGTCGTCGAGGCCGTCGAAAGGAAGCACTTCCAGATTCGAGATGCCTGCCTGTTGCAGCGCCTCGGCCGCGGCCTCGGCGCCGTCCAGAACCGCGCCGCCGTAATCGCGGGAGGCCATCAGGATGACATGCGCCGCGGGCCATTTGGCATGGAGTTTGGCGAGGAAGGCGACATAGAAGTGCACGAAATCCGTACGCAGCGCCTCCGGCGTCCGCCATGGCTCGCCGTCCGCCAAAGGGGTGGAGAAATCGTTGGTGCCGAGGCCCACCACCACCACATCGGGCGTCCAGCCCGTATCGTCCGCCCCCACCGAACCGTCGAGCAGCGTATAACCGTAGAGCACGGGCAGGGTCATGCCGGGCAGCATGCCGCCGTAGTTGCGCACCACGCCGCGGCCGGAGAAGGCGTTGATGCGGTAGGCGGCGCCGAAATGCTTGGCCGTCAAGGGCGCGAAGGATTGCGATGTGTCGGTGGTGTCGCGCACATCCGCCGGCGTGCAGGTACGGCCGCGCGCCGTGTTGCCGTAGCCCACGGTGATGGAATCGCCGATGAACTCGATGCGGCGGGCGTACTGCGGGGCAGGCAGCCGGTCGGAGAGGGCGGCGACATAGAAGCCGTCGAAGCGGCCGGTGGCGCTCTGGCTCTCGCTCGCCTTCTCCAGCCGCACCACGTGGCGGCCCGGGCCAAGCGCCTTCAAGGCCACGGTGGTGCGCCCCGGCCGGGTCAAGGTCAGTTTGTGGACGCCGTCGATATAGAGGTAGAGGTTGTTCTCGGAATCGTCGATCCTGGCCTCCACCTCGTCGCCCATGAACTGGGCCTCGAAATAGACGCCCGGCCAGGAATAGATGTAACCGGTCTCGCCCCCTTGGCTTTCCGCCACCACGCGCCCGCCCAGGGCGAGGTCGAGGGCGAATTCGCTTTGAGCCGCCGCGGGCGAGGCCGCCAGCAGCAAGGCCGTCAAGGCAAGATACCGTTTCATCCCCTCAATCCTTGTAGGCGCAAAGCGGATTATGGCGGACAAGGCATGGCTGCCGGAAGGGGATGGTTGCAGCCTGGTTGCCGGTTTATGCTTACCGCAGTCATTGCCTTTCTTTCGCCCCGGGGGCTGCGTTAACCAGGGGCGCATCGTCCGGACACGAACAGTTGAAAGCCATCGCCACGCGCCTGGGCATGAGCCAAGCCTCATCGGGCAGCGTGTCGGGCGTTTTCCTGCCTTTCTTCGGCGCCGCGCTGGCCTGGCGGGGGCTTTCCGCCGACGCCATCGGGCTGCTCTTGTCGCTTTCCCTGATGCTGCGCGCCTTCGCCGGCCCCATGAGCGGCATCGTCGCCGACGCCCGCAACGACCGGCGCCGCGTCATGCTGGTGCTGTACTGGGTGATGCTGGCCGGCTTTGCGGCGCTGGGGACCGCCCATGCGCCGTATCTGATCTTCCTCTGCGCGGTGCCCGCCTATGCCGCCTATGGCTCGGCCACCCCCCTCCTGGAAAGCGTCTGCGTGCGCCTGGCCGAGCGCTACGGCTTCGATTACGGCCGCGTGCGCATCTGGGCCTCCACCGCCTTCGTGGTGATGAACGTGACGGGCGGCATCGCCGTCTATTTCCTCGGCCTCGGCGTCGTGCCCCCGCTGCTGGCGCTGGGGGCGGTATTGTGCGTCATTTCGACCCTGCTCCTGCCTTCGCCGGGAACGCCGCAGGCCCATGGCGCGCTCTTGCCGCGGCTCAACGCCACCTTCGCCGAAACGCGCGAGTTGCTGCGCTCGCCGGTGTTCCTGATTTTCCTGGCGGCGGCCAGCTTCGAGCAGGCCAGCCACGCCTTCTATTACGGCTATGGCGGGCTGCATTGGCTGGCCATCGGCTATTCGCCCACCTTGATCAGCGTCATCTGGCCCTTGGGCGTGCTGGCGGAGATCGCGCTGTTCTCGCAGGCGCTGCGCGTGCTGCGCCTGTTCGGGCCGAGCAAGCTGTTGATCATCGGCGGCCTCTTCTGCGTGGTGCGCTGGACCATCCTGTCCTTCGACCCGCCTCTGCCCTTCGTCGTCTTCGCCCAGTTCCTGCACGGCGGCACCTTCGCCATCGCCCATCTGGGGGCGGTGTTCTTCATCCTGCGCGCCGTGCCGGCGCGGCTGGCCGCCACGGCGCAGAGCCTCTATTTCGTCTCCTCGCAAGGCATCATGATGGGGGTGATGACCATGGCCTCGGGCAGCGTCTATGCCGCCTGGGGCGGCAAGGCCTATCTGCTGATGACGCTGTCGGGCGCGGTGGGCATCGTCCTGGCCCTGCTGCTGGCTAGGCGCTGGCGCGGCGAGCGCATCCTCCACGGCGCCCAGGACGAACGCGTCGAGACGATCTAAAACAGTCCTTCGATCTGGCCCTTGGCGTTGAGGCGGATGGCATTGGCCGCCGGGACGCGCGGCAGGCCGGGCATGGTCATGATGTCGCCGGCGATCACCACCACGAACTCGGCCCCGGCCGACAGGCGCACCTCGCGCACCTTCACCATGTGGTCGGAGGGCGCATTGCGCTTGTCGGGATCGGTGGAGAAGGAATACTGCGTCTTGGCCATGCAGACGGGCAATTGCCCGAAGCCGGCC
>Ga0187810_10000017_pt1 | contig 82323 bp, 80 predicted proteins | sample NC_wetland_sal_i_9_FD_132963 | JGI IMG/M metagenome (GOLD analysis project Ga0187810, IMG submission 132963) | Wetland sediment microbial communities from Neuse River Estuary, North Carolina, USA - ASW_5 | ecosystem: Environmental > Aquatic > Freshwater > Wetlands > Sediment | place: USA: North...
CACCGCCGCGCCCACCGCGCGGCTCGAATCGACGGTAGCGATCTTGCCGGCGATGGTGCCGTAAGTGGAAAAATGTCCGCTGGGAATGGCGAGCAAAGCCTCCCACACCTTCACCTGGAAGGGTGTGCCCATCAGATGAAGCGGCAGCATCTCGCGGCGCGCGGGATCGAATATCTGCCGGATCAGCCTTGCCGCGCGCCCCGGATTGGAGCGGTATGCCGCTTTCGGCCAGCGTGCCGTCATGTCGGCCAGCATGTCTTCTTCTTCGCCGCCATCGCCGAAGCCGAGACCGCAGACGCCTTTTTCCGTCGCCAGCAGCAGGGCCCGGCCGAAGGGACAGGTTTCGAAACCGTATTCGATCGTCACCCCGGCCCCGGCCCGGGCATAGTCGCCCGGGGTCATGGCTTCGATTTTCAGACAGAGATCGTGCAGCCGCGACGGCCCCGACAGCCCCGCCTCCAATGCCGCGCCGAGCACGCTGCTGCCTTGCGCCAGCTCGCGCTTGGCATGGTTCAAGGTGAGATGGCCGATGAAGGCCTTGGGACTGACACCCACAAAGCGCGTGAACAGGCGCTGGAAATGGAACGGCGACAATCCCACGGCCTCCGCCGCCTCTTCCAGGCTGGGCTGTTCGCGGTAGCGCGCCGCGAGGTACGCGATGGCGCGGGCCATGCGTTCGGCCGGATCTGCAGGCGCGGTCATGGAGACGATCTTGCTCATGGGACCCAGCTTGGGACAACCCGCCCGGATAAGCGACCCGATTCTTGCGTACCCGCCGTATCGGGTTTTAACTCTCCGCCATGGCGAAATTCCCGGCGGAAGCCTTTTTTGCGGCTCTGAAAAAGGCCAATCCCGAACCCAAGACCGAGCTGAACTACAGCAACCCCTTCACCCTGCTGGTGGCGGTGGTGCTGTCGGCACAGGCCACCGACAAAGGCGTCAACAAGGCCACCGGACCCTTGTTCCAGGTGGTCGATACGCCCGCCAGGATGGCGGCGCTGGGCGAAGAGGGTCTTGTTCCATACGTCAAAACCATCGGGCTTTACCGCGGCAAGGCCAGGAATGTCATCGCCCTCTCGAAGCTTCTCTTGGAACGCCACGGCGGCGAGGTGCCGCGCGATCGCGAAGCGCTGGAAGCGCTGCCGGGGGTAGGACGCAAGACCGCCAATGTGGTGCTCAACGTCGCCTTCGGCGAGAAGACCATGGCGGTGGATACCCATATCTTCCGGCTCGCCAACCGCACCGGATTGGCGCCGGGCAAAGACCCGCTGGAAGTCGAAAACGGTCTGCTGAAGGTGGTGCCGGAGGCATACCGCCTGCACGCCCATCACTGGCTGATCCTGCACGGCCGTTATGTCTGCACCGCGCGCGCGCCGAAATGCCCGGACTGCGTGGTACGCGACTTCTGCCGCTACTCTGAAAAAACGGGTTTTTCTTAACGCTCGGCAGGCTCGCGGCACCGCATCCGCGGTTCTATTCGCTCGTGTCTCGCGAAGTACGGCAAAACGTCGCCGGGGCGTGGTCGCGCCCTAAAACAAGACTGACTTGGTTTCATTTGAAAAATCAACCTCACCCCTTCCCGCGCAAAGCGGACAGGCAGCTAGGATCGGCGGCCGCATCCTTGCCGTGCGGCGCGGTTTCCACATGGCGCACGCTCATGGCGTTGCCGTCCGCATAGAGGAAGAAGAACACCCGGCATGGTCCCTTGTCGTAGCGCCACATTTCGGAACCGTTCTCCCGGCGCGCGAAAGTGGGCGCGCCGAATTCCGCGCGCAACTGGCCGTCGCTCAAACCGAACAGATCGGCCGGCTCGCCCAAGGGCGGGGGTGCCGGCATGGCGGGCAGCGGCGGCAAGACGGCGTTGGGCCGGCTGGCACAGGCGCAAAGCAACAGGACCAGAGCGGCGGCCAGCCATTTCATCGTCTTTCTCCTCGCCAAGACCTCTAAATGGACCATCAAGCCCTGTTAGGACAAGCATCCAATCCCGCGCGGTACGGCTTGCGTCCTTCTCTTTCATGCTTTTAATGACGCCGGGAGCATTTCGGGAAGGCGGCATGGCGCGCAAATACGATGTGATCGGGATGGGCAATGCCATCGTCGATGTGCTGGCACCGGTGGACGACGCCTTCATCCTCACCCACAAGCTGGCCAAGAACGCCATGATGCTGATCGATGAATATCGCGCCAATCAGCTTTACCAGGCTTTCGGCGAGCGCATCGAAAGCGCCGGCGGCTCCGCCGCCAACACCATGGCGGGGCTGGCCTCTTTCGGCGCCAAAAGCATTTTCGTGGGCAAGGTGAAAGCGGACCGGCTGGGCGAGGCCTTCGCCGCCAGCCTGATGGCCGAAGGCATCCATTTCACCACGCCGCCGGCCGGGGACGGCCCGCCCACCGCCTGTTCGCTGATCGCCGTGCCGCCCGACGGCCAGCGCGCCATGAACACCTATCTCGGCGCCAGCCGCGAATTGAGGCCAGACGACATCCGCGAACAGGACATCGCCGCAGCGGACATCCTGTATATCGAAGGCTATCTGTGGGATGCGGAGGCCTCCAAAGCGGCGTCGAAGAAGGCCATCGTCCTCGCCAAGGAAAAAGGCACCAAGGTTGCCTTCACCTTGTCCGATTCCTTCTGCGTGGGACGCTACCGCGAGGATTTCCTGGAACTGCTGGAGAACGACCTCGACCTCGTCTTCGCCAATGAAGAAGAGGCCAAATCCCTTTTCGAGGTGGACGATTTCGACGGCGCCATGCGCCGCTTCACGCATTGGAACGGCACCGCGGCCATCACCCGTTCCGAGAAAGGCTGCGTGGTGGTGAACGGCAGCGACGTGCATGTGATCGATGCGGCGCCCGTCTCCGCCGTGCTCGACACCACCGGGGCGGGCGATCAGTTCGCGGCCGGATTCCTTTTCGGGATGGTGCGCGGCAAGGAGCTGGGCGATTGCGGCCGGCTGGGGGCTTTGGCGGCCGCCGAAGTGATATCGCATTTCGGGGCGCGGCCCGAGATTTCGCTGATGGAACACGCCGCCGAGCTCGGCCTGATTTAAGCCTTCCTGAGATAGACGTAGAGCGCGCCTTCGCCGCCATGGCGGATATGGGCCCAGCGCTTTTCCGCGATCAGCCGCGCCAGCGGCGCTTCGTCCAGCCAGCGCGGCACCATGTGTTTCAGCACCCCACGGCGGCGTTCCGGGTCCGGCGAGACACCCCCTTTGCCCGTCACCACCAGCACCAGCCGGTCGCCGCGCTTATGCGCCGCCTGCACGAAAGCCAGGAGCGTGCGATGGGCGGCGGCTTCCGTCAGACCGTGCAGGTCGAGCTTGGCGGCGGGCGCGATCTCGCCCCGGCGAAGGCGTCGCGCCGTATTGCCGTCCAGGCCGGAGGGCGTCTTGGCGGCTTTGGCTTTCGCCGCGGCCGCTTTGGCGGCCGTTTTCCGTGCCGGCGCTTTCTTGACGGGCTCTTTGCCCTCTAGGACGGCCTTGAACAAAGCGCGTTCTTCCTCGGTGGTACGCCTCATTCGAGGTTGCCGTTCTGCGCCAGGCGCTGCACCACGGGCTTGGGCAGAAGCGCATAGAAACGGCCCATCTGGTTCATGCTTCCGGCGCGCGCTTCGGCTTCGGCGCCGAAACCGAAATAGACATCGCCCCGCAGCGGCCCGCGGATGGCGCCGCCGATGTCCTGGGCGACGAACAGCCGTCCCAGTGGCGCCTCACCTGACACATAGAAGGGCGTACCCAGCGCGTGCAGCCGCGGATCGACGGCCAGACTGGCGTACGGCGTCAGCGGCACGCCTTGCGCGCCCTTGGCGCCCAGCGCGGCATCGCCGAGCGGTTCTTCCCGGAAGAAGACGTAAGAGGCATCGCTTTCCATCACACCGCGCGCTTCGCCGGGATGGGCCTTCAGCCAGGCTTTGATGGTCTGCAACGACAGTCCGTCGCGCGGTACGCCGCGCGCGATCAGCGCCTTGCCGATGGCGGTGTAGGGCTGGCCGTTCTGGGCCGCGTAGCTGACGCGCACCAGGCTGCCGTCGGCGAAGCGCGCCCGCCCCGAGCCTTGGATATGCAGGAAGAACAGGGCGATGGGATCGTCGGTGTAGAACAGCACAGGAGCCTGCGCGAGGCCTTCGGCGTCGATCTCGGCGCGCGTGGCATAAGGCACCAGACGGCCGCCCTGCACCCGTCCGGCGATGCTTTCGCCTTTCAGGCTGGGCCGGAAAGCGCCGAGATCGGCGGTGACAAGATCGCCCGGACGGTCATAGACCGGCAGCCGGAAGGAGCCTTGGGGTTTGCGGCTGGCGGCGATCTCGGGCTCGTAATAGCCGGTGAAGCGTCCGTCCCGCACCCGCCCGGCCGAGACGGCCACCGGCGTAAACCATGTCTCGAAAAAGGCCCGGGCCCGGCCGGGCGAAGCGGTCCCGGCTGCCCGGCAGGGGGGGCGCCAGTCGCCAACGCTTCCGGCATAACCGGCGCCGCCCATCGGCGCCGTGTCGGCCTTGTTCGCCAGCACCGCACAAGAACGTTGGAAGGCCGCAAGCGCGGCGCGCGGCTGGCCGCTATTCCAGCCCGGCAGATCGGCGAAACGGGCGGCGGCAAACCGCAGTGGACCGGGTTCCGGGTGGAAATACGCCCACAAACCCCAACCGATCAGGGCGAAAACCACAAGCGCAAGCGGGAGGAGAAGGCGCTGGCGCCGGGCCACGGATCAGCGCGGCTCGCTCGAGGTGGCGACGAGCATCCAATTGGGGTCGCGCAGGTGCACGTCGCGGGCGAAGGTCCAGACGTCGGTGACGGCGTGCACCGATTTGTCGTCGCCGTCGATCACCTCGCCCTGGGCATTGCTGACGGCGGAAATGAGCTGGGCCCCGAAAGCCAGGGTGATCTCGGCCATGTTGCCCTTGAGGGCAGCGGCAATGATCTTGACCTCGTTGAAGCCGACCAGGGTCAGGATCGCCTTTTCGCCGGACGCTTCACGGCGGCGCATCACCGCATCGAAGGCGGCAAAAACCTCTTCGCTCAAAAGGGGCTTGAGTGTCGCCCGCTGGTTGGCGGCAAAGGCGGTCAGGATCATCTCGTAAGCCGCCCGCGCCCCTTTGAGGAAATGTTCCTTCTCGAAGCTGCGGTCGGCGAGCCCAATATCGAACAGGCCGCTGGCCACCGGATCGGAGGGCCTTTCGGCTGTGGCGTGCGCGAGTTGGGCAGGGGCGCCGACGGCATTTTCCGCCTGGCGGAGCCGGTAATCGTCCTCTTGCGGGCGCTCATGGCCGGTGCGCCGGCCCAAGACGCTGTAAAGGCGGAAGAGGATGAACCCTGCCACCGTGGCGATCAGGATAATGTTGAGCAATTGGGAGCCGGCCATCTTCCTCTCCGCGGCATCGTGGCGCGCGGGACAATCCTAACCTAACGCCCCTTGCCGGAAGGGTCCAGCTTATAGGCCGTCAAAATGGCAAAACTGCGGATGAACGTGGCTTTCATGTGCTTGTCAGCGGCGCATGTTCCGTGCTAGCGCCCGCCGGCGAAGATATTCCAAAGGTTTACCATGGCCGACGAACTCCCCCCGGAAGGCAATCAAAACGGAATGGACGCGGATGCGCCGCGCGTACAGGTCGTCGGGCAGTACATTAAGGATTTGTCCTTCGAGAATCCCGGTGCGCCGAACAGCCCCTCGGTCCGCCCGCAGGTCGAGCTGAATGTCGAATTGCAGGTACGCCAGCTCGAGCGCGAGGTGTTCGAGGTCGAACTGAAGCTGCGCGCCTCGGCCAAGTCCGAAGAGAAGGCCCTGTTCCTGCTCGAACTCGTCTATGCCGGCCTTTTCATGTTGCACAACATCCCGGACGAGATCCGCCAGCAGGTGCTTTTGATCGAGGCGCCCCACATCCTGTTCCCCTTCGCGCGGCGCGTGGTATCCGATGTGGTGCGCGACGGCGGCATGCCGCCGCTGATGATCGAGCCGATCGACTTCTCCGCGCTTTACCGCGCCAAGGTCACCCAGATGCAGCAGACCCACCCCATGGGTCCGGCGGAGGCCTGAACGTCGGAAGCTTGACGACCTAACCCCGGTTCCAGATTGCGCCTTCGCCCAGCTCCTTCGAGACAAAGGCGCGGTGCGCTTCGCGTTCGGCCGGCGTCAGCAGCGAGGGTAACGGCTCGGGGCGAAGGCGTGCCGGGCGGGTCTCGCCTTCGTCTGCGGCCGCGTCGGAGGGCGCCAGCAGGAAATGCTTCTGCCGCCCGCCGATCAGTTCCAGATAGACCTGCGCCAGCAGCTCGGCATCGAGCAGCGCCCCGTGCTTGCTGCGCGCCGTGAGATCGATGGCGAAGCGCTTGCACAATTCGTCGAGCGAATAGCGTGCCCCCGGAATCTTCGCCTTGGCCAGCTCGATGGTGTCGATGGCGCGCCCCGCCGGGATCGGCTCGGCATCGATGCGTGCCAGCTCGGCATTGAGGAATTTGAGGTCGAAGCCCGCATTGTGGATGACCAGCGGCGCCTCGCCGAGGAAATCCATCAGCTCCGCCGCCACGGCCGAAAACAGGGGTTTGTCGGCCAGAAAGGCGGCGGAAATGCCGTGCACGCGTTCGGCTTCCGCCGGCATGTCGCGCTCGGGGTTGAGATAGCGCTGCCAGGTCTTGCCGCTGGGGAAATGATCGATCAACTCGACGCAGCCGATTTCGATGATGCGGTGGCCTTCAGCGGGATCGAGGCCGGTGGTTTCGGTGTCAAGAACGATTTCACGCATGGCTGGCTTTCGCTCTGGCCTGTAATTCTTCCACGATTTGGCGTACCTGGTCGAAGGCCGCTTCGAGACCCCGGCCGGTGTCCACAACATAATCGGCGCGGGCGCGCTTTTCGGCATCGGGCAGCTGGCGCGACAGGATGCGGGCGAAGCGCTCTTCGCTCATCCCCGGACGCGCCATGACCCGTGCCCATTGCACCGCCTGGGGAGCGGAGACCGCCACCACCGCGTCGAAGCGCCGCTCGGCGCCGGTCTCAAACAACAGCGGAATGTCGAGCACGACGAGATCGGCTCCTTGCGCCTTGGCGCGCGCGAGGAAGGCCTGTTCGACCTCGAGCACCAGGGGATGGACGATCGCTTCCAGGCGCGCCAGGGCCACGGCGTCGCCCATGACAATTTCGCCCAGCGCCTTGCGGTCGATCCTTCCGTCCTTGACGCAGCCGGGGAACGCTTCGCCCACTGGGGCCACGGCGGCGCCGTTCTTCTCGTAGAGCATATGAACGGCGGCATCGGCGTCATAGATCGGCACGCCAAGGCGGGCGAACAGCTTGGCCGTTTCGCTTTTGCCCATGCCGATGGAGCCCGTGAGCCCGATCCGGAGCGGTTCAGCCACCGTGCAGCGCCTTTTCCAGAAGACTGTGCATAGCCGGAGTGACGGCGGGGGTGACGCCATAAAATGCCTTGAAGGAGGGCACCGCCTGGTGCAGCAGCAGCCACAAGCCGTCGATGGTACGAAGGCCTCGCGCTTTGGCGCGCACCAGGAGTCCGGTTCGCAAAGGATTGTAGACGGCATCGAATACCGCGGCCGTTTGCGGCAGCACCTCGAGCGGCAGATCGAGCGAGGGCGCCCCCTTCATTCCGGCGCTGGTGGTGTGCAGCAGCAGCGCACAATCTTTTCCGCCTTCCCCCCAGGCGTCATAACCCGCACCGGTGAGGCGCGCCGAGCCGAGCGGGGCAAAAGCCTTGGCCAGCGCGGCAGCCCTGTCCGGGGTGCGGTTGAAGATGCGGATTTCCGCCGCCCCCATTTCGGAAAGGGCGTAAAGGGCCGCCCGCGCCGTGCCGCCGGCGCCCCAGATCGCCACGGTCTTGTGCTTGACGGCGTCTTCTCCCAGGGCCTCGCGCAGTGTGGTCATCAACCCATAGGCGTCGCTGTTGCGCCCTTCCAGGCCTTTCTCGCCGAAGCATAAGAGATTGACCGCGCCGATGGCCTTGGCCGCCGCATCGTGGCGCTGTGCCAGGGCAAAAGCAGCCTCTTTATGCGGCACCGTGACGTTGACGCCGCGGAAACCGGCCTTGGCGAGACCGTCCACCGCCGCCTCGAAATCCTCCGGGCGCACGGCCAGAGGCACATAAGCCCCATCGATGCCATGCTCGCCGAGCCAAGTGCCATGCAGCAGGGGCGACAGGGACTGGGAAACAGGCCAGCCGATCACCCCCGCCAATTTTGCGGCACCGGAGAGATTCATCGCGGCAGAACCCCATGTTCGCGCAAAGCCGCCAGCAGCGGCACCAGCGGCAGGCCGAGGATAGCGAAGAAATCGCCCTCCACCCGTTCGAACAATTGCGCTCCGCGACCCTCCAGCCGGTAGCAGCCGACCGAACCGAGCACGGTCCCGCCTTCGGCCTTGAGATAAACGTCCAGGAATTCGTCGCTGAACGGACGCATCCACAGCCTGGCCTGCTGCCGGCAGCGCCACAATTCCGTTCCGTTCTGCACCAGGGCGCAGGCGGTGATCAGGCTGTGTGCCTTGCCGCGCAGAAGCTGCAAGGCGGCACGCGCTTCGGCAAGATCGTGCGCCTTGCCGAACAGCTTGCCCTCGCACACAAGCACCTGGTCGCAGCCCAGAACCAGAGCCTGCGGCGAGGCCTTGGAGACGTGCAGGGCCTTTTCCCGGGCCAGCACCTCCGCCACCTCTTCGTTGCCCGTTCCCTCGGCCTGCAAAGAGGCTTTCAAGGCGTCCTCGTCGATTTCCGCCGGGCGGACGCCGAACAGGACTCCGGCTTCGCGCAACAGGCGTGCCCGGATGCTGCTGGCGGAAGCGAGAATCAACATGCTCATGCCGGTTGAACCCGTCTCTCGTGCAAGAGATTCATGACGGTGGCGGCCGTTTCCTCGATCGAGCGTCGCGTCACATCGATCGAAGGCCAGCCATTCTGCTCGTAAAGGCGGCGGGTTGCCATGACTTCGTTGCGGACCTTCTCGATGTCGACGTAGTCGGTTTCCCGCACTTCCCCCATGGTTTGCAGCCGGTTGCGGCGGATCTGGACCAGACGCTCCGGCGCCACCCACAGCCCCACGATCAACGGCGTCGTGAAGGTGAGGAGCTGCGAGGGCAAGGCAATGCCGGGCACCAAGGGCACATTGGAGGCGCGGATGCCGCGGATGGCGAGATAGACACAGGTCGGCGTTTTGGAGGTGCGGCTGGCACCCACTAGGATGACTTCGGAAGCCCCCAGATCGAGGTTGGCGCCGTCATCGTGTTCGATGGTGTAGTTGAGCGCCTCCATGCGCTGCAAGTATTCCTGATCGATGTCGTGCTGGCCGCCGGGGCGTTGCGTCTTGGCCACGCCGAAATGCTGCTGCATCAATCCCAGCGGGCCTTCCATGACATCGTAATGGGGAACGGCCATCAAGCTGCATTGCGCCACCAACTCGTTGCGGAGCTTCTGGTTGACGAGCGTGAACAGCACCAGCCCGGGATGCTGTCGGATGGAATCGACGGCGCGCTGCAATTGCCTTTCGCTGCGCACCAAGCTGTGGGAATGCTCCTCGACGTCAATGCCGTCGAACTGGGCAAGCGTCGCCCTTGCCACGGCGTGCAGGGTCTCACCCGTCGCATCGGAGATGAGATGGACATGGAAGGGTCCGTTCACAGTTTCATTCCCTTTTCATCCACCAGCAGCGGCCGGTTCTGCGGATAAGCCCGCTGCTGTTCAAACTGTGCGGCAAAAGCTCCGTCCAGTCACGCTTCCATACACCGGAAAGGCCTTTTCCCCATATCCAAAACACGCGCATAAATCCTTGAATCCGCCTATACTCCCCGCCAGCAAAGGGATTGCTCCCACGAGCGCTCCACAATCCACAGCTCTAACATCATCTTCAGAATCTATTTATTACTTGGAGTCTTGTAAGTGTCAGGCCTGTTCCTTGATGTTCTTGGTGGAAAAGCCGTTACGCCCCATCCGGTCTGGGTGATGCGCCAAGCCGGCCGTTACCTTCCCGAATACCGGCAGGTCAGAGCCAAGGCCGGTTCGTTCTGGGCTTTGTGCAACACGCCGGACTATGCGGCCGAAGTGACGCTGCAACCGGTGCGCCGTTTCGGATTCGATGCGGCGATTATTTTTTCGGACATCCTGGTGGTGCCTGAAGCCATGGGGATGGACGTCAAATTCGACGAAGGGCCTAAGCTGCAACCCTTGCGGTCCATACACGGCCTGGAGCGTAATCCGGAAAAGTGGTCGCGTTCCTTGGTACCGGCCTATGAGGCAATTGCGCAGGTACGGGCGGCATTGGAATCCGGCAAGGCTTTGCTGGGCTTTGCCGGCGCGCCCTGGACGCTGGCCACCTATATGGCGGGCGGCGGCGGCGACGATCAAAAGAGTGTCCGTCTCTGGGCTTATAACGATCCCGAGGGTTTCCAGGAGCTGATCGATCTTCTGTGCCAATGCGTGGCGCAGCACCTGATCGCCCAGCTGAAAGCCGGCGCGGATACGGTGCAGTTGTTCGAAAGCTGGGCCTTGGGTCTGCCGCCGGTCCTGTTCGATAAATGGGTCGTGTCCCCGGCCGCAAAAATCGTTGCCGCCGTGCGGGAAGCCGTACCCGGTGCGAAAATCATTGGGTTTCCCCGCGGCGCCTCGATGCGAGGGTTGGAGCTTTACGCGAAGGAAACCAGCGTCGATGCGATTTCACTGGATGCCTCGGTACCGCTCGATTGGGCTTTGGATAGCTTGGGGAAAATCCTGCAAGGCAATCTCGATCCCATGGCATTGATCGCCGGCGGACGGGGGTTGCGCGAAGGCGTCGAAACCATTCTGGCGGCGGCACACGGAAAACCCTTCATTTTCAACTTGGGCCACGGCATCCTGCCGGCAACTCCGGTCGAACATGTGGAAGAGATGGTGCGGCTGGTGCGGAGCGAGCGGTGAAGCTGGCGGTCGTCCTGTTCAATCTCGGCGGGCCGGACAGTCCGGAGGCGATCGAACCTTTCCTGAAGAATCTGTTTTCCGATCCGGCGGTGATTTCGCTGCCGGCATTTTTGCGGCTGCCGCTGGCCTGGCTGATCGCCCGCCGGCGGGCGCCGCTGGCGCGGGAGATCTATGCCCGGATCGGCGGGCGCTCGCCCATCCTGGAGGAGACCCAGGCCCAGGCGCGGGCGCTGGAAAAGGAACTGGGCGGCGATGCCAAAGTCTTCGTTGCCATGCGCTGCTGGCATCCTTTCATCCGCGAAACGGCAAAAGAGGTGGCCGCCTGGGAACCTGAGCGCATCGTGCTGTTGCCGCTCTATCCCCAATTCTCCACCACCACCACGGCGTCTTCCCTCCAGGAATGGCAGCGTGCGGCCAAAGCCGCCGGTATCCGGGCCCCTACCGCTTCGGTTTGCTGCTATCCGCAGCTTCCCGGCCTGATCGAAGCGCTGGCGGCACTGGCCCGGGAAACCATGGCCAAGGCGGCACCCGGCATCTCCTACCGCTGGTTGTTCTCAGCCCATGGCCTGCCCAAACGGGTCATCGCCCGCGGCGATCCCTATCAGTGGCAGGTGGAACAGACCGCCGCGGCGCTGGCGGCACAATTGCAGGCGGAAGACTGGAGCCTTTGCTATCAAAGCCGGGTCGGCCCCCTGGAATGGATCGGCCCCGCCACCGATGCGGAAATCCGCCGGGCCGGGGGTGAGGGTAAAGGCGTGGCGGTGGTGCCCATCGCGTTCGTCTCGGAGCATTCCGAGACCCTGGTCGAGTTGGATCTCGAATACGGGAAGCTGGCGAAGGCGTCGGGGGTGCGCGATTATTTGCGGGTTCCCGCCGTGGGCGTGCGACAGGAATTCATAGGCGCGCTGGCCGGGCTGGTGCTGGCAACAGCGGCGCAAAAGCGCTTATGTCCCGGCGGTTTCGCTTGCTGCCCCACCCGGAAATGAGGCGATGAAGGAATTCCTGCTCGATCACTATCTGACGCTGAAAGCGCTGCACGTGATTGCGGTGATCGCCTGGATGAGCGGGATTTTCTACCTGCCGCGCTTGTTCGTCTATCACACCGAGACCCAGCCGGGGACGGCGGAATACGCCCGCTTCAGCAAGATGGAGCGCAGGCTTTTGAAGATCATCATGAATCCGGCGATGGTGCTGACCTGGATGTTCGGCCTCTTGATGGCCTGGGCCAACGACTGGTGGGGGGCGCATTGGTTCCAGATGAAGCTGGGGCTGGTGCTGGCCATGACCTGGATTCACGTCACGGACATGATCTGGGCCAAGGACTTCGCGCTCCTGCGCAACCGGCGCAGCGGCCGGTTTTTCCGCTTCTGGAACGAGTTTCCCACGGTTTTGATGATTGCCATCGTCATCTTGGTGATCACGAAACCGTTTTAAGTTTTCCCCCTGTTTGCATTGGACCGAAAGCGCGGTATAAACGGGCAAGTTCCCCATTGAACCCCCGGACGCGGCCGCAACATGCGGAGCGCGATGGCGTCTAGCCAGGGGCAAACCTTCCACAATCCGCCTCGCAGGGACCGCTTGCGGGGTGCAAAGCGAAATCGTCAGCCTTCTCGTTCAGGTGCCATCCCCATGACAGTGCAAAACGGCCTGCAAGCCATGAAGCTGCAGGATCTCAAGGCCAAGACCCCCACCGACCTGCTTTCCTTTGCCGAGGAACTCGAGATCGAGAACGCCTCGTCCATGCGCAAGCAGGACATGATGTTCGCCATCCTCAAGGAACTGGCCGACCGCAACGTGGAAATCACCGGCGCGGGGGTGCTCGAAACCCTGCAGGACGGCTTCGGCTTCCTGCGCTCGCCGGAATCCAACTACCTGGCGGGCCCCGACGACATCTACGTCTCGCCCTCGCAGATCCGCCGCTTCGGCCTGCGCACCGGCGACACGGTGGAAGGCCCCATCCGCAGCCCCAAGGACGGCGAGCGCTATTTCGCCTTGCTCAAGGTTTCCACCATCAATTTCGAGGACCCGGAAAAGATCAAGCACAAGGTCCATTTCGACAATCTGACGCCGCTCTACCCGACGCGCTGGCTGAAGATGGAAATCGAAGACCCCACCATCAAGGACAAGACCGGCCGCGTCATCGACATCGTCTCGCCCCAAGGCATGGGCCAGCGCGCCTTGATCACCGCCCAGCCGCGCACCGGCAAGACCGTCATCCTGCAGAACATCGCCCGTGCCATCACCGCCAACCACCCGGAATGCTACCTGATCGTTCTGTTGATCGACGAGCGGCCGGAAGAAGTCACCGACATGCAACGTTCGGTGAAGGGCGAAGTGATCTCCTCCACCTTCGACGAGCCCGCCAGCCGCCACGTCCAGGTGGCCGAAATGGTGATCGAAAAGGCCAAGCGCTTGGTGGAACATAAGCGCGACGTGGTGATCCTGCTCGATTCCATCACCCGCCTGGGCCGCGCCTACAATACGGTGGTGCCCTCCTCCGGCAAGGTTCTCACCGGCGGCGTCGATGCCAATGCGCTGCAGAAGCCCAAACGCTTCTTCGGCGCGGCGCGCAACATCGAGGAGGGCGGCTCGCTCACCATCATCGCCACCGCCCTGATCGACACCGGCAGCCGCATGGACGAAGTGATCTTCGAAGAGTTCAAGGGCACCGGCAATTCCGAAATCATCCTCGACCGCAAGGTGGCCGACAAGCGCGTCTTCCCGGCCATCGACATCCTGCGCTCCGGCACCCGCAAGGACGAGCTGCTGCTCGACAAAGGCACGCTATCGAAGACTTACGTGCTGCGCCGCATTCTGGCACCCATGGGCACCATCGACGCCATCGAATTCCTGCTCGACAAGCTGCGTTCCACCAAGAACAACGGCGAATTCTTCGAGAGCATGAATACGTAATTGATTGCCCCCTCCGCCCTTCGCACCTAGAGCAAAGCGCCTTTAGACGGAATCGGCGCTTTGCTTTAGGTTTTTGATTGTCGCGGTGTTTTCGCGCAAGTCGGTAGCGCCAGCGTGCCGACGCACACACTTTTGCGCACGCCGCTCTAAACGATGCTGCGGGCACCTCCCCCATAGGCGCACCGCGCATGGGGGAGGCGGACCTCGACAGGCTTCAGGCAGGCTTTACGGAATCAAGATCGTGCAGCCCGTCGTCTTGCGCGACTGCAAGGCCTCGTGGGCACCCCGCGCATCGGCCAGCGCGAAATGCTGGTTGATGGCGATCTTCACGGCGCCCGACTTGATCACCGCGAACAAATCGTCGGCCATGGCCTGCAAGCGTTCCGGCGTGTCGGCGTAATGGAACAGCGTCGGCCGCGTCAGGAACAGCGAACCCTTCTGGCTCAAGATCACCGGCTCGAAGGCCGGAACGGGGCCCGAGGAATTGCCGAAGCTGACCATCATCCCCCGTAGCGCCAGGCAATCGAGCGAACCCATAAACGTGTCCTTGCCCACGGAATCGTAGACCACCGGCACGCCCTGCCCGCTGGTTCCTTCGCGCACCGCGGCCACCCAATCGTCCTGGCGCAGGTTGAGCAGCCGGTCATAGCCGTTCCGCTTGGCCAGCTCGATCTTGTCGTCGGAACCCACCGTGCCGATCACCGTGGCGCCCAGATGTTTGGCCCATTGCCCGGCGATCAGCCCCACCCCGCCGGCCGCGGAATGGAACAGGATGGTCATGCCCGGCTTGAGCACAAAGGTCTGCTTGAAGAGGTATTGCACGGTCAGCCCCTTCAGCATGGCAGCGGCCGCCACCTCCTCGCTGACGAAGTCGGGCAGCTTCACCAGCTTGCCCTCCGGCACGATATGCGCCTCGGCATAGGCGCCGATGGGCGCGGTGCAATAGGCCACCCGGTCGCCTTGTTTGATGCGCGTGACGCCCTCGCCTACCGCCTCGGCCACGCCCGCCGCTTCGGTGCCGAGGCCGGCCGGCAGCGGCAGCTTGTACAAGCCGGAACGGTGATAGGTGTCGATGAAATTGACCCCGATGGCCTTGTGCCGCACGCGCACCTGGCCGGGGCCCGGATCGGCCAGCTCCACCTCTTGCAAAGCGAGAACTTCGGGGCCGCCGGTCTTGGCAAAGCGGATGGCTTTCATGCGCACGCATTCCTTCGAGGCTCGGCCATGAAAATGGGCCGCAAGCGTGGCGTTTCAATGCCGCTTAGGATCGCAGGCTACCCCAGATGCTGCCGGAAGAAGGTGAGGCTGCGCCCGTTCGCCAGTTCCGCATTGGCCTTGTCGTAATGGGCCCCGCCCGGACGGGCAAAAGCGTGGTTCATCTCGGGATAGGTGTGGATGGTGACGAGGGGATTTCCTGCCAGCCCCTCGCGTACCTGCTTTTGCGCTGCGGGCGGATGGTACTCGTCCTTGCCCGCCACATGCAGCAGCAGCGGTTTTTGGATGTTGCCCGCCTCGTCGAGGAAATTCTGGATGTTGATGCCGTAGTAGCCGACCGAGGCGTCGCAATCCGTGCGGCAGGCGGTGAGATACGCCAGGAAGCCGCCCAGGCAATAACCGACCGCGCCCACCTTCCCCGTCATGCTGCGCAGATGGCCGATCGCAGCCTGGATGTCGGCGACGCCTTTGGCGGCATCGAAGCGCTTCATCAGATCGAAGGCGCGCTGCCATTCGGCCTCGGTCTTGTCCGTGAGTTCCACCCCCGGCTCCAGCCGCCAGAAGAGGTCGGGCACCAGGGCGAAGAACCCGGCGGCGGCATAATCATCGGCCACCGCCCGCATCACGGCGTTGACGCCGAAGATCTCCTGGATGACGACGATGCCCGGGCCGCGGCCGGTCGCCGGAGCGGCGAAATAACCGGAAAACGAGCCGTCCGGCCCGTTGATGGTGATGCTTTGCCCAGGCATGACGCTGCTCCCGTTTGCTACCCCGAAAAGGTAGCGGGAGCGTCTGCCATAAACCAGTGTTTGGAATAAGAATAAACTGTCATCCTCCCAAGGAGGCCTCTATGCGTCTGCACAGCGACGCATAGAGGCCGTCCCGAAGGATTATTGCGGCCGCTGGCCCGCCTGCTGCGGGCGGGGCGGCAGTTGCAGCACTTGACTGAGCGTCACCGGGTTGGCGATGGGCGCCGAGCAGTTCTGGTGCTGGCAGACATAGGCCGTGGGCTGGCCGTTCTCCATGCTCTTGCCGCGAGCCGGATGGCCTTCGGGCAGGGCTTCGTCCGGCGCCACCACCATCAACATCCGGTTGGGCAGGCTGCGGCCGAGCACGGCAGTGACCAGTTCCTGCGTCTTGGGATTTTCGCGCGCCCCCACGATGACGATCTGCAAGCCGGCCAGCAGCGTTTCGAGGCCGTTGAGATAAGAGCCCATGGCCAGGAAGGAGCGGCCGAGTTCGCCGGCGAAGCTGCCGACCACGGCACCGGCACGGTCGCGATAGCTGACCTCTCCGGTGGCCAGATGCAGCTTGGCGAGCACGCCGATCATGCTGCCGTTGGCCGAAGTGGTAGCCTGGTCGTAGACCGTACGCACGCGATGCAAAAGCGGCGTGTCGTCGGCGGAAGTCTGGAAATAGCCCCCGGTGGCGGCATCCCAGAAGAACTCGTTCAGCACCAGCGTCCATGCCTTGGCGCGGTCGAGATAAGCCTTGTCGCCGGTGGCTTCCCACAGCGCCAGCGCGGCGCGTGCCATCTGGGCGTAGTCGTCGGCAAAGCCCATATGGCCGCGCTTGCCGTCTCGCCAGGAGTGATAGAGCCGGTCGCCATCGGCCATGGTCTTGACCACGAAGGCAAAGGCCTTCTGGGCGGCGGCGACCCAGGCGGGATTGCCGAAGCTGGTGCCGGCGTTGACCAGGGCGGCGATCATCATGCCGTTGCAATCGGCCAGCAGCTTGTCGTCGCGCAGCGGCGCCTTGCGGGTCTGGCTGCGCGCCGCCAGCAGAAGCTCGCGCTGGCGCTTGAGCAGGGCTTCGTCGGCGTCGGGCAGCGGATAAGGGAAGCCGCCGGTGCGCGCGACGATGTTCTTGCCGTTGAAGGCGCCCTCGGCGCGGATGCTGTAGACGTCCTTGAAGCGCTGGGCGAAGGTGCCCATCAGCGTGGCGTCGATTTCCGCCGCGCTCCACAGGTAATAGGCGCCTTCTTCGCCGTCCACATCGGCATCGAGACTGGTGGCGAAGCCCTCGCCCGCCATCATTTCGCGCAGCACCCAGGCCGCGGTCTCCTCGACCCGCGCGCGATAAAGCGGCACGCGGTTGTGGATGCCGACCATGGTCAGTACGTCGATCATCATGGCGTTGTCGTAGAGCATCTTCTCGAAATGCGGCACGGTCCAGCGCTCGTCCACGGCATAACGGTGGAAGCCGCCGCCGACATGGTCGTAGATGCCGGCCAGGCACATGGTGTCGAGGGTGACCTGCACCAGCTGCGGGAACTGCATGGCGCCGGTGCGCAGGAAGGCGCGCCACAACACTTCCACAAGCGAGGCATTGGGGAATTTGGGGGCGCCGGTGAGACCGCCGTAGAAGACGTCGAAGCGCTGCGCCACATGCACCGAGACCACGTCGATCAGGCGCGGATCGAAAGGCCCGCGCTGGTCGCGCGACCATTGTGCACCCAGAACCTGCGTAATCTGTGCGGCGTCGCGGCTGACGGTCTCGCCCTGCTCGCGGTATTTCTTGGAAACGTCTTCCAGCACGCGCTTGAAGGGCACTTGACCGAAGCGCTCTTCATTGGGGAAGTAGCCGCCGACGAAGAAGGGCTCGCCCTTGGCATTGAGGAAGATGGTGAGCGGCCAGCCGCCCTGATAGCCCATGGTTTGCGCCGCGGTCTGATAGAGCTGGTCGACGTCGGGGCGCTCCTCGCGATCGACCTTCACGTTGATGAAGTTCTCGTTCATCAGCGCCGCCGTGTCGGCATCGGTGAAGCTTTCGTGGTTCATCACATGGCACCAATGGCAGGCCGTGTAGCCGACGGAGAGCAGGATCGGCTTGCCGCTGGCTTCGGCTTCCTGGAAGGCCTCGGGGCCCCAGGCATACCAGTGAACGGGGTTGTCCTTGTGCAGCAAGAGATACGGGCTCGTTTCCTCGGCCAGGCGATTGGTGCTCATTGTTCGTTTCCGGTGAGGCGCGTATGGCGCATTGCGTTGCAGGTTGAGCAAATCTTTTAGGCGGGGAGTGAAGCGCTCACAAGCCGCAAGGCGGTCGCGCGGCGCAGACCCTGCGAAGACGGGACGGAAGGCGTACAAATCCCGGTGGATTCGGCTTTTTACGGGAACGGCCGGAAGGCGCGGGATAGGGGGCGAGGATGCGGCGCGGCGATACGATTTTTGCCCTGGCGAGCGGCGCCGGGCGGGCGGGGGTGGCCCTGGTCCGGGTCTCGGGACCGGCGGCGCGGTTTTGCGTCAACGCCTTGACACGAAAGCCGATTCCGGCAGCACGACGGGCCGTGTTGCGAACCGTGAAAGACGCGCAGGATCGGCCCATCGACCGCGGCCTGATGCTGTGGTTTGCCGCCCCTTCCAGTCTCACCGGCGAGGATGTGGTCGAATTCCAGCTGCATGGCGGACGGGCCATTGTGGACGCCGTGCTGGCGGCGCTCGCCGTTATTCCCGGTGTGCGCCCGGCCGAAGCCGGCGAATTCACGCGCCGCGCGGTGGAGAACGGCAAATTCGATCTCACCCAGGCCGAAGCCATCGCCGATCTGGTGGCGGCCGATACCGAAGCGCAGCGCCGCCAAGCCCTGCGGCAATATGACGGAGCGTTGGCGTCCGTTTACGACACCTGGCGGGAGGAGCTGTCGAAGGCCTTGGCCTGGGCGGAAGCTTTCATCGATTTTTCCGACGAGGACCTGCCGCAGGACGTCTTGGCCGATGCAAAGCTGATTGCCGCAACGGTGCAGCACGCCATGGCACAGCATCTTGATGCCCGGCGCGGCGAGATCGTGCGCGATGGCCTGTTCGTGGCGGTGATAGGCCCGCCCAATGCCGGCAAGTCTTCGCTGGTCAATGCGCTGGCTGGCCGCGACGTCGCCATCGTCTCGGAAAGCGCCGGCACCACGCGCGATGTGATCGAGGTGCGGCTCGACCTCGGCGGCTATGAAGTGGTGCTGGCCGATACGGCGGGCTTGCGCGAAGCCGAAGGGGTGGAGGGCGAAGGGGTGCGCCGGGCCTTGGCGCGGGCCGAGGCGGCCGACCTGGTGCTTTTGTTACAGGATGGTAGCAATATTCCAATGAAATTGCCGGAAAATATGGTTAACAAACCTCTCTTGGAGGTCTGGAACAAAGCCGATTTGCCTTGGAAGAAGCCGCATCCCGGCCTGCATCTGTCGCTCAAGACCGGCGACGGGCTGGACGAAGTGGTGGCCGCTATTGCGGCTGCGGCGCAGAAGCAATTAGAACAGCCTTCCGAAGCTCCTCCCCTCACCCGTGCCCGCCACCGCCAGGCCTTGAGCGAAGCCGTGGCCGCCTTGGCGCGCGCCGGCACCACCGTAGCCCCCGAGCTGTTCGCCGAAGATTTGCGCCTAGCCGTCCGCAGCCTCGGCCGCCTCACCGGCCGCGTCGATGTGGAAGACCTGCTGGACACAATTTTCCGGGACTTCTGTATCGGTAAGTGACTGCTGGGCAAAAAAAATATCTGCGCGATTCTAAAACTCCGCTTGACTCGCGGGTTTTTAACCAATTGTTAACTAACAAGATTTGGTGGGTAAGGTTTCGTTTACCAGAATCTGCTTGCACCACTCACAATATAAGCCCAAAAATGAAAACGGCCCCACTCGCGATGGGGCCGTAGGCTAGGTGGCAGAATGGTTATGCGCCTGGGCTTGCAATCTGGGAGACGCAGGTTCGATTCCTGTCCTAGCCTCTTAATTCGTTAACTCAGGGCCCCTTAATGGGGCCCTTACTTTTTCAAATCACCACTAGATCAGAGCACGGTAGAGTCCCCGATTCAATCTGTTTCATGTGAAACCCTTTTGAGGGACGACTCAAAACTTGTTCCTATCAATTAGCTCGCCTATGGAACCGGCATGAGCGGCTACGACGTGATTGTGATCGGCGGCGGACATGCCGGCTGCGAAGCAGCGGCCGCGTCCGCGCGCTTTGGCGCCAAGACCCTGCTGATCACCCATCGCCGCGCCACCTTGGGCGAGATGTCCTGCAATCCTGCTATTGGCGGGGTGGGCAAAGGCCATCTGGTGCGCGAGATCGACGCCGCCGACGGGCTGATGGGCCGCATCGCCGATGCCGCCGGAATCCAGTTTCGCCTCCTCAACCGCCGCAAAGGGCCGGCCGTGCGCGGGCCCCGTGCCCAGGCCGACCGCAAGCTTTATCGCCAGGCCATGCGCGCCGCCCTGGAAGCCACCCCCAATCTCACCATCCTGGAAGGAGCGGCCGAAGACCTGATTTTGCGTGACGGCCGCGTCGCCGGAGTTTTGACGTCTGACGGCGAAAGGCCGGGCGCGGCGGCCGTGGTCCTCACTACCGGCACCTTCCTCAAAGGCCTGATCCATTGCGGCGAATGCAAGATCCCGGCGGGACGGGCAGTCGCAGGACAGTACAATTTCGACGGCGACGGCATCGAGCCGCCAGCCGTCGGCCTGGCCGACACACTTTACGGCCTCGGCTTTGCCATGGGGCGGCTGAAGACCGGCACACCGCCCCGCCTCGACGGCCGCAGCATCGACTGGCAGAGCCTCGCCGTCCAGCGTGGCGACGAGCCGCCCTCGCCCTTCTCTTTCCTGACCCCGGCAATCACCACGCCGCAGGTCGCCTGCCATATCACCCGCACCACCGAGGCCACCCATGCGGTGATCCGGGCCAATCTTGCGCGGGCGCCGCTCTTCTCCGGACAGATCGAAGGCCGTGGACCCCGTTATTGCCCCTCCATCGAGGACAAGGTGGTGCGTTTTGCCCATCGCCCCAGCCACCAGATTTTCCTGGAGCCGGAAGGGCTTGAGGACGACACGGTCTATCCCAACGGCATCTCCACCTCGCTGCCGCAGGATGTGCAGCGGGCGCTGCTGGCCACCATTCCTGGGCTGGAAAAGGTGGCGATGCTCCGCCCCGGCTATGCCATCGAATACGACTATGTCGATCCGCGCGAGCTTCTGCCGACCCTCGAGACCAAGCGCGTGCCCGGCCTTTATCTCGCTGGCCAGATCAACGGCACCACCGGCTATGAGGAGGCCGCGGCCCAGGGCCTGATGGCCGGACTCAATGCGGCCCGCGCTGCCGGGTCCTCCGAACCCCTCGTGATCGACCGGGCCAGGGCTTATATCGGCGTCCTGATCGACGATCTGGTGACCAAAGGCGTCACCGAGCCCTACCGCATGTTCACCTCGCGGGCCGAATACCGGCTGACGCTGCGGGCAGACAATGCCGATCAGCGCCTGACCCCCCTCTTCGAGACCGCGGGGGTGGTGGGCGCCGAACGGCGCCAGGCCTTTGCCGCCAAACTGGCCAAGCTTGAAGACGCCCGCACCCGGATGGCAGGGCTTTCCCTGACCCCCAACCAGGCCCAGCGCCAAGGCATTGCCGTGCGTCTCGACGGAACGCGCCGCAACGCGCTCGAACTCCTCAGCCTGCCTGGCGTTGATTTTCCATTGCTGACAAAGACATGGCCAGAGATCTGCGGCTTCGGCGCCGAGGTGGTGGAACAGCTGGAGATCGACGCCCAATATGCCGGCTATCTCGACCGCCAGGAGGCCGACATCCTGGCTTTCCGCCGCGACGAAGCCCTCCTCCTGCCCCAGGAGCTGGATTATACGGCGGTCAACGGCTTGTCGGCCGAAGCGCGGCAGAAGCTGATGGCCATCCGCCCGGCCACCATCGGACAGGCCTCCCGTATCGACGGGGTGACACCCGCCGCCCTCACCCTGGTGCTGGCGCATGTCAAATCTATCGCCGCCTGAGGCCTTCGGGCCTGAGGATTTTGCGGCCGCCACCGGCGTTTCACATGAAACGCTGTCGCGGCTGAAGCTTTATGTCGACCTTTTGGAAGACTGGAACAGCCGCCACAACCTGGTTTCCAAGACCTCCATGGCCGAGGTCTGGCACCGCCATGTCTATGACAGCGCCCAGCTCGCCCCTTTGATTCCGTCCCAGGCCAAAACCCTGGCCGATCTCGGCAGCGGGGCCGGTTTTCCGGGTCTGGTGCTAGCAATCCTTGGGCACGACCGCTTGCGAGTCTCCCTGTTCGAGGCCACACGCAAAAAGGCTGAGTTCCTTCTGGCGGTAGCGCAACGCCTGGCCTTGCCGGTCACGGTGCGCAATGAACGGATCGAGGACGCGGCCCCCGAGTCTTTCGCTGTGGTGACGGCGCGGGCCTGCGCCCCGCTGCCGGCGCTGCTCGTCTATGCACAGAATTTCGTTTCTCCGGCAACGGTTTGCCTGTTTCTCAAAGGCCAAAACCTGGGCTCCGAGTTGACCCAGGCCCGCAACTCCTGGAAGATGACGGTAAAGGAACATCCCAGCAAAACGCATCCTTTCGGGGTGGTTCTGGAGATCCGGGATCTCGCCCATGGAAGCTGAAAAGAAGCCGCGTGTGCTGGTGGTTGCCAACCAGAAAGGCGGGGTGGGCAAAACCACCACCGCCATCAACCTGGGCACGGCGCTGGCCGCCGTCGGCGAGCCCACCCTGATCATCGACATCGACCCCCAGGGCAATGCCTCCACCGGGCTGGGCATTTCCCACAGCGAGCGCAAGGTCACCATCTACGATGTCATCATGGGGCAGGCGAGCCTCGGCGATGCCATCCTGCCCACCCGCATTCCGAAATTGTCGCTGGTGCCGTCCACCGTCGATCTCTCGGGGGCGGAGCTGGAACTGGTGGGGGCGGAGGGGCGCAATTTCCGCCTCAAGCAGGCGTTGGCGGAATACTCCGCACACGGACAATCTCCCTTTTCCTACGCCCTGATCGATTGCCCGCCTTCGCTGACGCTGCTCACGATCAATGCCATGGCGGCGGCCGATGCGGTGGTGGTGCCGCTGCAATGCGAGTTCTTCGCCTTGGAAGGCCTTTCCCAGCTGCTCAACACCATCGAGCTGGTGCGCGAGAATCTGAATCCGGCACTCGAGATCCAGGGCATCGTGCTCACCATGTTCGACAAGCGCAACAGGCTGTCGGACCAGGTGGCGGCCGACGTGCGCCAGCACATGGGCGAAAAGGTCTACGACACCATGATTCCGCGCAATGTGCGCATTTCCGAAGCGCCCAGCCACGGGCTGCCGGCGCTGGTTTACGACCTGCGCTGCCCCGGCAGCCAGGCCTATATCAAGCTGGCGGGCGAACTCATCCAGCGCGAAAGATTGCGGGCGGCGGCATGACACCGGAAAAGAAATCGGCCGAAGAGATGCGTCCGCGCGGGCTCGGGCGCGGGCTTTCCGCCTTGATCGGCGAGGACGCGCCGCGCGCGCGCAGCCCCCGCGTGGTGCCCACGGCCTTCCTGCGTCCCAACCGCTTCCAGCCGCGCAAGCGTTTTGCCGAAGAGGATTTGAGCGACCTGGTCGCCTCGGTGAAGCAGAAGGGCATCCTGCAGCCGATCCTGGTGCGCCCGGTGGCGGGCGAAACCAATCTCTACGAGATCGTGGCGGGCGAGCGGCGCTGGCGGGCGGCCCAGCTCGCCAAGCTGCACGAAGTCCCCGTGCTGGTGCGCGAGATGAACGACGGCGAGGCCTTGGAAATCGCCATCATCGAGAACGTGCAGCGGGCCGACCTTAACGCCATCGAAGAGGCCTGGGGCTATCAGGAGCTGGTGGCCCATTTCGGCTATACGCTGGAGAAACTGGCGGAGGAGCTGGGCAAGAGCCGCCCGCACGTTTCCAACACGCTGCGCCTGCTCAAGCTGCCCGAGCCCGTCCAGGTCCTGGTGCGCGAAGGCAAGCTGACGGCCGGTCATGCCCGCACCCTGATCGGCGACCCCGACCCCGAGGCGCGGGCCCGCGAGATCATTGCCGGAGCCCTCAACGTCCGCCAGGCAGAACAGCGTTCAAAGGCCAAACACAAAAAAATCCACAAGCCGGCTGTGGACGATCCCAATATAAAAGACTTGGAGCAAAGCGTTTCCAATACCTTAGGACTGAAAGTTCAAGTTATCGACAGAGGCAAAAAAGGCGGAGAGTTGCGGATTTCCTATAAATCCCTGGAGCAACTGGACGACCTCATCCGCCGTCTGAAGAGTGGCCGGTAAACAACTTATCCACAATCACTTTTGGTTGTGTGAACAGCCCCATGGCTCTCAGCGAACACTGTTCGCAAGTCTAAGCGCTGCGGCCGCCTCAAGCCGTCCGTCGTACAGCGCCCGCCCGATCACCACGCCTTCAATGTTCGGTTCCTTGGCAGCCAGCAAGGCTTCAATGTCCTTGAGGCCCGAGACGCCGCCGGAGGCGATCACCGGGATGGAAACGGACCTGGCCAGGGCCGCGGTGGCCGCGACATTGGCCCCGCCCATCAGCCCGTCGCGATCGACATCGGTGTAGAGCACCGCGGCCACCCCCACATCCTCGAAACGCTCGCTCAACTCGGCCGGTGTCAGTTCGGTGGTTTCCGACCAGCCTTCGGTGGCGATACGCCCGCCCTTGGCGTCGGCCGCCACCACGATCTTACCGGGAAAGGCGCGGGCGGCTTCCTTGACCAGGGCCGGATTGGTCAGCGCCACCGTGCCCAGGATGACCCGGGTGATCCCGGCCGCCAGCCAGGTCTCCACCGCCTTCATGTCGCGGATGCCGCCGCCGAGCTGGATGGGCAGGCCCACGGCCTCGCGGATGGCTTTCACCGCCGCCGCATTCACCGACTGGCCCTCGAAGGCGCCATTGAGATCGATGCAATGCAGCCATTGGAAGCCGGCAGCGGCAAAGGCCTTGGCCTGGGCCGCCGGGTCGGCATTGAACACCGTGGCCGTGTCCATCTCGCCGCGGGTCAGGCGCACGCACTGGCCGTTTTTCAAGTCTATGGCAGGAAACAAATTAAAGCGCATGTGTATGTGCTTTGTTCTGACACAAAAGATTCGACTCTAAGCCAGATTTATGGATTCATTACGGCCTGCCCCCCACAGGTTGCAGTCTTGAAGAGGGCAGGCCGTTAGTCTCAATCGAAAGGATCAAGACCATGAAAACCTACATTATCTCGTATGATCTCCTCAAGCCTGGGCAGGATTACTCTGATCTGATCCAGGCTATCAAAGACATAAGCGGGTACTGGGCGAAGCCGCTCGAGTCGTTTTGGATCATCAAAAGCGATTTGAGCGCAGTTGAAATTCGCGATTACCTGAAAGGCTATATGGACCAAAATGACAAAGTTTTCGTTTCAACAGTCGGTAGCACTTGGGCTGGATGGAATCTCGGCCAGAAGGTCTATGACTGGTTGAAAGAGAATTGGGTCTCGGATGAGGTCCACGTTTAGATTGGCTGGGACCGAGTTGAAACGGTCTCGGCATCTTTATGGCTTCCAGTCCAGGAAATTGCCCAGTAGCGCCAAGCCTGCCGCTTGGCTCTTTTCAGGGTGGAATTGCGTGCCGGCAATATTGTCGCGTCCCACCGCCGCCGCAAACACCCCGCCGTAATCGGAGGTGGCCAGGACATGGCCGGGGTCTGCCGGGCGGATGGCGTAAGAGTGCACGAAATAGGCATGGGCGCCAGGCTTGAGCCCGGCAAACAAGGGATGGGTCCCGAAGCTCAGTTCGTTCCAGCCCATATGGGGAATTTTCAGCGCCGGATCGGAGGGGGTCATTTTGACGACCTCGCCGGGGATCCAGCCGAGCCCGGCATGCTCGCCGAATTCGCGCCCCACCGTGGCCAGAAGCTGCATGCCGACGCAGATGCCGAGGAACGGCACGCCGCGCTTCAGCACGGCCCCGCCCAAAGCCTCCACCATGCCGGGCAAGGTTTTCAGTCCGTTCATGCAATCGGCAAAGGCGCCCACTCCGGGCAGCACGATCCGTTCGGCCTTGGCCGCCACGGCCGGATCGGCGGTGACAATAATCCGATGGCTGCTGGTATGTTCGGCGGCAGCCCGCGCCAAGGCCTTCTCGGCCGAGCGCAGATTTCCGGAGCCGTAATCGATCAGGGCGACGAGGGACATGGAAGTTATCTAGAACATACTGACGCGTACTCCAAGCGCCGTAGCCTGAGCTATCCGGGACGGCAATCAAAACAAGGCGCCAACACTACGCAGAGCGTAACGCTCAATTTGGCCCGCCGTCGTCGCGGCAATGGCGGGCATACCAAGCCGGCTCCATGTTAACGCGATCGCCGTTGATGACGATGTCGGGCAGGGGCTTTGTGCTCGGCTCAAGAGTGAAATTGCCGGAAATCAGCGCCTCGTAATCGCCTTTACAGAAACCCAACATCGAAATGTCAGCCAAGCGGCGCCAGAGCTTGCCGTCCTGGCGGTAGATCGCCGCCGACCACGATCCGCGATCACCCAAGCTCACCTGTTCCATCACCAGAAGATCGTCGATGCCATCGCCATCGAAGTCATGGATGATGATGACGCATCGGCGAATCCCCCGTGATTCATCCGACGGGATCAACACCACGCTACGGCATGGTGCGGTTCCCGGTTCCCACGCTTGATGTACGAACGTCTCGGGTAACGTCTTGCTCTTCGGGTAAACCTCGCTAGCCGCAAGAATCTCCGCGTCGCTTGGGCGTGCCCTCATTCGCGACAGCCGAGACAGGTCAACCGAAAAGGTCCGCGCGCGGGGAACCACGGGATTGTTCAAGGCGAATTCGACGCTGTCGTGCACATCTGGAACGGTGGAATGCGAGAGACGCTCCAACGCTTCTCGTCCATACCGGCCTCCATTGGATCGCAGGTAGGCGAAATCGAATTTATCCGGCTTCACGGCCCCTGTTTCCAGCCGCGCCACTTGGCTTGCCACCGCTAGCCGCATGGGATCGGCCAGCGGCGTCGACAGCGCCAGCAGCACCGCCAGGAACAGGAAGGTGCCGTAGACGTTCCAACGCTCGATCAGCTTCAGCCACAGCCCCGGCAACAGCGCCGCAATCAGGTAGCCCAGGGCAAACATCGCCGCCACCAGCACGCAAGCAGCGGAATAGATGCGGTCCACCGTCCAGCCGTACTGATCCACCCGCAGCCACAGCGCAGTGGCCGCGATCCAGACGATGAAGATGAGAAGCACCGCAGCCAGCGTACCGGCCACGCGCAAAATATGCGGCGGGCGGTGCTCGGAATCGCCGTCCTGATAGGCGGCGTTGATGTGGATGATCAGCACCGCGGCCGCGGCCATCAAAAGCAGCGTGGCGGAGCGCGTCTGCCACAAGGGCTGCAAACCGGTGAACACCAAGGCGATCAGGAAGGCGAGGGCGAGAAGGGCGATCACCGGCAACAGCCAGCCGAGCAGGGTCAGCGCCAGGGTGCGCACGCCGCGTACCAGATTGGCGCGCGCATCGGTGATGTGAATGGCCGCGGCCGCCGCGATGGTGGTGAAGGGCAGCCACACCCAGGGATGGCCGATGAAATGCCCGAAGCCCGTCAGCTTGATCATGTCGAACAGGGCGATGCCGAGGAACAGCATGATCCAGAAGGCGGCAGTAAAGGCCACGATGATCGCCGCCTGCGCCCCCAACTTCCAGGCGAGGTCGAACAGGGTGGAATAGTGCGCCACGATGCGCCGGTCGGCATCGCCGCAAGAGACCAGCGCATGGGCCACGAAGAGGAACAGGCCGCAGATGAACAGCGTATGCGCCGTGGGCACGATGCCGGCGGGGAACAAACCGCGAGGGTGCTCGCCCGGCCACATGTGCCAGACGTCGTACCAGGAGAGCCCTGCCAGGATGAGGGTTGCCGCCAGCGTCCAGACAAGAAGCGTGGCGGAGCGCATATTGCCCAGCGCCTGGGAAACGAGAAGCGGCACGAACAGCGCCACCACCGTCAACGGCGCGAACAATAACGGTTCTGTGGCCGGCCAGGTCTTCAGGTCGTAAGCGGAAAACAGCAGGTACAGGATCAGTCCCTGGCCCAGCCCCAAGACCAGCCGCGCAACGAACCTCTGTTGCGAACTCTGCGTTTCCATCCCCGCCCCCCGATATCACGGGAGTGGAAGATACACCAAATTCGGCGAGATTTCGCGGGGGGCTCAGTCCTGATCCATCTTCAGGGCGGCAATGAAGGCTTCCTGCGGAATGTCCACCTTGCCGAACTGGCGCATCTTCTTCTTGCCCTCTTTCTGCTTGTCCAGCAGCTTGCGCTTCCTGGTGATGTCGCCGCCATAGCATTTGGCGGTGACGTCCTTGCGCAGGGCCGAGATGGTCTCGCGGGCGACGATCTTGCCGCCGATGGCCGCCTGGATCGGAATCTTGAAGAGATGGCGCGGGATCAGGTCTTTCAGTTTCTCGCACATGGCCCGCCCGCGCGTTTCCGCCCGGCCCTTGTGCACGATCATGGAGAGCGCATCGACCGGCTCATCGTTGACCAGGATCGACATCTTGACCAGATCGCCTTCGTGGTAGCCTTCCAGGTGATAGTCGAAGCTGGCATAGCCACGGCTGACCGATTTCAGCCGGTCGTAGAAATCGAACACCACTTCGTTGAGCGGCAGGCGGTAGATCACCATGGCGCGGTTGCCGGCATAGGTCAGTTCGATCTGCGACCCCCTGCGGTCCTCGCAGAGTTTCAGCACCGAGCCCAGATGCTCGTCGGGCACGATGATGGTGGCCCGGATCCAGGGCTCTTCGATCTTCTCGATGCGGGTGACTTCCGGGAAGTCGGCCGGATTGTGCAGCTCGATGACCTCGCCGTCGGTCAGCATGATGCGGTAGATGACGCTGGGCGCGGTGGCGATCAGTTCCAGGCCGAATTCCCGCTCCAGCCGCTCCTGGATGATTTCGAGGTGGAGCAGGCCCAAAAACCCGCAGCGGAAGCCGAAGCCCAGCGCCGCCGAGGTTTCCATCTCGTAGGTGAAGCTGGCATCGTTGAGATGCAGCTTGGCCAGCGCGCTGCGCAAATCCTCGAACTTGGCGGCGTCGGCGGGGAAGAGGCCGCAGAACACCACCTGCATCGCCGGCTTGAAGCCGGGCAGGGCCTCTTCGGCGGGCTTGCGGTCGTCGGTGATGGTGTCGCCGACATGGGTTTCGGCCACTTCCTTGATGGCGGCGGTGATGAAGCCGACTTCGCCGGGCCCCAGCGAATCGACCAGCACCTGCTTGGGGGTGAAGACGCCCACCCGTTCCACCTGGTAGGCGGCGCCCGAGGCCATCATGCGGATCTTCTGGCCTTTTTTGATCTCGCCGTCGATGATCCGCACCAGGACGATCACTCCCAGATAGGCGTCGTACCAGGAATCGATCAGCAGGGCTTTGAGCGGCGCTTCCGCGCTGCCCTTGGGCGGCGGCAGGCGCTGCACCACGGCTTCCAGCACCGCCTCGATGTTGAGGCCGGTCTTGGCCGAAATGGGAATGGCGCCGGAGGCGTCCAGCCCGATCACGTCCTCGATCTGCTGCTTGATACGCTCGGGTTCGGCGGCCGGCAGATCGACCTTGTTGAGCACCGGCACGATCTCGAGGCCGGCATCGATCGCCTGATAGACGTTCGCAAGGGTCTGGGCTTCCACGCCCTGGCTGGCATCGACCACCAGCAGCGCCCCTTCGCAGGCGGCCAGGCAGCGGCTCACCTCATAGGCGAAGTCGACATGGCCGGGCGTGTCCATCAGGTTGAGGATATAGGTCGCCCCGTCCGCCGCCTTGTATTCCAGGCGCACGGTCTGGGCCTTGATGGTGATGCCGCGCTCCCGCTCGATCTCCATGGAATCGAGCACCTGTTCCTTCATCTCGCGCAACGAAAGGCCGCCGGTGGCCTGGATCAGCCGGTCGGCCAGGGTCGATTTGCCGTGGTCGATATGGGCCACGATGGAGAAGTTGCGGATGTGCGCTAGGTCGGTCATGGAACTCTTTAGATTTGGCCTATCGCTTCGCTGCTTGAGGCCGTTCTTGAAGGCCTACCGCTTCGCTACTTGAGGCCATAGGCGCTACATAACGGCGCGACCGGCCCAGGTCCACCCTGTCGCCGAATCCGGGGAAGAGGTAGGCTGACCCGGGCAGCCCATCGGGGATTTTCGCATGTTCTGGCGCACGCGCGGGTTTCTTGCCGGCCTTGCCGCAGCCGGGTTCCTGGGCAGCTTGGCCATGGCCGATGTCTCGGGGTATCTGGGCGCCTGGCTCAACCCGGACAAGAACAGCGGTCTTTTGGGCAGCTGGATCGGCCCGGACTCCGGCGACAGCGGCATCGCGCGCCTCGTCGCCACCCCGGCCGGGGCCGGGCATATCCGCCTTCACCTGTACGGCCGCTGCCGCCCGGAATGCGACTGGGGCTCGCAGCTTGGGCACAACCATTCGGCCGCCCCCGATTCCGCCGAAGTCGTCTCCATTTCCGCCGATTTCGTCACCGGCGAGGGCGTCAAGCACCTCACCTTGCGCCCGGGCCCCGGGCACAGCCTGCGCTACGAGGTGGTGACCGACTTCAACGAGCGCGCGGGCCGGCACGATTACGAAACCGGCGGCAGTCTGGTGGCGGCTACAGCGCCTGCACCCGCGGCGGCCGGAACGCCCGTGCCATCCGCTGCGGCGCCGGTTGCGGCCGCTGCGCCTGCCGCGCCCCGCGAGCTGGCCGAAGACTGCGTCGCCATCAACCCCGCCGACGTCTATATGGCGCCCGCCAATCGCGGCTACCGGGTCAACGACTACGCCCACACCATCGTCGATTTCGGCGCCAACAAGCTGGCGGCCGCCAAGGCCGTGCGCGTGCTGGAATATTACGGCTTCGACGAGCAGTGCTATGTCTCCCGCCCGCATCCCAAGATGGTCTATTGGCGGACCGGCGGGCGCATCCCGGCCGCCGCCATGCCGGGCGAGGATTGCGACGAAGTTCATCCCGCCGCCGTCACGGTCAACGGCGGCCAGGTCATGGACGGGGCACGAGTCCTGATCGACTACAAGGACGATGCGGCTTCGGCGGCACAGGCCGCTTCCGTGATCCGGATTTATCGCCTCAACCGCCAATGTTTTGTCGCGCGGCCGGACGACAAGATGATCTATTGGCTTTCCCGGTAGGCGCCGCATGCTGCGAAGCCTGCTCGCACTCTGCCTGCTGTCCGCTCCCGCCTATGGCGAGGCGGTGGGCTTCCTCGGTCATTGGGACAATCCCGATCCTGCATCGAGCGGCCTCATCCATGTGGTGATCAGCCCCAATGGCGGCGACCGGGTGCAGCTGCGCGCCTATGGCGATTGCCATCCCAGCGAATGCAATTGGGGCCTGGTGCAAGGGCACGTCTATTCACGCGACCCCAGATCGCGCCGCGTCGAAACCGTCACCGCCGTGTTCCATTATGGCTTCGCCGAACGGCGGATCGTCTTCCGCAAAGCCCCCGCCGGCCGCTTGCACTTCGAAATGCTGACCGCGTTCTCCGACGGCTCGGCGCGGCACGATTTCGCCAGCGAAGGCCAGCTCACGCCTTCCGCCTGGGCCGGGCCCATCGCCCCCAACTGGGAAAACCCGCCCGGCCTCAGCACCGGCTGGGGCGGAGGGGCGCGTACCGGCGTCTCGCCGCGGCCGCAGGAAAGCTGCATTCCCTTCGATCCCTCCCAGCTTCACATCGTGGAGCAAGACGGAAACTGGCAGCTGACGGCGGCGGGCAAGACGCTGGCTGCAGCCGGGCCCGACGCGAAAAGCGCCCTGCTGGCGCTGACCGCCATCCGTCATTACCGCTTCGACCGGCGCTGCACCGTGGGCGGGCCGTGGCAGACCTACTGGAAGGCGGATACGGGGTTCTCGAACGACCACATGGGCGGGGTGGACTGCATTTCCTTCAACCCCACTACGGTGCATCTGGTGCCGGTCGGAAGCGATTGGAAGATCGTCGACGGTTCCGACGACATCGCCGTGCTGGGTGCCGACAAGCCCAAGGCAGAGGCCATGCTGGGGCTGATCCGCGCGCACCGCCTGACGCAGGAATGTTTTGTGCGGCGTTACAATCCCGTCATGACCTTCTGGCTGAAGGACTAGAACGTATTGCACCGAGCAGCGGCAACAGGGCGAGCATCTGCGCCAGCATGGCGGTGACCACCAGCGCCGGCAGCGAAACCTCGTAGAGGGCGCCGAGCAAGGCGCTGCCGAGAAACCAGGCGACACCGTAAAGCGCCGGGAAGATGCCGTAGGCGCGGGCGCGATAGGCTTCCGGCACCAGCTTGGCGATGCCGGCCGACATGATGGCGTCCTGCACGCCCAAGGCCAGCCCCCACAGCACGGTGCCTGCGATGGCCCATAGGCTGCCGCCCAAAAACATCAGCGGCGGCGCCAGGGCGGCCAGCACGATGCCCGGAATCAACACGGCCAGGCCGCGCTTGTCGAACCAGCGCCCGAACAAGAGCGAGCCCAGCCCCGAAGCCCCCATCGCCGCCGCATAGACCAGCGGAATGGCGGCAGCGGACAGCACCGCCGCCTTGGCGAAATGAAAAGCGGCCAGCGAGAAATCGGCAAAGCCGAAGGCGAACAGGGCGGCGCTGGCCGTATACAGCCAGAAGGCGCGCGACAGCCCGTCTTTGCCGTCGCTATGCTCCGCCGCACGCACATGCGCGGCGTAAGGATAACGCAGTGCCGTAGACGCCACGCTGATCACGGTCAGCACGGCAGGAACCCCAAGCCACAGCAGCGCCAGGCGGTAATCGCGATGCTGCGCCAGCACGAAAGCGGCGATCAACGGCCCGATCATGGCGCCCGCCTGGTCCATGGCTTCGTGCAGGCCGAAGGCCCAGCCCTGACCGATATGTTCGCCGGCACGCGACATCATGGTGTTGGCGGCGGGGTTGCGCAGCGCTTTTCCGGCGCGCTCGAGCACGATCAAGACGGCCGCCATCCACCAGTTGCCGGCGAAGGCCAGCAAAGGCACCGCCGCCATCTGAAGGACATAGCCCGCCAGCGCCACCGCCCAATAGGCGCCCGTCTTCTCCGCCAAGCGGCCGGAAACGAGGCGCAGAAGATAGCCGGTGAGTTCGCCGCCGCCGGCGATCACGCCCACCGCCGCGGCACTGGCGCCGAGCTGGGCCAGGAACGGGCCGGAGATGCCGCGCATGCCTTCATAGGCCATGTCGGCGAAGAAGCTGACGATGCCGAAGGCGACGATGAAGGCCAGCGCCGAACGGGGATCGAACTGACGTTGGGATGAAGCCGTCATGGTCTCATTATGACATCAGGACCGCAGCACCCCGCCAGTGGCTTTGGCCACGGCCGAGACGATTTTTTGCGCCACCGCCTCGATCTCCGCATCGGTCAGGGTCCTGTCCTTGGGCTGCAGGCGCACCGTGACGGCCAGCGATTTCTTCCCCTCAGGAACCCCTTTGCCTTCATAGAGGTCGAACACCGCCACGCTTTCGATCAGCAGCCGCTCGGCGGCCTTGGCGGCTTTCACCACCTCGTCGGCCGTCACGGACGAATCCAGCACGAAGGCGAAATCGCGCTCCACCGCCTGATACGGCGAGGGCGAGAAGCCGGTCTTCTTCGCCTTGCTCTCGGGAACGGCTTCGAGGATCAGCTCGAAGGCCGCCACCGGCCCTTTGAGGCCGAAGGCCTGCACCACCGTGGGATGGAGTTCGCCAAATGTCGCCAGCACTTTGGGTCCTAGTGCCAAAGTCCCCGACCGCCCCGGGTGATACCAGCCGGGCGCGCCAGGCTTGACCGGCGCCGTCATGACCGCACCCATGGCCGCTTCCAGCGCCGCCAGTACATCGGCCTTGGCGTCGAAGGCATCGGCGGCATGGGTGGATTTGGCCCAGCTGCGCACCCCGTTGCCGGCGCGGATGCCGGCGGCAATGGTCTGCTGCGCCCCGGGTACACCGGATTGGAAACCGGCGACGATCTCGAACAGCATCAGGTCGTTGAAACCCCGCGCCTGGTTGCGCGCCGCCGCCGCCAGCAGCGAGGGCAGGGGGGTGGGGCGCAGCGCGTCCATCTCGGCGGCGATGGGATTGTCGAGTTGCCGCGACTCGTCGCCGCCGCCGAAGAGGGCCGCGTGTGCGCGCGGGATGAAGGAATAGGAGATGGTCTCGTTGAAGCCGCGCGAAGCCAGCGCCCGGCGCACCAGCCGCCTGCGCTTCTGCGCCGAGGTCAGCACCGGACGCGCAATGGCATTGGGGCGGCTCATCGCCACGGACGGTACATGCTGCAAACCGTAGATGCGCACCACTTCCTCGACCAGATCCGCCACACCGTCGATGTCGCTGCGCCAGGAGGGCGGGGTGACGTTCAGAACGGCACCCTGGTCGGCCACGACAAAGCCGAGGGCCGTCAGGATGCGGACGATTTCCTCCTTGGCCACATGCAAACCGCCGAGTTGTCCCACCGCGTAAGGGGCGAATTCGATCTCGCGCTTCCAAGGCGGCACTGCACCCGCCACCACGATTTCCGAGGCTTCGCCGCCGCACCACTCGAGGATCAGCTTGGTCGCCAGTTCCAGACCAGGTACCACGAATTCGGGATCGACGCCGCGTTCGAAGCGATAGCGTGCATCGCTCGTGAGCTGCAGCTTGCGGCCCGTGGCGGCAACGCGGATGGGATCGAACAAGGCCGATTCGATAAAGACGTTGGTGGTGGTTTCGGTGCAGCCCGTCTCTTCGCCGCCCATCACCCCGGCAATGCCGCGCGCCGTTTTTTCGTCGGCGATGACGCAGATCTCCGCATCCAGCGTGTAGGTCTTGCCGTCGAGGGCCAGCACGGTTTCGCCCTCCCTGGCCAGACGCGCCTGCATGTTGCCGGCCAGCTTGTCGGCGTCGAAGACGTGCAGCGGTCGGCCGCGGTCGTGAGCGATCAGATTGGAGACGTCCACCAGCGCCGAGATGGGACGCAGCCCGATGGCCTTCAGGCGTTCCTGCACCCAGTCCGGGCTCGGCCCGTTCTTCACGCCTTTAATCAGCCGCCCGGCGAACAAGGGACAGGCCGATCTGGTTTCGGGCGTGAAGTTGAGGGCGATGCTTTTGGGGCTGGGGAATTTGCCCGGCACCTTCTCCACCCTCGGCGCCTTCAGCTTGCCCAGACCGGCCGCGGCCAGATCGCGCGCCACGCCCCAGACGCTGGTGCAGTCGCCGCGATTGGGGGTGATGGCGATGTCGATCACGGGATCGTTCAGCCCCAGCGCGGCCGCGGCGGGCGAGCCCGTCACCGCCTCTTCCGGCAATTCGATGATGCCGTCGTGATCGTCGGAGAGGAGAAGCTCGCGGCCCGAGCACAACATGCCGTGCGATTCCACGCCGCGGATGGTGCCGACCTTCAAGACCTCGCCCGAAACCGGGATCACCACACCGGCACGGGCGAAGACGCCCTTCATGCCGCTATGGGCATTGGGCGCGCCACAAACGACCTGGATAGGATCTCCCGCACCCGTATCGACCAGGCAGCGCCGCAAGCGGTCGGCATTGGGATGCTTTTCCGCCAGCACGACATGGCCGACGACGAAATCCTTGAGGCGTGCACCCGCATCCTCCACCGCTTCCACTTCGAGGCCAATGGAGGTCAGCTTGTCGGCGATGGTTGCGGCATCCGCATCCGTTTCCAGATGGTCCTTCAGCCAGGAGAGCGGGAATTTCATCGGCTGAGGCCTCCGTCCAATGTGGGAATATCCAGCGCCGCGAAGCCGTAAGCCCGCAGCCACCTCAGATCAGATTCGAAGAAGGAGCGGATGTCGGGGATGCCGTATTTCAACATCGCCAGCCGGTCGATGCCGCCGCCGAAGGCATAGCCCTGGTATTTGGTGGAATCGATGCCGCAATTCTCCAGCACGCGCGGATTGACCATGCCCGAACCCGCCAGCTCCAGCCAGTCGTTGCCTTGGCCGAACTTGATCTGGCCGCCGGTTCGATCGCAGCGCAGATCCCATTCCACCGAAGGCTCGGTGAAGGGGAAGAAGCTGGGCCGCGCCCGCATCTCCACCCGCTCGACCTCGAAGAAGGCCTTGCAGAATTCCTCCAGCACCCATTTGAGGTGGCCCAGATGGGTGGCCTCGTCGATCACCAGGCCCTCGAACTGATGGAACATGGGCGAATGGGTGGCGTCGGAATCGACCCGGTAGGTGCGCCCCGGCGAGATGATGCGAATGGGCGGCTTCTGTTGCAGCATGGTGCGCACCTGCACCGGCGAGGTGTGGGTACGCAGCACATGCCGGCCGCCGTCGGCCTGCTTTGTGACATAGAAGGTGTCGTGCATCTGCCGCGCCGGATGGTCGGGCGGGATGTTGAGCTTGGTGAAGTTGTAGTCGTCGTATTCGACGTCGGGCCCTTCGGCCACGGCAAAGCCGAGATCGGCGAAGATGGCGATCAGCTCGTCGAAGGCTTGGCTGACGGGATGGATGCTGCCTGCCGGTTCGGGACGCACGGGCAGGGTGATATCCACCCGTTCCGAGGCCAGCCGCGCGTTCAGCGCCGCTTCTTCCAGCGCCGCTTTACGGGCGGCGATGGCGGCGGCCACACGGTCGCGCAAGGTGTTGAACTTGGGCCCGTTCTCCTTGCGCGCTTCGGGCGGCATGGCGCCGAGCGACTTGAGCAGCTCACTGACGGAGCCCTTCTTGCCCAGCGCGCCGACGCGTACGGCTTCCAACGCCGTTTCATCGCCGGCGGCGGCGGCGGCATCGAGAATCTGCCGCTCAAGGGCTTGAATGTCTGTCATGGCTCACCTCTACGAACCCGTTGAATCACGGAGCTGGCGTCAAGCCAAGCTCCGGCGGCTCCGATGAGGGGATTTATCGCTGGTCGCGCAGCCTGAGGCGAACCGCTTCGCACTTCGCCGGGCTGTCGCTCCTTATTTGCCCGCCTGATCCACCAGAGCCTTGAAGGCCTCGGGCTCCTTGACGGCGAGATCGGCCAGCACCTTGCGGTCGACTTCGATGCCCGCCTTCAGCAGCCCGCTGATAAATCGGCTGTAGGTGACGCCATGCTCGCGGCAGGCGGCATTGATGCGCTGGATCCAGAGGGCGCGGAAGTTGCGCTTGCGTTCCTTGCGGCCGATGTAGTTGTGCTGCAACGAACGGTCGGCTGCGGCGTTGGCGACCGTGATGGTGTTCTTGCGGCGGCCGCGGAAGCCTTTGACGGCCTTGAAGACGCGCTTGCGGCGGGCGTGCGAGGGTACGGCGCGGGGTGCTTTGGACATGCTCCGGCCTCCTCAGCGGTACGGCATCCAGCGCTTGACGCGCTGGGTTTCGGACTCGGACAGCACCGAGGTGCCGCGCAAGGTGCGGGTGCGTTCGGGGGTGTTCGAGATCAAACGGTGGCGCTTGCCGGCCTGACCCGTCTTGACCTTGCCGGAGGCGGTGAATTTGAAGCGCTTTTTGGCGCCAGACTTGTTCTTCATCTTGGGCATTTCGGTCTCCTTCATTTGGCTGGGTGGCCGGGTCAAGCCCGGCCATGGACCATTTAAGGCCGCCACGGCATGCCCTTTGCGCCGGTCGGCCCACGTTCTTGATGCGCACAGTCTTGCCGCAAAACCGGTACCCACTTTTGCGGACCGGGCGCGAGAGTGGCGTGTTATACGGATCGTGCCGTTGTTTGCAAGCCGAGGCGGATTTCCGCGATTCTTTCAAGGCCTTGGCTCCAATCCGCCTGGCACGGCCCCTCCCCAAGCTATAGGTTTCGCGCAGCAGCTTTAACATAAGGTATTGTTATTAATAATATTTTTCTCTTCCCGGTCCTTATCCGAGGCGCTTGTTGCTCAAGCTTCCTCTCCCAAGGATACTGCCCGGCGGGACTTGGATCGGCGTCCTTGTGTCACCGGAGCGCTTCATGTTGAAGGAATTCAAGCAGTTCGCCTTGCGCGGCCATGTCGTGGACCTCGCCGTCGGCGTCATCATCGGGGCGGCCTTCACCAGCATCGTCAATTCCCTGGTGAAGGACATCATCACCCCACCGCTCGGCCTCGTCACCGGCGGCATCGATTTTTCCAATATTTTCGTCGTCCTGAAGGGCGGCCATTACGGCACCCTGGCTGAAGCGGCCAAGGCCGGCGCCGTCACCCTCAATTTCGGGCTGTTCCTTAATGCCGTGATCAGCTTCTTGATCGTGGCTGCGGTGTTGTTTTTCGTCATGCGCTGGATCAACCGGCTGTTCACCCCGGCCGCGCCGCCGCCGCCCACGCCCGAAGAGGTGGTGCTGTTGCGCGAAATCCGCGATCTCTTGCAGTCGCGCCCATGAGAACGCTGCTCGCTGCCATGACGGGACTGGCGCTCTGTGCTTCCGCCCAAGCCGCCGAGACGCCACTCCAGGCCGCCGATGCCTTTTATGCGGTCTATGCGACATTCCAGCCCTCGGACGGCATTCCCGACCGGGCTGGGCGGGCGAAATACGACGCCGTGGTATCGCCCGCGCTGGCGGCGCTGTTGCAGCGCGCCGGCACGGCGGAAGAGGCATTCCACAAGGCCAACAAGGACGCGCCGCCCTTGGTCGAAGGCGATCTTTTCACCTCCCTGTTCGAGGGCGCCGGCAGCTACCGGGTGGGCGCCTGCCGGCTGGAAGAAAAACAGGCTTTCTGCCCGGTCGAACTCGCCGCCAAAGACGGCAAGGGCAAAGCCCTGCACTGGAGCGACACGGTCTATCTGGCGCAGACCTCTTCGGGCTGGCGGGTGGACGATATCGGATATGGCGGCAACTGGGCCTTCGCCAACAAGGGCCGCTTGACGCAAACGCTGCAGCAGATCGTCTCGATGGCCGGGGAGTGAAGCGATGCTTGATTATCCCGGCAGGGCCACACAGAGCGCAATCGGATGAAGTGTGAAGCGGTTCAGCCGCAAATTGCGCGAAGATCAAAAAAGTTAGAGCATGATTTGTTTCACTATAATCAAATCGTGCTCTAAACAGGCAGGCCTTCCCGGCGGGACCACTCCATGCCGATTTTTCCCCGGATCGATGCAGGCCTGGCGGCCCTGACGGCGGCGGCGCTGGTCTTCTTCGCCATCCTTCTGACGCCTGCCGTTCTGCAGGACGGCGATCTCTACTGGCATATCGCAGCCGGCCGCTGGGTGCTGGAAAACACCGCGGTGCTGCGCATCGATCCTTTCTCCTACACTTTTGCCGGCCATCCCTGGCAGACCCAGGACTGGCTGGCCGAAATTGTCATGGCTTTGGCCTATATCGGCGCCGGCTGGAACGGGCTGCTGCTGCTGTTTGCCGGCGTCGCGGCGCTGACCGCCGGCCTTCTGGTCTTTCACCTGTCGTGCTGGCTGCAAGGTCCGGCGCTTTGGGCGGTCGCCGCCACAGCCTTGCTTTGCGCTGCCGGGGCCGTGCTGGGCCGGCCTTATCTCCTGGCGCTGCCTTTTGCCGAGATCTGGATCGCCGGGCTTGTCGCCGCCAGGGCGGAGAACCGCGCCCCCTCCTTCACGCTTCTGGCGGCGATGGTGCTGTGGGCCAATCTCCAGGCCGGGTTCCTGCTGGGACTGGGGCTGGCCGTGCTGTTTGCTCTCGAAGCCGCAGGCAAGGGTGCCCCGCATCGCTTCGCGGCGGCCCGCCCCTGGATCGTGTTCCTGGCTTTTGCCCTGCTGGCTTCGCTCGTCACGCCTTACGGACTCGACGGCCTGAGCAATGCCATCCGGCAGGCGCCGCGCTGGCCGTCGCCGGGACAAAACTTTGTCCCCCTCGTCGCCGCCGCTGCTGCCGTCCTTCTGCTGGCACTGCGAAGGGTTCCCGTGCCGCCGCTGCGGGCCGCCGTTCTGGCCGTTCTTCTGGCGCTTGCCGTGATGCAACCCTACGGACGGCTGTTGTTTGCCGCGGCCGCGCCGCTCCTTCTGGCCGGGGCGCTTGGCCGCGCCTTGCAGAGCGAAGGAATTGCGCCGCGCTGGCGCCCGCTGCCGCTGTTGTGCTTCGTGCTGGCGATGACGGCGGCTGCGGCGTTGCGCTTTGTGCTGCCGGTGACGCGTGCCGACGACGCCTATACGCCGGCAAGCGCCTTGGCGCAGCTTCCGGCGCCGCTGCTCCGTGCGCCCGTGCTCAACGATCTGGCCTTCGGCGGCTATCTCATCTTCAACGATATGCGTCCCTTCATCGACAGCCGCCGCGGCCTTTACAGCCGCCGCTTCCGGGATCGTTATGCCGCGATGATGCGGCCCGATCCGGCGCTGCTGGCCGCAACCTTGACCCGTTACCGCATCCGCTGGACCTTGCTCGCCGCCGGCAGCCCGGCGGCGCACGCGATGGACGGGATCAGCGGCTGGCACCGGATTTACGGCGACCGCTGGGCGGTCGTTCACGTCAGGAACACACCATGAGCAAGACCACACTCTACCGCGATCTGCTGCTCGAGGCGCAAGGCGTGTTCGAGGGCGAACGCGATGCCGTTGCCAATGCCGCCAATCTGTCGGCGGTGATCTGGCAGGGCCTTCCCGCTCTCAACTGGGCCGGGTTCTATTTTCGCAAAGCGGGCGAGCTGGTGCTGGGTCCCTTCCAGGGCAAGCCCGCCTGCGTGCGCATCGCCATGGGCAAAGGCGTCTGCGGCACGGCGGCGGCCGAAGGCAAAAGCATCGTGGTGCCGGACGTGCATGCCTTCGCGGGCCATATCGCCTGCGATGCGGCCTCGAATTCGGAAGTGGTGGTTCCCCTGCTGAAAGCCGGAAGCGTGCTGGGGGTGCTCGACCTCGACAGCCCGCTTTTTGCCCGCTTCGACCAGGACGATGCACACGGCCTTGAGGCCCTGGCAGCGGCCTGGGCGGAAGCAAGCGATACCGGTTGAAAAAGGATTGGGGCGGCAAAGCCGCCCCAAGTCCAGGGAGGAGTTTCAGTCACTCACGATCTCGATGTGCTCGGCAGAAAACACAAACGAGGGCAGTGGAAACACTTTACCGCATCGGGGCCGTTCCTTCCAGAAGAAATGACAGCGCTTTCCAATTTCTTGAAAACAGCAATGAATTTAATCGGTTAAGAAGAAGGTCCCATGCCTTCCGGGGGCGGGACGGTGGATTCCCGCACCACCAGCTCGTGATCGAGCTGCCGTTCCAGGGGGGTATCGCTGTCCGAACGCTGGATCAGGATGGACACCGCCGCCTCTGCCATTTCGCGGATAGGCTGGCGGCAGGTGGTGAGTCGCGGCGAGACCACCTGCGCCACCAGGGAATCGTCGAACCCGGCCACCGACAATTGCTGCGGGATTTTGAGGTTGAAACGCTGCGAGGCGGCGAGCACCCCGGCGGCCATGTCGTCGTTGCCGGCGAAGATTGCAGTCGGCCGTTCTTTGAGGGAGAGCAGTTTCTCGCCCGCCTCCATGCCGGATTGATAAGAGAAGTAGCCCTGCACCACCAATTCTTCGACCAGCGGCAGGGCGGCATGGCCGAGCGCCGCGCGATAGCCTTCGTAACGGGCCAGCGCCGCGCCGTGATCGGGATGGCCTTTGATGAAACCGATGCGCTTGTGCCCCAGCCCGATCAGATAGGCGGTCATGTCGTAAGCCGCCTTGAAGTCGTCGATGCGCACGTCGCTGGCACCGGGAAGCGGCTTTTCCGGCGCAATGCGTACGAAAGGCATGCTGGCGCGGTGCAGCGCCTCGATTACGGCGGGCGTATCGCACAGGGGCGGCGTCAGGATCACACCGTGCAGCGAGGATTCGGTGACCAGCGAATGAACCTGCTTGCCGATATTGGGGTTCTGGGCGTCCAGCGATTCGACGATGAGGTGATAGCCTTCTTCGCGGCAGCGGGTGAGGACGCCCACCTGCATGGCGGCGATGTAGCCGGCCGAAGGGTTGTCGTAGAGCAGGCCGATCAGGAAGGAACGTTCGCTGGCCAGGCCCCGGGCGAAGATGTTGGGGCGGTAGGACAAAGCCTCCACCGCCGCCATCACTTTCTCGCGCGTCGCGTCGCTGACGTTGGATTGGCGGTTGACCACCCGCGACACCGTCTTGATCGAAACGCCGGCGCGCTTGGCCACGTCATAGATGCTGGCGGGCTTGGGGACGTCCGGCTTGGCGGGAGAGGTCTTCACGGTTTTTGACTGGTTCGATCCGCTGCACTCTACCGGCCTGCCGTCGGTTCACCAACCCTTTTATGCCGCGCAGCCCGGGGCGGCCGGTTGCGAGGCTACAGCATGGCGGCAGAGCCTTTGGATTGTCATGGCAAGGTCCTGAATAGAAAGCGGCGCGCTCTAGCGAACGCGCCGCTCCCGCAAATATCGTCCGGCGTTATTTCAGGACGAATCCCACCAGCGTTTCCGGCGCGATGACGCGGAAGGTGAAGGACTCGGTCAGGAACAGGCTGACCGTGGTGGTCGTGTGGCTTTGATAGCCGACGGCGAAATCCTGTCCGACGGTCAGTTCCAGATCGCCGCCGCGCGCGGCCACCAGGAGCGCGTCCTTGACCGAAGCGGAGGCGATCACGCTGCCGCCGACCTGCTTGGCGATCAGCGCGCGCAGGCTGCCGCCCGGTGCACTGTGGTTGAGGAACATGCAGATGTCCGGGTTCACCACCAGATGGGCCGGGCCGCAAACCCCCGCCTTGAGCAGGCGCGCCTGGGCCTCGGCGACGGCATCGACCACGGCGTCGCACTCGAGCGCGATCGGCTGCTCGGCCACGACCTGATGCAGACCGGTAATGCCCGCCGCTTCAAGCCCGTCGAACACCGCCGTCTCCTCGAAAGCGGCCGCGTTGCGGCAAGCCTCGACCAGGGGGGCGAGATCGATGTCCTTGGCGCCGCGGGACAGGTTGTCGAGTTCCCAGATCGACAGGTCGAAATGGATGCGGGTTTCGGCCAGCGGCAGAACCTGGTGCAGGCCGTAACCGAGTTCGTTGCCTCTGGTCTCTTTAACCACCGACAAACGGCCGGTCGGGACCGCGGCATGGGCCAGGCCGTGCGGCCCGTCGAAATCGACGAATTTGCGGGCCGACAGATTGGCGCTCAGGGTTTCCTTGGCGGCGGCGTCGATCAGGCTCCAGCCTTCCGCGCCGATGGGGGCGAGGGTGGCGATTGTCAATGACGAGCGCCACCCTCGCCCCCGAGCCAAGAAACCTGCGGCCGGAAACGGCCGCAAGCGGAGCGCGCGCGATGTGGGATCCTCTGCGCGATGAACGGGTGCCGTCAGGTCTCATTCCCGATCGGGGTCTTGTACTTCCCTGACATCGGCATCCAGGAAAATCTCCCAGACAAGAAGATGGCGCACCCGACAGGATTCGAACCTGTGGCCTCTGCCTTCGGAGGGCAGCACTCTATCCAGCTGAGCTACGGGTGCAGGCCAGGCGCTGCTATAGCCCAAGAGGGCGGCCAGCCGCAACGCGTGCGCTTCACTTCAAAATCGGGCGGAAGGCGCCGTCCCAGTCGGCTCCGGGCGGGCTGTCCTCGAAATAGGCGATGCGGTTGAGGTGCAGGTCGTAGAGCTTCTGGCTGGCGCCCGACAGCTTGCGGCATTGCTCGATCAGCTCGCGTGCCTTGTGCCATTGCTGGTCGCGCATCGACTGGAAGATGTGGTCGTGGAAAGTGGCCAGCGCCCGGAATTTGGGGCTGGCGCGCATCACCGGATTGCCCAGCAGGGCGTAGAGCTTGACCGGTCCGTCATGGCCTTCGAGGGCGATGTAATCGACTTCGAGGAAGGCGAAGCCCCGTTCCGAGGCCTTGCGCGTGTCCTCGGCCACGATCACCGCCGGTCCGTACTGGCCCGAGATCTGCTGGATGCGGCCGGCCAGCATGGCGCAATCGCCATTGACCGAATACGCGGTGCGGCCATGTGCCCGGAAGCCGCCGGCGATGGCCGGCCCGGTGGCGATGCCGATGCCGATCTCCACCGGCGACAGCGCCACCCCGTCGATGCGCCGCTCATGGGTGACGATCTCGTTGGTCCTGGCGATGGCCTCCATCATACCGGTGGCCGCCTCGCAGGCGCGCACCGCATGTTCGGGATCGTCGAGCGGAGCGTTCCAGAAGGCGGTGAAACCGTCGGTGGTCAGCTTGTCGATGGCCCCGCCGTGCTGGCGCGCTTCGCTCATCAAAGGCTCGAGCACGCGCTGCATCAGCCCCGTGAAGGCGGCCGGATCACCGCGGAAGGAGGAGGCCAGCTCGGAAAAACCGCGCACGCCGCAGGCAAGACAGGTCACGGTGCGCGTTTCGCCGTCGAGCTTCAGGCGCCCGGGACTGCGGGCGATCTGCTCGATCACCTTGGCCGGCAGGATGTCGGCAAAAGCGTGTTTCAGGCGGGCGCGGGTGCGCAGAATCTCCCAGCTGCGCGCGGCCAGGCCGGTCAGCCAGATGGCGGCCAGGGCCGTGCCCAGCCCCAGCGAATCGAACAGCACATGCGGACCGGCGTAAAGCCGCCAGGAGACATAGGTGGTTGCGGCGATGACCAGCAGCACGAAGCCGCCCGCCCAGCGCGTGCCCAGCCGGCCGATCAGGAAGACGCTGCCGAGACCGAACAGCAGAAGGCAGAGCAGTTCCGCCTGTTCCGCCGAAGCGGGCCGGCGCAGCACCATGCCGCTGAGAAGGCTTTCGGCCGCTTCGGCATGGACCTCCGCCACCGGCATCGGCCCCAGCGGCGTGTCGACCAGTTCGTCGGGCGCTCCGACATAGACGATGGCGCCCTGCAAGGCTTCGGGCGGCAGCGTCTTGTCGGCCAGTGCCGAGGCCAGAACGGTACGCCTGGCATCGGGCCCGGCATAGGTGATCCAGATCGCGCCGTCGGGCGCCGTGGCCAGCTCGCCATGGCCGGTCTCCACCGCCATCACACCCGGCCTGCCGCCGAACAGACCGTTGTTGCCGTCGTCGCTCTTGAGGACGAGGGCATTCTTGTCGTCCAGAAGACGCAGCATTTCCGCATCGAGGCTCGGCACCGCCTTGTCGCGCAGGCGGAAGACCAGCGGCATGCGGCGCACCTTGCCGTCGGCATCGCTGTCGAGATTGAGGGCGCCGATCCCGGCACTTGCCGCTTCGATGGCGGGGACCGAGCCGGAAGCCTGGTCGAAGGCCTTGACGCGGGCGAAGGGATTGCGTGCGCCGCTCCAGGCCACGGCGGATTTGAGCGCCAGCAGCCGTGCCGGGCGCGCATCGCCCAGGGTGAAGCCGGTCACCGATTTGATGCCGGACAGCGCCGCTGCCAAAGCATCGTCCGGCGAAGGCAGCTTTTCCAGGGCGCTGCGCGCGGCATCGAAGCTGGGGCCGGGCGGAACCAGGGCCAGAAGGCTCTTGGGCGAGGTCGGATCGGGCCGCTCGAAGCTGCCGACGAACACCACCTCGGCGGCGCCTTGCGCCTTCATGGCGTCGATCAGCCCGGCCACCGTGGCGTGCGGCCAGGGCCAGGGCCCGAAACGCTCGCTGGCGGTGGCATCCACCTCCAGCACGCGCACCGGATGGCCAAAGGCGCGCATATCCGCATAGGGGCGGGGTTGGGATTGTGCATAGGAATCGAACAGCATCCCGCGCAACCGCGTCGCCAGGCCGCCGGAATCCGTGCCCAGCACGGCCAGCGCCAGCGCCAACATGACGAGCGGAAGCCCCCAAACGGCGAACGGCCTGTCGCGAAAAACCATCTGATCCCACGCCCAACGAGAGGGCTAATCTAGCACTTCCCGCCACCCAACGGAAGAGGCATGGCGTCCTGAGTCAGATTTTAAGCAGCCGCGCCGCCGCGGCGGAGAGGGCGAAAATCACCCCGGCCGCCAGCACCATGGCCGGACCGGCGGGGGCATCGGCCAGGATGGAGGCGATGAGGCCCAAAGGGGCCGCCAGCGCCCCGGTGAGGGCCGCCAGGATCGCCATGGTCTCCGGGCTCTTGGAGAAGGGCCTGGCGGCGGCGGGCGGGATGATCAAGAGCGCCACGATCAGCAAAGCCCCTACCACCTTGAGGCCGAAGGCGACCAGCAGCGCCACCAGCACCAGGAATCCGGTCTGGGCCAGCTTGCTTTCGCGCCGTTCGGCGGCGGCGATGGGGCCGGCGGCGGCCAGCAAGAGCAAGGGGCGCCACAACAGCGCCGTGGCGGCCAGCACCACCAGGCTGACGGCGGCGATGGCGAGAAGGTCTCCGTTGGTCAGCGCCAGCACGTCGCCGAAAAGATAGCCCAGAAGATCGGCGCGCACCGTTTCCATCATCGCCAGCACCACGAAGCCCAGCGCCAGGCCCATATGGCCGACAATGCCGACGAAGGTCCCCGCCGGAATGGTGCGGTCGGAGGCGCGCGCCATCACCAGGGCCGCCACCACGGCCAGCGCCGCGGTGCCTAGAAGCGCGTTGACCCCGATCAAGAGGCCGAGCGCGGCGCCCAAAAGTCCCATATGGGCGACGGATTCGCCGACATAGGCGAGGCGCCGCCACAGGATGAAGCAGCCGATGGGGCCGCAGGCGGCGGCGAGCAGGCCGGCGCCCAAAGCGGCGCGCCAGAGGAAAGCATCAACGATCAACGGGCTCCCCCGACAGCCTATGGGCGTGGTTGTGCAGATGGGGATAAATGGCCAGCTCCCCGCGCGCACCGAACAGTTCCAGGAAGGCCGGATCGCGCGCCACCGTGTGCACGTCGCCTTCGCAGCAGATGTGACGGTTGATACAGACGACGCGGTCGGCCTTGCCCATCACCACATGCAGGTCGTGGCTGACCAGCAGGATGCCGCAACCGAATTCGTCGCGCAGGTCGGCGATCAGGTGATAAAGCGCGGCCTCTCCGGAAATATCCACACCGGCCAAAGGTTCGTCCAGCACCAGAAGCTCGGGCCTTCCGACGATGGCGCGCGCCAGCAGCACACGGGCCAGTTCGCCGCCCGACAAGGTGCTCATCTGCCGTCCCGCGGCGTCGCTCACGCCGACCCGCCCCAGCGCCGCTTCGCCCGCTTCGGGCGGGGCGAACAGCGCCAGAAAGCGCCGCACCGTCAGCGGCAGGCTGAGATCGGGGGCAAATTGCTGCGGCACATAGCCGATCTTGAGTCCGGGACGGCGCATGATCTCGCCCTTTGAGGCGATGAGACCGAGCAGCGCTTTGAGCAGCGTGGTCTTGCCCGAACCGTTGGGCCCGATCAGGGTCACGATCTCGCGCGCATGCAGCGCCAGCGAGACGTCTTTGACGATCTCGAAGCTTCCCGCCTGCACATGAAGATGACGGACCGCGATCAGAGGTTCGCTCATGTCCGGCTGTTATAACATTGTGGCAAGGATGCGCTACGTCCGCTTGGCGGCAAAGAAGCCGGCAGCCAGGAGAAGCAGCGACATGCCAAGGCACAGCCAGGCCAGGCTGTCGCCGGTCTTGGCATACAGCGTGACGCCGGGCCCGCGCGGAACGCTGCCGCGCAACAGCACCATGCCGTCTCCGCTTCGCTTCTGTGCCAGTACGCGGCCATAGGCGTCGCTGACCGTGAGAAGCCCCTGATTGGCGGCCCGCACCACGGCAAAGCCGTTTTCCACCCCGCGCAGGATGGCGCCGCGCGCGTGCCAGGAGGCGTCGGCGCCGAAATCCCAGGCGGGCACGGCCAAGAGTGTGGGTTTCAGCATGGCGTCCCGGCGCAGGCCGGCGGGAAAATCCATGTCCTTGCAGATCGCCACGGCGGTGCGGTCCGAGAGCATGAAGGAGGCGTTGCCGGGCACGAAGCCGCTTTCCAGCCCCGGCACCAGATGCCGCTTGGCATAGATGGCGGGCGGGGCGCCGTTGCCGAAGAAGATCCAGGCGATGTTCTGCCGCGCCCCTTCGCGGTCGTCGAAGCCGGCGATCAGGGTGGCGTGGCCGATATGGGCCACGGTTTCCAGCTCCGCTTTCACATCGCCGCGCCAGGGCGTCTCCAGCACCGCGATTTTTTCGGGAAAGACGATCAGGTTGGCATCCTGATGCGCCAGCGCGCGGCCGGCGTCGGCATAGGCCTGCACCACGGCCAGCGCGCTTTTCTCGTCGGGTTTGAGGCCGGTGGCGATCAGGCCGTCATCGGCGGCGAGTCCGACGCGCAGCAGCGGCGTTTTGGGCGCGGCGGCAATCCGCCAGGCGCCGTAACCGGCGTTGAGCGCGAAAACCGCCGCGGCCAGAAGGGCGAAGGAGGCTTTCCTGGCGGCGCCCGCCATCGCCAGCGCCGCACAGACCAGGCCGATCAGGCAGGTGATGGCCCAGGGTCCGGCCAGCGAAGCGCTCTGGATCAGAAGCGGGAACGGCACCTGGCTGTAGGCGGGCGACAAGGCCGCGCCGTCGGCCCCCAGCGATTGCAGATAATCGAAGCCGGTCCACAGCGTGGCGAAGGCGATGACACCGGCCAGGGGCGACAGCTTGCGGCCAACGAAACGCGCGCCCAGCACGGCCAGCGCGAACAGCAGCGCCGGTCCCGCGATTGCCAGCAGCAGCACCGGCAAGGGCATGACACCCAGATAAGCGGGCAGCAGATTGCAGCCGCCGATGATCCCCGCCCCCCAGGCGGCCAGGAAGACGATCCAGCCCTTGCCGGGTCTTTGTTTTGTCGCGTTTTCGGACGGAAAACGCTCGTACGCTGTCGCTACTCGATCCACTTTTCCTGAAAACGCTCCGAACGCCAGCCACAACACCGGCAGCGGCGCCAGCCAGGCAAGGAACCAGAGCTGGCCGAGACCGGTGGAGAAATAGAATCCCGCTCCGCTCAGCAAAGTACAAAGCAGCACGACCAACGGCGTCATCTCGCTCCTGGCAAGGGATGGGAGGTTGCTTCCGCCAGTATGGCAGATCGGACAACCTTATGACCACCGGCGTTGCAGCAGGTTTGATTGCTTGTGTTTCACTTATTTGTTCAGGCGCATCGCCACCTGGGCGAGCAGGATGCGCGCCCCTGGCCGCTGCAACAGGCGGTCGGTGACACGCTGCAGCCGGTCGGCGATTTCGGCGACGTCGGGCTGGCGCCAAGGGCGCACCGAGGTGGCGCTGAAACTGACCAGGTTGCGCACATAGGCGTCGCGCAGCCGCGGCATGGCTGCCACGACCTCGTCGCGCAATCCGGCATCGGGAACGTCGAGCCCGATGCCGACCATCAACAGCCCCAGCGGGCGGTCGCCGTCCATAATCGAAGTGTAGATCGGATCGATCATCAGATAGCTGTCCGACTGGGTGATCTTGTGGACCGCCTCTTTCTTGGATGTGTCCCCGTCCCTGTCGCCCTGCGCGGCGGCCATGGCCGGGGCGAGACAAGCGGCCAGGGCGAAGAGGAGAGACAGGTGTGGGTATCGGCGCATCGGGGACCCCCGGAGGCGTTTATTCCTTCATGGTTAAGCACCGGTTACCGCTCGGCCTGGAGGATGGGGCTTCCGCCCGGACAGGTCCCCCGGGAAGGGGTGAAGGGACAAGCGCTTGAACCGGCTTGACAGGAGAAAGCCCCCCTTCCTACATACGCGCCCCGCCTGCCTCGAAGGCAGGGAGAAGGCTTGGGGCTGTAGCTCAGTTGGGAGAGCGCCTCGTTCGCAATGAGGAGGTCAGCGGTTCGATTCCGCTCAGCTCCACCATCCCTCGGTCCAGGGTAGTTCTACAGAGTACGAGAAACCGGCCTAAGTGCCGGTTTTTCTTTGCATTCGTTGTGCAATATGGTCCGGCGCTGTCCGGGGACATCTGAGGGGAGACGGGGGTAACTTTATGGGGTAACATGATGTGCCTCAATGGAGTTACCCCCATTTGGCCCTGACCAATACCGCTGTCCGCAATACCAAGCCCGGCACGAAGCCCATCAAATTATCTGATGGGCGCGGGCTGTTCCTGCTGGTCGCCCCCACCGGGGGCAAGTGGTGGCGCTTCCGCTATAGGTTCGACGGCAAGGAAAAGCTGCTGTCCCTGGGCGTCTATCCCGACGTAGGGCTCAAGGCCGCAAGGGACCGGCGGGACGACGCCCGGAAGCTGGTGGCGGATGGCATTGACCCGGGCGAGAACCGGAAGGCCGTGAAAGCCGCCAAGGCTGGCGAAGTCGCCAACAGTTTCGAGGTGGTGGCCCGCGAGTGGTTTGAGAAGCACAAACAGACCTGGGCCGAGAACCATTCTGAGAAAATCATCCAGCGGTTTGAACGGGATGTCTTCCCCTGGATCGGCACGCGGCCGGTTGCCGACATCACCGCGCCTGAACTGCTAGCCGTTATACGCCGGATAGAAGGCCGTGGGGTACTGGAGACCGCCCACCGCGCTCTTAGCAATTGCGGGCAGGTATTCCGGTATGCCGTCGCCACCGGACGCGCGATGAGTGACCCGTGTCGTGATTTGCGAGGTGCTCTCACGCCCGTGAAGGGCGGGCATTTCGCGGCTCTCACCGAGCCCGCCAAGGTTGGAGAGCTTTTGCGGACGCTGGACGGCTACAAGGGGAGTTTCATTGTCGCCTGCGCCCTGCGCCTGATGCCCCTGGTCTTCGTCCGCCCCGGGGAGCTTCGTAAGGCGCGATGGGCGGACATCGACCTGGACGCGGCCGAGTGGCGCTACACGGTGACCAAGACCAACACCCAACACATCGTCCCGCTGTCCTCGCAGGCGGTGGCGATCCTGCGGGAGTTACACCCCCTGACCGGCTCCGGGACGTTCGTCTTCCCGAGCGCGCGGAGCAGCAAACGGCCGATGAGCGATAATGCGATCCTGGCGGCGATGCGGCGCATGGGCATCACTAAAGACGAAATGAGCGGACACGGCTTCCGCGCCACGGCCCGGACGATCCTTGATGAAGTCCTGGAAGTGCGCCCCGATCTGATCGAGCACCAGCTTGCCCATGCGGTGAAAGACCCGAACGGCCGGGCCTATAACCGCACGGCGCACCTCCCCGCACGCCGGGAAATGATGCAGCAGTGGGCCGACTACTTGGACAAGCTGAAGGCCGGGGCAGAGGTCATTCCGCTGCACGGTAGTGCAGCCTAGCAGTTTGCTAATGAGGGTATGGTGTCCCTGTATTGGCCTCATGTGCGCTTTGGGGGCTTCGCAATTGGCTGAAGCAGGGTAATCAAGGAGATTGGTGCCCAGAGGGCAACGCCCCGAGGATGGTGAGACCCGATGCCCATTTACCCGCTGAACGAACCTTATGATGTAACAGCCGAGTGGTATCTGCCCGATCATCCGGAACGCACAATCACTGGAGAGCTGCACTACACGCCAGGTCAGATATCGCTGGAACTCCAAGACACCTTCGCTCCGTTGGAAGGTGCCATTTATGGCAACGAGACAGTGAGCTTCAGCCGGATTTGCGGACAGACACGGTCTGGAGAGTTGTTCACGCTCATCAATCCGTTTCGGTTGGGAACGTCGATCAAGATTGGCGGCGGCCGCTTGGTGCAGCCAGACCGTTTCAGCGCCAGCATGCTCATAGTAGGTGCCTTGACTGACGACAACCCCATCGTCGCGAACGTGTCTTGCCGTGTTCCCGGACTGGCGGTGTGGTTGTCTCGGCCCACAATCGATGCGACCTACGAACCCGCCGACGATGCGCTGACCATGACGTTCCGCGTGGCATCTCTACCGGCCGAGAATTTTCGCATTCCCGCGCTGTCCGCAAATCTGGCTTTCAACGTTAGCTCAATGGCCAAGCCCGACGGATTTTCCCTTAATGTCACAACGATCGGATATTGGCGCTTAGTGCCAGATACACCACAACCGCTTTCCTGGTATCTGCGTCACATCCCTGCGATGACCGCATTTCTCAGCCTGTGTGCCGGGGTTACGATGTCGCCGGATTGCATCACTCTTTCGGGCGAAGAGCGCAATGAGCGACCATCGCTCTTGGTGCGCCGACCCGCTGATAAATATTGCACGATCACCGACCTGCGTTTCTTCTTCCTAGCCCGTGAGACGTTCGCGACGCAGTTTGAGAAATGTTTGGTCCGCTGGTTTGAGCTCTATCCTACCATCGAAACTACCAATGCGCTGGCAATGAGCATTCTCGCTTCCGATCAGCTTTGGCCGCATGTCGAGTTTCTCTCGCTCATGCAGGCGCTGGAAGGATTTCATCGCGTTCAGTATGACGGTCACTACATGCCAAAGGATGACTACACCGCTGTGGCCGACACCTTGGTTCAAGCCATCCCGGCGGATGTCAGTCCCGATCATCGGGCGTCCCTCAAATCGCGCATCCGCTATGGAAATGAAATCTCATTGGCAAAACGACTGACCTTGCTATGCGAGAGTTTAGGCGAGCCGCTCCGCAACATGCTTTATGGTAATTCTGCGAAACTGCTACGACGCTGGATCGACACCCGCAATTACTACACGCATTGGGATGAGTCGCTACGCGATCAAATCCTTGACGGGCAAAACTTGGTCTACGCGATTGCGCGGTTGCGTTCATTGCTCCGCGTTCTCTATCTCGACGCCATCGGCGTACCGCAGCAAGCCATTTTTCAAGGCCTCACCGGCACAAGCACTGAAGCCCAATTTCTAATTCAAATCCGCGGCATCGAGCGTCGCGCGGCTAACCCAGAGGACGCTACTGGGGCTATCATGTTTATACAACGTGGTGTCCGATCTTCGTCCGATGTGAACTTCGACGTGTCTGGTCATGAGACGAAAACCGAAACAGATAGTGACGGCTCACGGTGAACCCATCCGTCAATACAAACGTGTAAGCCGCGCATAATAGCCTCATGCACGCCTTGGGAGCTTCACACAACGGCTGAGATGGTGTGGTTGTGGATTGGTGCCCGGAGGGCGAGGTGGTGATAGCGGGGGCTAGATCAAGCTGTCGCTATCGCCGTCGCGGCCGGATACCGCTCGTACACGAACTGGAAGGTCCGCTCGACCTTGTCCTCCCAAATGCGGCGGTCGTAGATCGGCGGGAGGGCGTCGAACTCCTCGCGAATGGTCTGGCGCACGTCGGCCTTTGCATTCTCCTTGAGCCGCCAGTCCAGGACCAGCTTCTCTCGCTTCAGCTTGCCGAGCAGGGTCCGGGCGATTTGCTTCACCTCGATTTCCTGGGCCTTGGTAAGCTTCGGCTCGGGCTTGGTGAGCAGGTCGAAGATCGCCAATTCTTCGTCGTTCAAGCCTTCCCGCACCGCGCGCTGGTCCTCGTCGCTCATGACTTTGATGAAGTCCATGAGCTGCTGGAATAGTTGTTCGACGGTGGCGCTTCCGGCGTTGTACTCGGCGATCATCGCCTGGAAGCGCTCCAGCATGTCCGCTCGGGTAGGGTTCTGCCGGACCATGGCGATCATCCGCTCTTCGATCTGGGCACGCAGCAACTGGACCTGAGTCTTGCGCTGACCCTTGCGGAACGCGGCGGACAGCTTCTCGAAGTCGATAGTGCGAAGGTCGAACAGGCCGGTGTAGTCGTCTGCGTCGCGCACAGGCGCTCGAATGGCGTGGCCGATGATCGCCTCGTCGAGCAATTCTTCGATGTCGTCCAGGACCGCGGACACGTCTGCCTTGGTCGTCAGAGCGCGTATCCGGTCGGCCAGCACATGAAGCACAGCCACATCGGCGGTGAACGGCGCGACGCGCTGGTCCGGCAACGCCGCCTTGAAGAGTTTCCAGGCGTGGCCTTCGAGCCGGAGATAGGTCTGCTTTTCTGCGTCCGTACCTACCAGCGCTTCGGTGGCGTCTTGAAGGGGCTTCAGCCGCGCCAAGCCCTTTTCTCTGGCAATGGCGGCCGGTTTTACCCCGCGCGCATCCGCGAACTCCAGCACGGCGTTCAGCGCCTTCTGAAGCTCGCCGAACAACGCCGCCTTGTCCTTGATCGGCAACTCGCCGGACGACGTGCCGCGCGCGTAGATCGCCAGCGCCCGCTGGAGATTGCGGAACACGCCCACGTAATCGACGATGAGCCCTGCTTCCTTGTCGCCACACACGCGGTTCGCACGCGCGATGGTCTGCATCAGGGTGTGGTTCTTCATCGGCTTGTCGAGATAGATCGTCGAGCAGGCTGGGGCATCAAAACCGGTCAGCCACATGGCACAGAGGAACACCAGCCGGAACGGATCGTTCGCGTCCTTGAACTTGGCATCCATGTCCTCGTCGTTCATGCGCCGCCGATGGGGCGTGATGTCGAGGCCCTTGGCCGCCATGTCCGCCTGTTCGTTCTGGCCGGTACTGACGATCACGGCCATGTCGGTCGCCTTCATCCACGCGATCCGAGCCACCTGGGCGGCCCTCTCATCATCCCCCAGCCGCGTGAGGTTGCGTTCAAGGCGCTCGACCTCGGCAGCCCAGCGCGCGCGCACCTTGTCGTACATGCGCACGGTCGTCGCCTTGTCGATGGCGATGTACATGGCCTTGCCACGATAACCGCGCCCGGCGAAGTGGCGCACCACGTCGTCAGCGATCTTGTCCAGCCGGTCGTCGCGGGTGATGAGGTGATACTGGCGCGAGAAAATCTGCGCGAGCCGCGCTTCCTGGGCCTCGTCGAGTTCGGCCTCTTCGATCACCCGGTCCAACTCATCCGACAGGTCATCGCTGGCGAGCTGAAGCTCGGGGATACGGTTCTCGTAGTAGAGCGGGACCGTTGCCCGGTCTTCGATGGACTGCGCGAAGTCGTAGACCGACACGTAATCACCGAACACCTCCTTGGTCTTTTCCGCGTCGGTGGCAATCAAGGGCGTGCCGGTGAAGGCGATGAAGGCGGCGTTGGGCAAGGCCCGGCGCATATTGGCGGCTAGGACGGCGTATTGCGACCGGTGGGCCTCGTCCGTGATGACGATGATGTCGGAGCGGTCGGATAGCTTGGGGAAGGTCTCGCCCAGCGCCGTGCCGAACTTCTGGATCAGCGTGAAGACGTACCGCTCATTGCCCTGGAGCAACTCCTTCAGGTGTTCGCGGGTCTGCGCCTGGACCTGTTCGCGTTCCTTGGCGACCACCCCGCAGTTGACGAACGTATCGGTGATCTGACGGTCCAATTCCGCGCGGTCGGTGACGATCACGAAGGTCCAGTTGCCCGGCTTCCGGCGGAGGACCTTCTGGGCGAAATAGAGCATGGAGAGGCTCTTGCCCGAGCCCTGCGTGTGCCAGAACACACCCAGCTTGCCACGGGTCTCGGCGATCCTGTCCACGGCGGCCACGGCCCGGTTCACACCCAAGAATTGATGGTTCTTGGCCAGCTTCTTGGTCAGTCCGCCTTTGCCCTTCTCGTAGGCGACAAAGTTCTCGACCAGATCGAGTAGCCGTTCGGGCGTGCCAACACCCCGGATCGCGACTTCCAGTCCGGCGGCGGGCGGTTCGTCTTCGCGCTCGGCTTTCTTCCAATCCGCGAAGTACTCGTAAGGGGCGTGCGTCGCGCCGATCTTGGTCTCGATCCCGTTCGAGATGATGATCGCGGCGTTGAAAACGAACACCTGCGGAATATCCGCGCGGTAAGACCGGATGTTGTCTTCGTAGGCGCTCTTGACGTTCTCGCCTGGGGCTTTCAGCTCGATCAGCAACAACGGCAGGCCGTTGACGAAGCCCACGAGGTCCGCACGCCGCTTGTACAGCTCGCCTTGGAACCAGACCTGCTGGGCGATCAGGAACTCGTTGGATTGCCGGTCAGACCAGTCGATGACGCGGGCCGTTTCAGTCTTGCGCTCGCCGTCCCGGCCGATGACATGGACCGGCACGCCGCTCTTGAGCAAGGCGTAAAGTTCGGCGTTGGCGTCGGTCGGCAGCATGGCAGACCGGTCGCGCGTGATTTCGGCTGCGGCCTCGTTCAAAGCCTCGGGGGGCAGGTTTGGGTTGAGCTTCTTGAGCGCCGCCCATAGCCGGTTCGGCAGCACGGGCTGGCGCATCGAGCGGCGGCCCTCCGGGCTCTCGCCGCTGAACTCCTGATAGAGGTTGGCATGGCTCCAGCCGAGCGATACGAACAGCTCGATGGCCGGACCTTCCACGGCTTCGTCTTCGGAGAAGCCGCCATAGTGCGGCGTCCGCTGCTCGAAAATCGGGCCGGGATCGTCCGCCACAGTATCACTCCTCCGGCGGCTCTTCGTCGTCGCTCGCCCCGGAACCGAGCGACAATGCCTTCACGCGACCGGCAAACGCCTTTTTGAAGCAATCCATCTTGGCGAGCATCCAGGCGTGGATTTCGGGATACTGTTTTTCGTCCGAAGGATCGACATCGTGTTTGTAGAGCGCGATGCGGCTGGCCTTCTTGCCCGGAAGCTCCTGCCACTCCAGCGGCTCGCCGATCTCTTTCTCGACCGCATCCTTTTGGGCGACGAGGGCGCGAAAAGCTGCCTTGTTCACGTCGTGGACAACATACAGCTCCACACCTGCACGCTGCTTGTCCGTGCTGATCGTCGCGCTGATGCCAAACCCGGCGCGGCCGATGGAAAACCACTTCCAGTGGTCCTTGTTGGGCCGGGCGATCTTGAAGGCCGATCCGTGCTCCTTCAGGTAGTCTGCGAACGACGCCCAATACGCCAGCCTGATCTTGTGACGTTCGGCAAGCTCGGTCTCGCTGACTTGTCGGGCCGCCGTCCGCGTGTTGCGCGTCCAGTCGTTCGGGCTGGCTACGACGTTGAAACGTGCCGCCGGAGGCGATCCGCCGATCCGCCATAGTTCAATCTCGATGGCGAAGAATGAGAAATCCTCGGCGGTGTTGGTGTTCAGCCAGTCGATGGCGGCGCGATGGTCGGGCTGGATGGTCTCGGCGATCCAGACCATCGTCTTGGCGTCTTCCACCCCCGCTAGGTACGTCAGGATTTGCCCGAGGTGGCCGTGGTCCGTGCGCCCGAACTGGTTTTCGACGATGACACGGTGCTCGGCTTCGTCGATGGCGCGGGCTAGAATGTCGGCGCGGAACGAACCAACCTTCTGTTCGACTGCCTCGACTTCCAACTCCATGTTCAGGGCTTCCCCGAGAAGCACGATATTGGCCTCTTCCGCCAGCCAGGGCGTGAAGTTGCCGTCCTCGGTCGGCCATGCGTCTTTCAGGGCAACGCGCTCGAACTTTCCAAGAGGAATGACGGCACTCATTGTGCAGCCTCCAGTTTCGCTTCGGCTTGGCTTACGTCGATTTCACCGGAAATCAGTTTTGGCAGGAGCAGATCGCGAGCGGTACGAAGGCTCGCCGCTTGCAGACGTAGCGTGGCGGCAAGTTCCAGCATTGGACCGGCTTGGCAATGAAAACGGTCAAGCAATTCGTTTGGAGGCACAAGCAGCTCGGCTGCCTCAAAATCTGAAGCGGACACGGCAGGGTATGCTGATCCGCGAGTGCGCCCCTCAAGAAATGCCACGAAGTCCTCGGTCGTAGTCGCCAAATAGAGAAATGACCAAGGCACCGCCTTTGCCCTCAATACGGCAAATCCAGTCGATGCGACGGTATTGTGCTCGACCTTGAGAAGGAGTGCGTGAGAGCGCCTATTCGGCCTAACCATTGACCAAATGACGTCACCCTGTTTGACGCGGCGTCTAGCACGACCGGGTGCGTCGGCGAAGTTCAATGTGCGTATTTCGTTTACGCTCCCAGGCGAGACGGACGAAATGTCGATGTAGTGGATCAAATCAGGTGCATCGCGTGGTGAAATGGTGTCCGAATTTACGTCGGCAATCTTCGCCAACAGAGTCTTTTGCCATCCATGCCTCGATTTACCTTTGTCGTCACAACAGAACCACTCATCGAAGATGCGGCGGGCCATTTCTTCCAGGATCGCGATCCGGCGCGTGTTTACGTCAATCAGATCGTCATAGGCGGACAAGATGTCTGCGATCCGCCGTTGAACGGTCAGCGGAGGTGTGTCTATGCGAAAGCTGAGCAGCTTCTCAACACTCAGGTTATCTTGGGTAGTCCCTCGGGAGATGCTCTGCATCCGGGTCTTCATCGTATCAAGCGAGTACTTCACAAACCTCGCGTCCGCGATCTGCGAATTAGCATTGAAGCCAACGACGCTATCGGGAAAACAACCTTCAACGGCCAGAAAAGCCGACTCTGCGATATTGGCGGCAATCGTGATGCACAATGTTCCGACCGGCCAAATACGGCTCTGGGCAAGCCCTTTCTCATTGTAGGTTTGCTCCGCACTCCGCAGGTAGAGGTTCGCGGCCTTGATGTCTCCAGTCTGAAAAAAGGGATACGGTCCGCCGTACAGTGACGGGTCATTACGCGGCCGATGTCTCGACTTGCCACGAGCTACGGACCCGAGTTCGTCGAGGCACTTTTGTTTCCAACTTGCTCTCAAGCCAGCAACTCCGCTACGTTTTGAGCGACTTGCGATTGCAGCTCTGCGGCTTTGCAGTTCAGCTTCTCCAGTTCCTCCTGCAATTCGGCCAACCGCACGCGAAAGTCCGTCTCGTCCACTTCGCCGGGCGCAACGCCGACATAGCGGCCAGGGTTGAGGCTCCAGCCCTGTGCCCCGATCTCCTTCCGCGTTACGCGGCGGCATAGACCGGGAAGATCGCGGTAGCGGCGATCCGGGAAGTGTTCCTTGACCATGCCGGACGAGGTCTTCTCGACGAACACCTCGGTGCCGCGCCATAGGCGCACGATGTTGGCCAGGAACTCGATCTGCGACGGCGTGAAGTCGCGGTGTGCGCGGTCTATCTGTCGGAAGACGCGGCGGGCGTCGATGAACAATACCTCGTCTGTGCGCGGCCCTTTGGCCTTGCCCTTGTCGAAGAACCAAAGCGTGCACGGCAGCGTGACCGTGTAGAAGAAGTTCGGCCCGACAGACACAATCACATCGACCGCGCCGCTCTCGACCAATTTCTTGCGAATTTCGAGTTCGGAGCCGCGCGCATCGGCCGCCGAATTGGCCATGACGAAACCGGCGCGCCCTTTCTCCGCCAGCGCGGCATAGAACAGCCCGATCCAGATGTAATTCCCGTTGTCGGGCGTCGGCAGGCCGAAGGGGAAGCGCTTGTCTTTGGCAAGCCGGTCCTTGTCCACACCGTCCACGTTGAACGGCGGATTGGCCATGACGTAGTCGAACCGACCGACGCATTCGAACGGGTCGTCATAGTAGGAGTTCGCTTCGATGATCTCGCCCGAGAGGCCGTGAATGGCGAGGTTCATCCGTGCCAACCGCAACGTCTCGCGGGTCTTCTCGATGCCGAAGATCGACAGCTCCTTGCCCGGCTCGTGCTTGTGCTCCCGCACGAAGCTGGCCGAGTGCACGAACATGCCGCCGGAACCGCAAGCCGGGTCGAGGATGCGGCCGTGGTAGGGCTCGATGATCTCGACGATCAGACGGACGATGGCGGCCGGCGTGTAGAACTCGCCGCCCTTCTGCATCTCTTGCATGGCGAACTCGCCCATCATGTACTCGTACACCCGCCCGAAGGCGTCGCCCTCCAGGTTCACCGGGTCGAGCAGCTTGATGAGTTCCACCAGCGTGGCGTTCGGGACTTCCTGGTAGTTCTTGGGCAGGGCGTCCGCGACCTCGGGGTTTGTCGCCTCGATGTCGTGCATGGCCTGGTTCAGGGCAGCGCCGATATTGATGCCTTCCGGCAGGTCGCGCAGATAGGAAAACCGGGCTTGCGGGGTGAGGAAGAGAACACCGCGCGCCTTGAAGGCGTCCGGGCCGGGGGTAAGGCGCGAGCCGGGTTTCGGCTTCAGCGTCTTCTCCGCCTCGGCAAACTTAGCGTCGGCGTACCGCAGGAACAGCAGACCCAGGACCGGCCGGGAGTACTCCGACGGCTTCAGCCCGGAATTGGCCCTGAGCTGGTCCGCCACGGACCACAGACGGCGTTCAATATCCCCAGCGTCGCCGGACATGGCCCCTCCAAGTGCTTCAAATGACGAAACTTTATTACGTGTGGCTACCGGAGGCCAGCCCTACGCGCGGCGTTACACAGGAAATCCGAAGGCAGCGCAAAGACATTGTGGTCGTGGGCGCGGAGTTAGTTCGATAGAACAATTCTAATCTTGAGCCGAGGCGCTCGACTGGGGTGCAACGGCTCGTTGAGCACAAAGTCCTCCGGCTGTATTGCAGTAAACGTGCTTCCGCCAAATCGGATGGAGGCGCTGCCCCCATGAAGAGCGTTGCAGCAATGAGTGACGACCAATTTGAACTGCCCCACCGCATTGACCACTACCTTGCCATCGTATCGAAGCTCTACGTACAGACCGGCGAGCAATTGCTTCAGAAGATTGTCGTCAACGCAGAACCCCGCGTGCATGAAGGATGGACATCCAACGATTGGAACGGCGGTTCGAAGGGGCACGCGCTCTACTTGGGCCTGCCGGAAGCGATATTTCTTCCCATCGTCGCGGAGAAAGATGGGCTCGCCGACAGGCTGGTGGACGACCTTAACAAACTCCACAACGCTCAAAATGAGTACTTCGCAAAGGTCTTCATTGAACTCAAGGAAGCGGATGATCCTGAATGGCGTTTGAAGTCGGGCCAGCTTTTGCAGACGACACGCTATGTGCCAGAAGTGGTGGCGCGACGGATTTGGGCCGATGGCCAGTTCAGACTTTTCCTCAGCCACAAATCTGAAGTGAAGTCGGAGACAGCGACCCTCAAGGATAGACTAGCGCGATACGGCGTTTCTTCTTTTGTGGCACACGCCGATATTCATCCAACTCGCGAGTGGCAAGACGAGATCGAAAACGCGCTGGCAACGATGGATGGTTTTGTGGCTCTCATGACCGATCAGTTCCACAGCAGTAATTGGACAGATCAGGAAGTTGGCTACGCGGTTGCACGAGGTGTCCCTGTGGTTGCCGTACGGCTTGGCCTTGATCCGTATGGCTTCATCGGGAAATTCCAAGCGCTGACGTGCACCTGGGATGAGGCACCGGAGAAGATAGTCGGGTTACTGATCGGGCAAGAGCGTGTCTTTGCGGGGTATGTGAATGCGCTGCGAAATTGTGGCAGTTTCGACAGCGCAAATGGGCTTTCGAGGGTGCTGAAATCCATTTCGGCCCCTACCGAACAACAAGTTGAGGCGCTCGTCGCGGCGTATAACGAAAACTTCGAAGTAAGGGGTGGGTGGGGCTTCAATGGTGAAAAACCATACGAATATGGCCCAGGCCTGCTCGGCTATATCGAGCAGTGGACAACAACGCAGTACAAGCGCAACGACGAGTTCAAAATCGTAAAGGCTTAACGCAAGCCAAGCCGTCGAAGCACGCGCGCGACGTTCGCAGGATGCCAGCGCCCGCCCTGGCGAGACGGGATGCCCGCCGCATTGAGGTGCTCAGCCATCTCGTGGGTCGTATGGGCACCCGCTATGGTCGCGCTGTCTATCGCCGCACGAACCTTCTCAGCGTACGCAACGGCCTCTGTCCGGTGCTGGGCAGCCAGGGCTGCGCCGTTGGTGCCGAGCCGGACTCCACGAGCCTTCGCAGCGGCGAGCGCAGCTTTGGTGCGCTCCCGGATCATCTCGCGTTCGTGCTCGGCGAAGGCCGCCATGACGTGCAGGACGAGCCGGGAAGCGTGCGGCATGTCCACGGCCAGGAAATTGGTCTTGGCTTCCATCAACGCCGAGATGAAGGCCACGCTCCGGGCGAGCCGGTCGAGTTTGGCGATGAGCAACGTCGCCTTCTCGCGCTGGCAAGCGGTGAGGGCTTCCTGGAGTTTCGGGCGGTCGTTCTTGCTGCCGCTCTCGACCTCGACGTACTCGGCAACAAGATCGGCGGGCCTGCCGGTCAGGAATTGTCGTACGGCTTCCTGTTGCGCTTCCAGCCCAAGGCCAGAGCGTCCCTGGCGATCCGTCGAAACCCTGTAGTAGGCGATGAAGCGCTCCCTGCTCATGGACGCCGGGACCTCGTCGGAACAGGTAAGGGGAGGATAAGGTGTTCCGGGGCTTCTGCGGGCTTGCCGGACTGCCTGACGAAGCTATTCCAGACGGCCTGACGTGCGGCGGTCAGTGCCGGACGCTCGGCGGCGATCCAGGCGTTGATTTCGGCGTGGCGGTCTGGTGGCAGGCCCCGGTGTTGAAGATCGGCGGCGTAGGCGCGCTCGCGGATGCTGTCGCCCAAGTCGCTGCCAAGGGTCCGGTCACACAGGGAGGCCTCGGCATTCCATAAGGCGGCAGCGATCTGTGCGGGAAGCCATGCGGGTTTGGTCAGATAGGCCCGCGTCCACAAATCGACCGCCCGGCGGCCCAGCCGAGTGTTGACCGGGTCGAATGTGTAGTCCGGTAGGTCGCTGATCTGTTCGGGCTTGGGGAGGTCGTGTTGGCGGATGGCCGGCTTGCTGTTCAGTTGAAGCAAGGCGGCGAACGGGACGAACACCGGCAGTTCATCGCGCTGACGGGCGGCATAGACATCACAAGCCAGAAGCAGCAGGGGCGGGACGCCCAGCTCGTGCAGGTGGTCGAATACGGCGGACAGGCCGGGAGCGCCAGGACGGAAATGCTCCTCACAACGGCCGCTGGCCAAGACCGCCGCTCGCAGGCGTTGGGTCAAGGGCAGGTGCGAGCTTGCGACAACAGCCAACAGGGCATCGCCAGAGGCGCGAACCAGCAGCCCGGATTGTTCGGGATCAACCGGCTCCCGGTGCAAGATCGAGCTGAGGTGATCGCCGCTGCGGTCTTTGGCGGCCGTGCAAGTCCTGACCAGCGCGTGATCTAGGGCGACGGCGTCCGATCCGAACAACCGACGGGCAGTCGGAAGCAGGGAAACGGCGACCAGTGCGGCGATGGCCTCGATGTCGGCGATGCCGATGTCTTCCAGGGCGATGACGGCCAGCCGTCGCCAGAGCCGGGATCGGTCCATTGTAAGGAGCTGATGCCCGGCCCGGCGGGCAACGTCGATGTCACCGCGACGGATCGCCTTCTGCATGGCGCTGGCCAGCAAGTACGCATCGGCGTGCTGAAACTGTCGGGGTGGGGGAAGGTCGGCGATGTGGCTGGCTGGCTCGTGGTGGTCACACAAATGTTGAAACAGCATCGCCGCTGCCTGCTTCACGCCTTGGGTCTCCGCTTGGTGCTTCTCCGGTCGCGCGCGCCGGTACTGGCGGCCACGATCTGCCGCCACGACTTCTGAACCGATGCAAGCTCGACTGTCAGCGCTTCGGCGATAGCGAGCACCGCTTGACCGTTGTCGTCGCCAATCCTATTCAAGCCGAAGCCGATCAGTTCCAACGCGCCGCTGTAAGCGAGCGCTCGGTTGAGTGGTTCCTCCAGGTCGCAGCCGAGCATGAAGACGTGACGGCGCAGTTCAACGGCAGGATCGGTTTTTGGCACGGTCGCATGGGAGAGACGTTGCCTTCTTTACGTATGGAAGGCGCTGCGTGAAGCAATAAAAATTGCTGAGCCGATGTTAGAATTGCGCGCGTTCACGCACCGTGGCTGACTTCCCAACCTTTGCAGGTAAGCAGGACAGGGCGCGGCGTAGGCTTCTCGCCGTTCGTGCAGCAGGCAGTCACATGTCCTCGTGCCACGCGCGCGGGGCGTCTGGACGCGCTGGCTTTACACCGAAAGAAATCTGCGCATGGTCAGCTGGGTGCTATCTGGCTAAGAGATGGTCTTGTTGTGCGAACAACCCAAATACCTGCGTGGAAAACAGATCATTAGTCTGTCAGTAAAGACTAGATAGCGATACGGTAAGTCCCTTGCAGCGAGGGCCTCGGAATGCAGATACCTACCCACTTTCTTGGTGCCATTGGCGGGGATGTTGGCAACTGCGTGCTCATCGTCGGCGCGGGGCTTTCGAAAGATGGCGTGAGAAGACGCGATGCCGGTATTCCCGATTGGGACCAATTGATGCAGCTCATGCTGGCTCGCTTGGAAGAAACTGGACGGCGTGGGAAGGCGGAACTCGAACAACTTCGTGGGATGCTCGGAGAAACTCCACCGCGTTATCTCGATGTGGCAGAAAACTTTCTGAACGCTCACGAGGATGACCGGGATGGCTACGAATTATTTCTGCGGCATCATCTAATGCCCGATGACCTCGTAGAGTCGCCGCTGCATAAGCAGATACTTTCAATGGGGTTCTGCGGTATAGTCTCGTACAACTTCGATTTGGTGTTTGAAAGGCAGTCAGACAAGCTGGCACCTAGCGTGTACCCCGAACTCATGGAGCAAATTGGCCAGCTTCAGAGAAGGGGATTTTTTGCGAAGATACACGGTTGCATTAGTAGGCCAGCTCGCCAACTGGTTCTAACCCGCACCAGCTACGATGAAATTCGACTTCATCCGAATTATAATGCGCTTATCTCGACAGTTCTATTCGCACATAAAGTTCTGTGTGTCGGATTTTCGCTTCGCGACCCAGACTTTCAGAGCATCATCGCTGATCTCAAGAGCCAGTGGGGCGACGGCATGCCACCACTATTTGCGCTAATGCGAAATCCCGGTGAAACGGAACGTGCCGCTTGGCTCAAGAAGGGAGTCGATATTCTGTCGTATGATCGGCACGACGAGATGAGAGAGTTCTTCGCCGCTCTCGCGAAACTCCCAACGCAGCGTGACCAACGGAGGCATTTAGGCGCTGGCGCTCGCTCCCCCAAAAAAACTGGGCGGGCTCAACCTGGACTTGGCAGCAAGTTGGAACGTGTCGGTTCCATAGGCGCAGACATCATCTCTGTCTTGGAAGAATGGGAAGATGAGCAAAAAATTGAGGAGATGGATCGTGTCCTTTGGAGGCAGCTTGAGAAGTTGCCCACGGTCTCCGACAAGGAAGCACTACTGTTCAAATTGGGAGCCCTCTGCAACAGCAGACAGGCTCCCCACCTTTGTCGCCTATTGATTGTTCTTAAGACACCGCAATGCGATGAACTTTCTAAGAAGATAATGGATGTTGCGTCCCATGACGGCAATTTGCGTGCCCTTGCGCCACACCAACTTCATGTCCCGCTGCATAAGTGGGTCATGGGGCTTGAAGAATGGAGGCCCCTTCCGGGGCTTTACGGAGATACGTACAAAAACTTCTTGGCATGGCTGCTAGATGAGGCTTGGGCCGCGCACGGCGTCGATTTGTGGGCCACCTTCTTTGCCATTCTGACTCGAATACAGAGTAGTCCTAGTCGCCTCGGGCTCGCTGATCTCTATATCGCTGCCGAACATATTCCGGGCGCAGCCTTAGCGATAGAGAAGGTCGTCAATGCAAGAGATTTCATTCGCGAAGATGACAAAGATGGCCGGTGGTACAAGCAATGGGACCAACAGGCTGTTGCGTCCATCCAATTTGAGAAATTCACGAAATCCCTCGCAGAGTCAACTATGCACTCTGTCGAAATACTGACAGATGCCTTCGCTTTGGAGGCGTACCAATACACCGACCTCGTCATCAGAAGATTGCTGGACGCCTTTGTCCACAGCACCCATCTAACTGTTCACAGCAGCTCAAGCAGTTACAATCCCGCGAAGGCTCGCGAAATCCTCGACGCATTTGCAAGCCTCCGTATACCCCAGCAGCAACTTACCGTGCTGTGGGCAATCAATCATTGGCCGGAACACATGCGCGGGCTCATGTCGCTAGGCGAAGATACTGAGAGCCTAAGAACTGGCCTTTTTGTACCCCTGTGGTGGCGGTACACGAGTGAGGCGCGAATTGAGTATCTCCGTCAGCATCATCGCGGGCGCGACCCTTATCCTCATCGAACAGGGCAGGAATTTCTGCTTGAGGATATTATGGGCCTTACCCACGACCTTGATCGGGATTTTAGGGATATGTTCAATCGCTCTCTTGATCACTATCGCGACCCGAAGGAGCCGGAGCGTTATGAGCCCCGCCCGTTGCAGGAACTTTGGGGAGATCAGGAACTGAAATACGAGCTTGTGGACGAGTGCCCGCCGGAACTTGTTCGACGCATCGCTGTCCAGCATGTGGAGTGGGAAAACTCTCGGCCTGCCTCAGCTCGTTGGGCAGAGGCAAGTGAACAATCTCATCAGATTTTTTCAGAACCCGAACGGCTTCAGCGCTACGTTGCTGCGGAACGTAGTGACTACATCATCGACAACTTACTCGGAGCATATTTTCCAGAGCGTAAACGCATTGTGCTCTATACCAAGATGATCCGACACGCCGCGACTGAACTCCGGGTTGACATTGATGCGCTAATGACCGTCGTGTACACCCATGAGACAGTGCATGCCTTCTCACATATTGGTCATGATCTCAACGGCCGAATGTGGGACGGATTTTCGCTTCCGTCAGCGGACGGGCCAGAAGCACGATTGAGCACGCCACATGAGGCAATCGCACAGTATTATACTTACAAACTTTTGGAACGTATCGGCGACGGTCGCCTAATCGACGTGTTCCTGATCTTGGAAAAAAACTCTGATCCGATCTATAGAGCTTGGCGTCAAACAGAGCTTCATTCGCTTGAAGCCATGCGCCAGGTTCTCATTTGGTACAGAAGCGGTAGCGCCGGCTGGCCTCCTAGCTTCTAGGTGGCCCGCCAATTGGCATAGGTGCGGACTCTATCACGCTCGAAAAGAGGCTAGCCCGCGTTCGTGATCTCGATGTCTATGTTGTGCCACGGCCCGGGTTCCGGGCGGTCGCGTCTGATCTTGTCGGCCCAAGTGGACACGTCAGCCATTGCGCTGGCCGAGTCGCTGCCGAGAAGCTGTTCGACCTGGGCCTTGGCCGCCGGGGACAGCCCGCTGGCGGCAATCAGCGCGACGACCTTGTGCCCTTCATCGCCCCAAGCCCGGGCTGCGCTCGGCATGGCGTGACGGCTGCGATTGCGGCGATGGCGATCAAGCGGCGCATTGGGGGCTCCTATGGCCCGCCCTTCAGCCTCCCGTGGCAGCAATGATCACTTTGGCGGCCAGCAAGGACAACACGATGACCGCTGGTATGCCCACCACGATCCACAGTAGGCCTCGCAGGAACGCGCGTGCGTGAGGGTACGGGTATTCACCGCGAGCGCGCCGTTCTTGCTGACGCTGTACCGCTAGCCCCAAACTGGTCGGCCCACGCTCTTCGATCACTGTCTCCTGCCGCGTGCCGAGGAACGACCCTGCGACCAACCCGATTGGTCCAAACAGCGCCCCACCGATCAGCGCGGCTGGTACCCGGCCCTTCGTGCGCGTGACCTGAACTTTCTTCATATGCCCGTTCCCTGATGCTGCCCGTACATCGTGGAACGCAAATTCTTAAGAAATAGTAGGTCTATTGTCCGTGGTTTTATGACACCCGGATTGTTTGCCTTCGCGCATGAGGGCACAAATCGTGGTGGCCAGAAACCTGCGCCGTTTGAGGGTGGCCAGAGAGCTTTCCCAGGAAGTCCTGGCTGTAGATGCGAGAGTTGACCGGACCTATGTCTCCCGTTTGGAGCGGGGCCTCGAAAACCCGACTGTGGCAGTGCTCGAACGACTGTCGAAGGCACTGAGCGCCGACATTGCAGACTTCTTTGACGCCGAGCGAGTGGCGCGTGGGCCAGTCAGGCCGCTGCCAAGCGGCAGGCATAAAAGGATCGTGAGGCATCCTGGGGGCGCGCGCTAGTCGGATCAGGAGGTGGCTGGCGGGCGTTCGATCAAAGCCGGATCGCCTTTTTGGCGTTCTCCGCCCGCTTACCGACCGGCCCGAGCTGCATCCGTTCGGACGGATATTGTAAGTCGGTCATGTGAAACGGTGTCGAATGACCAAATGTGCAGCACGCTCGCCGGCACTCGCTCGCACCTCGTTGAATTTTAAGGGGAAAGTTCACGTGTGGCGGTGGCATTTGCATCGTGACGGCGCGTTCCGGGCGTTGCTGAATTGCCGCTCAATTCCAGAACGTGTCGATGTGCCGAACACATGACACCTAGGCCGACGACATGCGCGTTCGGCGTTGTAAAGAAATTGGGACCGGTTCACCCGCGCCGCATCGCGGTGATGTGCCGACGATGGCCATCGGCACTTACGGCCAAGGCGTGGTGGCCAATGCTCGACTTGTCGATTGGCTATAGGGAGGCAAATATCTTATCAGCCAAGCGATTGATCCTGTCCATCTTGGCCTTTTCCGTCAGTTGAAGGAAGAGTTTGTAGTGGGCGGGCTTCCTGGGATCGAGGCCACGAGAGTACGGACCGTCTGCATATCCCGATTGGACCTTCTTCGGTTCAAGGCCGAGTTCGCGCAGACGGCGGAGGGCACGCAATACTGAACTTTTGGTCCAGATGCACTCCGATGGGGCCGGTATCTTCTTCATGTTCAGGAACTCGGCGATGATCTCTGCACTGTCGTAGCCCTCAGCGCGGATTTCCTTGAGAGGCTCCACGATCTGCCGGGCGACCTTGTCGTAAGCCTTCTGCCGGGCCTTGGTCGCAGCATCCGTGCGGGGCTTCTTCGCCTTGGGCTTGGATGCCAGGGGAGAGGTTCCGTCGAGGATGTCGGTCATGGTTGTAGCTCCTGTGCAGTGAGTGGTCAGTATCATCTCCGTGCTGCCCACGGCCGCCGGGCCGAACGGTGAGCCAATCCGCAGCCGACATCTTCTCAAGACTCCTCTGGCGCTTCATCGAATAGCCGGACGTAAGCGTCATAGCGGAAACGCCGGTTGCGGGCTTGGCCGGTGATTTCGGCGAGGATACCAGCTTGGACAAGACGCTCTACGAGCTGATTTGCAGCGGTGTAGGTGGTGCCGGTGAGCGCGGTCACTTCTTTTACAGACGTGATCGGTCGCTCGAATAGCCGGTCAAGGACACGGTGACCGTTTCCGGCGGCGTAGCCGAGGTTGCCGGTAATCAGGTTTCGGTGGGTTTCGCGTAACGCCAGGATACGGCGCGCCGTTTCGGCGGCTTGCTGGCTGACCTCGGAAACGCCCTTCAGGAAAAACGCCAGCCAGTCTTCCCAGGCTCCAGCCTCGCGCGTGGCCTGTAGCAACTCGTAGTAGGTCTGCCGATGTTGCTTGAAGTAGTGGGAGAGGTACAGCACTGGTTTGCGCAGCACGCCGCTCTGGCAGAGCAGGAACGTGATGAGCAACCGGCCGACACGGCCATTGCCGTCCAGGAACGGGTGGATGGTCTCGAATTGCGCGTGCGCCAGCCCGACCTTTAGCAACAGCGGAAGACCCGTCTCGTAGTGCAGGAACTTTTCGAGGTCGCCGAGCGCGTGCGGCACCACATCGGGCGGGGGCGGAACAAAGGTCGCGTTGGCAAGCGTGCAGCCGCCCGGCCCAATCCAGTTCTGGGTCCGGCGCAGCTCACCGGGGGCGAGGCGCGATCCACGAACACCCGTGAGCAGTTTCTCGTGGATTTCGCGGATCAGGCGGACGGATACCGGCAGCTCGGCCAAGCGCGACAGCCCGTGGTTCATGGCGGCGACGTAGTTGACGACCTCTGCCACATCTTTGGGGCTTTCCGGGGAATAGACCTGGGCTTCGGCCGACAACAAGTCTTGCAGCGAGCTTTGCGTGCCTTCGATCTGGCTCGACAGCACCGCTTCCTTGCGGACGTACATCAACACGAATAGGTCAGGGTTCGGCAGGGTCAGGATCGAGCCGTCGAGACGACCAAGGGCGAGATCGGCTTCGGATAGCAGCCGGTGAAGATCGCCGGTGAGGTCCAGCGATGGGACCGGCGGCAAGGGGGCCGGGATGAAGGCCCGGTAGCCGGTCGGCTGCTTCTGATAACTTCCCGATCTGTTGGCTTCGGCCACGGCAAGTCCTTATTGCTGGCGAGGTTCAATATGGCGGCTGGAGTGCTCCATACTGAAGTCTGCCTTTAATATACGCCTGATCCAGAGGTTTACGCAAGGTAGTCTTGTGCATGGAGCCATGCACCCGGGTGCACGGCAACCTTAATTCCTTCACACACGTTGGTCGGTAGAAACTGCTGCTTCACGCCGATCCGGGGGGAGTTCCTGAAATCCGCGCTGGCGCGCATGCCGCTGCCGGACAGCCTGCCGGTGCACAACGTCGAGGCCTACAAGGCGGTGGTGCACGCCGCGACGTTCGGGTTCACGACCTGGAGGGCATTCGTACGGCACCGCGTCGGGGCAGTTATCCCACAGTTGAACGCTGACGGCCGTGCGGCCGAACACGCTACCGTCGGAGGGTTCGTGGCTGATCTGGAACGCCGGTTGGCGGAAGGGGGACGGGCACAAAAATCGGCAGGCCCCGGAGGCGTAGAACACCAGGCCGTCGCTGCGTCCGGCGAATTGGGAGATGGTTCGGGATTTTCCCGTGAGGCGGCGTGGGGTGGCCAAGGGCAGGGTGGTCGTGACGGTTGAAGGGGAAAAGCGCTGGCTGCCGAAAGCCGATGAGCGGGCCTGGACCGATCTTCGCGGCGCATCGCAACTACGCTGCTTTTTCGAACTCGCTGGAATAGACGGCCAAACTCGGACCAAGAATGCCCGGTGACTGTACGCCGAACTTCTCAATCAAGGCTGGCCATTGATCCCAACAGGACATCAGGTCGATGCCGCACGGCGGGACGGACAAAGCCTTCTTGGCTGCCTTGCGCTTGTCCAGTGGAAGATGATGCAAAGCGGCATGCAGGCCGTGATCGGCGGCGATCCGCATCGTCATTTCCCAAAGCCAAGGCTCCCATCCTTCGGGTTTCGACGCCAAGACGCTTCCGACGACGAGCTTGCCGAACGGGTTCTGGTACTTATGCAAGTCTTTGAGCTTGGGGCGGGAAGCCTCATCGACGTTCTCGAAGCGCGTTGCAGTCTCGCTACCGGGAGCGATCTTGCTGCCCTGAAGCCGGTAGACGCGGTAAAGACTGTCAGACTTGGCCTTGTTGCCGAGGTAGACCGTGTGGACGTTCATCTCGTCCTGTTCGCCTTTCTGGTTCCAGAGTTCGGTTACGCGCGGGTATTTGGAACCGAGGACAAGACGATGAAGCGGGATACCCTGGGCGTCGATGTTCACGTCAAGTCGGGAGACCGTGGCTAGGTACATGAAGAGCACCCAGCCGTGGGGAGTGTTACCGTCGATGATGTTTTTCATCGCCTCGATCCCGGCAGGTCCCAAATGGTTGGGGTTGCACTCCAGCCGGAAAAACGCGGACTTGCCGTATGGCGCAATCTGAAAGATCGGATAGGCGTCGGGTTCTGCACCAGGAATGACCAGCCTCACGGAGACGCGGTAACCGGAGCCGTGGGGCGCGCCGATGAACGTGAACTCGTCCCCTATCTTAGCGGAGCTGATCGCGTCGGCGACGTACTTCTTGTAGATGGGCGACAGGTGTGGATTTACCGTAAGGGTAAGCCTATCCAAACCGACATTCAGGGACTTCAAATGGTACATATCATATTGAGCCGTATTACTTATTATCTTCGGCATCGTATTTTACCCTTTCCGCTCTGGCTTTTTCCCTACTCTCTATTAGAGGGCCTGTGGCGTTCGGTTGGCTGACCTAAGTGGGTGTGCGGGATGTCCGGATTGAGCGAATGGGCGACGATGGCGACGATGAACCGGGCGGCAAAGCTGCTGGTGAGCTTGGGCACGGCGTTCTTGAGCGTCTTGCCGCCGACTGGGACGGCCTCGGCGTGGCTGATGACCAAGTCGTTGGCATGAGCGTGGAAGCCGTCGAGCTGCTGAACGAGCTTCTTCTCGGCCACGCTGTCGGCGCTGGCGGGCAAGTGCATGCCGTTCACGGTGATTATCTTGGTCACTGTTGGCCTCCTTGCCGCATTGCCATGCAGGCGAACTACGCTTTGGGGGTTCCCATCTTGCTGTTGGCGAGCAACTCGTTCATGCCGGTGACGACTTCGGTAACGTTCATGGGAGCGTCTACGCCGATGGCACACTTGAAGCCGGCGCTGGACTTCGCGTTGTTGGCGGCCTTGGCCGCCTTCACTACATCGGGAAGACGATCAAGCAGGCGCTTCACGGTCATCGGGCGAAAGGGCTTTGCGGTTCGGGTTTGGAGGCCGCGCGTATTCAGTTTCTGGGCGAGATCGGTCAGATGCCAGTCCGCGAGCGTCTTGCGCTTGGAGTGGCTCGGGGCGGTGAGCAACTCGAAAAGGACGGCCCGGAGCAAAGCAGCATGTGCATCGGCTGCCGCCTTGTTGGCAGTGGCGCGAAGCACACCAGCCTTGCCCCATACAATACCGGCGGCACGAGCTTTAACAATTCCTTCTCGGATACAGTCGGCGCGGCTCATCAGATCAAGACCAGTTGAATTGCTTCACACGTAAAGATCGGGCTAGGCCTTCGTGATGACGTTGAACGCCGAGACGTCAACCGCATTCGGAAAGACCGCACTGTGCGCACCTGTCGAACAGCCGGTTGACCACGCCACCTTCAGAGCAGGCAACGCGACCAGCGCCATGGTCTCGTCGGCGGTCCGGCGAGCGGCGATAGCCACCGTGATTTTCGATGCGTCGGTCATGGCCTTCATCTCAGGCGGCCCCCTTATTGGAGACGCCATTTGCGATAAGGGCGCAGATGTCTTCGGCGTGCCAAGCAGTGGTACGCGGCCCCAACTTCACCGGCTTGGGAAAGCGGCCCGACCGAACGCCCTGCCACCAGGTCGAACGGCTGACCGGAACAGGGCCATTCGGCGCGAGGATCGCTGAGAGCCGTACTAAACCAGATGTGGGGAAAGGCATAATCACAGAAACTTCCGACGCATTTTCGTGCGGAAGCGTACGGCTCGGGAGGAGCGGCCGTCTGTTTATTTAAATCGGTTTATTTAAATCGAGTTCTTTAGCAGCGCGGATCAATTCCTGGATTTTATTCTGTCGGAGCTGCTTGTAACCAGCGCTGCCGTGGTAGCGCTTCTTAATGCGCTCACGTATCCGCTCGTGCTGAATGTACAACCCGCTCGGTGAGCAAATGCCGTTCTCCTTTGCCCAGTGTTCCAGATATTCTGCCTCGGCTTCGACTGTTTCACATGCTTGACCAGTCGTGATCCGACGCCAAAACTCGTCGTCTAACGGCTTCCAGGGGACCTTTGGTCTTCCGCGTGCTTGTTTAGGCTGGTCCACGTAACCCTCCACGATTTAGGGTGGCGTTCGCCTGAGACGTTGGCATAACATTTCTAACGAAGCCTAATCGAACCAGCCTGCCAGCTTGTCCATGACATCGTGCCGTCAGCCGAATATGTCGCCGCGTCCTTACCGGCGTTGATCCCCTTGCCGATGGCCTGCGCCAGTGTCATTTCGGCGAACTTGACGGGGTGGGAGAGTTGATCGCCTATCTGAACATGGAGAACAGTTGCGGGAGGCAGCCCAATGGCGGTGAAGGCTGGGTAGTAGCGGTTTGGCTGGGGTAACTGTTGGGGTAACAGTGTGTTGTAGTATGCCGAAATTGCCGGGATTTCTGTCTTGTTTTGTGTTTGTTCGGTAGTGCTCAGCCCACCAGCCTTCCGTCAGAGGGGATGCCGAGCGCCCTGCGGCAATGGGCGGCTCTGGTTTTGCCAGGGATCGTTCAAACCGCTCAGCTCAGGGCGACCTTGCGCTTGGCCGCTTCGAAGCGGCGGTTCATTTCCAGCCGTTCGTCCCTGGAGAAATTGGAACGGACGTCCGTCCACACATCGTCTTCCTCTTCCTCGATGTGATGCTCCAGCAGCTCTTTCAGCACCTTGGCGGTTGCCTCGAAAGCGGGAGCGGCCGGTTTGCTCATACGGGCGAGCTTGGCCAACACCCGGTCGGCCAGTTCGTGTTCGAGATAGCCTTCGTTGCCGTCCAGAACGGCTTTTTTGTCCTTTAAGGCGAGGATGGCATCATAGACGGTCTTCTCTTCCGCCCGGGAATGGGGCACCAGAACGGCCTTGATTTTGCGCAATAAGGATTTGCGCTGCACCGCCCCTTTGCTATCCACCAGAGCGGCGGCCAGCTTTTTGATCTCGTTGTGCTCGCGATGGAGCTTGTCGAGGATATCCATGTCCGTTTTGGAGCCCTTGGGATCGCCCAGGGCATTTCCCGCCGCTTTGATCGTTTCCATGATGTTCATCTCGTGCTCCTGCACGGCGGCATGGCATACCTTCAACCGCCAGGCTGTCCGGCGGGCTTTTACTTGCGCTTGTCGCGGGCGGCTTCGCGCGCGGCATCTTTCATGCCGCCCACGGCGTTATCGAGTTTGCCCTTCAGCTTTTCGGCCTTGCCTTCGGCCTTCAGCTTGGCATCGCCCGAGAGTTTGCCCGCGGGTTCCTTGACGGCGCCTTTGGCCTGTTCGGCGGAACCTTTGATACGTTGCTTGTCCATGGTCGGTCTCCCTGAAAAGGTTGTGGTTCTCGAGATATTATCGTGTGCGGCGCCGCCTCAGAGGTCGGCCGTGCTCAGATAGGCCAGCGCGGTCAGCGTCAAAACCACAATGGCGAGAGCCGTGGAAACGCCGAGGACATAGCGTACGTCATAGCTATCGATTTTGCCGAGGATGGCCCGAGGAACGACCTGTTGCCGTGAATAACCTTGCGTAATGTCCGCCATTGCCGTCTCCCGCAGGATAGTCTCTTGAGATGAACGCCGTCACAGCGCGCGGGTTCCTGTTCTTGCAAACTTCATTTGCGGCGCTTGTGCGAGGCGGATTTGGCAAGCTTCCGCCCGGAGCCGCTTTTCTTGCCGCCGCCGCTCGTTTTGCTGACGGTGGCTCAGGCCCGCCGCTCGGTCTCTTTGGCGCCCGGGCCGCGCTTTTCGTAGCCTTCCTCGATATGCGCGGCTTGACGCTTTTGCTTGTCGGTGTAGCCGGATTTGCCTCCACGCGGCATGACGTTCTCCCGGCTTGGTCTCCTTTCATACGCAAAGGGGCCCGCCCGGTTCCGGTACCGCGTTCCCGGCTGTGGCGGAATTGCAGGGTTTTTCCCGGCTGCGCCCACGCCGTGCTTGCGGCCAAAAGCCGAAACAGGATAGTTGCGGGGCCCCCAGCGGAGACCAGACGCCGATGATAAATCCGATCTTTTGGCTGATCCTGCAGCTTCTCGACATCTACACCTGGATCGTGATCGCCGCGGTGGTGGCAAGCTGGCTGATCGCCTTCAATGTGATCAACCTGCACAATGCCTTCGTCCGCGGCATCGTGCGGGCGCTGGATGCCCTGACCGAGCCGGTTTTCCGTCTGGTGCGCCGCGTCCTTCCGGCCATCGGCGGCATCGACCTGTCGCCCATCGTGGTCATCCTGGGCATCATGTTCATCCGCTACGTGATCATCTACATCAGCGCGACCTGGATGATCTGAGATCATGCCCCGCTACAGCCTGGCGCCTGGACGGGTTTCGTTTCAGGTGCGGCTCACGCCCAAAGGCGGGCGCGATGCCGTGGAAGGCTGGGCGGAAAGCGCCGACGGCACGGTTCACCTGAAGGCGCGGGTGCGGGCGGTCCCCGAAAACGGCAAGGCTAATATGGCGCTGGTGGAGCTTCTGGCCGGTACATTGGCTGTGCCAAAATCGGCGGTGCGCATTGCTTCGGGCGCCACGGGGCGCTTGAAACGCGTGGAAATCGCGGGCGACGCCAAAATCCTGGCGGCCCGTCTGGAAGGGTTGGGGAAATGAGTGCATCCATCATCGACGGCAAGTTCCATGCGGCCAAGCTGAAAGCCCGCCTGGTAGAGGAAACCGCACGGCTGAAGGCCGGGCATGGTCTGGTTCCCGGTCTGGCCACCGTGCTGGTGGGCGACGACCCGGCCAGCGAAGTCTATGTCCGCAACAAGAACAAGACGGCCGAAGCGCTGGGCTTCAAATCGGTGCACCATCATCTTCCGGCCACCGCCGCCGAAGCCGAGGTGCTGGCCCTGGTGAAAGCCTTGAATGCCGATGCTTCGGTCCACGGCATCCTGGTGCAATTGCCGCTGCCGAAGCAGATCCGCGAACAGGCCGTGCTCGACAGCCTCGATCCGGCCAAGGATGTCGATGCGCTGACGCCCACCAATGCCGGGCTGCTGCTTTCGGGCCGCGCCAAGCTGGTTTCCTGCACCCCCATGGGGGTGATGATCCTGCTCAAGGAGACGCTGGGTCCCGTCGCCGGGATGGATGCGCTGGTGATCGGACGCTCGCTCTTGTTTGGTAAACCGGCGGCGCAGCTTCTGCTCGCCGCCAACGCCACCGTGACCATGGCCCATTCCAAGACGCGCGACCTGGCCGGCGTCTGCCGCCGCGCCGACATCCTGGTCGCCGCCATCGGCAAGCCCGAATTCGTCAAGGGCGACTGGGTGAAGCCGGGCGCCACGGTGATCGATGTGGGCATCAACCGGGTCGAAAGCGAAGGCAAAACCAAACTGGTCGGCGATGTGGACTATGCCGCCGCCGCCGAACGGGCCGCCCATATCACCCCGGTCCCGGGCGGGGTGGGGGCCATGACCATCATCTGCCTGATGCGTAACACCCTGATTGCGGCGGCGACGCAGGGCGGCGTGACCCTGCCGGAGATTTGATTTTACATTAATACTGCGTATTTTCTGGCACTTAAGCCAAGCACTTGATGCGAACGATAAAAATAATTCCTCCAGGGATGCCGTCCGGGGTGAAGTAAGTGCTTGTCAGGGACACAAATTCGTCCCCATATCGCACTAGACCCGCGCCGGCCGAAGCGGGTGTGTTCGGCGCGTTTCGGCTCTGCGGCGCCACAGCTGCGGTTGATACCCCCTTGCACTCCTGGCCGCAGCCTGGATTGGATGTCGGACATGGAAAACATGTCGCAGGTCTCTGCCGGAAAGCCTGGAGCCGGAGAGGCCAAATTCCATCTGTTCCGGCCTTTGGCTCCCATGTCGGCGATCCGCGGCCGCGTGCGCCTGCGCACCCTTTCCAACCTGCGCTGGATGGCAACGGGCGGCCAGACCGTGGCGCTCCTGCTGGTCTATTTCGGCTTCCATTATCCGCTGCCGCTGGTACCTTGCCTGGCGTTGGTGCTGCTCAGTGCGGGGCTCAATCTGGTGCTGGCCTTCCGCTATGCGCCCAGCCACCGGTTGACCAACCGCGAAGCCACGATCTACCTCGCCTATGACGTCTTGCAGCTGGCGGCGCTGCTCTTTCTCACCGGCGGCATCGCCAATCCCTTTGCGCTGATGTTCATCGCGCCGGTGGTGATCGCCGCCTCCACCCTCAATCTCGGCAACACCATGATTCTCGGCGCCATCGCGCTGGGAGCGGCCTCGATCATCTCGGTGGTGCACGAACCTTTGCCCTGGTCTCCCAACCTGAATCTGGATTTGCCGCCGCTATATCAGGGCGGGTTATGGGCTTCGCTGGTGCTCGGGCTCTTGTTCACCTCCATCTATGCCTGGCGCATCGCCAGCGAAGGGGCACGCCTTTCGGCGGGCCTCGCCGCCACGCAGCTGGCGCTGTCGCGCGAGCAGCGCCTGTCCACCATCGGCGCGCTGGCGACCGCCGCCGCCCACGAACTGGGCACGCCGCTCGGTACCATCGCCGTGGTAGCGCACGAGCTGGAGCGCGCCCTGCCGCCCGGCTCGTCCGAGGCCCAGGATGCGCGCCTGTTGCGCTCCCAGGCCGAGCGCTGCCGCATGATCCTGATGAAGCTGGCCCGTCCCGACGAGCCCATGCTGGGCGGCACCGTCAGGCTGCCGATCTGCGCCCTGCTCGACGACCTTGCCGACACCTATCGCGACGAGGAACTGGAAATCGTCATCACCGCCTCCCCCTCCGACCGCGACGCGCCGCAGCCCCAGGTCTGGCGGGCGCCGGAACTTATGCACGGGCTCGGCAACATCATCGAGAACGCGGCCGATTTCGCCCGCTCGCAAGTGCGGGTGGAAGCCAGCTGGTCGCCTTCGGCGCTCGAGGTCACGGTGCTGGACGACGGCCCGGGTTTCGCCCCCGACATCCTGGAACGCATCGGCGAACCTTACATTACGTCACGTCCGGGCGACCACGCCGTGGGCGACACCGAAATCGGGCCTCCGGCGGCCAAACTGGGCAAGCAGGAAGGCATGGGCCTGGGCTTTTTCATCGCCAAGACCCTCTTGGAGCAAACCGGCGGTACGGTTAAAGCCCTGAATCCCCCCGGGGGCGGCGCGCGCGTCAGCGTTTCCTGGCCGCGCGGCCAAATCGATGCCGAAACCCCGCCGCCGCGCGGCGAGGAGGATTGACCCGTTCCTCAAGCAGGCCTATGTGCGAAAACGAGGTAGGAACAAGAACAATGATGGAAGACAAGACCCTCCTGATCGTCGAAGACGACCGCCCCCTGCGCGAGAGACTGGCCCGCGCCATGGAATCGCGCGGCTTCATCGTTACCATCGCCGAAGGCGTAACCGACGGAAAGGCGCGCGCCAAGGAAGCCCCTCCGGCTTATGCCGTGGTCGATCTCAAGCTGGAAGACGGCAACGGCCTCGACGTGGTGGAGACGCTGCACACCGTGCGCCCCGATTCGCGCGTGGTGGTCTTGACCGGTTTCGGCAACATCGCCACGGCGGTGGCGGCGGTGAAATACGGCGCCATCGACTACCTGCCCAAGCCCGCCGATGCCGACGACATCATGGCGGCGCTGCTGGCGCCGCCCGGCTCCAAGCCCAAGCCGCCGGAAAACCCCATGTCGGCCGACCGCGTGCGCTGGGAACACATCCAACGGGTCTACGAGCTGTGCGGCCACAACGTCTCGGAAACGGCACGCCGCCTCAACATGCACCGCCGTACCCTTCAGCGCATCCTGGCGAAACGCAGCCCGCGGTAGGGGTTTCAAACTTTTTCAGATACCGTCGGCCACTTCGAGAAAGGCCGACAGCCGCTCCGCCGCCACGCGGGCAAAACTCAAGGTCACGGCTTTCCTCCGGCTGGCATGAAGCAGCGTGCGTGGGCTCGGGCGCACGATGGCCCCGCCATAACGGTCGGCCACGATCAGCCCGGTTCCGGCCGGCACATAGTCGTCGGGAAAATCCGGCGGAATGGCGAAATAGAACAGCTCGCAATATTCCAGGTACTCGGGCCATTTCCGGTCGCCCTTGAGATCCGACAGCGCCACTTTGATTTCGACCCCCAGCATGGTGCCGTCGGGCCCCAGCGCCGCCACGTCCAGCCGCCGCCCATTGGCCAGCGTGAATTCGAGGAGGGGCGCAAAGCCTTCCTGGATCAGAAGGCGTGAGACCCCGCGCGCCACATCAGCCGCATTTTCCATGGCCGCATTGGACCATCGGGGTCAGGAGGGGTCAATGCGCTGGATTTTTTGTCGGTCGCGCAGCCGGACGGAAAACCGCGGCACACTTTTCCTGGCTGCGCTCTCAATCCTTCTCGCCCAGCACGCCCTTGGTGGAGGCCACCTCGCCCTCCAGCCGTTCGTCGGGGGCAATCGCCATGCGCAAGGCCCGCGCCAGGCCCTTGAAGCAGGTTTCCACGATGTGGTGGCTGTTCGTGCCGTACAGGTTTTCCACATGCAGGCAGAGCCCCGCATTCATGGCGAAGGCTTGGAACCATTCCTTGAACAGCTCGGTATCCATCTCGCCCAGCTTGGGCGCGGGAATGGAAACGCGCCAGACGAGATACGGCCTGCCCGCCACATCCACAGCCACGCGCGTAAAAGCCTCGTCCATGGGAATGGCGGCGGAGCCGAAACGGGTGATGCCGGCAAAATCGCCTAGCGCCTTTTTCACCGCCTGGCCGATGACGATGGCGGTGTCCTCGGTGGTGTGGTGGAAATCGACATGCAGATCGCCCTGGGCCCGCACCTTGAGGTCGATCATGGCATGGCGGGCGAAGCTCTCCAGCATGTGGTCGAGGAAGCCGATGCCGGTGTCGATATCGCATTCGCCGGCCCCGTCGAGGTCCAGCGAAACGGCGATTTCGGTTTCCCGCGTCTTGCGTTCGACAGTGGCTGTGCGCATGGAGATCTGCCCCGGGAGAATTCGCATTGTGGGGTTATAATCTTAACAACCGGCGACTGTCGAACCGCTCAGGCCGGAAGCTCGAAAACCTCCGTCACCGGCTCGATGCCCTCTGTGCCCAGCACCGCAAGGCTGCGCGCCGCCGCATTGGCCGCTATCGCCAGCCGGCTGTTGGCATTGGCGATGGGCGGGGCGAACCAGGAAAAGCCGGACACTTCGCGCGGCAGCGCCTGGGCCGCGGCGTAACGGCCGGGGCTGTCGATGGGGCGCGGCCGCCAGCCGTAGCCCGATTCGTTCAGGCTGGAGTCGAACTGGTTGGCGGCGCAGACCCGCCCCCCGGAAAGCTCGCGGATGGCATAAGCGTCTTCGCTGCGTTCGATGACACAGCCTTCGCCCGCACGCGTTCCGGCCAGGACGAAGATCGCCGGCACGGCGATCGGGGTCATCGACAGCATGGTCTTGGCGGCGGTGTAGTCGCGGGCGGTCTCGAACACCCGGCGCAACAGATGCGACGGCGGCAAGGCCGGTTTCCATTTCACCCGGAAGCGGCCGAACAGCCAGTCGCCGATCAGGCCGGCGCTGTGCCGGCGCATCGGGGCCTGGTTGATGGCGGCCGAGAAGCGGCCCGGCGCCATGCCTTGCAGAATGCCGCTATAGCCCGGCCAGGTGACGTTGTAGTAGTCGCCCAGCTTGCCGCGCATATGGGCGACCACGGCGTATTCGCCCAGTCGCGGGAAGGGCCAGTCGAGCACACGCCGCAGCGCAGGGCCGCCGCCCTCGCCCCACACCAAGCTGGTACAGCCCCATTCCAGGCAGATGTTGAGCGTATAAGCGCCGGGCACACGCACCGCTTCGGCCATCAGGCCGATTTCCTGCAAATAGGGATTGTCCGCCTTTTCCAGCCAGCGCCGCGAAGCGCGGTCGGAAAGACGCAGAAGCTGCCGGGCCACCGGTGCCGAATGGCGCCCCAAGGTTGTGGCGGCCGCTTCCGCCAGGGCGGCAGCCTGCCGCCGGAAGAGGAAGAGAAGCTCCAGCGGCGTATATCCGCGCAGATCGACCAGCGGTATTCTGGTTAGCGGCTTCATCTTGGCAAACCTTGCCCTATATAGAGCTTACCATGACACACGAAAAATGGCGCTCCACCACCATCCTGTCCCTGCGCAAGGCGGGAACCGTCATCGTGGCCGGCGACGGCCAGGTCACCCTCGGCAACACCGTGATGAAGGCCAATGCCCGAAAGGTCCGCCGCCTGGGCAAGGGAGAGGTAATTGCGGGCTTTGCCGGGGCCACGGCCGACGCCTTCGCTTTGTTCGAGCGGCTGGAAGCCAAGCTGGAGCAGCATCCCGGCAATCTGGCCCGCGCCTGCGTCGAACTGGCGAAAGACTGGCGCACCGACCGTTATCTGCGCCGCCTGGAGGCCATGATGGCGGTGGCCGACGCCAAGACCAGCCTGATCCTCTCGGGCACCGGCGATGTGGTGGAACCGGAAGACGGCCTCATCGGCATCGGTTCGGGCGGCCCTTATGCCTTGGCCGCCGCCCGGGCGCTGATGGGCTTCGAGCTTTCCGCCGAAGAGATCGCCCGCCGCGCCATGCAGATCGCGGCGGATATCTGCATCTACACCAACGAAAACGTGGTTATTGAGAGCCTGAGCGCCGGTTGAGGACTTTCCCGCCCGGATGTAGCATCGGTTTCCTGAAGGTGCTTCATGAACTTGCGGATCGGCGATCCAAAGATCGAAGAATTGGCGCAGAAGCTGGCCGAGCAGACCGGCGAGGATCCGACCCAGGCCGTGATCCGGGCGCTGGAAGAGCGCCTGGAACGCAATACTTCGCGACGGCCGGAAGCCCGCGAAGCCCGCAGGGCGGCCATCATGGAGATCGTTGAACGGTTCAACCGACTCCCTGTGCTCGACAGCCGCTCGCCGGATGACATTATCGGGTACAACGAACACGGTCACTTTGACTGATGGTTGTCGATACTTCGGCACTGATGGCCATATTGTTGAAGGAACCGGATGCCGGCGGATTTCTCGACAAGATTCTCGATGCCGAGCATGTGCACATCTCGGCGGCAACCGCGGTCGAGCTGAGCCTCGTTGCGATCGGCCGGGGCGGGGTTGCCGCCATGCAGGAAGTCGATCTGCTGCTGGCCCGGTGCGATGCGGAAATCGTGCCGGTTCGTGGCGATCAGGTTGAACTGGCCCGGAACGCCTTTCTGACGTTTGGAAAAGGGCGGCACCCTGCAGCGCTAAATTTCGGCGATTGTTTCTCCTATGCTCTCGCCAAGGCGTATAGGGAGCCCTTGCTCTATAAGGGCTCCGATTTCGCCCGGACAGACATCGACGCGGCGCTTTAGCTCGGCCAGCGGCGGCGCACTTCGGGGCCGATGGTTTCGATGTAATCGGTTGTGATGAGGCCCGAAAAGCCGGGCGGCACGGCATCGAGCTCGGTCCTATCGGAAATGTACGGTTCCTTGCCGTCCTGCGGCGGCGCCAGCGCGATCAGCACATTGGCCTCCTTCATCCGCGCCATGAAGCGGTTTGGCCATCCCCAAACTGCCCAGGTGAGATTGACCGGCACGGCAATGAAGTTGTTACGGCAGCTTTGCGGCACGATGCCCAGCCAGCCATAGGCGAGATAGCGATAGGTACAATCCTTCAGGGTCGGGCGGGACATCACGCGCGCCAGGGGCTCCAGTTGCCGCAAGCGCGGCTCGACCCGTCTGCCGCCGGCAAACACCCATAGCCGGTTGTCCACCGGCCGATGATGTTTCTTCAAATAGGCCACCAGCTTGTCGGCTTCAGAGGCGTCGTTGCTTTTGATGTGGATGATGAACTGCTTGCCCGGAAAGGTGGTGAAAACCTCGTTCAGCGTCGGCATCAGGCCGATGTCTTTGCCGCGGAAGGGATAGGTCTTGCCGCCGTCGGCAGTATAGCCGTAGCCGATATCGAGCGTCTTCAGATAGGCCATGGTCTGGTCGCGCGTGACGCCATGGCCGTTGGTGCGGCATTCCAGACTCCAGTCGTGGAAAACGGCAAACTCACCATCCGTGGTCGGATGAACGTCCACTTCCAGCACGGTTGCCCCGGCGGCGAAACTCGCTTTCATCGAGGCGATGGTGTTTTCCAGGTAGGGGTTGGTCGGCGGCAACATCCGCGCGGCGGTG
>Ga0187810_10000018_pt1 | contig 79204 bp, 84 predicted proteins | sample NC_wetland_sal_i_9_FD_132963 | JGI IMG/M metagenome (GOLD analysis project Ga0187810, IMG submission 132963) | Wetland sediment microbial communities from Neuse River Estuary, North Carolina, USA - ASW_5 | ecosystem: Environmental > Aquatic > Freshwater > Wetlands > Sediment | place: USA: North...
GCGAGGAGATTTTTCTCGGTTTTACTTCCTTTCAGATCCATGGTGTCGCATCCTTTCAACCGTTGTACTTGATTGGAATTTGATTGAAATTTTTAACGGGTTTTAAAATATAATCTGGCGAGTATGTGCCCCTGCTGCCATAATAATCCTTTCATGAATCGATCCGCTATCCGGATCGCGTGGAAGGAAAAAGGATGGCCGAGTATAACCGGGAAAATCCCGGTTTTGTTCTCATTATCCGGTGTCTGGAGTTATCCTTTTCCTGCAACGGAATTTTGTTCAGGAGAAAATAAATTAATATTTTTGTACTGCACCGGCCGAAAATGATGGAATCGAGATGCAGGTTTATACCCGGATGATCTGGAACCATCATCGGTGTATATTTATGTCCGTCATACTCAGTCATTTGTATGTGGTCTGACATAATCCACGAGTTTGCCGACTCCCCTTCGCAAAGCCGGGTCGTACGTTTTCTCCTCGAGAACGGGTTTGGCGTTACCGGGGATGGAAGAATCAGCTGCAACGGGATCGAGATGTCTGCAACTGCTGTCGCAAAAGCGATCGGATCCGACCGGAGGGTTGTCGACTCCACGGCGCGTCGCATTCTTGAGAGACCTTATCTGAAGGACATTTTTCTCAATATGAAGGCGACCCCGGACCTGAGCAAGGTGGGGGAGATCCTCGGATACACCGTTATCACTGTGCTGCCGAAGAATGCGAACGAGCGCGGGATCGTGGGGGCGGCAGTGCGCGTGCTGTCGGATCAGGACCTCTCAATACGGCAGATCTTCGTGACCGATCCGCAACTTTCAGAAGACCCGAAACTCGTCATTATTGTCGAAGAGCCTCTTCCCTCCGGAACAATAGAACAGATCCGTGCTCTTCCCCAGGTACGCCAGGTCATCATTTAGAAAAATCCAGAAAAAGGATCAGCTGCAAAGCAGCTCGACTTCGTTTGCGAGCCGGAACATCCTGGTCCTTACCTTTTTTGGCAGGTGGACGGCAGATGCAATGCTTTCTTCAATAGTCGTCCGGGTCTTTCCTGCGATGAGGTTGTCCGCGTGGCAGACGATCTTTTCCTCGGTCGTTTTCGGTATACAGTCCCGGGCATACAGGCCGAGCATAACGCATTCATCCGGCGTAAGCCCGGCTCCGGTGTGGCATTCGACGATACGGGCGATCTCTTCCGGGATGCCCCACGATCTCAGGAGGTCCGCCCCGGTCTGGGCATGGTGGATCGTGTGGGTGGTTCCTCTCCCTATATCGTGAAGCATCGACCCGGCTTCGACAAGTGTTGCGTCCACTTCAGGGTTACGGGACGCGTATTCGAGAGCCACGTCCCTGACTGCCCTGCAGTGGGCGATCACTTTCGGGCTGCACCCGGCCTTGCGTAACATATCCTCATAGGACAGTTCCATCTGGTCAGACCTGGCCAAGGGTCTTCTTGATCGCATCGATCCGGTATTTCAGGGATTTTAAGAGCATATCATTGTCGAAATGTGTCATCGGTTTCTCGCAGTCGCTGCAGTTGAAATCGGTGTTCATAGCCTGGGGGAAGGTGAAAAGGAGCTGGCAATCCTTGCAGATGTAAAAATCATTCTCTTCCTCGTACTTTTCGCGCCGCGAAAGTTTTTCGAGGACCATTGCCATGTCTTCACGGATCGCGTCATAGATATGGTCGAGCCTGAGCTGCCAGAGGTATGTCAGCCAGCCGGTCTCGTTGTTCTTGATCCGGTGGTACTCGGCCAATCGTTTTTCGTATAGCGTATACAGGGTATGCCGTACGGTATTCAGGTTAATTTTCGTAGTGGCCGCGAGTTCCTCGTCGCTGTGCTCACCATCGGTAGGGAAACGTTCGATAAGATCGAGACCGTCGTTCCCCACCAGCCGGAAGAGGTACGCGCGTATTGCGGGATCGTTCAGCAGCTCTTGTGCGGATTCCATCACCGTATGTATTGTAAGACTCTGCTTTTATTCTTATCCAGCACCCGGAGAGCCTCGGCCCGGGTCGAGCCTGTGCCGTACACGCTGATCAGTGCCTGTCCTTCATCAAAAAATGTGCCCGGCCACGGGATATCTGCGACATCCGGTGCTAAGTGCCGGAGATCTGCTGTAACGGTCATGTCCCGATCGGCAAAGAGGATGCTCCGGGCTGCGACCCGTTGCGGCCGGGGAAGTTCCCCGGGAAGAATTCCCCGGCACGCATCCACGTGGAGCTGGAAGATGCAGTGCCCCGAGGCCATTTCGACCGTATCAGTCGTCCCCTGGAACCGGGGGTTCACTTCGATGGCATACGGCTTGTCACCAAGGACAAAATCGATACCGATCGTTCCGATGCACCCGCTTGCCGCGGCGATTTGTTCGGCAACTGCGATCATCGCCCGGGCAAGCGGGTGCGAAAACGGGGTTATCGATCCACAGAACCCATACGATGACTCGTCGTCCCCGCGAAGGACTTGTTCATTGGTTGCAATCGCTTTTGCCCGGGTCCCGTTCGTGATGCAGCAGACGCTTGCCGGCATACCTGTGACAACCTCCTGCCGGATGTACGGGACATCAGGATACAGCGAAAGCCACCCGGCAAGTTCATCCGGGTTTTTTATAATTGAGTTCCGCCAGCCCCCGGCCCCTTTTCGCGGCTTGATCATAGCGGGATACGACTCTTCCGGCGCGAGGCGGGGTGCGGGAATCCCGAGTTTCTCAAAAAAGTGCTGGGTGTCGAGCTTGTCGAGAAATTGCCCTACCTTATCACGCGGCGTCCCGCAGAGCGGCAGAGTTGTCGGCAGATCTTCCGCACCCGATGTCGGAACAAAAAAATCAAACACATGCCTCTGTGAAATTCTTTCTATAGCTCCCGGGAGATCATCGAGATCTTCAAATTTCTCCTGGTCTTTTGTATACCATGCGAGGTCCTGGTCACAGAAATGATCGACGGCATACACGTCGTACCCGGCACGGAACGCTGACTGTGCCACGTGGCGCGTCGCAAACCCGGCGACCAGGACCCGGCCCTTCACATCTCCTCCGTCCTCTTACCCACCTTTGTCGGGATTATGCGGATCTGTGCCCCGGGAAATTCAAGGTTCATCTCTTTCCCATCATACAGGTGATCCATGAAGAGAGCGAGGCTTGAGATCTCGGAATGGGGCTGGCCGGTTACCGCGACGTTGAAGTCCGCGAGGCCGTAAATTTCGCCCGGGACTTTCTCGGCCCCGACAATGACGAGGATCTTCTCTCTTGTCCTAGCTTCTTCGATGATGTCCGGGAGGTTGAGGCCGTACATGGTGAGATGGACGACTGTTCCCCCGTTCTCTTTCCACTCGCGGATGCATGAACGCCACTTGATGTTATCCTCGCAGAAGAAATTGCCACCCCACCGGCTGACAACATCGCCGATGCTCCCGACGACTCCCTTGTCCGACGCGGCAAGGTACATCCCTTTCGCACCGAGCGCACGGGCAGTAAGGCCGACGTGGGTAGTCACTCTCTGATCACGCTCGGGCCGGTGGCCTACGCGGAGGATTACGACTTCATTGAACGACATTTTACTTCTTTTTCTCCCGGATAACACCGTTCTCTATCGTGAACGGCATATCATCTGAATACTGTATCTGGCTCCGGATGAGGGATTCCCCGACACTCATCACCCGGATATTTTCCCCTGCCCGTTCGATCAGGAAATACCGCTGGAGCCGGCAGAGCGAGGACTCGACAACACCCGGATCAAGGCCGCTCTCTTTTACCAGAAGATCTGCCGTAGCCGTCTTTGCCTCCGCGATAAGATGGTAGATCATCCAGTCGGTATCCTCTTCTTTCACCAGTACTCATTCCCCGCAGCGCCGAATAAGGATTGTTGTTGGAGAATTCATTTTTGTAGTTTCGTTTGCTGCATCGTTGCTGCAGGATATTTTCTTGTTTATCCATGATTTTTTTAACCCCGTACGACCAATGAGTTGCAATGAGTTCGACCGGGACTTCGATCCCTTACCCGGAGCTTGCAGCAATTGCTGACCGGCTCTTTGAAGAAAACGAGGATGATGAGGAAATGCTCAGCCGCGGGCTCGACGCGATCGAACCCGATATCCGCGACGAGCTGCTGGTCTCGGATCTCCTGAACGCGTACCAGTCGTTCTACTTTTTTTTCAGGACAGTTCCTGACGAGCTGATCAAGGAACGGCTCGAACTCGAACCGGCATCGGCCCTTGCCCGGGGAATAAAAATCGACGAGATCGATCTGCTCGACATCATTTTTTGCGTGCACGACAAAAAGGCACAGCTCGCTGTAAGCGATGGCGAGCAGGTGCTCAGGACTTTCCGGGGAAGGATGGCGTACGCGGATGCGATGGCATTCGTGACCAATCCCTCATAACCTGTCGCCGGCGCTGATGAGACGCTCGTTTACGTTTGCGTTCACGAGCGGGGGCAGGTCTCCCCACCGGACCGACTTCTCACCCATGATGGCAAAGACCCCGGACACCTCTTCAGGATCGAGCCGGTTGAGGACCGAATAATCCCCGGGCCGGATCTGGTTGCAGACCGCAGTCGCCCACGCATCCGCGAGCGCGACATCGCGGGAGAAGATGGTGACTGCATCGGCCATCCCGAACGATATCGACGGGCCGACCGTGGCAGACGACGTGCAGATGCCGAGGATCGTCTCCTGAGGGGGCACGACGAATGCGATCCGGTTCGAGAGCGATGCTTCGCCGGCATGGACCCCGACATTCACTGCCCGGTCGCTCACGAGCGCGATGTCGCCGCCGTTATCGATCACACCGAACCGGGCACCGGACTCCTGCATCGCTTCAAGGCCGGCCCAGGCGATTGTTCCCGCGACTGCCGCCATCGGCCCGACGCCCGCCTTCCGGGTAGCATCGCACATCCGCAGGACGACCGGGTCATCGGAATCCGGCGTGTAGGGATCGAACGTTGCCTTGAAAAAAGGATCGCGGATGATATATCCCTCGATGGCCTGCCGGGCTTCCAGCATACCCCGCTTCGCCGCGACGATGTGGGCCTCATCGTCGGCAAGGATTATCGCGATCGTCTCGCGGAACCGGAACGGTTCGCGGATCATAGGGCGAGGGTAAGCGCCCGGTGAGGGCACGAATCAACGCACCGGCCGCAGAGCACGCATTTCTCCTCGTCAAGGCGGAGCCGGTATTCGCTGTCGAAGGAAAACGCCTCGCGGGGGCAGATGCTGATACAGGCCCCGCAGTCCACGCACTCGCTCTCGTTCACGCTGATGCCGTGGTCCAGGATGCGCACATGGGCCCCGAGCCCGGTCATGGTATCGCTGACGAGCCGGCACTGGTCATCGGGGACCTCGATCAGGGCCTCGCCCTCCGAGGAATCGATGATCGCACGCTCGACATTGATCAGCACGCCGGTGTCGCGGACGACCTGTGCTATGATCGGCTTGCGCCCTTTCTTGCGGGAGAATGTAACGAGGAGTTTCATTTCAGCCACCTCCCGCCGAACAGTTTCCCGAGGTTCATGGCAGTGAGGATCGCAATCACGTGGTTCTCCGGGTCCACGACCGGGAGTGCGCTGATATTGTATTGCTCGAGTTTCCGGACCGCGATGTCGACTGCCTCGTCGGGGGTCGTGGTGATCACTTTTTTCTTCATGATATCCTTGACCAGATGCGCCTTGCCAGGGTTTGCCACCGCTTTCGATACATCGAACGTGGTCACGATCCCGACAAGGGTCCCGGCCCCGTTCACGACCGGCAGGTGGTTCGTCTCGCCTTTCAGGAGTTTCTGCGCCGCGGTCCTGATCTCCTCGTCTTCACCGATGCTCACGACCTTGCGGTCCATGATGTCGAGCACCCGTGGTCCCCGGGTAGTCTGGTGCATGGGTTTTGACACTTTCAGCGGATCGATCTGCCTGGTCGGGAGTGCGAGCTGCATCGTCCCTTTCTCGACCCAGGTTTTCAGTTCGAGGGCAACTTTCCGCGCCCTGCGGAAACTGGAGAGCGACGAGGTCCGGACTTCTTCGCCATTCAGGTCGATGGTGCCGCTCCGGAGTTCGGCGTAATTGACTTTGCGAAGTGATGGCCGGCTCCGGCTCGGCACGCTGTAATCGAGGATGTCCACACTGATGTCCTCGTCGCGGACTGCAGTCGCACGGACAACATCGAGATCAAGAACGGGGAGCGGCACGCCAAGTCCGATGTACATGGTTACCCCGTATCCTGTCATGGTGGCTGCCCGCAGGTAGTCCTGCGACATCTGTTTTAAGTCCCCCGAGACCATCAGGGTCCCGAATCCCCCGGCAGGCGAGTGCTGCGTGCCTTCGCCAACGATCATTCCCTGCGCACCGCAGAGAAAGATCGGGACGCCGCTCCCGATCAGCCGGAATTTCGGATCGTTGGTAATGGGATTTAAAAGACCGGCGCCAGAATAGGTTACGTTGCCGCTGCCGGGGAGGAGGGTGCCCATGTACGTGTGAAGGGTGCGGTCCGAGGAGTTGGTCGCGGCATTGTACCGCTGGTACGCGTTCCGGGGATTGCACATGATCGCCTGGTTGACGTTCTCGAGCAGGAGCTCGGTCGTGATGGTCCGCCTCGGATAACAGTCGGTCCCCCGCGAGTTTGCGCGCAGCTCGACCGATTTGCCTGCCACGAGATCTTCGATCACGTGCGCCCCGCCGTACTCTTCTTCGCGGGTCTCGGACTGCTGGGTCGCTCCGATGTACGTATCGACCGCGGCAAGCCCGCCGTACGCTTCCACATCATTCAACCAGATCCGCTCCATCCGGATCGGCGGATCAGCGTGGCCGAAGTTGATGAACGCACCGGAAGAGCACATGGCTCCGAATGTACCGGTGGTTACGACATCAACTTCCTTTAATGCCCCTTCTTCGCCGAGCTCCGCGACAATGCCCGGCATCTCTTCGGCCGTGACAACCCGTGCACTCCCGTCGCGGATGCGCCCGTTGATCTGGTCGATGGTCTTGTGCATGGGGACGAATGTGTTTTAATGAATAATTAAAGTAACTGTTATTACCAATAGTAATATATTGATATATATTCCCGAAGTGACAATACTCCGGCATGCATGTGACTGCCTTCATTGCAGGGATGGAGCAGCTCGCTCCTCCCGACCTGGCCGAAGATTTCGATGCAGGAAAGATCGGACTTGTTGTGGAAGGCCGGCCGGAGATCCTGACCGTGGCCTGTGCCCTGGACGCAACGCCGTACGTTGTCGAACAGGCCATGGAGGCGGGAGCGGATATGCTGGTCGTCCATCATACCCCGTTATGGAAGCCGGTGACCTCCCTGACCGGTCACACCGCGTCACTGATGCGGAAGATCCTCTCCTCCCACATGAACCTCTACGTGATGCACACCAATTTCGACCGGGCTGCAGAAGGGGTGAACGACGCACTCGCAGAACTTCTTAGCCTGTCAGACTGCATACCGATGAACCTTGGCTGTGTCGGCACCTGCCCGGTTTCCGTGGATGAGATCGCCCGGCGCCTTGGGGGGAATGTCCGTATCTGGGGCCACGCGGGAGAGATCCGGCGGCTCGCAATTGTGGCCGGAAGCGGGTTCGATCCGGTCTTCCTTGAAGAAGCAAAAGCGCTCGGCGCAGACGCGTTCCTCTCCTCTGAGATGAAACATTCCGTTGCACGTGCCGCTCCGCTTCCCTGCGTTGAGGCGACCCACTATGCCCTCGAGGCTCCCGCAATGCGGCGGCTCGCTGCCCGCAGAGGCTGGCAGTACATCGACGATCCCCCCGAGCTTTACACACTGGCATGAGCGATCTGTGGCAGGAGATCTCCGACAAAAATGCGCTCGACGCTTCCCTGCGGGAGAAGATCGAATCGGTATTTGGCACGCGGGGGAAAAAAGCACTGGCAGCGATCGATGACGGAAAGATAAAGAAATACCTTGATTTTTTTGTGGTGGAAGGAAGGACTGCCGATTATATTGTCGATGAGGACTTCTGCACCTGCGGGGATTTCATGTACCGGGGAAGGACCTGCTGGCACCTGCTCGCTGTCCGGATTGTTATGATCACCGGGACGTTTGAACGCGTCGACCGCTGGTACGTGGAGACCATGAGAATAGAAGAATAACAATAGAATAATTAGCGTTCGTAATCAACTGTACTGACGAATAAGTGATTTTTGCATGCTCGAAGAGGAATACCAGCTCGAATATTTCAAGACCCAGGGATTCACCCGCAAGATCTGTAAAAGCTGCGGGTCGGCATTCTGGACCCGGGACAGCTCGCGTGAGATCTGCGGTGACGCCCCCTGCGAACCCTATAATTTTATCGGTGCCCCGATCTTCAGGCCCCACACTCTTGAATCCATGCGGGAAGCCTACCTCTCCTTTTTTGAGAAGCACGGGCACACCCGGATCGACCGGTACCCGGTCGTCGCCCGCTGGCGCGATGACATTTACCTGACCATCGCATCGATCGCAGACTTCCAGCCATTCGTCACCGGCGGTATCGTACCGCCACCCGCGAACCCGCTGACCATCTCCCAGCCGTGCATCCGGCTCAACGATCTCGACTCGGTCGGTAAATCCGGCCGGCACCTGACAACGTTCGAGATGATGGCGCACCACGCGTTCAATTCGCCATCGGAAGAGATCTACTGGAAAGACCGGACCGTTGAACTCTGCGACCTGTTCATCCAGTCGATTGGCGGCGACCTCAACATGGTCACGTACAAGGAGAACCCATGGATCGGCGGCGGCAACGCGGGACCTAGCGTGGAGGTTCTGATCGGCGGACTCGAGATCGCAACGCTTGTATTCATGAGTCTTGGCCGGCAGAAAACCGAAGGGCCGGGGTACGATCTCAAGGGAGAGATGTATTACCCGATGAAGCTCCGGATCGTCGATACCGGGTACGGGCTCGAACGGCTCGTCTGGGCTTCAAAAGGCTCGCCGACCATTTACGATGCCGTCTTCCCGGAGATGGTGAGCCGGGTCATGAGCGCAGCCGGGCTCAACCATATGCTCGACAACAAGGACTACACCAAGATCCTTGCCCTCAATGCGAAATTTGCCGGGCTCATGGACATCTCCGGCACCAACCTCTTCAACCTCCGGAAGAAAGTCGCGGCAGCGATCGATATCTCGCCCGAGAAGCTCGACAAGATGATCACCCCGATCGAAAAGGTCTACGCGGTCGTGGACCACACCCGGTGCCTTGCGTATATGCTCGGGGACTGTATCGTGCCTTCCAATGTCCGCGAAGGGTACCTCGCACGGCTCGTGATCCGCCGGACCCTGCGGCTCATGAACGATCTCAGGATCGAGGAACCCCTGGCAGACCTGATCGAGCAGCAGACAAGGATCATCGGCATGAAAAAGTTCGAGCAGGATATCACGGTCGTCCGGGAGATCGTCGAACGCGAGACCGAGAAGTATGCCGCGACCCTCGAACGCGGGACCCGTATTGTCCAGAAGATCGCAAAGGCATACAAGGCAAAGAGCCAGCGTGTCCCGCTCAGCGAGATCATCACACTCTACGATTCCCACGGGATCCAGCCCGAGATGGTCAAGGATATTGCGGCAAAGGAAGGCGCAGTCGTCGACCTCCCCGACAACTTCTACTCCATAGTCGCCGATATGCACTCGGAGGCAAAAAAGGAAGTCGTTGTCGACAAGACTGCCGGTTATGCCGAGCGTATCCAGGGGCTGCCGGCGACCAAAAAACTGTACTATGAGCAACCTTCCGATATCGAGTTCGAGGCTGTCGTACTCGACTTTTTCGATGGTTATGCCGTAGTCGACCAGACTCTTTTCTATCCGGAAGGCGGCGGGCAGCCGGCCGATACCGGGACGCTTGTCAGCTCCGACAGCATGGTCAGGGTCGACGAAGTGGTCAAGATCGGCGAGGTCGTCCTCCACCACATCACCGGTGGCGTGCTTCAGCGTGGCGAACGCGTGAAGGGTATGATCGACGAGGAGCGGCGCTTCTCGCTGATGCGCCATCACACCGCGACGCATATTCTTTTACATGCAGCAAAAGAAGTGCTCGGCGCCCATATTCACCAGGCAGGGGCACAGAAAGGCGCCGAGAGCTCACGGGTGGATATCCGCCATTTCAAGCACATCACGGCCGAAGAGCTCAGGAAGATCGAGACCTCCGCAAACAGGATGGTCATGGCGAACCAGCCGGTCGAGATCGGTATCGAGGAACGGTCAAAGGCCGAGCAGAAATATGGTTTTTCCTTATACCAGGGAGGCGTACCTCCGGGTAAGTTTATCCGGATCGTAAAAGTTGCCGGGGACATCGAGGCCTGCGCTGGTACCCACTGCCGGAGCACCGGGGAAGTGGGGGTAATCAAGGTCATCCGGGTCGAGCACATCCAGGACGGTATCGAGCGGATCGAGTTTTCCGCGGGGATCGCAGCTCTCTTCTATATGCAGCATATCGAGCAGATCGTGGCCTCTTCGGCAGAGGTCCTCTCGGTCCAGCAGGAGAACCTTGCACCTTCGGTGACGCGGTTCTTTACGGAATGGAAAGACCAGCGCAAGGAGATCGAACGGATGTCGGCGAAGGTTGTCGAGCTCGAAATGAAAACCCTGATTGCCGAATCAGTCTGTGGTGTCGAGGTCGTTGTCAAGAGGATCGACCTGCCCGCAAAAGAGCTCTCGGCACTTGCAACATCGATCTCTGAAAAGGGCGGGGTCGCACTTCTCGCAGCGACCGGAGAAACGGTCCGTGTTGTTCTCGCATCCGGGGATCCCCGGGTGAATGCCGGCGAGATCATCGGACAGGTCTGCAGCCTGCTCGGTGGAAAGGGCGGGGGCAGGCCGGCAATGGCTCAAGGTGGCGGCCCGGACGCTGCGCAGCTCGATCTTGCCCTGAAGGTTGGCCGTGAACGTATAATCGCAGGACTCAATGCCTGAAAATGTCATCGTCCTGGAACCTGGCGATGAACGTGCGCAGAAAATAGCGAAGGCGATGGCGAGCCAGACCGCGAGCGATATCCTGCGGATCCTGTCGGATAGCCCAAAGAGCCTTACCGAAATAACTGAGCAACTCACCCTTCCGCTCACCACGGCAAAATATCATGTCGAGAATCTTCTCGATGCAGGTCTGCTCCGGATCACGGATACAAAATACAGTATTAAAGGACGTGAAGTGAAGATCTATTCACTATCCGACCAGCTCTTTATCGTTGCCCCAGACCGGTCGAATGTCCGGTCGATCCTCCTCAAATATGCATCGCTCTTTGGCATCGTTGCGTTAGGCACCGTGGTGATTGCCCTCATCCTTCCCATTATCAGCAGTACCAATATGGTTGGCGCAGGTGCCTTTCCCACGGTCGCATCGGTTCCCGCTCCGGATCAGCGTGAATCTGGCGTAATGGCTGCAAAAATGGCGTACAACGGGTTAGGTACATCTGCATCGGTAACCGATCCGGTCCTTGCATTTTTCATCGGAGGGGTTTTTGTCATTATTGTTTTGCTGGTCTACGAAGCATATCTCTGGAAGAAGAGATAACAACAAAATCCCTCGTTCTGCCCCTTATGGTATTTTTGCAATATTTTTCACACGATTCTCGCTATGTTCGTGCCGGGCAGGTTTTATCAGGATCTGAACGAGAATAAGGAAATCTGTTCTTCCCGCCAAAGATCCGGTAAGGAAATACTGGTGAAATTCCTGATCACAGACTAAAAAAGGATATAATTTATCACGGTTTTCTTGATGCTGCCACAGCGATCAGTCCGGCAAGTCCAAGGGCTCCGATCACAGCGATGGGTGACAGCGGAGACTTCGTTGCCGTCGGTAATGGCGTTGGTACCGTCGTCATCGGCCGCGTTGTAACCGGTGCAGATGTTTTTACCGGGACTGTGGTTGCTGCCTGGGTAGCAGGAGCGGTTACAAGGAATGTCTTGATACCAATGAACCCCTTCTGGTCGGTGAATGTGACGTCATAGGATCCGGGGCCCGAAACAGACACTTTCTGTGTAAAGATGCCATCACCGTTACGACCGTTGTCTTTTGTGCCGATCCACTGCGGGCCAAATACCTTCCCATCCGGTCCCCGGACTTCGAGTTCGACACCGCTGTTGCTCCCCTTCGCGATGGAACCGGAGATCTGGAGGGCATCGGCAAGAGGTTGTGTTACCGGTGAAGTGATCGTGATCTCATCCGAGCGGTCGATAAGGGTTATGAGCTGGTCGGTTACTGAATCCGATCGGAGTGACGGTGCCTCGGCACCATTGAACTGAATCTCCATCTTGTACTGCCCTCCGGGAAGGCCGACGGTGTCGAAGAGCTTGTACTGAGTCTGTTTATTGTCCTGGATCGTGACCGACTGCCGGCTGACTTCGGTCGCAGTGTACTGGGACTGGTAGAATACCATGTCAAAGGTCATACCTGCGGGAAAATCACTATCCACGGAACATTTCAGGGTCTCGCCGACCTGGATACTCTTTGGGGAGCAATTGACATACAATCCATATGCAGAGGCTGTCCCGGTGAGGAGCATAAGCCCGATCAGAATAAGGATGATCTTCTTCATGCCTAGTGTATCGAGCCTCTAAAACTAAAAAGTTCGCGATTTGATCATACGTTTTGTCCTGGAAAAATGTGGAAAATGTTTGACGATGAAACGGGGTCTAAACCAGCGCAATAAAATTCCTGAGCAGGCGAAGGCCGATCGCGCCGCTCTTCTCAGGGTGGAACTGGACACCGTAAATGGTATCTTTCCCGACTGATGATGCGAATGGGCAGATGTACTCGGTTGTCGTCAGGGTGTACTTTGTTGCAGTATCCGCGTAGTATGAGTGAACAAAATACACATATTCCTCATCGCCAAACCCTTCAAAGAGCGGGTTATCCCTGCACGTGATCGCAAGCGAGTTCCAGCCCATGTGGGGAACTTTCTGCCTGGTTCCCCGGGGGAACCGGGTTACATTTCCGGGAATGAGCCCCAGTCCCTTGTGCAGGCCGTACTCCTCACTTGTTTCAAGAAGCATCTGCATCCCAAGGCAGATTCCGAGGAGCGGCACGTCCCGGGTTGCGCACACGACTACTTCTTTGAGCGCCCCGAGTTGCTCCATGCCTTCATGAAACGCTCCTACTCCCGGGAGGACAAGCCCGTCAGCTGCGGCGATCTCCGCCGGATCACAGGTTATGCACGCATTCGCACCGGACTTCTCAAGCCCGCGGATAACACTGCGGAGGTTGCCAAGCCCATAATCAATAATGGCTATTTTCTTCATCCTTGCTCCCTTCTTTGAGTCGCCACCTGCCCTCAGTGATCCATTCCATCGGCAGGTTATTTTCCCGCCGGTATTCTTCGAGTTTGGAAAGCCAGCCCTGCCAGAGATCCGGATAATCCGATTCGATCCCGTGTAGTAAAGCCATATCGCTTGAAGGACACATGAAACATCCGATCCGATCAAGGTGCCGTTCGTACAGGATATTATGGGGGGCCTGCTCCTGCCTCAGGTAAAGCCAGACGTGCATAGCCGTCCAGTTATGGATGGGGGCTGCTGACAGTTGTCCGCGTACGTTCGGATTTTTCCAGATCCGTTCGCTCTGTGCTCGTGAAGCCGATTCGTACCTTCTCTGACCTATGAATGAGAGACATTCACCCCACTCTGCACGGATCCGGCTGCCAACCGGCGTCAGTTTACAAACCTTGCAGCACCACCGGGCATTAACCGCGGGCGGACCCTGGCGGGCAAAGTTCTCCCAGAATTGCGTTGTGCCATTTGTCCGGATTACCTCAAGACCGTATTTTTCTGCAACCGTATCGATATTCTCGTAGGTCTCAGGAAATTCGAGCCCGGTGTCAGCGAAGAGCATGGGGATTTTCCCAATCGCTTTCATCACGACAAGCAAGGTGACGAGACTGTCTTTTCCGCCGGAGTACGAGACATTTGCCACAAGCCCGGGATTCCTTGTCGTAATTTCTCTGACAAATTCAATCGACGCTGATTCAGCACTGGAAAGAGCCCCGGAATTCGCTTTTACCGCCTCGTCCCATGTTGCAGCCCCCGGTATTATCGTCGAGACAATATTCCTGCGCGTCCTGACAATCGATCCTTTCTTCATCTCCCGGGCGGTTGCGGCGTCGACTTTTGCTCGGCCGACTCCAAGACAACTCCTGTCTTTTGCGAGGATAAACACTTCATCGCCGGCTTTTACTGAATCTTCGATCGATACAAGACCCGGGGCAAGGACGCTCATGCCTTCGTCCCTGATGAAGGGAACTGCGTCATCGTCTACAACGACAAAGCGTTTTTTCGGCGAGAACAGACAACAGGCTTCCGGGCGGGGAACCGGCTCCCAGCGCTTCTGTCCGGGAAAATACCGGATAATTCCGGCTATGCCTCCGCCGACAATAACCTCCTCCATGCGGTCCTGATCAGGTACTTTATTGAGAAGCACAATATGACCTTCCGGTACAAGTGGTGCTCCAAAGTGTTCTTCGTAGATCCGGTTTATGAGTTCGACATCTGCCGGAAACCCCGGACGGGCATCTCCAGGGGGTGTTACAGGTACTTCCCGGGTTGGTGAACCGCAGGAACATTGACGGGCAAGAACCGGTGCGTGGCAATGGTCGCACCAGCGAAGAAGAATCTTCCCGAGATAAGTAGGGTGCATTTGCTCAGTATATTTGCTTTACGGGGATAAAAATGGGGGTAATGGACCGGTGGGAATTCCAAAGAAAACACGTGGATTTGTGTCTTTCCCGTCATGCCGGCGGATTCTGCGATGTGCGGAAGGATTGATAAATTCCCATTCTCAACACTGTATTGGAATTCATGATCGATACCTGGTTTTTTGCAAGCGCGTGTCTTTTCTTCCTTGCCATCTGCGCAGTCATACGGATAGTTCCCGGCCCGACGCTTCTCGACCGGATGGTAGCGCTTAGCACTGCGATAACTCTGGCAGCTTCCGGTGCACTTGCGATCGGTGTCACGCTTGGTAATCTTTTCTATCTTGAAGTACTCATTATCGTCTCGTTGATATGCTATGGGACAACTATTGTTATTGTGCGGATAAGCCCCGGTGAAGGCCTATGAGTGCTCAGGTGATCGATGGGATTATCTGGCTCTTCCTTTTCATCGGTGTAATGTTCTGTGGAATCAGTATAATTGGTCTCCTGCTCTTTCCTGACATCCGCAGCCGGCAATATACCGCAAGCAGGGCAAGTCTCATTGGAAGCGGAGCAATTGTTTCCGCGGTTATTGTTTTCGGCCTGTTCCGGAATTTTACCTCTTTCGGTCACCAGTACGGGAACCTGATCATTCTCACGTTGGGACTGTTTGTTGTGATCCTGGCTGGAAATCTCATCCTTTCCCGGATGATTACGCAACGGGCAATTCCTGAATGCAAATGCGAGGTCCCCCTCCGAAAGAATCCTGATGAATGATTCAGTGGATAAAAAATAAGAAGTTAGTAACTCCCGGTTTTGCATTTTTGATTTTATCAATAAAATTTTAGGATCGTGCTCGTTTGTAGTTTACATTTCCATGATACCTGCAGCTTTCCAAACGGCAGTTTCAAAAAATCAGGGAAATGCCGGGTCAGACGGTTGCCGGAATGTCCTCCTTATCTTCCGGGTTCTGCCCTCTGAAACAGAAGAATGCCGAAACGATAAGAAAGATTATTGCCGGTGTATAGAGATACAGCAGGCCGAATGTCCCGGCGATTGGTACCGAGAGCGTGATCCATACTGCAGAAGACAGGAGCATCCATGCAGCAAACCGGCTTTCGGTCCGGGTTATAGCGGCTCCCATAATACCAAGGCTTGAGAACAACGCGGCCTGGACGCCGGAGAGAAGAATCTCGTTTGTCGTTGCCGAGGCAATGACAAACAGGGCTGCTAGAATCCCCAGTAGTCCCCCGGCGAGCCCCAGGATGAACTGCTTTTTCATGATTTCAGGGTCCGTTGTGGAGAGGGATAAAGGTATGCGAGCATATTTTGCAGGAGGTTTCCTAATTTTGTCGTCGGAAGCAAAGATGCGCGATTATTTTTGAATTAATCCGTTTATAAATGTTTTATCTAATGTAAATCTTGTTATATATCGGCATTTTCCCAAACGGGGCTGTTTCCACATGTTTGCGCATTTCGTGAAATCGTATTCCAATAATGCCCCTAAGGCTGGAATTCTTCGTTTTTTGTGTCAAAAGTCAGCGATTATATCGATTCTATGCGCCAAAATGGCTTTGAGACCAAAATATTTATTAATTGGTGGGAATAATCAGGAATTAACCCTTTCCGGTAGGAGGTGGATCGACCATGGCAGCAGCAAAGAAGGCAGCGGCAAAGAAGCCGGAAGCAAAGAAACCCGAAGCAAAGAAAGCTCCGGCGAAGAAGAAGTAATCTTCTTACATTTACCCTACGCTATTTTTGAGATAATTTTAAAATTTTCCCGTGTATCATCCCGTAAATCGTCGGATCCTGACTTGATATAAAATCCTGCACTCCGAAGTAAACAATGGATACAGGAGCTGAAGCGGTTTTTCCTCTCATAGAAAGAGAATTCGACTCCTCTCTTCGATCATATCCGCAGAGGGATCGTCTTATCCATAATAAACGATAGTAGTCGTCCAGGCAACAGGCACGTTCCCAGGCATGAATTTTAAGAGACCCGCAGTTTTCGGGACCGACAAAAATCTGAAAAACAAGAGAAAAAGTGCGCCGACCGGGACTCGAACCCGGGTTTAGGCGTTGGCAACGCCTAGTGATAACCACTACACTATCGGCGCGAATGCGCTCTAAAGTGTGAGCATTCAAATGATTTAAGCGTATCGAACTCACGTCATTGCAGTTTATAATGATTCGATAAGCGTGATGGTCAAAATCTACATTGCCAAAGGATCCGGAGAAATTCGTATTCCTCAATGGTTCATGAAAAAAAGCGGACATCTGACGAAACATGGCTGACGATGAAAATAATCTGCGGGAAAGATTAAGGATAACGGAAGTGCAATTAACAGGCGTCCTGCCCAGTTCTGACGAGATGAATCAGAGGTTGCGCAGCGAAACCATGCGTCACGATTTTTAATCCGGATTGTCAGGCCCGACAGAGATGAGCCAGGATCCAGTGATCCGGAAACCGGGGAACCAGCACGTATTCCAACATCTTTAAAGTCAGCAATCGCTCAATAATTAGTCGATGATTCCCCTCTTCGTTGACCTGACTGGAAGATCTGTCGTCATCTTTGGAGGCGGAGGAGTAGCCTTCCGGAAAGCCCGGTATTTTTACCCGGACTCGGAAGTAATGGTCGTGAGCCGGTCCTTCGGGAAAGACCTTTCTGACCTTCCGGTCAGAAAATATACTGCAGATACCGGCTTGCTTTCCGACGACGAACTCGAGAATATGATCTCCTCTGCATTCCTTGTCGTTGCGACACTATCGGATCCCCGCCAGAATGACCGGATCGGGAAGCTTTGCCGGGCAAAAGGGATACTCTTTAACAATGCCGATGGCAAAACTGGCGACGTAATAATACCCTCAGTAACCTCGGGAAAAAATTACACGATCGCTATCAGTACGGGGGGAGACAGTCCGGCGGTCTCCCGGTTTATCCGGGAGCACCTTGAATCTGAATTTCCCGCTCTGGAATTAATGATTGCCCTTCAGGCAGAGCTACGGGAAGCGCTGAAGGGGAGTGAGCCACGACAGGAACAACGCAACAAAATTCTCAAAGAAGTGCTCAATGAAAAAATGGTGTGGAAAACCCTGGAGCGGGACCCGGCGCTCGCTCGAGAGCAGGTAATGGAGCGGTACATCCATGAATGAACCGGTCTATGCACCTGTTGCAGTGGCGGGTGTCAGCCACCATACCGCAAATGTCGCTGCTATCGAGGCTTTCCGTTTCCCGGACGAACCTGCATTCCTCGCCATGGCAGCTGCACACTTCAGGGGGGTTCTCCTCCTTCAGACCTGTAACCGCGTGGAGATTATTATCGAAGGCGACGCGGCCGCACTGAATAATTACCTTGAAGAACTGGGTAGGAAGGACTTCTTTGTCCATGAAGGGTCAAAAGCCCTGCATCATATTTTCGAGCTCGCTGCAGGTATCGACTCGATGATCGTTGGGGAAGATCAGATAATCGGCCAGCTCAAGAAGGCAATTGCCGATGGGCAGGAGGCCGGAACTACCAGCAGCCTTCTCGAACACGTTGTCAACAAGGCCGTGCATGTCGGCGTAGAAGTTCGCAGGCGCACCCAGATCAACCGGGGAGCGGTCTCGGTGGGCTCGGCCGCAGTCCTCCTTGCTGAATCCCAGATCGGCAGCCTAGATGGCAAGCATATTCTCGTTATAGGAAGCGGGGAGATGGGTCTTCTCGTCGCCCAGGCACTTGCAGCCAAGCACCTTACGGCGATGTACGTTGCTAACCGGACCTACGGGCGTGCTGTTATCCTTGCGGATAAGATCGGAGGAAAAGCGGTTCGCATGTCCGAGCTGTACCATTATATCACCCTCTCGGACGTCGTTATATCTTGTACTTCCGCACCCCACCCGATCATTCACCGGGCTGAGCTTGCGCGGGCCATGAAAGACCGGTGCTGGCCGGTTGAAGGACATCCCCGTCCCCTGATCCTCATCGATATCGCTCAGCCCCGTGACGTGGAGGAGGGTGCCATGACCGTCGACGGGGTGCGGCTTTTCTCCATCGACAACCTCCGTTCTATCAACGAACAGACCATGAGTACCCGTAAGGCTGAAGCCGAGCGGGCCCGGGCATTCCTTGAAGAGGAACTATCGCTATTCCTTCGACACCTGAACCGGAAGTCCGCAGACGATCTTCTAGCAGGCCTTCACACGTGGGCAGAAGCGGTACGAACCCGGGAAAGGGACCGTGCAACGGCACGTCTCGGCACGCACGATCAAAAAGTACTTGAAATAGTCGACGATCTCAGTAGGGTACTTGCAAAAAAGATTCTCACCGATTTTACGTTCTCCATCCGTGCAAGCGCTGAGGACGGCGACCTCGTAAGTGCAGAAGCTCTTGTTAAAGCGATCACGCACGGTGAAAAAATCCAGGTTATTCCCGAAAGAATGGAGGAATGCACTTGCAAGATATACAAGGAAGGTATTCTAATACGTAAAATGGGATCTGAACCCGAAGATGCCGAACATCAGCAATAATGTGATGGAAAAAAGGGGGATTAAACAATTTTTCTGTATGCAGTTTCAGCGAGCCTCCTGAGAATCGTGTAATTTGCTTCCGAGCCGCTCATGCGAAAGACTTCGAAGGTATTGCCTTTTGAGAAGACAATCTCGACAAAATCTTTTTTTATGACCGTCTGCCCTGGTTCAAGTTTTCCCGTAAGGACAGGATTGTCCGTCGGCTTCACAATTGGTTGTGTATTTGCTTTTGCAGAGAATGCGTCACTGTAATCCCCAATACGGGGGGACGGCAGACTCGAGAAAACCATGTCCTTGTCAGATTTTTCACCTTGAACAGCGTATGCGAGAATTTCTGTTATGTTCTGAGCGGGATACACAGCAATAGACTGCAAAATTTCAGTTGAATTAAACGGGTTCCGGGATGGTTTTACAAAATGGATTGCGTATCCCCCCTGCCACCCGAGATCCAATGCAAACGTTCCCATTTCTTCGGGCCTTTTTATATGGGAATCGTTCAGGACATACCCGTCCGGGACTTCAGACGGCAGAAGGCCGAGCCCTGAAATACCGGGAATGGGTGAAGTCGTCGGGGGTGTAACCTGAGCAGATGAACCTGCATTTTGGGTACATCCCGCTGCAAGAATAATCGTGCAGAGAAGGAGCGTGGCGATCAGGGAGTACTGACGTTGCATGATTAATATTCACAACCCCCGGTAAAAAATGTGTGGATTGTAATCTCTGTTGATTGTTCCGGCATTTGTTGCGGAGAATGCCTTATCGGGAAGTGTGCCTACGGGCGCGCTGACCCGGGGTGATCCCGTGTATTTTCGTCCTTCAGATTTGCCTGTGGCCGATTGATACTACAGCATATATACGATGGATTTTAGAAAATGTAATCAGCAGCAGGAAGTGGTAGTGACTATGTTCCCCGAGCGACGAATGAGGCGGACACGATCGCGGAATATCCAGCCGCTCCTGCGTGAGGTCACCCTCACAAAACAGGATCTCGTTTCCCCTCTGTTTGTGGACGAATCGATCTCTTCTCCCCGGCCGATAGCATCGATGCCGGGACAGTCGCGGTACCCTGTCGATGGCATCGCCGATGCTGCGGAATCATTGTGGAAACGCGGGATCCGTGCCGTCCTGCTCTTCGGGATACCAAAGGAAAAGGATCCGGAAGGGAGTTCGGCCTTTGCACCCAGCGGCGGGGTCCAGCAGGCAGCCAGGAAGATCCGGGCACGGGTGCCGGAGATGGTTATCATCACAGACGTATGCGCCTGCGAGTACACGAGCCACGGGCACTGTGGGATTGTCGGCGAGACCCGGTGCGGGCCCGATCTCCTCAACGATCCCTCGCTCGAACTCATGAACAAAATCGCGCTGAGCCACGCGGAGAGCGGGGCGGATATTGTCGCACCTTCGTGCATGCTTGACGGGGTGGTCGGCTCGATCCGGTCGGCGCTCGACGATGCAGGGTTTTCCGATGTGCTGATCATGGCGTACTCGACCAAGTTCTGCTCGGCCCTGTACGGCCCGTTCCGTGATGCGGCAGACTCCGGTTTTTCATTCGGGGACCGGTCGACCTACCAGATCAATCCTGCCAACCGGCGCGAAGCGTTCCTTGAATCGCAGCTGGACATGGAAGAAGGAGCAGATATCCTGATGGTAAAACCGGCAGGGTTTTACTTAGACATCCTATCAGAAGTTGCTACGCTCGGCCTCCCGGTCGCAGCATACCAGGTCAGCGGCGAATACTCCATGATAAAAGCCGCTGCGGAGCGGGGATGGCTGAACGAGAAGGCGACCGTGCTCGAGAGCCTCACAGGCATAAAGCGGGCGGAGCCGACCTGATCATTACGTACTTTGCTGCAGACGCGGCCGGGTGGATCGATGAACAGCAGTGATCTTTTTACCGAAGCAAAATCCCTGATGCCGGGGGGCGTCAGCAGCCCGGTCCGGGCAATAAAACCGTACCCGTTCTACACGGCCCGGGCCAGCGGGTCGCATCTGACTACGGTCGACGGCAAAAAACTGCTTGACTGCTGCATGGCGTACGGCCCGCTCATTCTCGGCCATGCGCACCCGCACGTCCGGAACACCATCGAAGCAAAGCTTTCGGAAGGGTGGCTGTACGGGACACCGTCGCCGCTCGAACCGGAGTTCGCACGGATAATCACCGGGGACCATCCCGGCATGGACATGGTGCGGTTCGTATCGAGCGGATCCGAGGCTACGATGGCCGCGATCCGGCTCGCCCGCGGGTTCACCGGCAAAAACGACATTGTAAAGATCGAGGGTGGCTTCCACGGCGCCCACGATGCGGTGCTCGTGAAAGCCGGATCCGGCGCGACAACGATGGGCGTTCCCGACTCTGCCGGGGTTCTCCCGGATCTCGTTGCACATACCAGGCAGGTTGCCTACAATGATGCCGAGGCGCTCGAGACCCTTCTCGCCACCAACCACGACATCGCGGCGCTCATTATCGAACCGGTCCTCGGCAACATTGGCCCGGTCCTTCCGGAGAATAATTATCTCCGGGACATTCGCGAGATCACCCGGACATACGGCGTCCTGTTGATCTTCGATGAAGTGATCACGGGCTACCGGCTCTGCATTGGCGGCGCACAGGTAATGTACGGGGTAAAGCCCGACCTGACAACGCTGGGTAAGATCATCGGCGGCGGGCTTCCCATCGGGGCCTTTGGCGGCCGCCGCGAGATCATGCAGATGGTTGCCCCCGCAGGCCCGGTCTACCAGGCCGGGACCTTCTCCGGTAACCCCTTAAGCCTGACTGCGGGAATTGCTGCCCTGAAGTGGCTGCACGATCATACATCCCTGTACTCCGAACTGGAAGACAAGACCCGCGTGATCGAAGAATCGGCCCGGACGGGGAACGGCTCGTTTGTCCGGATCGGCTCGATGTTCAAATATTTCTTCCGTGACAGCCCGCCAGGGAATTACCGGGAGGTCAAAGAATGCGATACGGAAGCGTTCAGCAGGTTCTGGAACAAAATGCTGGAAAAAGATATCTTTTTGCCACCCTCACAATTTGAAACAAACTTCGTCTCCACTGCACATTCAGAAGAGGACTGCACAACCATTGCACAGGCGTACACACAATGTCGATAAAAATTGGAACGCGGGGGAGCAAACTTGCCCTGACCCAGACCGGGACGGTCTGCAAAAAACTGGCATCGATGGATATAGCCGCGGAAAAAGTGATCATCAATACCGAAGGAGATTCGACCCCAGGTGTTCCCCTTCACGAGATCGGCGGGGAAGGGGTCTTTGTCCGTGCCCTTGACGATGCAATCCTGTCGGGACAGATCGATTGCGCGGTCCACAGCATGAAAGACATCCCGGCCTACCGTCCTTCGGGGATTTTTACCGCTGCGGTCCTCAAGCGCGATTCCGCTGCCGACTACCTCGCACATTCCTGCCCGATCAGCATGGTGAAGGTTGTCGGGACTTCGAGCACCCGGCGTCGGGCACAGATGCTCCGGCATGATCCTGACCTTACACCCAAGGAGCTCCGGGGAAATGTCGATACCCGGATCCGGAAGCTGGGCGCAGGCGAATACGATGCGATCATCCTTGCCGAGGCCGGCCTCACCCGGCTCGGAATACGGATCCAGGGGGAACGGCTCCCTCCGGAAAAATTCGTTCCCTCGCCAAACCAGGGGACCATCGCCGTTGTCAGCCGGGCAGATCCGTCCCTGATGGAGGTGCTCTCTGCGCTCGATCACCCGCAGACCCGGACTGACGTTGCGATCGAGCGCGCGATGATGGAGCAGCTTGGCGGTGGTTGTTACACACCCATCGGGATCTATTGTCGAGCAGGGCACCTGATCGCAGAAGTGCTCTCCCTCGATGGGAAGCAGACCGAGCGGATCGAGACAGACGTCACGAGCATCGAGCAGGCGCGGGAAGAGGGAAGGAAACTGAAAGCAAGAGCGCAGGGACTTATCGATGAGGCGTATGCCCGGTTGAGGATTAAGGAATGAACGGTAAAGTGTATCTCGTAGGATCCGGCCCCGGGGCCGAAGGTCTTCTGACTCAGCGGGCCCGGGCGATTATCGATTCGGCTGAGGTCGTCCTTTTCGATCAACTGCCCGGGGAGGAGATCCTTTCCACCCTCCCGGATACTGCGGAAAAAATCGATTGCGGGAAGTTTGGCGGGAAGCACAATCTCGAACAGGACGAGATCGAGGCCCTGATCGTTGACCGGGCCCGCAAGGGAAAGATTGTCGTCCGGCTCAAGGGCGGCGATCCGTTTCTTTTCGGGAGGGGCGGCGAGGAACTGGAGGCTGTCCGTAATGCCGGGATCGAAGTAGAGATGGTCCCCGGCATTTCGAGCGCCCTTGCAGTCCCGGCATCGGTCGGTATCCCGCTTACGCACCGGAAATATGCGTCGCAGGTTACCATCCTTACCGGAAATGAGGACCCTACAAAACCTGAGTCCGCTCTCGACTGGCAGCTGCTGGCAAAGAGCCGGGGCACCATCGTGATCCTGATGGGCGTCGCAAACCTCAAAAAGATCGCAGAGGTGCTCGTTGCGAACGGAAAATTGCCTGAAATCCCTGTGGCGATCATTGAGCGGGGCCTGCACAGGGACCGGAGGGTAACGACCGGGACGCTTGCGACGATCGCGGCCGAGGCAAAGACTGCAGGTGTGAAGCCTCCCGCGGTGATCGTAATCGGCGATGTGGTGAATCTGTATGACCCGGATCTCCCGGATCTTGTCCCGTTTGAAGGGGAATGAAGATGATAGAAAAGATCAACAAATTTGAGAAATGCGTCTATGCGGCACTTATGGCTATACTTGTTGTTGTTCTCATTGCAGCTATCTGGGATCTTATTTACATTCTCATTGTGGATATTATCCAACCGCCTTTCTCCCTGGATGCAGACCAACTCATCAACGTTCTCGGCGCAGTACTCCTCGTACTCATTGGTGTCGAATTGCTCGATACGATCAAGGCGTACTTCAAAGAAAATATAATCCATGTTGAGATTGTGGTCCTCCTCGCCATCATAGCAGTTGCGCGGAAAGTAATCCTCCTGAAGCCCCCGACAAATACGAGCCTCTTTGATTACGGTTTTCAATTAATGGGGATAGGTGTAGTCATGGTCGGTCTGGGGGCAGTATACTATCTGATCAAGAAATCCGGTTTTACGATTGGATCTGGGAGTAGGAATCCAGAGTGAAATCCGGAAAACATTCAGATGGTTATTTTGTTTTAACCCGTATTTTTCGCAAGATTTTTTTTATCCTTGTTTTCGATTCGTTGTTGACATCCGTATATGATCGGGATCCCCCCTGCTATTGACATTTTATGCCTGGGTGATCTGAAAAATATCATCCGACCTCCTACATCCCCTTTGTCAGGTAAATGTTCAAATCTTATCGTAAAAAATACAAAAGTTTCCCAATAAAATGCAAGCCTATGTATTGGGTCGGATGATAAATTAGCAAAAAGCGATGATCCCTGCAGACCTGTTGATTCCCAGAAAGCAAGTGAGGCACTCAAGTACCATTAGCACCGGAAAATCGTCCGCAAGGGCATGATGATCTGGTGTAAAACCGGAACTGTTTTTGGTTCCTGAAGAATTGAAAAAATGTGCCCGACCCCCTACAAACCCCGATCGGTTTGAAATAAAATTCAAAACCGCTCACACCGTATCAAGACTATTGCAATGAAATGGATCGGCGTTTTTGGTCTTTCGAAAAATTATTGTTTCTGAAATTCTGTTGCGGGGATCGGATTTGTGGACGAGAGAATTGAGTACGAGATGACGAGATAGTTCCCGGACCGCTTGCACCGCTTGGGGTTTGAACACAAGAGGATTCGGTACAACATTGTGACCGGCCAGCATGTATTAAGGATGCATTCTGACCGGCTCAAACCTTAAAAACCGATGCGGCTGGCGGATGAAACCCATTCTGGGAAAATCCAATGGGAAACGATCTCATTTACTGTGCGGCTGGCTTTCCAGTTTCGCCCGGATACTCCGCCCGGCGAGGATCCCGGTCGAGAACGCGGCCTGGATATTGTATCCCCCGGTATCGCCATCGACATCCAGGACTTCTCCTGCGAAATAAAGATCCGGCACAATCTTCGACTCCATGGTCTTGGAGTTCACGCTGTCCAGTGCGATCCCGCCCTGGGTTACCATGGCGACCGAAAATCCACCGGGACTCTCGATCGTCAGCGGGAACTCCGTGCAGTTCATGATCAGCTTCGATCGCTGGGCCACGGAGAAATGGGAGCACTTGAGATCATCCGGGATCTCCGATAATTCGAGAATCTTCCGGTTGAGACGTTCGGGGATTGGATATGCTGCAAGGAGTGTCCTGACATGCCATGTCTTGTTCTCGTGGACCCGGCGGGTAAGATCGTCGTCGAATTCCTCGCGCTTCATGATGCCAACAAATGAGAGCCTGATCACATCACCGGGCAGGATATCCCGGGATGCATCGAGGATACCGGGACCGGATAAGCCGAGGTGGGTAAACAGGACATCCCCTTTGTAATCGGCAACTTTCTTCCCCTCCCTCCAGACGGAAAACGGCATCTGGTCGAACGAGACTCCCATGAGGCTCGCAAACGGGAATTTTTTGACAAGAAGCGGCGTGAGGGCCGGGGCGATCCCGGTAACCGGCTGGCCCAATGACCCGGCTAACCGGTACCCATCCCCGGTCGATCCGGTCCGGGGATAGGATGCGCCCCCGGTCGCAATAACAGGGAATTTAGAAATGAACTCAGTTGAAGGAGTCGTGATCCTGAATCCTTCCGGAACCCGGGTAATCCCGGAGACCGGATCACTGCACCGGATTTCAATATTCCTCATGGCACACTCCCTCGTCAGGATAGATAAGATATCCGCAGATTTCCTCGTATCGGGAAACACCTTTCCGTTATCCTCAGTCATCATCGAAAGCCCGCGTTCGCCAAAGAACCTGAGAAGATCCTGATTCGTAAACGAGAGCAGGGCCGGTTTTAAGAATTTGCCGTTCCTCCCGTAATGGCGGAGGAAGCCGAGGATATCACCGGCATGGGTAATATTGCACTGGCCCGATCCCGAAAGGAGAAGTTTTTTCCCCGGACCTTCCTTCTTTTCAAGAACGAGGATCCGGTGACCCGGTGCAGCTGCATGGATTGCGCAAAAAAGGCCTGCCGGCCCGGCCCCGATCACGATAACATCGTAGTGTTCCATTGGTTTCCTGCTCCCGGAATAATGGCAGTGTAATCAGCATTGAACCATTCTATCCGGGACAAACCGGAAGAATCAGGGGATCCTGTGTTTGTTTCAGGATAGCGCAGGAAATTTTCCGGCTTAATCAAGCTTGATACCAGACGCAACTGATGAAAAAATTCTTCAGGTTCGAGAAAAACGATCCCGCACGTTCCTCGATCTATGCCTTCTTACGAAGCCAACTTGTATAATGGTGCCGTAGTTCCTCTGTCTCTTCCGGCGTGAAATCCTTTTTTTTATGTGCCTGGAGATGTTTTTCCATTTGTTTTACGATGTGTTCGGCTTCGTGGTGATCCCGCACGTCAAGATATACCTGCACGTTCTGGATTTCATAGGCATGACCGCATGCCGGGCAGAGTTTCCACTGCTGGAACCGGTCTACGTACGCAAACTTCGAGCATACCGGGCAGCGGACGATCACGTACATTATTACGTGGTGATTGCGTGTCGCATAATAAAAACATATCTGAAAACTATTTATTTCTGTATAAATTTGATAAATTCTTTCTGTCTCAATAATCCGTGGCAAAACCTTAGTCCGGAAGTGAAACGAAACTCCTATATCGGCATCTCATCCCATAGAGATGTTATCATGGAGAACATTCAGGTCATAGGAATCCGCGGGCTTCCGCTCATCCATAAGGGCGACAATATCGCCTCGATGATCTGTGAGCATGTGAAGGTACAGGACGGGGATATTCTCTCCATCGCCTCAACTGTTTATTCAAAGGCAATGGGTTACACCGGGAAACTTTCGGACATATCTCCTACGGAACATGCCCTGCGGCTTGCAAAATTGAACGGGGAAGACCCCCGGTTTGTCCAGGCTGTTCTTGATGCATCTGCAGATATTATCATGGAGACTCCGTTTATCCTGTCGGAACTCGGGTTCGGGCATATTGGGGTCCGCGCCGGTGTCGACCAGAGCAATATCGAGGATGACATGGTGATCTTCCTTCCTCCTGATCCCATGAAGTCTGCGGAGGAACTCAGAGACTCCATCCGACAAGTGTCCGGAAAAAATGTTGGTGTTATCATCACCGATACCTGCGGCAGGTCGTTCCGGCGCGGCCAGACCGGGAATGCCATCGGGTGGAGCGGTTTTACCGCGATCCGCGATTTCCGCGGGGATACCGATCTCTTCGGACACGTACTCAAGATTACGGAAGAAGCCGTTGTCGATGAGATCGCGGGGTTTGCCAACTTTGTCATGGGCGAAAGCAATAATGGTGTTCCGGCAGTGGTTTTCCGGAACTGCCCGAAATGGACAGGCCACAATGATCTGTTCTTCTCGCGTGACGAGGATATTACCCGCCGTGCGCTCAAAAATGAGTGGCATGAATCCCAATAAAAAAGAATCTTTGGGAATGTTTTATTTTTCCGGATTTTTTTTGAACCTCAAAAACCGTGCAACCTCAACCAGGCAGGGTACCCGTAGATTTCATACGGACTCCAGACTATTTTTTCTTAAAGAAAATTCTCATAGCATGCGATCTTCCGGTACTCCAGTCCAAACTCCTTTGCAAGTTTCTGGCAGATAAGATCGCGCCGGATACGGTAGATGTCCCTTTCGTGATCCAGGGACTTAGAAAGGAAATCCGGGGAATATTTTATTGCAGTGATCAATGCGGCAAATTCTTTTGCACTTCGTATTTCATCATATCTTCGCCCCAGAACCTCAGGATCCGGCCATGAACCGCTCTTTGGTTTCAACGAATAGGAGCGGGATGTGCCTTCCGTGCGCAATTCGGAGAGGCAGAATTCGGATGCAAGCATAAGATCATTCCGGGAAAATGGCATTCCCAAGGGATTTGAACACATCATGATCCGCCCGGAAAGGAAGAACAGATCGTCTTTTGGAATTGACGTGTGGGAAAAAGAACGGTACTCACGTAAAATATGCCCTGATTCCGAGAATACCTGAGCGGTTGTCCCCTTGTTGGCACCGGGCCATGTAATCCCGGTTCCGGGTCGGGACGGGACAGCGGAATATCGAAGTATGGATTCAGCAGCCATGAAATTCCCTTAATCCGCGCCCTTGCATATAATAGTTAGCACGGTTGTTTCACCGGCATTGAAGAACCGGTCTGATATCCGGATGGACGAAATAAGAAGTCTGTTCAATTGTCTTCCGCTCATGGTTTGCTGGATCGGGCAACGAACCCCTTAAATAAAAACGAGGCCCTGACGATGCTATGTATGCCAAGGGCTCCGATATGGCGATTTACCCTCTGGACGCAACCCGTGAACCGGGTAGCCGTATGCCTGTTTTTTTCGTAGGGCACGGTTCGCCGGAGTTTACTCTTGGTGAAAACGAATTCAATACAATCTGGAGAAAACTGGGACAAGAGATCCCCCGGCCTTCCCTGATTCTTTGTATATCCGCTCACTGGGTGATCCAGGAAGGAAATGCAGTAACCGCAATGAGACAGCCAAAGACAATCCATGATTTTTACGGGTTCCCCCGGGATCTTTATGAAATCGAGTATACAGCCCCGGGATCTCCTGAATTTGCACATCAGATCCAGAACATAGTCCGAAGCGTTCCTGTCGATCTCGATTATGAATGGGGTCTTGACCATGGAACCTGGTCGGTACTCAGGCACATGTACCCGGATGCGACCATTCCCGTTGTCCAGCTCAGCCTGAACTACAATCAGCCCCTTGATCTGTGCTTCAGGATCGGGCAGGAACTGGGCGAACTACGGGATCAGGGAGTCCTCATCGTCGGAAGCGGGAATCTTGTACATAACCTCATGATGCTCCGTAATGGTGCACAGCCCTATCCCTGGGCAGTTGAATTCGATGGGCTGGTGAAAAAGAATATTTCCGATGGGAATTCCGACTGGTTCGTCCACTACACCCGCTCAACTATCGCCCGTATCGCACACCCGACAAACGAACATCTGCTTCCGCTCCTGTATGTTCTTGGTGCTGCCGGAAAAGATGCCCCGCATTTTCTGACTGAGATGATATTCGGGGGATCGGTTTCCATGCGAAGCGTCGCATTCGGAACTGATGTAACATAACCCGTTATTTATCTTTTTATTATCCAGCTGTTCAGTGCGATCGTTTTATCTCTTTTTAGTTTAGTACCCGGTGCGATGGCTCTTCCGATTGCCCCGCTGGATTTTGTGCTCCATTTCGATACGTACCTGCCTTTAATCATTCAGGAGTATGGACTGTGGACCTATGTCATATTGTTTCTTATCCTCTTTTGTGAAACCGGGCTTGTCGTAACTCCTTTCCTGCCCGGCGATTCCCTGCTCTTTGTAGCGGGCGCACTCGCCGGAGTAGGGATACTCGATATCTGGCTTCTTCTGGCAGTCCTGATCCTGGCCGCAGTTCTCGGCGATACTGTCAACTACTGGATCGGTTATACATTTGAAATGAAGATCCTTGAGTGGAGGTATTCTCCGGTAAGAAAAGAATATCTTGAAGAGACCCATGCGTATTTTGATAGATATGGCGGGTTTACTATCGTCATCGCCCGTTTTATGCCGTTCATCAGGACATTTGCACCGTTTCTCGCCGGGGTCGGAAAGATGCGCTACCGATGGTTCCTCGGGTATAATGTGATTGGGGGAATTGCGTGGGTCAGCGCTTTTTTACTGGTCGGATTCCTGTTTGGGAACCTGCCGTTCGTCAAGCAGAACTTCACGTTGATTGTTTATGTGATAATCGGCATATCCATGATTGCCTTAGTCTCGATCTTTTTGAGGATTTATCGTCTTCGTGCGGGTCGGAAGAGTGCCTGAACGGGCAGAGTATTTTTTTGGCAGATTCACATTTTTTCTGGAAAGGCGAATGAATTAACTCCTTTCCATTGCGTTCATCGAATTGCCTGAATGCTTTAATGAATTCCCGAACTCCACAAAATGTCCGGGTGAACCCTGTAGAGGAATTTTATTTCCCAAGTTTTGGATAATCTGTATACCCCTTATCCTCACCTTCGTAAAATGTCGAAGGATCTTCACGATTGAGCGATGCACCTCTTCTGAACCTCTCGGGCAGATCCGGATTGGCCAGAAATGGAACCCCGAATGACACCAGATCGGCTTCTCCGGTGGAAATGACTTCGTTTCCGGCTTGTGCCCCATAACCCCCGTTCAGCATCAATGTTCCCTTATAAACCGCCCGGATTTTTCTAGCCAGCCGGTTTTCCGGGGGAACAAAGCCCATGCGTCCTCCAATTGGTTCTTCCAGATGCATGTATCCAATACCTGCTTTATCCAGTTTATGGGCAAGAAACGTGAATGTTTTTTCGGGGTCCGAGTCGGACATGCCGTGCCGGGTGAAATGAGGGGATATCCGGTATCCGACCCGGTCAGCACCAATAGCCCCGGCAACCGCTTCTGCAACCCCAACCGGGAATCTCGCCCGGTTTTCAAGGGATCCCCCGTATGCATCAGTTCTTACATTCGATCCGGTCCTGAGAAACTGATCAAGGAGATATCCGTTCGCTCCGTGGATCTCCACCCCGTCGAATCCTGCGAGATCCGCATTTATCGCAGCAATCCTGAACTGATCGATAACTTCCTGTATTTCATCGGTTTCCAGCTCCCGTGGAGTCTCCAGTCTCTTCTTTCCCATTGGCGTGTGAATCTCATCATCGATAGCTAATGCAGAGGGGCCAACGGGCAGTTTCCCGTTAAGGAAATCCGGATGCGAAACACGACCGACATGCCAGAGCTGAAGGAAAATCCGTCCGCCAAGATTATGGACTTGCCGGGTTATCTTCTCCCAGCCAAAAACCTGTTCACGGGAATGAATCCCGGGAGTACGGATAAAACCAACCCCCATAGGACTAACCTGCGAACCTTCCGTAATGATCAGCCCGGCTGATGCCCGCTGAGAATAATAGGTGATCGCTAATGGGTTCGGAACATTTCCTTCGACCGCACGGCATCTTGTCATAGGCGCCATCACAATACGATTACGGAGATCGATCCTGTCAAGGGCATAGGGTGAAAAGAGATCCATATTTTCTCAAGTATTCCGACTGTTACTGCGCTATATAACTTTTTCTTAAATTTTGACTAAACGATAATTAAAATAAAAGGTGCTCTTCGTAACTACCGTGGAATATGTGCCCTCTGCTGCAAATGATTTGAAATCCCGGAAAAAATCATACGGGACTGGCGACCGGAATTCTTCATGTCCATATTTTTCCGGAAAGGATTTCAGATGCGGTTTTTAGAGATCTATCCTGCCATTGAAGTTCATATTTGAATATTTCAGAACACTACATAGTAAACCGGGAACTCCGGAAGGACTATCATGGAAACCAACCCGTCTTTAAGTGAACAGAATTTGCTCTTCAATTCCGTAACGACTATTGAAACTCATCTCCGGAATAAACCAAAAGCGCAAAAGATGTGGGAGATCTTAACTTCCGACGATGAAGTGATCGCAAGTTGGCGGATGGCCGACTATATCGCAACCAAAAAACTGGGTATGAATGACCATGGTGAAACCCATGCAAAGATTACCGCCGCATCAGCCCTCACGATGCTTAGCCTCCTGGAAGGATCCGCCCTGGAGCCCGATGTCATCACGGGAGGTTTCGGCGATTCCGATGATGCTGCGCTCGTTGTGCTGACCGCCATGCTCTTCCATGATCTTGGCAACATGATCCATCGTGAGGATCATGCCGACCTTAGTATAACTCTTGCTCTGCCTCTTCTCAACCGGATACTTCCTGATATTTATGAAAATCCCGTGAAACTCACTGCCATACGTGCACTTATCCTCTCTTCGATGTATTCCCATCACGGCGAACCAAAGCCAATAACCATCGAAGCGGCTCTGGTGTGTATCGGTGATTCGACCGATATGACCAAGGGACGGGGACGAGCCGCTTTCGAGCAGGGAAGTATTTCTATCCACTCGGTTTCTGCACTTTCGATCGAACACGTTGATATCCGAAGAGGAAAAGAGAAACCCATCGAAATTCTGATCACCATGTCCAATTCTGCAGGGATCTACCAGGTGCAGGAAATCCTGGCGCCAAAGGTGAGGGCAGGCCCGCTGGCCGAATATGTCGATGTAATTGCAGTCACCGGTTCAGGATACCAGGATTCCGAACCTGTCATTGTAAAAGGGATCAGGATGAAGGGCACAAAATTCGTTTCTTACCGGGATGCATGAACTTATTGCAGAATTCGAAATTTTTTTGCCTGCCGGGTTATGTGCTCACCGATTCATTAAATTAAATCAGGCTGCCGAATCATATCCGGTCTCCTCCCTTGGATGTGATTACGTCACTACAGATCGTTTTTGATGCATCCTCCAAAACCTGTTTTTATCTATCTCCTGATTCATGTCTTCATTTTGGCTTTGAGGACAGCAAATCAGTAACCTGCCCGTTCCCCGGTTTTCATCGGATTTATTAAGCGGCACAACACAACGGGTGATGATAAAAGGGTTGATCCGATGGTTGAGTTTAATTTGAAAAACCGGCGGTTGTTTCTTATCGTCGGGCTTGTAGCGTTTTTTTCGGTTTTTGCACTCCTGCTGCGACTGCTTCCGATGTTCGGTATGGGAAACACGGATATCCTTTCGATGGTTGCAAGCGATGATCCCTTGTATAACCTGCGTCAGGTTGAGCAGATCCTCGCTAATTTTCCCAATTACGCATGGTTCGATCCCATGACCCTGTATCCCACGGGATCCACTATCTACTGGGGGCCGCTCTTTCCGGTGATCGGCGCTGCATTCTGCCTGTTAACCGGGGCAACAACACGACCTGAAATTATCGGTACAGCACTTATCATACCTCCGCTCATGGCTGCAGCAACGGTCGTGATCATGTATCTTGTCGGCAGGAACTTTGGTGACTGGAAAACCGGGCTTCTCGCTTCAGGATTTACCGCAGTAGTTGGCGGCCAGTTCTTCTTCCGCTCGTTCTACGGGTACTATGATCACCACATCGCCGAGGTATTATTCTCAACCCTTTTCTGTCTTGTTTACATCTATGCGATTTACCCGGATAAGGGAACCAGAATCGATCTGAAGGATTTTGGGAGTTACAAAAAAATCCTTTTCCTTTCCGTTCTGGCAGGAATTGCCTATCTTCTTGGGCTTTTTACCATGCCAACGATGATCCTTTTTGCCATGATTGTGGGGATCTTTACGCTTATCCAGTTCATCATCGACTTTTACCGGGGCAACTCCAGTGAATATCTTCTTATTACAAACAGCGTTGTTTTTCTCACTGCAATTGCCGGACTGTTGGTTTTCGGTCTTAAAAGTCCTGGAATCGATCTTTCAACGTATTCCATCGGGCATATCTATGCATACCTGTTACTGATTGCCGGAACCGCGATCCTCTACATCCTTGCACGATACTTACGGGGAAAAGAGAAATTCTATTATCCCGGATTCATTGTCGGACTGGGTATCCTCTCTGCTCTTATCCTCTATGTTGTAAGTCCCCAACTTTTTGCCTTGTTTATCGGAGCTCTTTTTGCCTTCTTCGGTCAGCAACCTGTCACCAACACGGTGGTCGAAGCGATGGGCTGGTCCTGGAGTGAAGCCTGGGTTTCATTCAGTTACGGGCTCATTCTCTTTGTCGGTGGAGCGCTCGTTATACTCTATAACAATGCGAAGGACGAGCACCCCCACCAGGTATTTGCTCTTGTCTGGTCACTTGTGATTTTCTACTCGACATGGCAGCATATCCGGTATGAATACTACCTCGCGGTGAACATTGCACTTCTTGCGGCGGTCTGCACAAGTTTTGTTTTCGAACGCGGGTGGAAGGACATACGGAAACTTATTTCCGGCATAGCGAACCTGCGGGAATCAGACGAACCCGGTGAACCGGAAAAGAATGAGGATCGCAAGGGTAAAAAACAGAAGAAATCCGGTAAAAAGGCAAGCGCCGTTTCCGGTCCGGATTATCTCATTATAGCAGCCTGTATCCTGATTGCAGCACTGGGGATACTCTTTGTGTATAATTCAGTATCATACGACTATAGTGTCGCTGCCAGTGGCGGACTGCGGATGAACCCCGACTGGCGTGAGTCTCTGGACTGGCTCGGGAACAATACCCCCGACACGGGCGTCAATTACTTCACCATCTACGATCCAAAAACGTTTACCTACCCCCCACAGTCTTACGGTGTAATGTCGTGGTGGGATTACGGTCACATGATAACCTATATTTCAAAACGGATCCCAAATGCCAATCCCTTCCAGCAGGGTGTGGCCGGACCTAACGGCTCTGCAGCGTTTTTTATGGCCACTTCCGAGAACACCGCAAACCAGATCCTTGATAATGACGGTACCCGTTTCATCATCACCGACTACGAGATGGATTACGGTAAATTCCCGGCAATGGCAACATGGTTCAACAGTTCGGCAGGTCCCGATCCGTATATGAAATCGCTGTTTGCCCCAAGTCAGGCGAATCCGAGCCAGGTCCGCAGTGTCCAGCTCAACGAAGAGCCCTACTACCAGACGATGATCTCCCGGCTCCACAATTTTGATGGGTCCATGACAAAAGCGACCGCAGCCTACTATGTCGAATACACAGATCCCGGCACCACCGGATTGCAATTACCGGTAGTTACGAATGCGATCTCGATGAATGCAAGCGCTGCTGCTGCCCAGGCCGCTCAATTCAACAGCAATGCGCCAGCCGGAAAGCATGCAGATGTCCTGCAGAACGGGAACCTGATCTGGTCTCCGATTGACGATGTACCCGCTCTCCGGCATTACCGTCTGGTTCATGAATCCCCGACGAATATTGTCCCGATATTCTACAACGAAGCTTCACCGGATATCAAGTACGTGAAAACATTCGAATACGTCAAGGGTGCTCATATCAAAGGGAGCGGTATTATTGAGCTGCCGCTCGTTTCGAACACCGGACGAAATTTTACGTACCGACAGGAAAGTGTCAATGGGGAATTTGTAGTACCTTATTCCACAACCGGTAATCCTTATGGTGTCAGGGCGGTCGGTAAATACAGGATCGTCGGGACAAATACGGAATTCGATGTGCCGGAATCTGCGGTGATGCAGGAAACCACGATAAATTAGCCGGAAGAGGCGTTCTTTTTTTTGCTTTTTGTCAAAATGAGAATGAATCTACCATGAAAACATATTGCTACGAAAAACGCATATCCAGATAACGAATGTGGTAACATGGGCAGTCCGTATCTTAATGCCAACGAGTCCATCATTCTGGCTACGCACAGGATTATGGTGAAATCTGTTTCGTCAGATGTAATCCTTACGAACCAGCGTCTTATTTTTGTCGACAGCCAGAATTCCCGTTTCCTGCCTCAGACAATCCTCCTTGCGAACATTGAAACGGTGATGGCCGGCGAGAGCGGAACCGGGGATCCGGCAATAATGATCACTATCGCCCCTGAGACCCGCGATGATGCCACGCAATCCCTGGATCTGACGTTCTCCCAATGGGAAGCCGAGGAGCGGGAACCAGAGCGGGATGACTGGGTGGGGAGTCTCAAGAATTGTGTTGCATCTGCCCGCGAGGATGCCAAAAGATCTGAAATAAAATCTCCTGGATCTGCAGGCATGGAGGATTTACCGGGGTCAGGTTCAGAACCTGAGCGGCAACACCCCGGGGTGTTATCTAAGAATGAGGCGGAGATACCAGAATCAGAAGCAGTGCGTGACAACTGCAAGATACGTGGCGACTCTGCCGCTGATCTGCCAGGCGTTCGTGCAGAAAATGGAAATGAAAAGGATACCGGAATATCAAGAGCCGTTCCCCCGGAAAACCGTCTCCCGTTATCTGGCCGGTTCCATCCGCCTTCGCCCGGTCCATCGGGAAAATTTCCTTTACTCGCAGTCATCGGGATTCTGTGTATTGTTATAGGAATTACTGCCGGCGTTTTTTTCTTTTCCGCTACAGATAATGGAAAATCCGGGATACCGGTAACCCCTGTTACGACAGTGCCTTCACCCGTTCCCCCTGCGACAACCATCCCACACCCGACTGAGACTCCTGGACAGATTCCAACGGCTGAACAAACAGAGATAATGACGCAGGGAACGCCAACCCAGCCACAGTTCGTAATTCCCCCTACCGGGGTCTGGGTTCACGTTGAATACCTGGGAAATTATACCGGATCCTATGGTACTTCCGGGAGAATGCATTCGGTTACAATATCCGGTGATCATATTTACCAGATACCAGCACAAAATGAGACGGTCGAAGCGATGTTCCAGAAGCTTGACGGCTCGGGAAATATTCTCATTCTCGAAGTGTATAAAAATGGTATCATTGTGGGAAAAGATGCAACCTCTGCTCCTATGGGGACCATTGATCTTCATATCGATTTATCTAAAGTATAATCCCCGGACTTTTTTCTCAATAATTTCATTTTCCCGCAGGGTATTCCTGTTGGTACTTTATAGTTAAATGATCAGAAAAAATTTTTCTGATGCCTCTGACCCCGTAGGTTTTGGCACTTTCAATCAGACCCGCGAGCCTGAGACCAGCGCAGGATCTGCGAATAAAAACAGTGTTTAGTCTATGTGTGATGAACGTAATGCCTGGATCGCATTAGAAAAACCCACCGTTAATTACGTCGATCCCTGAAAACGACCTGAGAAAAAGAATTGAATGTTTTATTTTCACGCGTGATTTCCATAAACAATATTGAGGATAAGGACAATTATCCCGATAGCTGCCGCGACTGCCATCACGGTGACTGGATTGATGTGTATTGCTCTCCGGTCTTCGCTCTCATAATAGTTTACGAGACCGGCTGATGACAGTAATCTTCCACCTTGCTTCTTTGCCATGGGAACATATTTCATTTTTCAATATATAAAGAAATGTCACGGCGTATAAATGGATAAACCCACAGTAATCTCCGGACAGGCCCTGATTGGCGAAGAATTTGAATTATTACCGGTGGATATCCATATCGAGGACGGGATGATCATCGCAGTAGAAGAGAATCCCCGGGCGCCCGATATATGGATCTGCCCGGCACTCTTCAATGCCCATACCCATCTTGGCGATACGCTGGCGATGGACTACGGTGCAGATGGCGATCTTACCGCACTGGTAACCCCGCCCGATGGACTGAAACACCGGCTTCTTGCACAAGCATCGCCTCATGAACTTGCTGAAGGCATGAGGGCAAGTATCGAGGGGATGATCTCGCGGGGTATAAATGGCTGTGCAGATTTCCGGGAAGGCGGCAAAAGCGGCGTAGCCGGGCTCCAGGAAGCGACAGCCGGTTTACCCTTTCACCCATTTATCTTTGGACGGGAAGGTGGCGAGTCTATTGGCGATGGCCTTGGCATAAGCAGTGTCCGTGACGTCATTGACATTGACAGGCAGGTGCATAGTGCACGGATGAGTGGAAAAAAGATAGCCTTCCATGCCGGCGAAAGGGATCCTGATGACGTCGATGCAGCGCTGGCATATGATCCGGATCTGATTATTCACGCGACCCACGCCACAAAAAAACAACTTCGCGAATGTGCCGAACGTGATATTCCAATAGCGGTATGTCCCCGCTCCAACTGGATACTCGGTGTCGCTGAATCCATGTGCAGCCCCCCTATACGGCTTATGCAGGATCTTGGCTGTACCCTGTACCTCGGCACCGACAATGTAATGTTTGTACCGCCCGATCTCTTTTCCGAAATGGCTTTCGTCAGTACGGTTTACAGAATCTCCCCTGAAACCATTCTCCGGGCAGCAGTCGGAGGATCGATGATTTCCGGCAGGCCGTTTTTTATCCGGGTCGGGGCGCGGGCAAATCTGTTCACTCTCGATCCTGCCCGTTCTGCCCTCCGATTCAGTCATGATCCTGTTTTAACCATAGTACGGCGTGCCTGTGGATTTCCGATTGGGAAAAACGTTTTTAATTGGTAAATTAAATAAAAGAGGCATGTTTGTTTTGGGTGATGCCAGTGTTTACTAATATTCTTGTCGCAATTGACGGATCCGAATCCGGCGAACGAGCATTCGCCCGGGCGCTAGACGAGGCCCGGATATGGAATGCACGACTTACCATTGTATACGTAGTGGAAACCGGTCTTTTTTCTTCCCTTCCTGCCGATAATACCGTTGAGCTGATGTACAGGGTTCTTGAAAAAGAGGGGCAGGAAAGTCTCGACAAGGCAAAGCTTGCCGCAGCGGCAAAAGGTGTCACCAGTTCCACTCACATGAAACAGGGCCATGCGGGAAGCGAGATCGTTGCTCTTGCAGACCGGGAAAAAGTCGATCTTATTGTCGTCGGCTCGCACGGGAAGAGCCAGACCGATCGTATCCTCATCGGAAGCGTCAGCACCTTTGTTGTCACCCACAGCAAGGTCACAACCCTGGTGGTGAGATCATAACAGAAAAACTCGTCAAGGATTACATGACGGCCGACGTAGTTCACGTCGAAATCCCCGGCAACCGCGATGATGTGCTGAAGATTCTCAAGCGGACCGGAATCTCCGGTGTTCCGGTTATAAAAAACAAAAAGATCGTCGGGATTATCACACGGAAGGATCTGCTGCGCAAGCCGGAGGAGACCCAGCTTGGGCTCCTGATGACTTCAAAACCCATAACCATCGGACCTGATGCCGATCTCAAAGAAGCCGCACAAATGCTTGTCTCCCGCAAAATACGGAGGCTGCCGGTTATCGAGGATGGGCATCTTATCGGTCTTCTTTCGGTATCCGATGTTATCCATGCTCTCGCACAGGTCAAGATCAAGGATGAGATTAAGGACAAGTACACCAGCCGGACCTTTGCTCTCTGGGAAGAGACCCCCCTCCCTGTTGTCGGACGCGTCATGGAAATCTCCGGCGTAGATGCGATCCCTATTCTTGATGAGGAAAATAAGTTACAGGGCATCATTTCAGAGCGTGACCTTATCCGCAATACGAGTATCGAAGATTCCGTTGGCGTCAGCGATTTCTCCAATGGTACCGATGATGATGAATGGACCTGGGAGAGTATCCGGGACAATCATACGATCAGTTTTGGCATATCGAGGGTCCAGCTCCCCAACCGGCCGGTAAAACTTGCCATGGTGAAGAATGTAGTTGCAGTCCCGCAAAATGCTGAAGTCAGCGAATGTGCATTGAAAATGCGCAGGGCAAGAGTTGACCAGTTACCTGTGGTAAACGGTGACAAGCGCCTGGTTGCCATGCTGTATGATCGTGAACTTATCCGTGCATTCTGTGAAGATGCATCGGAATAAAAACCTTTAAGTTAACCAATATCCTCTAATACCTAAAGCGCTTTTAAGATATTTTTAGCGTAAATTTATTTTTGGTGTGTTAAATATGCCTGAACAGTACCAGGAGTCCATGAAGGGAACAACCACCATTGGCGTGGTGTTTGCCGGTGGCGTTATACTCGCTACAGAGAAGCGTGCGACCATGGGGTACATGATCGCGAGCAAGAAAGCAAAGAAGGTGTACCAGGTCGCCGACCGTATCGGTATGACAACTGCCGGTGGGGTGGGCGATGCCCAACAGCTCGCACGCATCCTGACTGTCGAGTGCAACCTCTACCAGATCCGCAGGTCACGCTCAATCACCGTTGGGGCTGCCGCTACCCTGCTCTCGAATTACCTGAACCAGAATCGCTATTTCCCCTATTATGTCCAACTGCTTGTCGGCGGTGTGGATGTCAACGGCCCGAGCGTCTATTCTGTTGACGCGATGGGTGGTGCGACAAAAGAGGAGGAAATTGTGGCTACAGGCTCCGGTTCCCCGATGGCATATGGTGTCCTCGAAGACCGTTTCCACAAGGACATGACCGAAAACGAAGCGATCGATATCTCAATCCGTGCCCTGAAGTCAGCGATGAAACGCGATGCCGGGTCCGGGGAAGGTATCCAGGTCGTTGTAATTACAAAAGACCGTTATGAGGTGCTGAGCGAGGACGAACTCAAAAAACATCTCGTAAAATCCCCAGCATAATCTTTTTTTTAGGATGAAATTTTTATGTTAGTTGAAGAACGGCTCAAAGAGCTTAAGGATAAGATCAACGAGAAGGTGCCAAACGGCATCACGGTGACGCAGGTCGAATTCGAAGGACCCGAGCTTGTCATCTATACCGATGATCCAAAGCGATTTGCCGATGAGGCAGACTTAATCAAGATACTCGCACGCGATCTGCGCAAACGGATCGTTGTCAGGCCCACGATACTCGAAGATCCTGAAAAAGCGTACACCGAGATAAAATCTGTTGTTCCGGATACAGCTGGCATCACCGATATCTTTTTTGATGCCGATACCGGAGAAGTCCTCATCGAAGCGGAAAAGCCCGGGGTAGTGATCGGCAAGAACGGCGCTACACTCCGCGACATCACCCGGCATATCGGATGGACCCCGAAAGTTGTCAGGACACCTCCGATCGAGAGCTCAACTGTCAAGCAGATCCGCCAGTATCTCCGGCAGACCAATGAGGACCGCAAAACCTTCCTGCGTACCATCGGCAGACGCATACACCGGGATATCCCGGGCCGGGACGATGCAAACAGGGATGCAACGAAAAAAGACCAGTGGGCCCGGGTAACGACGCTTGGCTGCTGCCGGGAAGTAGGCCGGGCGGCTTTCCTTCTCACGACGCCGAACAGCCGGGTTCTTATCGATTGCGGTGAAAAACCGGATAATTCGAACGGAACTCCTTATCTCTATGTCCCGGAGATCCACCCGCTGGCCCAGCTCGATGCAGTTGTTCTTACCCACGCCCATCTCGATCATTGCGCCCTCATCCCGCTCCTGTACAAATACGGTTACGAAGGGCCGGTCTACTCGACACCCCCGACCCGGGACCTTTCCGCGATGCTCCAGCTTGACTACCTCGATGTCATCAATAAGGAAGGCCGGAAAATTCCCTATTCATCGAACGAAGTCAAGACCTATATCCGGCATTCGATAACGCTCAACTATGGAAGCGTGACCGATATCGCGCCGGATATCAAGCTCACCTTCCACAACGCCGGGCATATCCTCGGCTCTGCCATCGCGCACTTCCATATCGGCGACGGGCTGTACAATATCGCATTCACCGGCGATTTCAACTACAGCAAGAGCAGGCTCTTCAACCCGGCGATAAACCAGTTCCCCCGGCTTGAAGCGCTCTTCATGGAGAGTACGTACGGCGGCTCGAACGATTTCCAGCAGCCCCGGGCGGATGCAGAGGCCCGGCTCTACGAAACGATCAATACCGTTCTCCAGCGGGGCGGCAAGGTAATCATCCCCGCGTTCTCGGTCGGTCGTTCCCAGGAAGTCATGCTCGCGCTCGAAGAGGGAATGCGGCTCGACAAGATCCCGAAAGTGAAGATCTATCTCGACGGCATGATCCGGGAAGCAACCGCCATTCACACGACTTATCCCGAATACCTGAACACCGAGCTCCGGAACCTCATATTCCGCGAAGGAATGAACCCGTTCCTCGCCGAGTGTTTCCAGCAGGTGGATTCGCAGGATCTCCGGGAGAAAGTCGTGGCCGGCGATCCCTGCGTGATCATTTCCACGAGCGGTATGCTGAACGGTGGGCCGGTGATGGAGTACCTTTCAAACCTTGCGCAGGATGAGAAAAACGCGCTCGTCTTTGTCGGGTACCAGGCAGATGGTACCTACGGGCGCCGGATCCAGAAAGGCTGGCGCGAGGTTCCCATGGGGCGGAAGGGAACGATAACGATCAATCTTGAGATCGTAACCGTGGATGGTTTCTCCGGCCACTCAGACCGGCGCCAGCTGATGAATTATATCGGCCAGATCCAGCCCCGGCCCGAGAAGATCTTCTGTATCCACGGTGACGAGAATAACACCATCGACCTTGCAAGCTCCATCTACAAACGCTATCATATCCAGACACACGCACCGATGAATCTTGAGACCTACCGCATGATCTGATGATTGTACGATATCAGGTTCAATTTTTTTAGCATTTCTGCTTTAAGCGACCACAAAGAACACCTTCTTTCATGCCAGGCCTTTTGCATCAACTCCGTGATAGTGAGATCTGGCTCTAAAAACAATACATTCATCAGCGAGTAAAGGAAATTTCGTCATGAGAAAATGAGACAAAAGGCATTCATTTTTGTTCTTCTCGTTGCCCTCCTGCTTATCCCTTCAGTCTATGCCGAGGATGCACAGGACTGGAACACGAAAGGGCAGTATGCAAATACGGTGGGGGACTATGCGAATGCAATCACCTACTTCAACAACGCCCTTGCACTCGATGCAAATATGGTTTCGGCGCTGTCCGGTAAAGCTGTTGCGTTCAACGGGCTCGGGAAGTATTCTGATGCACTGGCATCGGCCCAGCAAGCCCTCGCCTTCAGATCCGGTGACGCAGATGCCTTAAATGCCGAAGCTTATGCGCTTTATAATCTGGGCAGGTGGAATGAATCCGTTGTTGCCTACAGCCAGCTCTTCAAGGTCCAGCCAAATCTCCCGGCACCGTATTGCATCCAGGCGGATGCATACCGGCAACTCAACCAGACTGCAAACGCGATAGCCTCGTACAATTCCTGTACAAATCTGGATCCCTCGAATATTATGGCGTGGAATAGTCTTGGATTAATCCTGATGGATACCGGCAGGTACCAGGACGCACTTGCAGCATTCAACCAGGGAACCTCACTGACAATAACGAACGCAACGTTGTGGAACAATAAAGGCGTGGTGCTGACTAAACTTAACCAATACCAGGACGCAGTTTCAGCATTCAGGCGGGCCCTGAACATCGATTCCAATTATACGGAAGCCCAGCAGAACCTCGGAAATGCAATGGGAAAGGTTCAGGTCTTCAACATAACCGGAGTGGCGACCCCGGTCACTACAATCAGCCGCATCGGTACGCTAAACCCGGCAACGACCGTCCCGACCCCGATTGCGACGGTACCGGTTGTTCAGGAAACGACTCAAGCCGCTTTGACGGAGGTTCCGGTTACGACTATTCCTGTTGTAACGAAGACTACGTATTCTCCCCTGTCCCCATTCACCGTTTTTGGGGCCATCATTGGTGCCGTAGGTATTATCTGTATCACAAAACTATCGAAAAAATAAAGATCTGGTATTCTTTTTACCCGGGTTTTATCTTGTACGCATTCATAATTCCCTGGTAAATCAGTGTGGCATTTTCAAGCGATTTAATGGCAACGCGTTCATTGACTGCATGAAGAGTCGGAATCTCTCCCGGCCCATACTCGAGCACCCGGAATCCTGCATTCCGCAGGTGACGTGCGTCACTTGCCGCCCACTGGACGATAGGTGAAACATCGCCACCACAGACTTTCCTGACCTCCGTGCAGGTTATTGCCACGATACGGGAAGATGGATCCGTCATGGAAGGTTCCTGGGTCGAACATGAGAGGATCGTACCATGTTCTGCGAAACCAGAGATTTCAGAGATCAGTTCCGGTATGGAACACCCCCACGGTATCCGGAGTTCAAGATCGAGGCAGCATTGCTGTGCAACCACATTCGATTTTTCCCCGCCCCGTATGATCCCCGGGTTGAAGGTAATCTTTTTCAGGATCCTGCTCACGCCCGGTATATCGAATTCTTTTCCAAGGACTTCTGAAGACATTCCAATTATTTTCCTGGTCCATTCTTCGGCAGGGTAATCACGGTCATGCAGTGTTTTTATACGCGAAAGGAACGACACGGCCGCCATAATCGCACTAGTCCCGACCGCCGGGTAGAGAGAACCATGGGCCGGGGTGCCTGAGAATTTCATTTCAAGGCGGCAGAGTCCTTTCTGTCCTATGGAGGGATGACGCATCGGGGAAGGTTCAGCGATCAGGCAATCGCAGGGTGAGATCAGGTTGTCTGAGAGGAGCTTCAGGATACCCTTTTCCCCGCCGGTTTCCTCATCGCAGACAAATGCAAGAGTTGCCGGGAGATGTGAAACACGATCAATCGTCTCGCTGCAGGCCGCAAGTATTGCTGCGCACCCCCCTTTCATATCCGTTGCCCCTCTTCCCCACACATAGCCTTCCTCAGTCTTTCCGGAAAATGGTGGGTATTTCCATCCTTCATCGAGTGCCGGAACGACATCTACATGGCCGCAGAGAAGAAGATCGGAACCAGTCCCCCGGGTTACAAGATTGCAGTACCCGGTATCACGCCCGGTCACTGTTGAGCGAATCCCAAGTCCTTCGAGAAAACACCTGATGTATTCGATCGCGTCGGCTGTATTCCCCGGGGGGTTTTCACTTTTTATTGCGACAAGATCCGCACAAATCCGGCTGACATCCATTCCTGTACCTTCTCTCTAAAGACTGGCGATATAGGTTCTGAAAAGGATCGCAAGCGATCCGTCTTCGTACAGGCTCTTGAGAAATTCCGGCTCGAAAAATTCGTCTATCATGATGGTGAAGAGATCTGCTGATATCGCCTGCTTTGTGTCAGGGTCAAGAACGATCCGGAAAGCGCGGTAGCTCGCGGGGTCTTCGGTGTCATAGATCATCTGCCAGAGGGATGGCAGTGCAGAGAATTTTTTCGGGTTCTTCTCCCGGAGCCAGTTGACAAACCCGGGAAACAGGGGCCGCTCTCCTTTTTTCTCCTCATCGATTCGCCACCGGAGATATTCGCCGCCCATCACGTTTTTTGGCGACATGTAATTGTAGGCAAACAGCCCGCACGTATAGTCGATATGGGCGAGAGTGTCGATGAAATAGAAATAGAGCACCTTGTCAAAGAGTGCTGTATCGTGGAGGATAAGGTTTTTCTCGTACAGGTGATCGAGGACAACCGCATATTCATTATCAGCCTTCATATCCCTTTGTGTGCGTCGGCATTGTAAATAAATTGCCGTGAAAATTCCCGTTATGACCAGATATCGGGATTTGTACTTTGAGAGGCACCATAGAAGATTACCCCCTTTTTTCCGGTTAATGTCCGGCTATTTCCTGAGGATTATTTATAGAACGGTTCGCGGAGAGAGACCGCTTTTTGGAATAGTTCCTCAAGTTCTTCACCGGACTTTCCTCTAATGTCGATGTGGTTATCGGTGCGGAGGAGACAAGGTTTGAGTTTACCGTCCGATGTCACACGAAGCCGGTTACAGAAGGCGCAGAACTCTGTGTTGTGGAGCGGACGCACCACTTCGACTTCAGCGCCATCGAGACAGTATTTCTTCCGGTGGTGCATCCTCCGGGTGATGATCTGCTTTGAACGGGAGGCAAGATCCCCTTCGAGTCCGTTCATATCGCCATGGAAATTACAGTCGTTGAAATTCATCAGTTCGATGAGCTGGAGGACAAGATCGCGATTGCCCCGGACAAATGAGAGGAAATCGTCGATCTCATGGTCGTTCACTCCTTTGAGGACAACGGTGTTGAGTTTGATGGGAGTGAGGCCGGCGTCAAGGGCCGCGGAGATGCCTTCAAGAACCTCGCTGAGTTTGTCCGTGCCGGTTATCTTACGGTACGTTTCAGGATTGAGGCTGTCCAGGCTGACATTGACCCTGCGAAGCCCGGCTTTGCGGAGATCGGATGCGATGTCGGCGAGAAGGGTACCGTTTGTCGTCAATGAAGATTCCATCCCCTCAGGCACCGATCCGATGATCTCCTCGAGGTCATCCCGGAGTAGCGGTTCACCGCCGGTAAATTTTACACTGCGTATGTCAAACTTTGCCGCGACCCTGAGGATTTCAGCTATCTCCCCGGAAGAAAGCTGCGCGCCGGTTCTTTTCTCTCCCTCCCGGTGACAGTAGATACAGGAGAGGTTGCATTGCGGCGTTAGGCTTATCCGCAGGTTGCTGACCGGCCGGTCATACGCATCTTTCAGGACCACTTCTTTCTCAACCCACGAAATTCTTTGCTACGATGTACAGCTCGGTGCTCCCTTTCCGGGAAGATTTGGTATTGCAGGTCTTCACCGAGTAAAAATGTTCTTTCGTACTTGCATAAAGCTCGGGGAAGTCGGTCCCCTGGAATGATTTTATGGCAAAATTCCCGCCCTGCTTCAAAACTTTGCAGGCAAACGCAAGGGCCTGTTCGTTGAGCTCGATGATCCGTGCCTGGTCATAGCTCTTATGGCCGGATAGTTTTGGCGCAGCATCGCAGACAACGACACTGACCTGGCCAAGCATTGTCCTGACCTGCTCCTGCACCGCGGGATCGTTGAGATCTCCCTCAATTGTCTGAACACCGTCAAGATGTGCGATGGGGTTCAGGTCGACCCCTACGACCGGGGCATCGGTAAGTGTCCTGAGCACCTGGAGCCAGCTCCCCGGGGCAGCGCCGAGATCGACAATCGTATCATCGGTCCTGATGATCGCGAATTTTTTCTGGATTTCCAGCAACTTGTACGCGGCACGCGAGCGGTAACCCTCGTGTTTCGCCCGCATGTACGTCTTATCATATCCCCATTGTGAACCCATTATCGCGATCGTTCTCCTAAAAATCCCGGGTAAAAACCCAAAACGCTATAATTAAAGTATGACGATATACTGTATAAGAGTCTTAGTTAAGGGGTAAGAGATGTTAAAAGCAACGATTGACGCAGATATTTTCAGGGAGTTTATTGACGCGATCTCGGCCCTCGTCCCCGAGTGCCGGCTGCATACTACGGAGAACGGTATCTCCACCCGTGCGGTTGATACAGCGAACGTAGCGATGGTTGGACTCGAACTCAAAAAAGAAGCATTCGACTCATTCAAGGCAACGGTAAGCCAGGTCGGGATCGATCTCTCGAAGATGAAAAATATCTTCAACATGGCTGCGAAGGGAGACTTAATCAGCCTCGAACTTCCCGACAATGCCCAGAAGATGTCTATCTCGGTTCACGGGTACCATTACTCCATCACCCTTCTCGACACCAACACGATCCGGAAAGATCCGAACCCGCCGACCATCAGTCTCCCGGGAAAGATCGTCATCGCCGGTGAAGACTTCAACAACGCGATGAAGACCGCGTCGGTCATCTCCGACAAGATCGCCCTTGGGATCAACCCCAAGGAGCAGACATTCTACCTTGTCGCGGAAGGAGACACCGACCACATCCGCCGCGAATTCGGGAAGGACGAAGTAAAGTCGCTCACCCCGGTAGAAGCACGCTCGCTCTTCTCTCTTGATTATCTCAAGGATATGGGAAAAGTCATGAGCAAGGCAGCGGAAGTCGAAATTTTCCTTGGCATCGATCACCCGGTGCGGTTCTCGTTCGATATTGCCGGCGGCAACGGCCATGTCGAGTACCTGCTCGCTCCCCGTATCGAGGCCGACTGAATGGACTATGTGCCATCTGCAAAGGAACTATCCCATTTTCCCTTTTTAAAAAAAGCACAGGATCATATCAAGACCCGTTTCTCCACGCTCGACTCCCTCCTCGGCGATCCCAAGGGAGAGACGCTTGCAAACCGTGCAGCAGAGCGGATCTCTGAATCGATTTCATCCAAAAAAACGGTACGGCCGGAGATATCCGGTTCCGCTGAAGATGAGATTGCAACCTACGCTCTTGCCCGGATTATTGCCTCCTGCGTAAACGACCGGCAGCTGATCGACCGGCTGACCCGGTACGAATCCGACCGCGCCTACTATTTTCTCGTGAACGAAGAGGAGTGGAACCAGAATTACCGGCAGGAAGAAGGGGAGTATTCCCGGCTGTGCGTCTCGCTCGCGAGCGAGATCGGGATCCGGATCACGCAGGACCGGATGCCGCTGGTCGATTACGTGGAACTGGTCGCGCCGCTTCACGAAGACCGGTTCAAGCTGGTCAACCGGAAAGTCGAGCGGGGTTTTGTGGAAATTAAAAAGGATGAACGGTATGAACTCCTCCGCGAGAGGATCCGACTTCTTATGCGCAGGGATCTTCCCCACAAAGTCCCCACGTCCATCTGCGAGCAGCTGGCCCCGAAAGCGACCCAGCTCAAGAAAGTATACCAGGAACAGATGGTCCAGCAGTTCGGTGCTATTGAGGAGCAGGCGTTCCCGCCCTGCATCCACGCATTGATAACTGCCCTGACCGCGGGAACAAACCTCACCCATGCCGGCCGGTTTGCCCTGACTACGTTCATCCATACGGTCGGCATGGATACTCTCGCCATTGCGCAGCTTTACGGCCGCTCGCCCGATTTCGATCCGGAGAAAACGATGTACCAGGTAGAACATATCACGGGACGAGGCGGATCCGGAACCGAATACACCACGCCTGCCTGCGCTGCCATGCGGACAACCGGTCTCTGCATCAATCGCGATGCATTGTGCGAAAAGGTGAGCCACCCGCTCAGTTATTACAAGGCAAAAAAGAACATCGCACAGAAAAAAGGCGGCAAAAAACCGGAAGAAAAAGTATCTTCTTCTACGTGATCTTTTCGTTCACCAGGTATCCGGCACCGGAAAGGAAGACGACAAAGATGACAATCGCAACTATATATGCCGCTCCGATATACGCTGCCCCGGCAACCATGACCGTGACCATAGGCAGTACCGCAAGCATTGCAATGAGTATCAGAAATGCCGCCACACCAATAATGACATCGAGAAGTCTTGCATCCATCTGCAGGAATCTTCGTCACGGAAGGATATAGGCTTATCCAAGACCGCAGGTCCGGGACTTCCTGCGGGATGAGGGAAACGGGGCCCTCGCAGGGCCCGGATTGCCGGTTTCTTCCGGATCTGAAGCAGTAATTCGCGAAAATGCGACAGTTACACCCCCAAAGTTAAGTGCATCGAACGTCGGTCAAAATGAATCGAAATTAGCAGTTGAACATTTGGCAAAACTCCGGGCCGGATGGGTAGTACCCGCTCCCGGACGGGGGTATACCTGCGATCTTAAACGGTGGCCGTATCGGGCTCCGTTCCCCTTCTTTTGCAGACCCGTACGACAGTAATTCACGAAAATGCGACAGTCCGGCCCTTGGAGTTGAGTACATCGCACGCCGGTCAAAATGAATCGAAATTAGCACTAAATACTGCATCCGCGTATGGGGGTAGGAATGGACGGGGATCAGTTCAGATCTTTTTTGAGCAACATTTGCATACGGAAGACAAATTTTTTCCTGAGTCTTCGATTATGAATCATCCGGGGAGCTCGAAAATATTTTGTGAAAGATGTTCCGGATTTTTTCTTTCATGGACAGACCAACCGGACCGGAATTTTTTTTGAACTTCATGAAGAATAATTTTGTTCCGGATCTTTTTTTATCTCCCGGAATTTCCTCAAGAATTTTATTTTGAATTTTTTCCGGGAAAATTTTCCGGAAAAATCATTCACGAGCAGTCGGAAATTTTTCTGCGCGAATGGAAGCGGGGCGACTTGGTCAATCTCATTACTTGATTCATCTTGTTGATCCCGGCATAAGCCGAACAGGTCCGCCCCCCGCGAATTCGTAAAGGACAAAAATAGTTTCCAATATCGAACCGCCCATTCAACATCCTTTCTACATTCGCACAGGACAGTTTTATCCCCCGGGATCCAATTAAACCGTGATGAACGATCCGGTCCATGAACGAAATGGCGTTCTGGAATTGCTCAAGGATGCAGTTTCCCTTCTGGAACAATCGGCCGATCCCCGGCTTATTCCTCCGGATGGGCTGGCTCTGGTCTACGCGATCCGGAACGCGCGCGACAAAGACGGGGTTGCAGCAGTGAAAGGGCGGATAGTCAATGATGGCGGCAGCGTGCATGCGGCCGGCCCCTGCGTATTTGGTGCCGATGAGCGTGGCACGCAGATTGTTCTCACGGTCATGCGATTCGATCCTGCCGCCCGGAGTGCAGCGATCATCTCGTTCCTCCCGGCGACTCTCACTGCGCTTGAAGGGATGCTCCTTGAATGCTGTCCGGTCGATCGATCGCGGGAACCCGTTGGGATCAGTTCCATGGACTGGGGTGTCGCATCCTGTTGCAAAAACGGTGTTCCCGATGTGATATTCGATCGCGGACGGGATGGGAATGACGGGCGGATCTTCATTTTTGCAGAAAAACCCGCCGTCGTTGCAAACAATATTATTATCTGCTCGAACCGCATGTAAATTATAGAACTTTGAGGAATTACCAATGGGAATCAAGCCGTCATATATCAAAACCCTCGGAACAGAACTCCTGGCAAAACAGCGGGACAACTTTTCGGGCAGCTTCGATGAGAACAAAGTGCAGTTATCTGCATCAGCAGTTATCGAAAGCAAGCGTGTCAGGAACCGCGTCGCCGGGTATATCACAAGAAAAATAAATACCAAAAGACGCCCATAATCTTATTTATGTTCGAAGGTGTCCTTCCAGCAATCATTACCCCTTTTAAAAAAACCCCTGCGATGGCCCTTGATATTCCGGGGCTGGAACGCAATATCGGTTTTCTTCTCGCAAGTGGCATCCACGGGATCGTCCCCTGCGGCTCGACCGGAGAATCTGCAACTCTTACCTTCGAGGAACACGAGAAGGTTATCGGGATTACTGTCGACAAGGTCAACGGCAAGATCCCGGTCCTTGCAGGTACCGGCTCCAACAACACTGCGGAAGCAGTAAGGCTCACGAACGCGGCTAAGGACACCGGTGCGGACGGCGTGCTCGTCATCAGTCCGTACTACAATAAGCCGAACCGATCGGGCCTCGTCAAGCACTATACAAAACTGGCGGACCTCGATATCCCGGTTGTGATCTACAACGTCCCGGGGAGAACTGGCCAGAACCTCGAGCCCGATCTCATCGCAGAACTCGCACAGCACCCGAACATTGTCGGCGTCAAGGAAGCGAGCGGCAATATCGGCCAGATCTCGAGAATCCTTGAAGAGACCCAGGATGAGGACTTTGCGGTTATCTCCGGGGATGACAACATCACCCTCCCCATCATGGCACTGGGCGGGTCCGGTGTGATCTCGGTAGCCGCAAATGTCGACCCGAAACGCATGGTCGCCATGTACGAAGCGATGAAAGAAGGAAACTACCAGAAAGCGCTGGTGCTCCACTTCGCACTCTCGCCGCTCTTCCGGTCCATGTTCATCGATACCAATCCGATCCCGGTCAAGAGAGCCGTTGAGCTTATTGGTATGGCGGGCGGCCCCGTCCGTCTCCCTCTGGATGAGCTCGATGAGAAGCGGACCGAGCAGTTGAGAAAAGTTCTTGCCACCATTCCAAAAGCAGCTATGAAACGTGCCGCTCCGGCAAAAGTGACGAAGAAGGCCGCTGTCGCAAAAGCGGGTGCGGCGAAAAAATCGCTGACAAAATCCTCCAGGAGAACGTGAACAGATGAAAAAAGTAGTTGTATGCGGTGCCTCCGGAAGAATGGGCCAGACCATCGGGCGTATGGTAAACGAGTCGGCGGATCTCGAGCTTGTCGGAGGAATCAATCTCAAGGCCAGCTCGTTTTTCGGTGTCGATATCGTGGAGTCCAGAAATGCCGAGGCGCTCCTGAAACGAACCAAAGCTGACGTCATGATCGATTTCACGATCGCCAGTGCTGCAGTAGAGAATGTGAAACTGGCTGCCCGCAACAATGTCGCACTGGTTGTCGGGACAACGGGTTTTACTGCTGCCCAGCGGGAAGAGATGGAGAAGGCGATCCAGGGAAATGTCCCGGCAGTCATTTCGAGTAACTTCTCAGTCGGTGTAAATATCTTCTGGCAGCTTATCCGGGATGCGGGAAGGCTCCTGAAAGATTACGATATCGAAGTCATCGAGGCGCACCACCGGAACAAGAAGGATGCACCCAGCGGTACGGCAAAGACCATCCTTCAGATTCTTGACGAAGAAGCCGGTGTCAGGAAGAAGATGTACGGACGTGAGGGAATGACCGAACGGGGAAATGAGATTGGTGTTCATGTTATCCGGGGCGGGGATATCGTTGGCGATCATAAAGTCATGTTCTCGAAAAATTTCGAGACCATTGAGCTCTCCCACCGGGCCTACGACCGGTCAGTGTTTGCGAGCGGTGCCCTTCACGCGGCACGCTGGGTTGTCGGCAAGAAACCCGGCATCTATGGCATGAATGACGTACTCGGTCTTGGTAAAAAATAACAAAACTTAAAAAAAAAGTAACAAAACAAAAAAACGAACGCTTACTTTTTTGCCGGAAAACTTTTTTCTTATCCTCTATTTTTAGCGGATTTCTTTTTCGTTCTGACAAAATTTTTCGTTTTCGGCGTAAATCTCGCAGAAATGAGTCAGTCTTTTCCTGTACCAATCGAAACCCTTTTTTTCTCTTTTACCCAACATATACGATGGAGTGAACGAGTTGGTAGCCATCGTTGACAACAGTAAGTGTACCGGATGCGAAACCTGCGTGAGTGAATGCCCGGCATCGGCAATCGCCATGGAGAATGACAAGGCCAAGGTTGACAAGGATATGTGCGTAGACTGCCAGACCTGTGTAGACGTTTGCCCGGCTGAAGCTATTCGTATGGAATAAAAACAACGAATATATTCAGGGTTACTTTTCTTTATTCTTTCATTTTTTAAATATTCAAAAGCCATTTTCCGTTTTGGACCTACGAGCCTTGTGAGCATTTCTTTCCGTAGGCTTGCGTTATTACCATCCATGATCGATAAATACCCGGGATTGGATCCGTGAGCATCTGCATTTTATCTTAGTTCCCGATAAAATTTTAAAAAACAACGTTTTTATTATCGCAGGTGAAATGGGATTTTACAACCCGCCATCTTTGAACGGGGATCAGTAACAGACAGGACCTTACACCTATGATCAATGTTGGAGTGCTCGGAGCCACGGGCGCGGTTGGTCAGCGATTTGTTGAACTCCTTGCGGATCATCCCTGGTTCAATCTTTCGACTGTTGCCGCGTCAGAACGCAGTGCGGGACAGCCTTATGGTAAAATAGTGAACTGGCGGCTGGATACGCCTTTTCCCGAGAAGATCGGGAAACTCAAAGTAGTGCCGACTTCGCCAAAAGCAATGAAGAATGTGGACCTTGTATTCTCCGCACTTCCGGCAGAGATCGCGACAAAGACCGAGAGTGAGTTTGCCGATGCGGGTATCGCAGTCTGCAGCAACGCGAGCTCGCACCGGATGGAACCGACAATACCGCTGGTAGTTCCCGAGGTCAACCCCGATCATCTCGGGCTTATCGATGTCCAGAAGGACGCAGGGCGTGACGGGTTTATCGTAACGAACCCGAACTGTTCCACCATAATGATGGTAACAGCGCTTGCGCCACTGAGGACTTTCAAATTCACCGATGTACGGGTCGCGACTATGCAGGCAATATCCGGAGCCGGGTTTGCCGGTGTAGCTGCAATGGCGATCTACGATAACGTGATCCCCTACATCGGCAAAGAAGAAGAAAAGATGGAGACAGAGACCTTAAAGATCATGGGCACCCTGAAGGGGAAGAGTGTGAAAGATGCAGCCTTCAGGGTAAGCGCAAGTTGTCACCGGGTCCCGGTTATTGATGGGCACACGATGGCAGTCTGGATCGATATCAAGGAACCGGTTGACAAACTGGAGAAAGCTTTCCGTGACTACAAGCCGCCGATCAAAGGGCTTCCGACCCAGCCCCGGGAATCTGTCCACTTCTTTAAAGAGGAGCCGGACCGGCCACAGCCGCGTCTCGATCGGATGCGGGGGAACGGTATGACTGTGTCTGTCGGACGGTTGCGGGAAGGAGTTCGTTTCATCGCAATGGGACACAACACCATCCGGGGAGCCGCAGGGGCAAGCGTACTGAATGCAGAACTGATCATGAAGAAGAAGTATCTTTAACGAGGTGACCTATGCAGCAATTAAAAGAGAATACAGTGTTCGTGGGAAACAAACCAGTAATGAACTATGTTCTTGCCGTAGTGACTCAGTTTAACAATGGTGCAGAGACGGTTGCGATCAAGGCAAGAGGCAAGGCAATTTCTCGGGCTGTAGATACCGCCGAGATTGCCCTCAACCGGTTCCTCGAAGGGGTAACAAAGGAGGATATACTGACCTCAACAGAGATCATCGATACCGATACGGGAAAAACCAATGTCTCCAGTATTGAGATCGTTCTCGCGAATAAAAAATAATTTTTTTGATGCGTGCATGCGCTCCACCGAACCCGGTGAACGTAATAAAAAACAGCACCCAAAGCAATTTATGCCTCCTTTGTGAATTTATTATGCTTATGCGAGCCCACGCTATCGCACTGATTATCCTCGTGTCGATCTTCATCGCATCGCCCGTAATGGCGGCTAATGAGGACCGGTACAGCTATATCAAGGTCGAGGATGTCAATATCCAGCTTGATAACGGGACTGCAATAATCCATGTCAACTATACCGTTGACGAAGGGACTCGTTTTATCTTTTTTCTCTTCGGAAAACAGGATCTGAAGAATAAACTTCTTAAAATTCTCAATTATAATGATGCGCAGATAAAGCGAATCGATTTGTCGAGTGCCGAATTTACGGTAGACAGTGCTGCGTTTTCCTATGGAAATGGCATCTATTGGTATCCTTCTCATGAGTTCAACGTAGCAATACCTGTCCTGACCGTCCAGACTCCCCAGGCTACAAGAAATTTCACGATGGCAAAAGAGTTCCCTGCCGGGATGGGGTACTTTGCAAATACTATATCCGGCCAGCCTCAGCTCCCTCCCGGAAATGAGATCATGGGTGGAACCAACTGATGCCAGAATAATTCCTTTGTTTTTCGCGATTTAAATTCTGTGAGCTTATTCATTGAATAAGAATCGCAGCTGTATTGTGATCCGGTATTCCGGCCTCCTTTTTTCAGGAATGTGAGAAAATATTTGCGTAGTTACTACTCTTATAGCGGTAAAAAATTTGTAGTATGTCAGTCGAAATGGTGAAAGCAGACGTGCAGCTGCTGCTTGAAGGCATTAAGAAATTTCATCTGTTAATTATTGTACGGGGCTGATCGCCGGGCCTGACTTCCCACTTCCTGCCAGCCGTTTCACTAAATATTTTTGCGGCCATTCCTCCACCGTGTCTCCTCAAATCGCATGCAGGAAGAGATTGCTAATTAAAGTAAAAAAGTTGTCTCGGTAACGAGACGCCGGGCCGACGTTACATTACTTCGATAATTTCCTGTTTCCGCTGGTCTGCTATTTTCTTGTTGATGATGAACTGGGCAATAACGCCGCTGATTGCCGAGATTATGCCAAGCGAGGTCAACAGCAGTATCTGTTGGGATGCAGCATCGGCAGTAAGGGGAAAGTCCGGTACGCTGTTCGCCGAGATTATGTACACGCTTGCGCTCCAGAGGATGAGACCTATGGCGGTGACGAAGAACGGGAAGACAACAACCTTGCCGATGTTCTCTCTTTCATTCATATAGACATCGATTATGATCCCGGTGGATGTCACCAGACCTGCGATGATAAGCCAGTCGATAGCACCCCAGATGAATGTCATCAGGTAGATGACGATCCCGATTGTCGAATCAGCAGAGTAATACCTCAGGATATTGGTGAAACCGAATGTGAATCCAATGATAATCAGGAGAATCGTTGCCGAATACGTGACAAAGGAGAAACGCCCCCTTGAAAGCGATATCCGCAAGGCATCGAGAATACTGTGGATTATTTCATCGAATCCTAACCCTTTGTAGAGCATATAACAGCCGATTACCCCTACGACAATGATGGTTGCGATTCCCGGTGCACTCAGGAGGTATGCCGTGGCATAGAGGAGCATTGCGAGACCCAGCGGTATAAAAACCATCCGGGAAATTTTCGGATCCTCGAAGAATTTTTTCAGGATATAGTACGTGCCTTCGAGATTCGGCATCTGGTTGACGATGACCCGCCTTATGCTGATGACCGGGATCTTTGACTGGATGATGGGGATAACATATTCATCCTCAGCTCCGTCAGAGACGAGAACACAGTCCGTAGCGTGGGTCTTTTCCAGGACCTCGCCAAGGGAGGTCGCGATCCTCCGGTCGCCTTCGATCATGTGCAGATGGTTTCCTGCTACAACCGCGATTGCGGCGTCTTCCCCTTTTGCGACGAGTTCATCGTAAATCTTGACGGCACAAAAAATCGCATTGACGTCAGAGTCTTCCGGATCGGCAAGGGCTAAGGTATTTGCCGCATGTAAGCATGCCGCACGACCAATCGCCGGGCTGTCGACTTTCGCTTTCCACCCGATATCGTCGTCGCGATCAACGCTTAGAACCAGTGTCCTTCCCTGCGTCATTACTACTATAAAATCGCAGCAAATCTATTAAATTATTCCGTAAGGCGGGAGATAATTGGCGAAAAAAGAGATTAGATAAGTTTTGAACGCTGGAGGAGTAATATATCGTCCGTAGTAAGTTTTTCGCCGGCGCGGAAATTCTTGAAAAGGCTTTCGGCTTCTTTCCTTACCGCTTTCTGCTCTTTGGTAACTTTGACCTTCTTGGTCTTCTTGCGGAGGCCTGAGATAACCTTGTCGTAATCGCGGAGCTCTTTCTGGCAGGCAATGAAGGACTTGTGCTCAGTGTCTGCGGTTTCCTGGGCCTCGACAAAACTCTTGTGTGCAGCATCTGCCGCTTCGCGTGACTTGTCGGCCTTCCGGTAGGACTCGACCATGAGATCGTGGTGTTTCTGGGCGAGTTCTGCGACCTCGGTCACCTTCGCGTGCATATCGGAAGCGGCTTTCCGGAAATCACGGGCGTCGGAAATCTTGGTCCGCATCTCCTTGTTCTGCTCGAACTCGGCTTCCTGCTCGCGGACCTGCCCCTTCATCTGCTTGATCTTCTCGATCAGCTCGCGTTCCTTGTCGGTAGTGAAGACCTCGGTCTGCTGCCGGTACTCCATGAACTCGATCTGCTTCTGGAGTTCCTTGATCCCGCGGTTTTTTAAGGTTCCGTGTTCCTTCTTAAACCCCTCGATGTCTTCGAAAAGGACGTTTGCCTTATCGTTGAGCTCGTTGCGCTGTGCCTTAAGGTCAAGGACATCCTGGTTATATTTATCCCGGAGATCTTTGTTCTTCTGGGCCTCTTCCACGAATTCCCGGGTCTGGTTGTTGAGCGTGTTGCGCTCCCGTGCGAACTTGCTTGCATTGGCATTCAGATCGTTGCGACGGTTTTTGTGTTCTTCAGACTCAACAAGAATTTTTTTTCTCTTTTCCATCAGGTCATTCAACATGCGGTACCACTCCTCATCAGATTCTCCTTTGCCGGTATGCAGATTTTTTGTGAAAGATTAAACCGGTATTCAAAAGAGTGGGATTCCACAACTTCCGGTTCATTCACAGGACAGATATGCATGCAGCATGCAAGATGAAAAACATCAGAAAAGGTACGCGGCGTTAAATTATCGCAAGACCCCGAGACGAAGTCTTTGTTCAACACTCTGTTCATGATGTTCAACTCCCGATACCCGGATGCTTCCTTTGTCAAAAAGGCGGCACCCGAACCATCCCGGCGAAGGATTGGTCGAATGTACTATATTTTAAAGGCGGGGGAGATTATTAAGCATTTCGCCGATGGTCCGGGGATTTTGGTAACAAACCAGACCCGGTCGGAAGTGGAGAAATACACAAAAAAGGATGTTGGCGGTTGGATGTAACCAACATTTCCTTAATTTTACTGACGAATGCTAAATGTTTTGGATTGGTGTTCAGAGTAATTAACCGACCCATTCAAGGACACCGCCGCCACTTGGCTGGTCCCTGCCGCTGCGCCTGCTCTGGGGCATCTCGACTGCCTTGGGGTTGGCGCGCTTTTCTTCAATGTCGGAGATCATGGTCTTATAGGACTGGCGGGTGCCGAGGATCTGTGCGCTCTTGACACCGGTCATGATGGCGAGAACCCGGATCTTGCCTTCCATGTCGCCACGGACGCGGGCGCCCCAGATAACATCTGCATGGGGATCAAGCTCGTAGGTGAGCGAAGTTGCAACTTCTTCTGCGTCCTGCAGGGTCAGGTCAGTGCCGCCCGTGATGTGGATCAGGCTGCCGGTTGCGCCGCGGTAGTCGATATCGAGCATCGGGTTGGACAGGCACTCGCGGACAACGCTCTCGGCTTTGTTCTGCTGCTTGCTCTCGCCGACGAGCATGACTGCGACACCGCCCTTGGACATGATGGCCCGGACATCAGCGTAGTCGATGTTGATGAGCGACGGTTCGGTGATTGTTTCGGAAATGCCCTTGACGGTCTCACCGATGAGCTGGTCCATGACCGAGAATGCCTGGCCGAGCGGCAGGTTCGGGACGAAGTTCTTCAACCGGTTGTTATCGAGAACGATAACAGAATCTGCGGCCGATGCGAGTGCTTCGAGACCCTCTTCTGCACGGATAAGCCGGGCCTTTTCAACCTGGAACGGGTAGCTGACCATCCCGACAACGATTGCGCCCTGCTCCTTTGCGATCTGAGCTACGACGGGCGCGGAACCGGTACCGGTACCTCCTCCCATACCTGCTGTGATGAAAACGAGGTCTGCTGATTCAAGAATTGCCTCAAGGGTCGGGCGTGCCATCTCAGCTGCACGTTTACCGACATCGGGGTAACCGCCTGCACCGAGACCTTTTGTCAGGGACTTTCCGATAAGGATACGCTTGTCGGCCTGGATCATGTCCAGGTGCTGCTTGTCCGTGTTGATCGCGATCGTTTCTGCGCCGGAGACACCCATGTGGTGGATACGGTTTACGGTGTTGTTTCCTGCACCACCGCAGCCGATGATAACGATTCTTGGCTGCCCTACAAAGTCGTCTTCCATTGCACTTGCACTGCCGGGCTTGTTCATCTCTTTTTCAAGATCGGCATTTTTTAAAGCGTCGTTGATAATACTCTGCATTTCTACCCTCTCATACCTTGAATGAAACCTGGTCGCTATCCTTTAAGACACGGCTGGCGCGTTTTTCAACAAGCTCACGAACAGCGGCCCTTACTGCTTCTGATACATTGGGATATTCTCCCGAATCCACCATCTGCTGGAGCAGATTGATCTGCTGTTCGGGCAACCGGAGCGTGATTCTTTGCATCATTCGTATCTCACATTTCTGACATATGTCAGGCATCTGTCATACATATGTCAGACAATTGAGACTCAAGTGTCTGACTTAACCAGATGAATCAAAATAAAGCATGATGGTATATAAACTTTACTTTTTGATTTTTTCATGTCCTGCAAACGAATTTATCACTTCCAAACCAATTATTGCGTGAAATACGGGTTTTTCTATGGCAGCTGGTTTTCCGGAACGCGTGATTCATGGCGGTATTGGAAAGTGGCAGCAGGAAAAAAACCACAATGCGGTACTGGATTTCAGCGCGAGTGTCAATCCCTATCCTCCAGTATTTACGTGGGAATGCGATCCCGGATCCCTCTCACGATATCCGGATGACGGCTACCATATGCTGAAGGATACGATCGCGCATGCGTATCGCCGCGATCCCGAAGAGATCTGCGTAGGCAATGGCTCGATAGAGCTCATCCGCGTCTTCTGCCAGGTTGTCCTTAAACCCGGAAAAAAATACTATTTCGAAACTCCGACATTTGGCGAGTACGATCTCTCCGCTCAGCTTGCTGGTGGTGCAAGAGTAACAGACCCTGCCCAGTCCGATGTCCGTTTCGTCTGCAACCCAAACAACCCTACCGGGATTCTCCGCCAGAAAGAAGAGATGGACGCATTTCTCGCAGATGCCGTTGCGCATAACGGCCTGCTTTTCTGTGACGAAGCGTTCATCGATCTTGCCGATCCGAACCAGAGTATGTCTGGTGTGCGAAACCCTGACCTGTTTGTCCTCCATTCGCTTACGAAAAGTTTCTCGGTACCGGGAATCCGGTTCGGTTTCGGTTTCGGGGAGCCCGAGCTCATCGAGAAGATCGAGATCACCCGCCCGCCCTGGAGCGTGAATGCGTACGCGGAAGCGTTTGCCTTGGAGGCGCTGAAGCACCGGGAAGATCTCGCCCGGTCCCGGACACTGATCGATCAGGAAAGATCCTGGCTGGCCAGTGAACTTACGAGTCTCGGGCTTGAACCCCAACCATCATCGGTAAATTATATCCTTGTCGAATGCAACCGCGCCGTGCAGGATCTCAGTGAGCGACTGGCACAGGGAGGAATACTCGTCCGTGACTGCACATCCTTCGGGCTCCCGACCTGTATTCGCGTCGCCGTGCGGACCCGGGAAGAGAACCGGATGCTCATGGAGGCAATGGCCGCATGCTCGCATTGATCATGGCCGGCGGGGAAGGGACACGACTCAACCTTGGTGAGAAACCGCTGCTGGATATCTGCGGCCGGCCGATGCTCTCGTTCGTCATTGATGCTTTCCTGGCTGCGGACTGCGAGCCGGTCGTTGTCACCTCCTTCCGGACACCCATGACCCGGAACTGGTGCCGGGCGCAGGGAATCACCGTTCAGAATGCACAGGGTTCCGGTTATGTCGAGGACATGGTTGAATCGGTTACTGCGCTGGAAGAACCCGGCCCGTTGTTCATCAGCGTATCCGATATCCCCTGCGTTTCTCCGGAAACTATTCGTTCGGTAAAACATTTTCACGCGCAATCCGGGAAGGATGCCTGTTCTACGTGGATTCCCGCATCGTCTGTTCCTTGTGATGACAGGTGCATGCCATACCGCGAGAATGTTGATGGTATCGTGGCTTGTCCGGCAGGGCTGAACATCATGACCGGCGCCCGGATCGCAAGCCCCCAGGACGAGGCAAGATTGCTGGTGAACGATCCCGGGCTTTCAATCAATGTAAACACCCGGGAAAATCTCGGGCTTGCGGTGGATTATCTTCAGTCCATTGCAAGGAACGGTAATACCAGATAATTTTCCTGATCGCTTGAATTTTCCGGCATCGTTTGCCGATTTTTGCCGGAATTTTACCGGAATATTTCAACCCATTTTGCGCTCCTGTACTAAAAACAGGCATAATCCTGTCACCGTTAGGGAGGAATGCATATTAAGGGGCATCGCCCATGATCACTGTACTATGGTGGAGTCGCAGGAGATAGAGCTCCGTGGTCATATCATCGATTCCGGTATTATGACCCAGCTCTTCGACCGGGTTATGGATATGGGAGGAAATTTCGAGATCCTTGTCTTCGATATCGGGAAGAAGAAGGCGGATCCCAGTTATACGCGGCTCCGTATCCACGCACCGGACAAGGCCAAACTCCAGTCGATCCTGTCAGAACTCCACCGGATCGGCGTCCGGCCCATCGAAGTTAAAGATATCAATCTCGTCCCGGCCGAAGACGACCGGATTGTTCCCAAGGGATTCTACACCACCACCAACCATCCTACGCAGGTCAAGTTCCGCGGGGAATGGATCCCGGTCGTAGGGACCAAGATGGATTTCCTCATCGTCGTCGACCCTGATCAGAAAACGGCGACGAGCAAATCCCTTGCAAAGATAAAAAAGGGCGAATTCGTTGTCGTGGGAGAGCAGGGCGTCAGCGTGAGTTATCCCGAGCGTCCCCGCGAGCAGTCCAACTTCGAGTTCATGCACGGGACCGTTTCGCCCGAACGCCCGAGCGAAACCCTGATTGCGAAGATCGCAAAGGAGATCCTTGAAGTGCGCCGGAGCGGCGGGAAGATTGCCGTTGTCGGCGGCCCCGCGATCATCCACACCGGCGCCGACAAGGCGCTGGCCGAGATGATTCACAAGGGCTACATCGATGTGCTCTTTGCGGGAAACGCCCTCGCCACCCACGATGTCGAGTACAACCTCTTCGGCACGTCGCTTGGCATGGACATCTCCACCGGAAAACCGGTCATGGGCGGGCACCGGCATCACCTCTATGCCATCAGCGAGATCATGCGGGCCGGTTCGATCAGGCAGGCGGTCGACACTGGTGTCCTCACCGGGGGGATCATGTTCGAATGCGTGACGCACAACGTGCCCTTTGTCCTTGCCGGTTCGATACGTGACGACGGCCCGCTGCCGGATGTAATCACCGATATGATGGAGGCACAGGACGCAATGCGCAAGCACATCGCCGGCTGCTCGATGGTCCTGATGATCGCGACCCTCCTCCACTCCGTCGCGGTGGGGAACTACCTGCCTTCGAACGTGAAGACCGTGTGCGTCGACATCAACCCGGCGTCGTTGACAAAACTCATGGACCGCGGGACCACGCAGGCGATTGGCGTGGTCTCCGATGCCGGGACATTCCTGCCCCTTCTCGCAAAACAGCTCGAGATCCAGAGCGGTCATGCGGAAAAAAGCTGCTGACTTTTTTGCTACGCAGAAATCTTTTTAGAAAATGTGAGGGTGACCCTTTCCCCATCCAGAGGGGAAGCATCCCGAAGGGTTCCCTTGACTCATTCTGAAATGTTTTAGTTTCTTGCCCAGCGAGGGCCCGATGAGGCGCCCGAGCGACCCCGAAGGGGTGGGTATGCTCACAAAAAATAAAAATTAATTTTTGAGTTTTCTACTAAGACAGAATCCAAATGTGGATTTCTACAAAGCAGTTTTTTATTATCCTCACCGGAATTACTCTCAAAATCCCAATTTTTGGGAAAAAAGTTCCGGAAATTTTTCCGGTAAACGTAATCATTGAAAATTTTTATTGCATTCTTGAATTTTATGGTATTTTTGTAACTACCGGGTCAGGGGCATTGCGTAGGTTTTCTCGTTTTCGAGAACGAATTCCCACTCTTTTTTGCAGGCACAGTCTGTTTCGAGCAGGGCCCGGATGAGATCCCGGTCGCCGTTTAGCGAGAAGTCCCGGATCCCTTTTACGATCTCGTAGTCGCAGGTCCCGCAGTTATGCGGCCCGCGTTTCTGCCCGCCGCCCAGCGGATCGCAGGTGACGTGGACCGGTGCACTTTCGAGCAGGGTGAGCACGCTCCAGAGATACGGCGGCCTGTATGCTCCCCGCTTCCAGTAAAATTCAAGTTCCGTGTTCCGCTGCACCGTGCAGGGGTTCATGGAGATCATCTCGGAATGCTCCGCTGCGTCCCGGATCGAGGTCTTCATGTCGGCGACCGCTTCCCCTTCGGTCAGGAAGAGCGGCTTGAAGAGGAGATAGGCCTTGACCCCGGCCCCGGCATCGTGGGCCCGTTTCGCTGCGGCCGTGAAATCCTCAAAGCTGAATCCCTTGTTGATGCTCTTTTCCCGGATCTGGTCGTTGCTTGTCTCAAGACCGATGGCACAGTAAAGGGGGATCTCCCAGCTGCCGTCATCGATGGTTTCTACAAACGAGCTGAACACTTCCTCATTGACAAATTCCGGACGGGTCTCGGCGATAAGCACCTTCCCGCGGAAGGCCTGTGCAACATCGGCAAGAAATGCCGGCGGAACCTCTTCTGGATCGAAAAAACTACCCGAAGTAAAAATTTTCACCATCCGGTATTCGTCGGCCTTGTACTGGTCCTGTATCCATGCGAGCTGTGCCCTGAGATGCAGGGTCAGTTCCTCTTCGGACTGCTGCCCGTGGTACCGCTCGTGGCGATAGCTGCACATCCGGCACTTCGACCAGCTGCACCCGGCGCTCCGGAATATGATGGTGAGACATTCCAGCACTTCGCTGCCGAAACGCTCCTGACCCCTCCAGTGGGCAAGGGGTTTTTCGCGTTCAGAAATCATTAACATCCTATTAGTTAATCTACTTAAGATGAAAAAGATCGTCCTGCTTCTGATAGGACTTTCCTTTCTCTTTGGATGTGCATCGGCCTATACCGTCATGATCGAAGCACCGGATTCCATTCCTGTCGGGAAACCTCTTGTCGTCACGGGAAATACAACGTACGGGATCGGCACGCCGATAGATGTCGTTCTTTATTATCAGGTTACAACTTCTACCGAGGTGGAGCGGAAGGTAGCCTATATACAGTCGGACAAGACCTTCCGGACATTTTTTGATACCACCGGTCTCCCGAAAGGGACCTACAAGGTCGAAGTCCCGGTGAATGGTGGCGGCGATTCAACCACGATGCGGGTTGTCCAGCTTATCGACCGCTCGGATGAGATCGAGATGGGTTCTGCCACGACCCAGAACATGAACGGGAAACTCTATATCGCAGGAACGAGCAGTGCCGATACGAATTCGGGGATCCAGATCGAGGTCTTCGACCCCGAAGGCGCCATAATCTTCGGACCGAAATACATCAATACGAACATCCGCGGGGATTTTACCGCGGATGTCCCGATCACCGAGACCGGCGATTATGATATCAGTTTTACGGATGCAAACGGGTACATCGGGGACAAAATAATCACGGTTGTCGGGGAGCAGACCCCCGCTACCACGGCTCCGTTGGTCACGACAACGGTTGCAACGTTGTCTGCGCATGCAACTGCTTCCCGGGACGATCCGGCCTATTTCGCGGTACTGACCCGGACCGGCCCGGTAAGCGTCTCCACCTCATCATCCATCGACTGGGTGATCGAATATTCCTTTGAGGACGGGAACATCCGGACGGTGAACGCCAATGGCGGGAATACCCCCGAAAGTGTCGTTGTTACCGGTAATGGCAAGACCCTCTTTGTAAAAGTTTACCCGTACCTGTATTCAGTTACAAGCGATGTGACCCTGTATGCCCGGAACGCACGTGCAGTCTCGGTCCTGTCAACATCACCCCCGGTGTTTTCCTCAGGTGCCCCGCAGACCCCGACCCAAAGTTCCCCCCTCTTACCGGTGATGGGTGTGGTCGGGGTTGTTGCCGGGATTTTCCTTGCGCACCGTTTCCGGAGAAGTTGAAGGAATACGAAAACAAATACAAAAACGTTTCACGTTGAGCGATTTGGCTTGAGATCAAAGACAATAATCCGGGCATCATCCCACTGGGTCCGGAGATGGTGACATTTTCTGTTTTTTCTTCAGCCGCTCGCTCCTCTCAAGCGCTTTCTTCTTCGCAACCCGCTCGGCATCGTCGCCCGGTCCGGCCCTTGGCTGCGTAACGTTCCACGTAAGTTTTCCGCTGAGCGGCGGCTCCGGAAACGCGCCGGGATCGTAGAGCATCTGCCCCCGGAACTCCACCGGTTTCTCCTGGAAGCATGACCATACCACTTTCCGTATCACTGATTCGTCCTGGAACTTGCAGTCGACGAGCGTCAGCTGTCCAGGCAACCGTTCGATGAATTCGACAGGGACATTGTAGAGCACTGCGGTTGGCCCCGTGGCCCCGATGATCCGTTTCTTCTCCTCCACCCCGTTTTTGAAGAGCGCCTTGATCGCATCGCCGGTCTTGTGCCCCTCGGACTCTGGACTGCCGACGATGAGGTACCGGAAATTCGGGTTTGCCACAACATTGCAGATGATCTTCCCGATACCTGTATTGGCGGCCTGCAAACGTCCCGGAGTGTGCGGCCCCGGTCTCAACTCCGGCCTGCGCAAGTTTTCTCAATCTCCGGAGGAATCTCCCGGAATCCGTTGTGAGGATAATGACGACTGCTGCCGGGGGAGTAATCGTCCCCTATCAGGAACCTTCCCTTTTCAGAATGATACTCCGGATGGGGTTTTACTTTAAGCATGACCACTTCCGAATGTCGCATCGATCCACAAAATAATTTCATCCCTCACGCGTCGGAACCCGGCCCGGACTTCCTCCTCCGTGCCGGTAAATGCCGAAGGGTCCGGAAAACTCTGGTGAATGACTTCCTTTGCGCCCGGGAAAAAAGGGCAGACGCCCTGTGCGGAATCGCATACCGTAACGACCGTCCCGATTCCCTGCCCGAAGAATTCATCAGGAACTTTTGAACGGTGCTGCGAGATGTCGATTCCGATCTCCTTCATCACTTCGATCGCCACCGGGTGAACCCGGGTCGCTTCGGTCCCGGCGCTGAAGGCCTCGAACCGGTCACCGTACTGTGCATTCATGTACCCTTCCGCCATCTGGGAACGGGCAGAGTTGTGGGTGCAGATAAACAGGATCTTTTTCTTCATGACAAACATCCGTTTCCTTTCACCGCCGCGTTGGGCTGCACGTGTTGTCGCTTTCGCTGCCGTACCATTTCACCTTCAGCCACAGAGCCACGTTCACCAGCCCGATCAGTACCGGCACTTCGACCAGCGGACCGATGACCGTGGCGAATGCTGCCGGCGACGCGATACCGAAGACCGCGATGGCGACTGCGATCGCAAGCTCGAAATTATTGGAGGCGGCGGTGAACGAGAGCGAGGCCGACTTTGCGTAATCGAGGCCGAGCCGGTGGGACATCCAGAAGCTCGCAAAGAACATGATGAGGAAGTAGCAGAGCAGCGGGATTGCGACCCGCACGACATCGAACGGCACATTGACGATGTACTCTCCCTTCAGCGAAAACATCACGATGATCGTGAAGAGCAGGGCGATGAGCGTGATCGGCGAGATCTTCGGGATGAAGACCTGTTCGTACCACGCCTTCGACTTCACCCGGAGCAGGGCATACCGCGTGACCATGCCGGCGATAAAAGGAATCCCGAGATAGATGAAGACACTCCCGGCGATCTGGAGTATTGTGATCGAGACCGCAGAACCGGCCCCAATCCCGAGCAGGGGCGGGAGGTACGTTATGAAGAACCATGCATAAACGGAATAGAAGAAGACCTGGAAGATCGAGTTGAGTCCCACGATCGCGGCGCAGTACTCGCAGTCGCCTTCGGCGAGATCGTTCCAGACGATCACCATCGCGATGCACCGTGCGATCCCGACGAGGATGAGGCCGTACATGAAAAACGGCTGGTCGCGGAGGAAGAGAACGGCGAGGACAAACATCAGCACCGGTCCGACGATCCAGTTCTGGACGAGCGAGAGGCCCAGCACTTTCGTGTTCCGGAATACCTTATGGAGTTCCTCGTACTTCACCTTCGCGAGCGGCGGAAACATCATCAGGATGAGCCCGACCGCGATCGGGATCGATGTGGTCCCGACCGAAAGGCCGGTGATCACGTCCGGGACCGCGGGTGAAAAATATCCCAGCGCGATACCTGCTGCCATCGCGAGGAATATCCAGAGGGTCAGGTACCGGTCGAGAAAAGAGAGGTGTTTTGTCATTGTCATGCTCTTTTTCACCAGAATTCCTTTTTCCTTTGTTTACCCGAGAATCGCGTTAAACAAATACCCGGTCAGCGTGAACGAGACGAACAGGATGCCGGCAAAGATTGCGAGAAGCCGGATCTTTATCACCTTTCTGAGGATGATCATCTCCGGCAGCGAAAGCCCGATGACCGACATCATGAAGGCAAGGGCGGTTCCCATTGCCATGCCTTTTGCCGTGAGCACCTGCATGATCGGGATCATGCCGGCTGCGTTCGAGTAGAGGGGAACGCCGATCAGGACTGCGATCGGGACGGCAAGCGGATTGCCCGGGCCTGCGATGTTCACGAGGAAATCTGCCGGGGCGTACCCGTGGATGACGGCTCCGATGGCGATGCCGATGACGATGTACGGCAGCACTTTTAACGTGATGTCCCGGGATTCGCCTTTTGCGAAAACGAGCCGGTCCTTCCAGCTCATCGGTTTGTCCGCATTGTCGTGCATCCTGCACTTCCAGACAAATTCCTCTACCTGGCTTTCAAGATGGAGGCGCCCGATGATGATCCCGGCGACAATCGCGATGATGAGGCCGGAGACTATGTAGATGAGCGCGATCTGCCAGCCGAACAAGGCGAACAGCATGGCCGCCGCGATCTCGTTGATGAGCGGCGATGCGATCAGGAACGAGAACGTTATGCCGAGCGGCACACCACTCTCGACAAACCCGATGAAGAGCGGCACGGCCGAGCAGGAGCAGAACGGCGTCGGGATGCCCAACAGGGCAGCAACCACGTTGCCGACTCCCTCCGTGCGACCCGCCACCCATTTCTTCACCCGCTGAGGGGTAATGAAGGTCCTGACAACGGCGACCGCAAACACGATCACGGCGAGCATGATGGTGACCTTGATCGTATCGTAGACAAAGAAGTTCACGGACGATGCAAGGGGGCTCCCCTGCACCAGTCCAAGGACCGGGTAGGTTACCCAGTCGGCAAATACCTGTAGATAGTCAAGCACGGTGTTATCCTCCGGTTATTTTCTGGTCGATAATTTTCTCCATTTCGTCAGTGAACTGCCGCACCCGTGCAGCCGCTGCGGGAGAGACGTTGTTGACCGATCGCACGAGTTCCCGGATGTGGAGGAGCCCGGACAGTTCCTTGTCGCAGGTCTTGCCGAACCGGGGCGCCCGGCAGAAGTGGCAGATCCGGAGGCCGTAGTGCTGGAGCTGTTCGGGGCTCATGCATGTCCCGTGCAGTTCTGCGCTTGCTTCGACCGTTGAACCGCAGGGCGATCCCCGGATCACGCGGACGCTCCCGATGGTCCCATCTTCCTTTACCTTCACGTCAAACGATGGACGCCCGAATATTTTTGCGTACTCGTTGATCTCCGGCACCCAGGTATTATCTTCAAGCGAGCACATTGTGACCGGCGCGACAATATTTTCATTGATTTCCCTGGCCTGCCGGAGGAACCCGGGACCGAAACTGACCCCGAGGATGACCGGTTTCTGTTTCCCGATGATCGCGAGCGCAACGTCCGGGTGGCGGACGTACGAAATGTAGAGATCACATTCCGGGAGCGCCAGTTCGAGGTCGTCAACAACCATGCTCTGCGGGAACGGTGCCATGATCCATTCGGTCGGGAACCGTTCCCCGATGATCTCGAAGGCCCGGTCGCCGAATTTCCCGTCGCTTACTATACCGATCTTCATCCCTTTTACCCCACGTCATTCATGTCTGTTCAGGATTAATCCCGATGACCGCACGGACAACTTTCTCGATCTCATCGTACTGCACTTCGCCCATCCCTTTCTTCTCGATGCCGAGTTCGGTCGCGATGATGTGGTGATGGGGCGAGAGATTGGATTTGGATAGTTTCTTTGCCGCACAGCAATCCGTACACCCGTCGATCACGATCACCAGTTCCGCGTCCCCGATCTCTGCTTCGAGCATCGCAGCGGACTGCTTGGCATGCATCCAGACGTACTGCCCGGGTTTTCGCTGCATAAGCATAGTGGCTGCCTGCGTGGTGAGTTTCCCGGTGTTGGAGATACCGGAGCAGGTGACAAGAGCGCAGGTCATTTTCCCTCCGCCGCTTTCCGATTGGCATCCTTCCGGTAGTAGAGCTGGCAGTGGGAGTGTCCGTCCTTTGCGATCTCGTCCCGGTGGTAGACGCACGGGCAGATGATCGCCCGGTCCTTCTCCCCATCCCGGGACCGGAGCCGGCACGGACAGTACCGCTCGCCGAACTTCTGCTCGTTGCGCATGAGACCCCTGATTACCGCATCCAGTACCTCCGGGTCCGGGTTCAGCACCCAGCCGTTCTCTTTTGCGTACTTTTCAGCCCACGCACGGATCTCTGCTTCGTCAGCCGTAGTTCCCGCCCCTTGCTGCCTCAGCAGGTCCCGCCGCATCCGCAGCCGCTGTCTTTCCCGCCACTCTTCTTCTCCGGCGAGGCTGTCTTTTTCGTCCGGCCTTCGCCTTTCCAGCATGCAGCGACGATCTTCTCGATGTCGTCACTCGTGTAGGACTTCGAGGGTCCCTTGGCGATGCCGATCTCGGTCAGGACCAGGTGCTGGCCTGCAGCAACTCCCTGTGCAGCTGCTATCTTCTTTGCGCAGAGCATCGGGCAGCCATCGAGGATGACAACTTCATCGGCGTTCATCGCGCTGGCGACAAGATTTTCGGCACCTGTCGCAAGCAGTGCAACACAGGCGATGCCCCCGTAGCCTTCCTCCGTCAGCTGGAGGGCCGCAAGATTAGTCAGTTGTCCGACATTTGCCTGCCCGGCGCAGGGAAAGATGATCCGTTTTGGTTCGTTTGCTCCGCACGAACATTTTGGCGATTCTGTCATTTTTTTACTCCGTCAGCATTTTTTTGATCTCATTCACGTCAGGGATCCTGCCTTCTGCCCGCAGTTCACCATCGATGAAAAGGGCCGGCGGGATCATGATTCCCCGCCCGACAATTTCAGCCAGGTCCTCCACTTTGATGATCTCCGCCATGATCTTCAGGTCCTTCACAGCCCGCCCGGCATTCGCAAAGAGCCGCTTGCACTTTGCACAGCCGGTTCCGAGTACCTCGATTTTTATCATGATATCAGCAATTCAAATTTAATTGAATTAATGTGAACAGGGCAAGATTATATATCTTTTCATTTCAGATTATTTTGAAGTGAAACGCGTGACCTTATCCTGTTGCGGGACGAAAACCACGAAGGGAGCCGGCAAAGGGGAGATGGCGATCCCCGGGCAGATCCTGAAAGAACTCGATCAGATCGGGGGGTTCGAAGCCCTGGCAGAACGTATCCCCCCAGAAGAAGAGCTCGAAAAGAAAAGCCGGAAGTATCATGCACTCTCCGATCCGCTGCGGCTCACCATCCTTTACCTCATAAAAGACCAGCCGCTCTGTGTCTGCGTCATCAACCGGTTCATGGGCCTCTCCGGCTCGAAGCTCTCCTACCATCTCACGATTCTCAAGGAGAGCGGCCTTATCGAAGGCGAGTATCACGGGAACTGGATCATCTACACGGTAACCGGCAGCGGGACCAAGGCGCTGAAGTGCATGGAACGCATGGAGACGCGAGAGTAGCTTAACGGCTGAACCTGACCCGTTCTATCGGGTTGATAACTGCAGGAGAGATCTCCTTCTGCCGGCGTACGGTTTTCGCCATGACTGACTACACGTTCCGTACAAAGCCTGATAGCCTCGGCCGGTAATCCCCTCCTATGCAGGACAAGGAAATCTCCCCGGTGATTTTCCATGGATAAACCGGCCAGGGAACATGCAGAGAAAGTAATTGGGGATACAGAGAAATCTATCGAGGATGAGGTTCTCGTGATTGGTAAAGGAGCCCGGGGATTCAACGAGGAGTTCATGGAGTTTCTCCGTAAATACCAGGTCATCGGTCTAGCCGTAGCATTTGTCATAGGAACCGCAGCAACAAAACTGGTCACTTCCACGGTAACGGATATCATCATGCCGATCATCGCTGTAGTGACTCCCGAAGGGAACTGGCGCGAGGCGGCAGTGCAGGTTGGCCCGGTCAAGTTCCTTGTCGGGGACTTCATCGGTGCGTGTATCGATTTTACGATTATAGCCCTGTTTATTTTCCTGACCGTGAAATACATCATGAAAGGGGACGTGTCGAAGAAAATCTGAAACTCTTTTTCCCCTGTCGTGCAGTACGTGCAATACGGGAGGAAAATTGCCCCGGTGCCGAAACATCCCGGGAATTTCCGGTTTTTTTATCCTGCTCCGTTTTTCCCGATCAGATCAACCCGCCCGTGTCAAGTGGGTTGAAATCCCCGCTGCCCATCGGACCGAGCTGTCCCATCAGGCTCGACATTATCATCGAAAGGATGATCAGGACCGCGATAACGATGACGATCGCCGCGAATACTATGAAAATGACCATGTACAGGGTACGTGTCTCGCGGAACTCCAGTTCCCCGGCGTTCATCTTTCCCGCAACCGAATACGCATCGTACATCGCATAGAGCCACACGATGAGGCCGGGGATCAGGAAGAACGCCAGCCCCGCGATGCCGAGAAGGAATACGACAAACCCTTTTGCGGCCTGGCCGTTGTAGACCTGCCCGAGGCCGGGAAGGAAGGACGAGCAGAACCCCGCGATCATCGCGTTCTTCTGCGCCCGGGGAGGGACCGGATACCCGGGACAGCCGGCCGGAGTACTCCCATCCATCCGGGCGCCGCACCCGCTGCAGAACCGGGGGGACAGATCGGTCGATACTTTGCCGCAGTGCGGACAGATCTCGTGCATGGGCCTCTCTCAAAAGGAGATTGATCTACGCACATTAAAAAGCCGGTCATACCCGCACATGGGCAGATTACCGATGGCAACCATCCCGGACCGGTAACTAAAATCCCCGTAACCCGCGGGGTATCCCTGCACGGTGGGAAAATTCCCTCCCGGAATCCGCAGCAGTATCCGTAGCAGTAAGAGTTATCCGGGATCCATCTGCAACCGGAACACGCGTCCATTCGTGAAGAAGCCTTTTTTACATACCGCATCCAACATATGGAGCACGGCCGGGGTAGTCTAGTCCGGGAAGGCGGTAGCCTTGAAAGCTACTGGTGCCCTGCACCTCAAGAGTTCAAATCTCTTCCCCGGCGTAAAAACGATACCGTTTTTCCTTATTTTTTCCTTATTCATGGCTGCTGCAGGACGCCTGTTATGAACTGTTGGCAAGAAATCCGTTTGATTCCGGTTATCTGCGAATTTAAGACATTTTCATAGTACCAAAGCAAGATATATCTTGACTTTGATCCATACCGGATACCAGGGATTGATCTCGGTGCATCACATTCTGTACGTTGATGACGAACCCGGGCTGCTCGAAATTGCCAAACTGTACTTGGAAAAAGACGGCCGGTTCAGCGTCGACATACAATCCTCTGCTTCTGACTGTCTTCCCCTTCTCTCGTCCATAAAATACGATGCGATCGTCTCCGATTACGAGATGCCCGGGATGAACGGGATCGATCTCTTAAAACAGATCCGTTCGTCCGGAAACCCCGTGCCCTTCATCCTCTTCACGGGAAGAGGCCGCGAAGCGGTGGTCATCCAGGCCCTCAATGAAGGCGCGGACTTCTATATCCAGAAAGGCGGGGAGCCGGTCTCCCAGTTCGCCGAGCTTGCGTCCAAGATCCACCACGCAGTGACCCGGAAACGGGCTCAGGATGTACTGCGGGAGAGGGAGACGCAGCTCCGTGCGACCCTTGAATCCACTGCCGACGGCATCCTTGCCGTGGACAACAACGGGAAAATACTCCAGGCAAGCCGGCGGTTTGCCGAGATCTGGAAGATCCCCCCGGCCATCATGGAATGCGGCGATGACCGGGCAGTCCTGGACTTCGTACGGGACCAGCTGGTCTATCCCGTCGTGTTTCTCAAAAAGGTGGAGTCGCTCCCCCTTTCGGACGTGGCAGAGAACGATATTCTCACGCTGAGGGACGGCCGGGTTATCGAACGGTATTCGTTCCCGATGATCATGGACGGCGCTCCCCTCGGGAGGGTGTGGTCGTTCCGGGATATCACCACCCGGAGGCGGACGGAAGAAGCGCTCGCAAAGAAACACGAAGAGCTGATGGCGTCCTACGAGCAGCTGACTGCAGTCGAGGAAGAACTCAAAGGACAGTTCGACCAGCTCGCAGAAAGCCAGCGGATCATCCAGTCCAGCGAAGAGCGGCTGATCATGGCGCAGGAGATCGGCCGCACCGGATGCTGGGAATACTCCATAGCGACAAATAAAATATGGGCTTCCGCGGAGGGCCCCCGCATATTCGGGTATCCTGCAGTTGCCGGGGATTTTCCGATAGTAGATATCGAATCCTGTATGGAGGAACCGGTCCGGGTCCGCCAGGCCCTCAGTGACCTGATACACCGCGGGAAAGAGTACAACATCGAGTACACCATCAATCCCGCGGACGGCTCGGCGCCAAAGGTAATACATTCGGTTGCACGGCTCGAAAAGGATGCACAGGGCAAGCCGGTCCGGGTCGTGGGTATCATCCAGGATATAACCGAACGCAAGCGGGCAGAAGAGACGCTCCTGAGGAGCGAAGAGAAGTTCCGGTCCCTGGTCGAATATGCCCTCGAAGAGAGTTTTATCCTCGACCTCACGGGAACGGTCCTGTTTGCCAACAATGCGGCGGCACGGCTCGTCGAAATTGATGACCCCGCCAGACTTGTCGGCAGGAACGTCATGGAGTTTATCGCGCCGGAATCGCAAGAAGATGTCATCCGCGACTTTGCCCGGGTATCCCGGGGTCACGATGCCTTCCTCGCACACTACCACGTGATCTCAACGACCGGTAAAAAGATGTACGTTGAAAGTATCGGCAAGATCGTTAACTATGAAGGGAAACCCGCATCGCTCATCTCCCTCCGCAATATCACCGGGCAGAAACGGATCGAAGAAGCACTGCGGGAGAGCGAAGAGCGGTACCTGTCCCTCTTCAACCGCTCCCTTGACTGCATCTATATCCACGATCTGGCCGGCAATTTCATCGATGCAAATCCCGCTGCGCTCGCACTCCTCGGGTATGCCCGGGAAGACATCCCCTGCCTTACTTTTACTTCATTGCTGGACGGGGACCAGCTCCGGAAGGCACAGGATACCGTCAGGACCGTCGTCGCGTGCGGGTCCCACCCGGACCTCGTAGAGTACCGGTTGCAGAAGAGAACCGGGGAATTCGTCGATATCGAGACGAAGGGAACGCTCATCCTCCACGATGGGAAACCCTTTGCGATCCTGGGGATCGGGCGCGACATCACCGGGCGCAAACGGGCCGAAAAAGCGATCCGTGAAAGCGAAGAGCGTTACCGTCTCCTGACGGAAAATGTGAGAGATGTCATCTGGCAGATGGATGCGGAGATGACCTTCTCCTACGTAAGCCCGTCCGCATTCGATCTGTGCGGGTACTACCCTGAAGAAATCATCGGGAAACGACTCTTCGATTTCATATCGCCGGAGTCCGGGAAAAATATCGAATGTCAACTGGTTAAACTGCGCAAACAGGATCCGGGTTCCCGGGGAAGTGCAAACTACCTCATCGACATGGTACACCGGGATGGTACGATCATACCGACAGAAGTCGTTACGAACCCGATCTGCGATGCCGGTGGGTGCTTTATCGGATGGCGGGGCATTACCCGGGATATTACCGGGCGAAGGCGGGCAGAAAAAGCGCTGAAGGACAGCGAGGAAAAGTTCCGGGGCATCTTTGACCTGGTAACCGACGGGATCCATATCCACGAGATCGAACCGGGCGGAAAGCCCGGGAAATTTATCGAGATAAATGAAAGTGCCTGCCGGACGCTGCAGTATACCCGCGACGAGATGCTGGGGCACGGGCCTCTTGATTATGTCACCGGTTATCACAGCCGGCCGCTGGATGAAATCTTCAGGGAATTGTCCACGGGCGGCCGCTCGATCTTCGAGACCGGGCAGAGGAGAAAGGACGGGTCCATCCTTCCCGTTGAGATCAACAGCGGCGTGGTAACCCTGCAGGGAAAGCGGGTAGTTGCATCGGTAGTCCGGGACATCACCGACCGCAAGCGGACGGAAGAGGCGCTCCGGCTGGCCAACCGGAAACTCAACCTCCTCTCCGGCATCACCCGGCATGACATCAACAACCAGCTCACGATACTGCAGGGCTACCTCAGTATCCTGGAAGATAAACCGCACGATCCTTCCCTTAACGCGTATTTCAGGACGGTCGCAGCATCCGCACAAAGGATTTCGGCAATGATCCGGTTCACCAAGGAATACGAGGCGATCGGGGTCAACGAACCGGTGTGGCAGTACTGCTCGCATCTTGCGGATGCTGCTGCAAAAGACGCTCCTTTAGGAAAAGTCGTTGTCGAAAATACGATCCCTGACGGCGCCCAGGTATTTGCCGACCCCCTGATTGTCAAGGTGTTTTACAACCTGGTGGATAATGCGGTCCGGTATGGCGGGAAGATCACGACCGTCCGGTTCTCGCTCGTGGATGCCGGCGGCGATCACCTCTTCGTGTGCGAGGATGATGGTGAAGGTATTCCTGCGGACAAGAAGGAGATGATCTTCGAGCGGGGCTTTGGGAAGAACACCGGCCTCGGGCTTTTCCTCTGCCGTGAGATCCTTTCCATTACCGGAATCACGATTACGGAAACGGGGGAACCGGGTAACGGTGCCCGGTTCGAGATCGCGGTGCCGGCCGGTGCCTATCGCCGGAATTCACCCGACGCCGGGCATACCCCGGGATCATAACTGTCCCGCACATTGCCGTGAAAAGAATGCCGGGATTTCCGCATGTTTTTTAGAGATCTGATCTCTGATTCCTTCCCAAAGATACCCGGGGTATTTTCGGAACTGTGATCATGGCGATACAAGAACGCTGACCCGTATAATTTTCCCCATTCTCTTTTGCCCGGCGCTTGCGAAATCATCCGGTCTCATTCGCAGAAACCGTGTCATATCACTGTTTTTAAAAGGAGGGAACGCCCATTTTACTTCAAGGTACCAGAGGATTATTCTATGTGCGTTGCAGTTCCCGCCGAAGTGCTGGAGATAAAAGAAGGGAACATCGGGCTTGTCGATTACGGCGAGCTCAAACAGGAGGTCCGGCTCGATCTCGTTGACGTGAAGGTCGGTGAGTTCGTGCTTGTCCACGTTGGTTTTGCGATCCAGCGCCTCTCCCGCGAAGAGGGACTCGAGACCCGGGAAATTTTCAGACAGGTCTACGCTGCCCTGGAGGAATGATGCACGAGTACGGCATTGCCTACGACCTCTACGCGACCGCACGCAAGGCCGCCATCGAGAACAAGGCAACAACCGTAAAAAAAATAAACGTGGAAGTCGGGAAGATCTCGATGGTCAACCCCGAGCAGGTTATCTACCTCTTCGACACGATCAAGGAAGATGATCCTCTTTTCACGAGTACGATTCTCCAGTGCGATGAAGTCGCGGCAGAGACAAAGTGCCCCTGCGGGTACACGGGCGGCGAGATCTTTGTCTGTCCACGATGCGGGGCTCTTCCCGAGCTTGTGAAAGGTCGGGAAATTGTTGTAACCAATATCGAGATCGAGGTGGATGACGAATGAAAGTCAACATGATGCATGGCGCCGGGGGGGAAGTCATGGGCGAACTCCTCCAGACGCTCACGAAGTTCCGGCACAACAATGCCGGCGGGATCGGCCTGGAAGCAATGGACGACGGTGCGGTCATCCCGCTCAACGGGCAGAACCTTGTCTTCACCACCGACTCTCACGTGGTCCGGCCGATCTTTTTCCCGGGCGGCGATATCGGGAGGATCTCGGTCTGCGGGACCGTCAACGATCTCGCGATGATGGGAGCACAGCCGATCGCGCTCTCGTGTGGGATGATCATCGAGGAAGGCTTCGAGATCGACGACCTCGCCCGGATCGTTGCATCGATGGACGAAGCGCTCGGCGAGGCAGGCGCGAGCCTCGTCACGGGCGACACCAAGGTCATGGAGCGGGGAGCGCTTGACGGGATCGCCATCAACACCTCCGGTATCGGCATCGCAAAGACCGTTGTGCGGGACAACGCTCTCGTCCCCGGCGACGCGATCATCGTCTCCGGCACGCTCGGCGACCACGGCCTCGCCATCATGGCGCACCGCGAAGGTTTCGATCTCGGGGAGCAAATCAAGTCCGATGTCTCGCCGCTTGCCGGTCTCGTGGAAAAGATTCTTGCCGCCGGGACCGTCCACGCGATGAAGGATCCGACCCGGGGCGGGTTTGCGAGTGCCATCAACGAGATGGCCCGAAAGAGCGGGGTCTCCGTCCGGGTCCGGGAAGAAGCACTCCCGGTCCGGAAGAGCGTGAAGAGTGCTGCAGGCATGCTTGGCATCGACCCGCTCGAAGTCGCAAACGAAGGGAAGATCGTGATGGGCGTGCCCGCGTGCGATGTTGACGCGATCCTCGCCGCACTTCACGCTCACAAATATGGGAAGGACGCCGCGGTTGTCGGGACTGTTGTCAAGGGAGCTCACGTGATCATGGAGACAAAGATTGGCGGCGAACGGTTCATCGAGCCGCCGATGGGCGACCCGGTGCCCCGGGTGTGCTGATTCTGGATTCTGAAATTTTCCCGAACTTTTTTCAAATAGTGTTCTATCTCGTTGTATTTGCTTATGTGAAATACGATTTTTCTTAGGGATTTGTCGATACCATAATTTTTTATATTTATTACTATAGATTATTTTTTTAAAAAAACAAAATAAAAACTAATATATGTATAAATCTTTAAATCAATATATGTGGATTGATTAATATCGTTACGGGTTTTTTCTTCGCATTTGCATCGGAATTAGAAAATGCCATCATCTTAGGTCCGGTCATTGGCATACCATTGTCGAGGGAAGGAAGCAATTTCGTCAATAAATCCTCGAACAATTTAAATTATCAGATGCCGAGGGAATCGTGAAGAAAATCATTTTCTTCCTCGGACTTATTGCATTTCTGGGGGTGCCTATTCCGGTATCAGCATTTACGCCGACGGTCGGAAGTACGTATAAATTAATAGATGTTCAAACTGATGGTGTCTGGGTTCAAGATTGCGGGTCAAGTTCGACTTGTTATGGTAATACTGAGGATGCGGGTTATGGATACATTGAAATTTATCCCATACGTGGCGCAACATGGGTAAATCGATCATCCGGAAATTCATATTTTACAGTTACTTCATCAGCGGGCATGGCCTCCTATTATTTTTGTATTTATGATTCCGAAGATAGACATTATTATCTCTATTCTTATATTGCATCTTGGAGTTCTGCACAGTCTGTTTCTCCAATCGCAAATTTCACTGCATCTCCAATCTCTGGTATTTCACCTCTCACCGTTACTTTCACAGACAACTCAACAAATTCCCCGACGTCAGGCTATTGGATGTTCGGTGATAGTGCCACTTCATCGAGCCTGAGTGCCTCGCACCAATATACAAGCCCGGGAACTTACACGGTCAACCACAGCGCAACTAACGCCGGTGGCACCAGCTGGCTCAACAGAACAGCGTACATCACCGTCACCGCTCCCACGCTCACCGCCTCGATCCGGGATTCCGCCGACCAGACCGCGATCACGAACGCCAACGTCTCCCTCTACGACTGGGCTGCCGCTACGACGACCTACGCGAATGCATCGACCGGCTCGGCGTTCTGGCCCGGGTTGAGTTATGGCAATAGTTACGCAATCCGCGCTACTGCACCCGGATACCGGTCCTATGCACAAAATTACACGCATCCCGGGGGCGGGGCGACGATGACGGTGTTGATGGTGAGAGAGGACCCGCTCGTGGCGAATTTTACTGGCACACCAACTTCCGGAACGGCACCGTTAACCGTGACTTTTAACGACACATCTTCAGGTGGCACACCGACCTTATGGTACTGGACATTCGGTGATGGGACAACCAATAGCACCCCCAATCCCGTCCATACATACGCGACGGTCGGTAACTATACCGTGGATCTTGAAGTTGCGAATGCTGCCGGCGACACGAACAAGACCGTGAATGGGTATATTCAGGTCTTGACTTCTGCGGGGGTATCGCCAATTGCCAATTTCACCGGTACACCAACTTCCGGA
>Ga0187810_10000019_pt1 | contig 78815 bp, 68 predicted proteins | sample NC_wetland_sal_i_9_FD_132963 | JGI IMG/M metagenome (GOLD analysis project Ga0187810, IMG submission 132963) | Wetland sediment microbial communities from Neuse River Estuary, North Carolina, USA - ASW_5 | ecosystem: Environmental > Aquatic > Freshwater > Wetlands > Sediment | place: USA: North...
CCACTCCGCATCGCTGAGCCAGTAGACCTGCTTGCCCATTCAAGGCTCCCAAATCACTTCGGGAATCTTGAATCACAACCCGCTGCCCGCCGGAATCCCTAATTGAGTACAGACCCTAGAGCACGTTTCCGACTCGAAGAAGAGGGAACGTGCTCTAGCGATCCACGATGGACTGCATGGCGGGGGAATAGCGCGGGCCGGAAATCTTGCCCGGCGCCAGGGCGGCATCGAGCGTCTGCATCTCGGCCGCATCAAGGCGGAGCGCGGCGGCGGCGAGGTTTTCTTCCAGGTAGCTGCGCCGCTTGGTGCCGGGAATGGGCACGATGCCGGAGCCCTTGTGCAGCAGCCACGCCAGCGCGACCTGCCCCGGCTTGACGCCCTTGGCGGCGGCGACGGAATGCACGATCTGCGCGGCCGTCCTGTTGGCGTCGAAATTTTCACCCTGGTAACGCGGATCGCCTTTGCGGAAATCGCCGTCCGGGTACTCTTCGGCGCGCTTGACGGCGCCGGTGAGGAAGCCGCGGCCGAGCGGGGAGAACGGCACCAGGCCGATACCGAGCTCGCGCAAGGCCGGAATGATCTCCGGCTCCAGGTTGCGTTCCCACAGCGAGTATTCGCTTTGCAGCGCCGACACCGGCTGCACGGCATGGGCGCGGCGGATATTGGCGATGCCCGCCTCGGAGAGGCCGAAGAAGCGCACCTTGCCCGCGGCGATGAGATCGCGCACCGCACCCGCCACCTCCTCCATGGGCACGGCGGGATCGACGCGGTGCTGGTAGAGCAGATCGATGCGGTCGGTGGCGAGCCGCTTGAGCGAGCCTTCCACCGCTTCGCGGATATGCGCGGGGCGGCTGTTCAGGATGCGGGGCTTGCCCGGCTCGATATGAAAACCGAATTTGGTGGCGATCAATACCCGGTCGCGCTTACCCTTGAGGGCGCGGCCCAGCAGGTCCTCGTTCTCGAAGGGACCATAGACTTCGGCGGTGTCGAGGAAGGTGCAGCCCAGTTCGATGGCGCGATGGATGGTGGCGATGGACTCCGCCTCGTCCGCCGGGCCGTAGGACTGGCTCATGCCCATGCAGCCCAGGCCGATGGCCGAAACTTCCAGACCCTGCGTGCCGAGTTTGCGCTTTTCCATGACGGCCTCCTGCGGACGAATGCGCATTATTCATGGGACGGCGGCGGAGGAGAAACAACCTTTTTGCGCGATGTGGGCGATGGATTCTTCAACAAATCGCGAAGGACGGTTCGGGGCTGGCTGTTCCGGCAATACCCGCTGTCCCTAAGGTTTAGGGACGTCCAAAACCGGCGTTCCCGGCTAATGAAATCTTGTCGCAAAGGCGAGCCGTGTCCGGAAAGGGACTATGGGGCCAGATCGGGGAAGCCGTATTAGCGGACATACTGGGCACGGCCGTGCCACAAGCGCCAGCGTGAACAATTTGCTGTATTCTGTTCACGTGTGAATGGTTCTGGTTTAGGCCAAGCTCGCGTAGAAATCAGTTAGGGAGCGCATAATGATCGGGCCCACCAAAGCATTTGTCGCCTATCGGAATTTGTCTCAGGCGCATCTCGATTTTGTAGTCATCGTTTGCCATGCAATGCCTGCACTGGAAGCCGATATTGCGCTGCCAAACGCGGACCTGACGTATCCACCCGACTACTTCAAAGCAGCAAAAAACCCTAAGGCATGGGTCGCGGCCAGAACCCGGGATTATCAGGACGAGTTGGCCCGCAGTACGCTAATTACTGTCTTCAGCTATTTTGAAGCTTATGTTCACGACGTTTTGGCCGAGATGATTAAGTATCACGGCGGCGCAGATAAATTCCTTGCTCTGTCAAATACGCGAGCGGCGCAGTTTTTGCGCCCATTGAGCGCCACGACAACGAGCAATAAGCGAAAGCTTCAGGACAATCCAACACGAGCGAAGCTTGAGAAATACCAAAAATATGCACGCCTCCTAGACAAGGAAGGTTTTCGATTTCCGACCGATCTGCTTGCGAAGTTCGGGGTACGTTTTCTTTTGGAAAAAGCCAGAGAGAAGAACGGCATGCGGGCTTGGGAAATCCCGCATATATTGGAGGATGGGTTGCTTTTCACTCTCGACGCCAAGGATCGCGAACTTTTCGAAGACGCAAGAAAACTTCGGAACAAGATCGGACATGGAAAGCCGCCGAAGCTCCTATTTAAAGATGCGCTCCGATACGCCTCGGAATTGCATACATTCGCGGCTAAAATCGAACGTCACATGATTGAGTACTTCTTCGTAATTCAAGCAGTATAAGACTTCACTTTTGATGCTAACGAAAATGCAGCGAGTCCCAATTTAGTTTCGCCAACCGCCGTTCTTCCGGCCCAACAGCCTGCGCATAGATCGCAGTTGTCTCAATGCGAGCGTGCCCTAGCCATCGCTGCACGATATTAAGCGGTACGCCTTTCTGCCCGGCTTCGACAGCGAACCCATGTCGTAGCGCTTTCGGCTTAGCGAAGTTGTCCGCAATTCCGGCGACCCTCATTATTCTCTTAACTTGCTTCCATGCGTTCGTGCGTCCCCACGGCCATAGACGGCTTTTCTTACACTCCGGCTCTATATGTGCTCCCGCCATACTGTGAACGTCTTCGAGGCAGTTGAGTAACCGACGTGGCACCGGCACGGCTCGGAAAATAATCTTCTCGCGCTGCTTGAGCGTTTTGAAAACAATCGCGCCATTGCCAAAGTCTATTCGCTCAACGGTGAGAGCCAGTACCTCAGAAATCCTCGCGCCGGTGAACGCAAGCGTCAGACAAAAACTTCCAACCGTACCGCCTTCGGCGACGGCAGCGCGCACGAAGGCCGCACGTTCGCGCGCGACGAGATATTTGCGATTGCCGGTTTGATCGAAAAGCGTCTGCGTCATATGTGAGTCATTCGCGCATCAGTTGGAAAAAAGCGAGCGCATGCGATTGACGCAGAAAAGGAGGTGTGAACAGAATACAGCATTCTGTTCACGCAATATCGGTAACGCCTTGGGCCGATCTGGAAGCGGGCCCACAAGCGTTTCTGCGTGTGCTATCGGCCGCGAATTCAGTTGACCGCGGCAAGAGCGGCTTGGTTCAGGCCGCCTTCGCCAGTTTCGCCAGGGCGGTGAGCACGGCGTGCACGCCTTTGAGGCGGGCTTCGGGCGTTTCCCAGTTGCGGGCGATCACCACCTTCCGGTCGGGGCGCACCTTCATGCTGCCGGCGTGCTCGCTGATCAGCTTCACCAGGCCGAGGGGATTGGCGAAGGTGTTGTTGCGGAAGCCGATGACGCCACCCTTGGGCCCGGCTTCGATCTTCTCCACCGCTGCGGCGCGGCAAAGCTGCTTGATGGCCACGATCTCGAACAGGTGCTTGACCTCCACGGGCAGCGGGCCGAAGCGGTCGATCAGTTCGGCGGCGAAGCGTTCGATCTCGTCGCGCGTCTCGATCCCGGCCAGGCGGCGGTACAGCGCCATGCGCACGTTTAGGTCTGGAACATATGCTTCTGGTATCAAAACCGAGGTGCCGATGGCGATCTGCGGCGACCACTGGTCGGCGATCTCCTCGTCGCCGCCCGCGCGCAGTTGCGACACGGCTTCTTCCAGCATCTCCTGGTAAAGCTCGATGCCCACTTCTTTCACATGGCCCGACTGTTCCTCGCCCAAGAGGTTGCCGGCGCCGCGGATGTCCATGTCGTGGCTGGCCACCGTGAAGCCGGCGCCCAACTGGTCGAGCGATTGCAGCACTTCCAGGCGGCGCGTCGCGGTTTCGGTCAGGCTGCGGTCGGCGGGCGTGGTGAGATAGGCATAGGCGCGCTGCTTGGAACGGCCGATGCGGCCGCGCAACTGGTAAAGCTGCGACAGGCCGAACATGTCGGCGCGATGCACCACCAGCGTGTTGGCGGTGGGAATATCCAAGCCGGATTCCACGATGTTGGTGGAGATCAGCACGTCGATCTTGCGGTCGTAAAACGCGGTCATCACCTCTTCCAGGCGGCTGGGCGGCATCTGGCCGTGGGCGATGGCCGCCTTGATCTCGGGCACGTTCGCCTTGACGAAGGCCTGCGCCTCGCCCAGGTCGGAAATGCGCGGCGCCACATAGAAGCTCTGGCCGCCGCGGTAATGCTCGCGCAGCAGCGCCTCGCGGATCACCAAGGGATCGAAGGGCGTGACGAAGGTGCGCACCGCCAGGCGGTCGATGGGCGGGGTGGTGATCAGCGACAGGTCGCGCACCCCCGACAGCGCCAGTTGCAGCGTGCGCGGAATGGGCGTGGCGGTCAGCGTCAGCACATGCACGTCGGCCTTCAGCGCCTTCAGCCGCTCCTTGTGGCTGACGCCGAAATGCTGCTCCTCGTCCACGATGACGAGGCCGAGGTTGCGGAAGGCGATGGTCTTGGCGAGCAAAGCATGGGTGCCGATGACGATATCGACATCGCCCGATTCCATCGCCGCCTTGGTCTCGGCCGCCTCGCGCGCATCGACGAAGCGCGACAAGTGGCGGATCTTGACGGGGAAGCCGGCGAAACGCTCGGCAAAGGTGCGGTAATGCTGCCGCGCCAAGAGCGTGGTGGGCACCACCACCGCCACCTGGCTGCCCGCCATCGCCGCCACGAAGGCGCTGCGCAGCGCCACTTCCGTCTTGCCGAAACCGACATCGCCGCAAACGAGGCGATCCATGGGACGGCCCTTGGCCAGGTCTTCCACGGTGTCGGCGATGGCTTTTTCCTGGTCCTCGGTCTCCTGATAGGGAAAGCGGGCGCAGAATTCGTCGTAGAGGCCTTGCGGCGGATCGGCCGCAGGCAGCGACTTCAGTTCGCGCGCCGCGGCGATGCGGATCAATTCGCCCGCGATCTCGCGCACGCGGGCCCTGGCTTTGGCCTTGCGCTGCTGCCAGCCCGCCCCGCCCAGGCGATCCAGCGGGGCGGCACCGTCTTCGGCGCCGTAACGGGTGAGCAGCTCGATGTTCTCCACCGGCAGGAACAGCTTGCCGCCGTCGTATTGCAGTTCCAGGCAGTCGTGCGGCGCGCCGGTGACGTCGATGGTCTTGAGCCCGACGTAACGGCCCACCCCGTGCTCGATATGGGTGACGAGGTCGCCCGGCATCAGCCCCGCAGCTTCGGTGAGGAAATTCTGCGCCCGCCGCGGCCGGCGGTGCGAAACCATGCGGTCGCCCAGGATGTCCTGCTCGGCCACCACGGCGAAATCCGGCGCCTCGAAGCCGTGCTCGATGCCGAGCACCGCCAGGCCCACGGCGCGCGCGTCCATCTTCGCCGCATCCGGCCAGTCGGACACGGGGCGGATCGCCGTGACGCCGTGATCCGACAACACCCCGCCCATGCGTTCGGCCGAGCCTTCGCTCCAGGAGGCGACCACGACGCGCTTCTTCTCCGCTTGCAGCGCGGCCAGATGCGCCGCCGCCGCCGCGAAGACGTTGACCTTGCCCTGGGCGCGTTCGGGGGCGAAATCGCGGCCCAGCTTGCCGTGGGCGTCCACCGAGGTCATCGACTCCGGCGCCTGGAAGGGCGTGAGCGCGTGCAGCGGATGGCGCTTCAGCACCGCCGCCCACTCCGCTTCGGTGAGGTACAGCGCCTCGGGTTTCAGCGGCTTGTAGGGCGGCGCCTTCAGCGCGCCCTTCTTGCCGGGGTCTTCCTTGAGGAACTGGCGGCGGGTTTCGTAGTAGTCGGCGATCAGTTCGAGGCGTGCCTTCCTGGCCTCGTCGCAGTGATGGGCCAGCATGACGAGGGCGCGCGGCGCGAAATCGAACAGCGTCTCCAGCTTGTCGTGGAACAGCGGCAGCCAGTGCTCCATGCCCTGCGCCTTGCGCGCGGCGCTGACGGATTCGTAGAGCGGATCGTCGGAGGCCGGGCCGAAAGCGGCGACGTAACCGGTGCGGAAGCGGCTGATGGAAGCCTCGTCCAGCGGCACTTCGCTGGCGGGCAGAAGGGCGATGCGCGGAACCTCGCCCGAGGACAGCTGGGTTTCGGCGTCGAAGCGGCGGATGCTGTCCAGCCGGTCGCCGAAGAAATCGAGCCGCAAGGGCTCCGAACCCGGCGGCCACAGATCGACGATGCCGCCGCGCAAGGCGAAATCGCCCGGCTCGCGCACCGTGCCGGTGCGGACGTAGCCGTTGATCGCCAGGAAGCGCGCTAGCGCTTCGTGGCTGACGCTGTCGCCGGATTTGGCGCCGAAGCTGGCGCCGAGGATGATCGCGCGCGCGGGCACGCGCTGCAGCACGGCGTTGACCGTCGCCACCACCACGGCGGGAGCGGAATTCGCGTCGCGCCGCGCCAGCGCGGCCAGCGTCGCCAGGCGCTGGCTTTCGATGTCGGGGCCGGGCGAGACGCGGTCGTAGGGCAGGCAATCCCAGGCCGGGAACGGCAGCGCCGCCACGCCGGGCGCAAAGAAGCGGATCACTTCGGAGACCGCGGCGGCGTGCACCGCATCCTGCGCCACGAAGATCACCGGTTCTTTCAGGCGGGTTGCCGCCTCGCCCGCCAGCCAGGCGTCATAGCCTTCGGGGGCGCCGGTGACGGTCAGGTGCCCTTGCGTGCGGGCGATGTAGGTCAGACGGTCCAAGTGGGGTCCTTGCGGGAACAGAGCGCGCGCAGCCGGGCGAAGAGCGGCGTCTCGTATGGCGGCGGCAGCGGCTTTTCGCCCTTCAGCCAGGCGAAAACGTCCTGGTCCGGGGCGTCGAGCAGGGCTTCCAAGGCGTCAAGGCCGGGCTCGTCCAGGCTTTCGATCTCGCGGGCGGCGAAGGTGCCGAAGATCAGATCGACCTCCTTGAAGCCGCGGCGCTGGGCCCGGAACAATAGCCGTTTGCGGCGGGCCTCCGCAGAGCCACCGTGCGATGCAGTCGTCATGGGCTTGATATAGCGCGGACCGGGCGGCGCGGCCAGTGTTTCACATTATAGCTTGCGGGAGGATTTCGACGCAGCAGCATCGCCCAGTTCGGCCGCATTCGCCAGCGCATGCCGGATCATTCTCTGCACATCCTCCGATGCGTGTTCCGACATTACTTTGACTTCCGGGTGTTCGCGCGTCCAGACGCGGAATATCTCGTCTGCAAACGCCTGGCCAATCTCGTTGATACCGTTAAAGTCGAGCATCACCTCGGAAAACCGTTCGACTCTGGCAAGCAAGCGGCGCGCTTGCGACCTGGAAACCAAGTTCTCACCCTCGTATTTTGCGAGCGTGAGCGGTACATGCGTGCGCGAGAAGCGGGCGTCATCGTCTACGAACTCATCGAATATCTCTTTTGCAGTCTGTTTGGCATTTGTCGGAATCTTCATCGCCACCCAAGTGCCTCGCGCAAACTCTTTCCCAAAACGTATTGCGACGAGCCGTTTCTGCAATGCCGACTCGATAAGCCACTCATCATCGTCTCGTTTGGTTCGTGTGTAACGTAGATCGCCAGACCAGATCGAAAAACTGTCGAACATTCGCGATGTAAAGAATATACCCTCGCCGGTGTGATTTCTGCTGTCGGTCGTGAGTTTCCCCTTCGACAGTTCGAGTATGGCTTGACGCTTGTCGGCAAGGTGGCACTCGTGCGCGATCTTGTCGAAGATTCCTACACCATTATCGATTATGTCCAGCGACACGGTTGTGTAATTGCGCGAGAACCGAATTTTGCAGAATGTGCCCTCGGAATGCTCGATTGCGTTGTTGAGCATCTCGGTGAAACCGTATTCGCAGATGCTTCTGATATTCTGTGGAAGTTCCCTCAGGTGCGGAGAAAGCCGCTCGCGGAGAACTACGTCTTCTTTCATGTCTGCGGTTATCGGCAGATCATCCGCAAATTCGTCCAGGACCTTTGGCTTGTATTTTCGGGAGTTGGTGCGCCCGGTCGCTTCGATTATCCCCTCGGCCATGAGCGCGCGGAGGTAACCGTTCACAGAGGCTCTCGAAAGGTTGAAAGTATTTGCCGCCAACACCGCAATGTTGCCAGGGTGAGTTGGGATGTTTTTGAGTAAGAAATCCCGCAATTCCTGGTTTTTAGGTCTGGCCATTGGAAAATCTTCAGGTCGGATTGGAAATCTAAGTAGTTTCAATTGGGCTCGCTGTCAATGGATTGGAAAATTAAAAGTTACGGTTGGAAAATTAAGGAGCCCTTCCGCGAGCAGCCCTTTTGACGATGATTCCACGCCATGCGACCTGCGATTCTGTTCCCGCTGTTTGCCGAGACGCGCTCCTTGCCGGGGGTGGGGCCGCGGCTGCAGAAATTGATCGCGCAAGTTGCCGGGACGCGGCTGAAAGACCTGATCTTCGACCTGCCCGTGGGCGTGGTGGACCGCTCCTACCGCCCCAAGCTGATCGCCGCCGAGGCCGGACGCATCGCCACCGTGACGGTGAACGTGCTCGACCATCTGGCGCCGCGGGTGAAGCAGCAGCCTTATCGCGTGCGCTGCTCCGACGACACCGCGATGCTGGAGCTGGTCTTCTTCCACGCCCATCCCGACTGGCTGGACAAGACCCTGCCGGTGGGGTCGCAGCGTATCGTCAGCGGCCGCATCGAGCGTTTCAAAAACAGCCTCACCATGCCCCATCCCGATTTCATCCTGGCGCCGGGCGAAGAGATGCCGCTGCACGAGCCGGTCTATGCCCTGACCGAAGGCCTGCCCGGCAAGGTGCTGTACAAGGCCATCCGCGGGGCGCTGGAAAAAGTGCCCGCCCTGCCGGAATGGCAGGATGCGGCTTATGTGAAGGCACGCGGCTGGCCCGGTTTCGGCGAGGCGCTCGCCAAGGTGCACGCGCCCGTGCATGAGGACGATCTTTCGCCCCTGACGGCGGCGCGCCAGCGGCTCGCCTTCGACGAGCTGCTCGCCAACCAGCTGGCGCTGATGCTGATCCGCAAGGCGATGCGCGCCGCCAAGGGACGGGTGCTGCAAAGCGAAGGCCGCCTCAAGGCCAAGGCCATCGCGGCACTGCCTTACACCCTGACCGAAGCGCAGTTGCAGGCGCTTGGCGAGATCGAGGCCGACATGGCCTCGCCCATGCGCATGTTGCGGCTGCTGCAAGGCGATGTCGGCTCGGGCAAGACCGTGGTGGCGATGCTGGCGCTGCTCGATGCGGTGGAAGCAGGGGCGCAAGGCGCGCTGATGGCCCCCACCGAAATCCTCTCCCGCCAGCACATGACGGCTTTGCAGCCGCTGGCCGAAGCGGCGGGCGTGCGCATGGCCCTTCTCACCGGGCGCGAACGCGGCGCCCCGCGCGAGGCCGTGCTGGCGGCGCTGGCGGCGGGCGAGATCGACATCCTGGTCGGCACCCATGCCTTGTTCTCGGAAGACGTGGCCTTCCGCGACCTCGCCCTGGTGGTGGTGGACGAACAGCACCGTTTCGGCGTGCACCAGCGCATGACCTTGCAGGGCAAGGGCGAGCAGCGCACCGACGTGCTGGTGATGACGGCCACCCCCATCCCGCGCACCCTGGCGCTCACCGCTTACGGCGACATGGAGGTGTCGCGGCTTCACGGCCGTCCGCCCGGCCGCCAGAAGGTGGAGACGCGCGTGTTGCCCGCCACGCGTTTCGACGAGGTGGTGGAACATCTGCGCCAGGCCATCGCCCGCGGGGCGCGGGCCTATTGGGTCTGCCCGCTGGTGGAGGAATCCGAGAAGATCGACCTGGCCGCCGCCGAGGAACGCGCCGCGGAATTGAAGACGCTGCTGGGGCCCTCCGTCGGGCTGGTGCACGGCAAGATGAAGCCCGCCGAGCGCGACGGCGCCATGGAGAAGTTCAAGTCCGGCGAAATCCAAGTGCTGGTCGCCACCACGGTGATCGAGGTGGGCGTCGATGTGCCGGAGGCCACCATCATGGTGGTGGAACATGCCGAGCGCTTCGGCCTGGCGCAGCTGCACCAGTTGCGCGGACGGGTGGGCCGCGGCACGGAGAAATCGAGCTGCCTCTTGCTCTATCAAGCGCCCATCGGCGAAACCGCCAAGGCGCGGCTTGCCACCTTGCGCGACACCGACGACGGCTTCGTCATCGCCGAAGAGGATTTGCGCCTGCGCGGACCGGGCGAATTGCTGGGCACGCGGCAAAGCGGCCTGCTCGCATTCCGCATGGCCGACCTGGCCGCCCATGGCGAGCTGCTGGCCGCGGCGCGCGACGATGCCGGACTGATCCTGTCGCGCGATCCGGATTTGAAATCGCCGCGCGGCGAGGCCTTGCGTACCCTGCTCTATCTCTTCGGCCGCGACGAGGCGGTGAAGTACCTGCGCGCGGGTTGAGAATATCGCCGTCTACGAGTCGATGTGCGCGCTGTCGGTGTGGTCGCCGGTCGTATCGATATGCGTGCCCCAGGGATCGGTCTGATCGCCGTGCGGGGTGGAATCGCTGTGTCCCACATCGGTGTGTTCGGTGGCGGCGAGGTATTTCACCGCAGTACCCGACTGCTGGTGCAGGGCCGTGCCGTCGGGCGTGCCGCCCTTCGCCCAGTGCTGGATGTTGGCCTTGGCGGGTGCCGTCAGGAAAGGCAGCGCGGCCAGCACGGTCAACAGGGCCCCTGCGGAGCCCAAAAGAGAGGCGCGCAATCCCCCTCTGGCAAGTCTTGCCGGACGGACAGGCAGCACGCCGGACAATTCGCGCAGAGCCTTGCCGGATTTTTCTTCACGCCAACGATCGATCATGACAGCCCTCCAACTCCAAAGTGCTCCAAACGGTGCCTACCCCACCGGCAGACCCGCGCCGAGGTCCAGTTTGCGCCCGTAACGCCCGCTCAAATTCGCAAGCTCCGGATTTTTCCAGATGCGCCACATCAGCTCCTCGAAGACGATCTGATAGAAACGGCACATCGGGTCTTCTTTCTCGACGCTTCCATAATGCGCGAAGGTCTTGCTGGCACAGCCGCTGCCGTGAAACCTCCGCCAGGCGCAGCCCGAACATTTCCCCAGGTTCTCGAGCCGGCGCGCTTCCATCATTCTACGCCGAACAGGCGAATTATCCAGCATCGCCCCAAGGTCGTGGGCGTCGCGGATGTCGCCGATGCAGAACAATTCGTTGCCGACCACTTCGTCGCAAAGATAGATGCGCCCGTCATGGCCGAAACCCAGGATGGAATTGCCGAGGCCGCAGGGCGAGCGGTAGCACATGTGCGGCCTGTGCTTAGACAAAAGAAAGAATACGAACAGGTTGAGATCCGAGATGTCGAGCCAGACCCCGGTCTTGCGATGGTGCTCTACGGCGTAATCGACCATTTTCAGCCACTGCCGGGCGAAGACCTCGCCGCGCTCGTCCGGGAATGCCAAGGCGTCCTTCGCCCGCCCCTCCGGCATCGAGAAATTGAGGCGCACCGAGCGCGCCCCCAGTCCGGTAACCAGATAATCGAGCACTTCCACGTATTTTCCAGGCTCGTGGACCACCGAGAGATAGCCCAGCTTCGCCTTGGCGGCGGTGGCCGCCTTGATGCCGCGGGCCAGGACATGGGACGTGCCGCGCCCGTTATGGAAGACGCGCTGCGCGTCGTGCAGGGCGGGCGGGCCGTCGATGCTGATGCCGACCTGGACCTTCAGGCTCCGCAGCACCGCCGCCGTCTTGGCCGACAGCATGGTGCCGTTGGTCTGCATCATGAAACGGACCGGCTTGTCGCGCGGCGTGCCCGCCAGCCTCGCCTTGGCTGCATTGGCCGCTTCGACGCCCGCCCGCACGGCCTTCAGGTTCAGCATCGGCTCGCCGCCGTGAAAGCCGAGCGTGGCGCCGTGGGAGGGAATCTCCTCGACGATGCGCCGTGCGATCAGGGCGGCGGTCTCGGTCGTCATCAGCGGCGCCGACTTGCGCGAATAGACGCGGCAGTAGCGGCAGGCCAGATTGCAGCCGTCCGTCACATGGATGTTGAAATAGTGCGGATAGCGCTGCACCTGCCAGAGACGCTCCGGCGCGAAATAGGTCTTGCCGTCCAGCGCGATCAGGTTGCGGTAGTACAGCATCCGGACCAGTTCGTCGAAGCGCTCCGGCGCGAGGGCGCCGCCGCAGGCAACGTCCCGCAGGCGGCGCGGGCCGTCCGTTTCCATTCTGCCGAACACGCTCCATTGCGCCGCGTCGAGCACGCACCAGCCGGCGCTTTCCGGCTCGACCAGCAGCACCTCGCTTCCCCGCCGCGCGCGATAAAGATCGGGCGTGACGGAAACGACGGCATCGGGCTCGACGATGGCGCTGCGTTCGCTCACGGCTGCTTTTCCTCGCCGGGCACAGCGGCTTCGCGCTCGCGGGAGAAGCGCAGCATCTTCTCGCAGAACAGCGCATAGGCCAGCAGCACCGCCCGCTCTCCGAAGCGGCGCCGGAGCTGCAACAAGCTCTGCCGTCCGTCGAATTCCCGCGCGATGCGCAAGCCGGCGCGGGAAAGCGGGACGAAATCGTATCCCTTGATCAGCACCGCGCCGAAAGGCTGCTGCCGCAGGCGGAAAAGCGGAACCGGCACCAAAGCGGGATCCAGCGCCATCCGGGCGGCCGGCGGCTCGGCACCGTCCTGCCCGATGCCGCCTCTCGCGGCCGCTTCGAACGGGCAGCCCGCGCGATACAGCGCGGGCAGCGGGCCCGGTTTGTCTTCCAGCCGGGCGCGAAGGCTTGCCGCCTGCGGCGCCTGCCAGATGGCCTCCATGCCGCTTTCCAGGAGATTGCCGAGCACAATCGGGGAATGCCGGCACGCCCGCACCTGCCCAAGCGCATCGACCACGCCCGAGGCGAGAAGCCCCCGGCAGCGTCCCGGCAGCCGGGTGGAAACGCCGGCAGGAGGGCAATCTTCCAGGACAAGATTGTAGCCCGCCCGGTGCAGCCCGCTTAACAGGTCGAAGGCCTGTTGCAGCTTTTCCGTCTCCGCGGCTTCGCCGCGGAAGACGGCCACGCCCTTGCATCCCAAATCGTGCAGCCCGGCCACCAGGCCCGGCAGACGCTCGCCTTCGGCCGTGTCCAGCCGCAGCAGCGCCCAAACCTCCAGACCGGCCGCCACGGCGAATGCCAGATTCGCCTGCTGCCGGACGCGTGCTTCGCCGTCCGGAACATGCAGCCGCAAGGTTCCGAAGCGCTTCCAGGCGCGCAAGGCGCTCACGACGGATCGCGGTTCCCGCCAGGCGCCGTGCGAAACCAGGTGATAGCGGAAGCCCGCTTCGTCGCACGCCGCCAGCAGCGCCATCGCCTCCGGGTGGTCGAGCGGTTCTTCGCCCTCCAGGAACACCTCGCGGGCATAGGGTGCGAGGCGGCCGAGGATGCCGCGCCACGCCGCCAGATCGAGCGGGTAGTGCACGCCGCCGTCCTTGCGGCAGCCCAATTCGAGCGAATAGACGAAGGGCGCGGCGATGCGCCATCCGACGGGGGCGTCGCGTCCGGCCAAGCGGCGAAGCTGCCCCAGGATGCCCATTTTACGGCGGCGTTTGCGCGGGCCGCTCCGGCAGCGCGATGTTCGCGACCGTGATCGCCCAGGCCAATAGCGCCTCCGCCCAGGCGGCCAGCGGCGAAAGCCAGGCCGGTTCGCTCACCCCCGGCAGGAACAGCAGGGTGGAGAAGTGCAGCCCCGAGAAGATGGCGGGCAGCAGCGCATAGAGCAGCACCAGCATCGCCAGGGCGGCGAGATCGCCGCCGCGGCCGCGCGTCAGCATGGCGAAAAGCACGATGACCGCCAGATCGCGGGTGAAGAAGCCCAGCATGGCGCCGAACACGGCCTGGTCCGCCTGCGCCGCCCCCAGGCTCGCCAGCAGAGCAAGGCCGATGAGCAGCGCGGCCAGATACGACATCATCCAGCCCGGCAGGCTCTTGAAGGCCGTGCCGAGGCGGAAATGCGCGAATTCGCCGCCCAGCCAGCGCAGCCGCACGCGGTCCTTGGGCTCCAGGAACGCCATCACATAACCGAGCGCCCCGAACGCCGTGCCCGCCAGGAACAGGCGCCGCGCCGCGAGGCCGAGCTGCATCAGGGCCTGGTTGGCGGAAAGCCAGGCATCGAAACCCGCCGCATAAAGGCCGATGAAGGCGAGGAAGCCCAGCCACACCAGCGGTCCGTTGCGGTGTTTCAGTTCCAGGCGCATCTGGCGATAGCAGCCCGTCAGCGTCCAGCCGGCAAAAGCCGCCAGCGACACCAGCAGGAAGGGCTGCGCTTGGATCCCCTGCCCCCACCACAGGATGCGCGTATCGGAACCGCCGATCTGGGGACCTGCTGGATCGGCGATGGCCCAGACCGCCGCGCCCGCCGCGATGCCCGCCGCCTGGTAGATGAAAACCTCGAATTGCGTATGGCCCTGGCGGCGCCGCACCGCGATCAGGCTGGCCAGCAGGCTGACCGACTGCGCGATCACGCCGAGGGAAAGCAGGTAGGCAAACTCGACCGCCGCCGCGGCGGGACCGTTGCGGTTGATCGCCTCGGCCAGGATCACCACCAGGCAGATCGCGCCGCCGAACCAGTTGTAGAGGGTCGAGCCGAACAGCTTGCCCCACATCATGCTGCCGGCCGGCAGCGAAGACAGGCGCTGGCCGTCCCAGGTGCGGTCGCGGATTTCGCCCACCACGCTCTGCGCCGCGTTGCGCGTGCCCCACAGCACCACGATGAGGTAATAGGCCCAGCGCGCCGCTTCGCCCGGTCCCGTCCAGGCGCCGCCGACCAGCGCCGCGGCGAAGAAATACAGCGCCAGCACCCCCGCCATGACGAGCATCCGTCCCGGCGTCAGTTCCAGCCACAGATTGCGCTCGAATTCCGGGTTCATCGCGCCTTTCCCACCTAGTGTCCCGATTCCGAAATTCGCATCATCTCCATATCAACCTCCGGGCGAATTTCGGAATCGAAAGGACACTAGCTGCTTATTGAATCCCAGCGTCGTGGTTCCGAAGTCCGCGTATTGCGCCCATATCGACAGTCTCGCGAACTTCGGAACCACGACGCTGCCTGAAATAGGCGTCTTCCAGCGCCTTGGTGGATTCGCCGAAACTCGAAACCTCGAAGCCTTCTTCGATCATCGCCTTGACCAGCTTGGCGCGGGCCACGGCGTTGCGCGGATGGGTGAAGAGGGCGTGGTATTGGTCCGCCTCGATCACATCGACGCCGGGGCGCTCCGTCAGGAAATCGCGCAGATCGCTGCGGGCGGTGGCGATCTCCAGCATGTAGCGCGGGCGCTCGACGTCCTTCACCTTGACCGCCTTGCCGCCGACGATCCGCCCTTCTTCGATGATGATCATCTCCGAGCAGTAGTCTTCCAGTTCGGCCAGGATGTGCGAGGACACCACCAGCGTCATGCCGGAATCCTTGAGGGCGAGCAGCAGGGCGGAAAGATCGCGCCGCGCCTGCGGATCGAGGCCCGCCGCCGGTTCGTCGAGCAGAAGGACACGCGGCTCGTGCACGATGGCCTGGGCGATGGCCAGCCGCTGGCGCAGGCCGCGCGACAGCTCGCCGGCCTTGACGTCGAGGCGGTCCAGCAGCCCCACGCGGCCGGCCGCTTTTTCCACCGCCGTGGCGGTCAAGGCGGGCGCGATGCCGCGCGAGCGTGCCGTATAGCCCAGCACCCGGCGCACGCTGAGGGCGTCGTAGAGGCCGTAGAAATCCGGCAGGTAGCCCAAGAGCGCATGGATGGCGCGCGGCTCGCTGCGCGTGTCGTGGCCGGCCACGGCGACGCTGCCGGAATAAGGCGTCTCCAGCGCCGCCAGGCAGCGCAACAGCGTGGTCTTGCCCGCGCCGTTGGGCCCTACCAGCGCCGTGATGCTCTGCGGCCCGACGCGCAGCGACACGCCGTTCAAGGCGCGCACGGCCGGGTATTCGTAAACGAGCTCGCGAACTTCGATCATGGCGGCAAATCTGATGCTCCCGATCCTACACCGGAAATTGTCAAAGAATGATAAGATTCGTGACGGCCCGGCGCCCCCCGCCTCATTGCGCGGCGCGAGCGGGCGGGCCACAACTTGGCCGGGGACCGGAAAAGAGGACGAACCATGCGCGTCGTGATGATCGGGTCGGGCTATGTGGGACTGGTTTCGGGGGCCTGCCTGTCGGAATTCGGCCATGAGGTGATCTGCGTCGATACCGACGCGGCCAAGATCGCGGGGCTGAAAAACGGCGTCGTCCCGATCTACGAGCCGGGCCTGGAGGAGATCGTCGCGGCCAGCGCCAAGGCCGGGCGCCTCAGCTTCGAAAACGACCTCAAACTGGCCATGCCGGGGGCCGATGCGGTGTTCATCGCCGTGGGCACGCCCAGCCGGCGCGGCGACGGCCATGCCGACCTCAGCTACGTCTTCGCCGCCGCCGAGGAGATCGCCGGACATCTCGAGGGCTACACCATCGTGGTTACCAAATCGACGGTTCCCGTCGGCACCAACCGCAAGGTGGAAGCCATCATCCGCAAGATGCGCCCGGATGCCCAGTTCGACGTGGTCTCCAATCCCGAATTCCTGCGCGAAGGGTCCGCCATCGAGGATTTCCGCCGTCCCGACCGCGTGGTGGTGGGCTGCGACAGCGAACGCGCCCGTGCCGTGATGCGCGAGATCTACCGTCCGCTCTACCTTAACGAGACGCCGATCGTCTTCACCAGCTGCGAAAGCTCCGAGCTGATCAAATACGCCTCCAACGCCTTCCTGGCGGCCAAGATCACCTTCATCAACGAGATGGCCAATCTGTGCGAGATGGTGGGCGCCAATGTGCAGGACGTGGCGCGCGGCATGGGATTGGACGGGCGCATCGGCGCCAAGTTCCTTCATGCCGGGCCCGGCTTCGGCGGTTCCTGCTTCCCCAAGGATACGCTGGCCCTGCTCAGGACCGCCCAGGAATACGGCGCCCCCACCCGCATCATCGAAGCGGTGGTGGCGGTCAACGACGCGCGCAAGCGCGAAATGGCCGTGAAGATCGAAGGCGCCTTCGGCGGCGTCCAGGACAAGACCATCGCCATCCTGGGCCTCACCTTCAAGCCCAACACCGACGACATGCGCGACGCCCCCAGCCTCGCCATCGTGCCGTACCTCAAGGACAAGGGCGCCCGCATCCGCGCCTTCGACCCCGAAGGCACCAAGGAGGCCAAAAAGCATTTCGAGGTGGAATACTGCAAGGAAACCTACGAGGCCCTGGAGGGGGCCGACGGCGTGGTGATCCTGACCGAATGGAACGAGTTCCGGGCGCTGGACCTTGTCCGCGTCAAAAGCCTGCTCAAGCGGCCGCTGATGGTCGATCTGCGCAACATCTACCGTCCGGACATCATGGTGGCGGCGGGCTTCACCTATGTCAGCGTGGGGCGCCCGCCCGTCGGCTAAGCCACGGGAAGCGGCCACGTTTCGCCATATTCCCGCGATCACCTGGACGGCAACCGGTCCGTTTGGATAGGCTGGCCATTCTGGTTTTTTAACGGTCGCGCAATTTATCCGAAAACCGCTCACACTTTTCGGATTGCGCTTGATGGGGGTGTGCGATGGGATCGGTTCTGGTGTTCGCGCCGCTGGCCGTGGCGGTGATCGGCTTCATCTTCTTCATCGCCGGAGCGGGGCATCTTCTGCACGGACGCCCCGGCAAGGCCAGCCTGGGTCTGGGCGGCGGCGGCGTGCTGGCCATCGCGGGGCTGGCGTTCGGGCTGGTAGGCCTCAATATCCAAAGCTATTCGCGCCTGACCTATGAAGCGCCGGTGGCGGAGGTCGGCGTGCGGGCGGTCGCCCCGGCCGAGAAGCTCTACAGCATCACGCTGCGCCGGCTCGACGGCACGAACCGGGTGCAGGCCTGCACCTTGCAGGGAGACGCCTGGGAAATCAGCGGGCGCTACCAGGTGTGGAAGCCTTGGGCCAACGAGATCGGCCTCAACGCCACCTACACGCTGGATCAGCTTTCCAACCGCTACTGGTCGGCGGCGGAAGCCAACGGCAGGCCGATCACCGCCTGCGACATCGCCGGGCCGCAGCCCAAGGCGAGCCATCTGTTGCCCGACTCCTGGGTGCGCTGGCTGATGGCGCACATGCTGGTGCGGGAGCGCATGTTCGGCTCGGCGAACTACATGCCGATGGCGGACGGCGCGGTCTACAAAGTGGTGGCCACGCGCACCGGCTTCAACGCCGAACCCGACAACGCAGCGGCGGAGCGCGCCAACAACGCCCGGGCGTTCTGATACCTGCGGCCATGGGTTTTGACCCATGGCCGCGGTGTACGGCCGCGACTGCGGCCGCGCCGCTCGTGCGGCGGGAGCCAAGGGGCGCGGATGCGCCCCGCCGGCGATTGAGGACGCCGAAAATGTGCCAACATTTTCGGCCATTGGCATGAGCCCCTCAAGGCGGGGCGATCAAAGCCAGCTTGGGAAAATAGGTGCGGAAGCGCGTCCCGTCGCGGGTCAAAAGTTCGTACCCGGCCACCGCGGCGTGTGCCCCGATGAAAAAGTCCGGCAAGGTGGAGCTGCGCGTGCCGCCTTGCCGCCGGTAACGGGCGAAGGCCTTGGCCGCCAGGAATGCGGCCTCGTAAGGGATGTTCTCGCGGCCGATCAGTTCCCCCGGCAAAGCGGCCTCCAGATCCTCGATGCGGGAAAAGCGCACGGAAACCTCGCCGTAAACCACGGCATTGATGACCAGACGGGTGCGATCGGCGGCCTCTTCCAGGGCGCGTTGCGACCAGGAAAACCAGCGCGCATCCTCCGTCATGAGGTCCAGAAGGACATTGCTGTCGACCAGAACCGTCATCGGCCTTGGCGCGTCAGCGCCATGATTTCGTCGGTGCTCATCGTCACATCCCCGCGCCCCCGCAGATGCGCCGTCAAGCGGGCGCCGCGGCCGGGCTTGGCACCGCCGCTCTTGCGCACGATCCGGACCTGGCGGTTTTCGAGAACGAATTCGACATCGGTGTGGGGCAAGAGGCCCGCCTTCTCGCGAATCTCAGCGGGAATCGTCACCTGCCCTTTGCTGGTGATGCGCATGGCTCTCTATCCTTACTCTTACTGGTAAGAGTATTACATATGGAAGCCGAATTCAATTCGCCGCCGGAACGCGCCGGTTCCGACACTTACCAGCGATAGCCGACCGAGGCGTAGACGCCGTCGCTGCCGCCGTCGAGGCTGGAATAGAAGCCCCGCGAGTGGGGGCGGTAGCGCGTGGTGAGCAAGCCGTTATAGGCGATGGAGATGCCGGTGCTGGCGACCGTATCCCACCAGTGATGTTTCTTGGCATCGACGCGCGACCAGCCGACGAAGCCCGAGGCCAGAAAAGCCGGGACGCCGTACTGCCAGCCGTAGCGCGCCCACAGGAAGCTGGAGCCCGAGGACGCCAAGGCGCTGGTGTCGGAAGGGAACGAATCCCAATTCGGTCCGCCATGGACGCAGGGCTTGGCGAAAGGCCGGCATTCGCGCACCAGATGCTTGAGGCCGTACGCGGTGCCGAGCGTCAGCGCGGAGGTGACGAAAAGCTGCGCCGTGCCTTTCCAATCCTTCTTGTAAGCGGTGATGCCCGCGGCGGCGAGCGGCAGGGCGATCGCCACCGCCGTGCCTGCGCTTTCCGTGAACTTCCCGGCCTGTGCCGGCGCGAGCAGCAACGCACTGAAAATGCAGCAGACGAGTTTGACTCTCACCGGATAGCCCCTGTGTAAATATCCTGTGACAATATGGAACTTTTCCAACCTGGGCAAATCCCTGGTCCGGCTAACGTTTCGGCATGAAATCGGTAATGAAACGCAAACGCGGCCGGTATCGCACCGGCCGCGCCTGCATTTCACCCGAAGGACCGAAAATACGGAGAGAGCAAAACGCTCTCCCTGCTCGTTTCAGTGCTTGTGCTTGTGCTTGTGCTTTCCCTTTGCCGGAGCCGCGAGGCCGCGGTCCTTCAGCATCGGGCCGATCTCCGGGTCCTTGCCGTAGAAGGCGCGGAACATCTCGCCGTAATCCATGGTGTGGCCTTTGGACAGGATCAGGTCGCGGAAACGCTGCCCGTTCTCGGCCGTGAGCCCACCGTGCTTGACGAACCAGTCATAGGCGTCGTCGTCGAGCATCTCGCTCCATAGATAGGCGTAGTAGCCGGAGCTGTAGCCGAGCGTCCAGATATGGGTGAAATAGCTGGAGCGGTAGCGCGGCGGCACTTGCGCCAGCAACAGATGCGTCTTCTTCAGCGCCTGGGTCTCGAAGGCATCGACATCCTGCTTGGGCGCATCGGCCGGCAAGAGGTGCCACTGCATGTCGAGCTGGGCGGCGGCGACCAGCTCGGTCAGCGCGTACCCCTGGTTGAAGGTGGCGGCCTTCTTGATCTTGGCCACCAGCTTCGCCGGGATCGGCTCGTGCGTCTTGTAGTTCAGCGCATAGTGCTTCATCACCTCGGGATAAAGCGCCCAATGCTCGTTGAACTGCGAGGGGAATTCCACCACGTCGCGCGCCACGGCGGTGCCCGAGGTGGTGGGATAGACTTGGCTGGCGAACAGGCCGTGCAGGGCATGGCCGAATTCGTGGAAGGCCGTGGTCACGTCGTCGAACGACAACAGCGCGGGCTGGCCTTCGGCCGGCTTGGTGAAATTGGCGACGTTGTAGACCACCGGCTTGGTGCCGAGCAGCGTGGACTGATCGACGAAGGTGTCCATCCAGGCGCCGCCCTGCTTGTTGTCGCGCTTGAAGTAGTCGAAATACATCAGGCCGAGGGTGGAACCGTCCTTGTCGAAGACCTCGAAGACGCGCACGTCCGGCTGGTAGACGGGGATGTCCTTGCGCTCCTTGAAGGTGAGCCCGTAGAGCCGGTTCGCGGCATAGAAGATGCCGTTTTCGAGCACGCTGCCCAGTTCAAAATAGGGCTTCACCTGCGCATCGTCGAGATCGTATTTGGCCTTGCGCACCGCTTCGGCATAATGCTCCCAGTCCCAGGGCATGAGCTTGAACTTGCCGTGGCTCTTGTCGATCGCCTGCTGGATTTCCCGGGCTTCGGCATGCGCCTTGGCGGTGGCGGCCGGCACGATCCTGGCGATGAACGTCTCCACCGCCTCGGGGGTCTTGGCCATCTGGTCTTCCAGCACATAGGCCGCCCAGTCGGGATAACCGAGCAGCCCCGCCTTTTCGGCGCGCAGTTGGGCGATGGTGGCGATGGTGTCGCGGGTGTCGTTGGCGTCGCCCTTTTCGGTGCGCGTCCAGGAATTGTCGAACAGTTGCTTGCGTACTTCGCGGTCGTTCAGCGACTGCAAGGCGGGCTGCTGCGTGGTGTTCTGCAGCGGGATCACCCATTGGCCCTTGAGCCCGCGTTCTTCGGCGGCCGTGGCCGCGGCGGCGATGTCCGCCTCGCTCATCCCGGCCAGCTTGGCCGGATCGTCCACCACCAGGGCACCGGCCTTGGTGGCGGCGAGCAGCTTCTCGTCATAGGCCGTCTCGAGGTTGGAAAGCTGCTTGTTGATGTCGCGCAGCTTCGCCTGGTCGGCCTCGGAGAGCCTGGCGCCCGAAGCGACGAAGTCGTGATAAGTGACGTCCAGCAGCGTGGACTCTTCCGGGCCGAGGTTCAGGCTGGCGCGCCGGTCGGTGATCGCCTGCACGCGCGCAAACAGCTTGGCATTGAGGTAGATGGCGTCGTGATGGGCGGCGAGCTTGGGCGCCTCTTCCGCCTTCACCTTCTGCAGCACGTCGTCGGTGTTGGCCTGGCTGAGCGCGAAGAACACCTTGCTGGCGCGCGTCAGCATGGCGCCGGACTTTTCCATCGCCGCGATGGTGTTGGCGAAGGTCGGCGGGGCGGGATTGTCGGCGATGGCGTCGATCTCGGCCAGTTGCCGCTTCATGCCTTCTTCCAAGGCGGGCTGGAAGTCGCCGTCCTTGATGCGGGAGAAATCCGGTGCCTCGAGCGGCAGCGTCGAGGCCGCGGCGAAGGGGTTGGGCGGCGGCGGGGGCGGCGCGGGCGGCGGCGGGGGCGGCGGCGTGGTGCAAGCGGCAAGCACCAGGCTGGCGGCGGCACCGAGCAGGAAAGAACGCATGCGAGGCATGGAAGACCCTCCGTTGTGACAGGGGCGAAAATCACATGCGAGGCGGGTCTCTGCAATCGCCAACTTCGCCCGCAGGGCGGCGGGACGGGATTCGCCGCCTGCCGCCGCTTCGCGGCGGAGCGCCGGCAAAACGCCGCGGATTGGCGGAGTTTTGCGCCGGTTGACCCGCCTTGAGACTGCCCATATGGTCCGCCCTCCCTGCGTGGAGCCCGTAGCTCAGGGGTAGAGCATCTGACTTTTAATCAGAGGGTCCCGGGTTCGATCCCCGGCGGGCTCGCCAATATCAGCCCTCGCGCAAGCGATCTGCTGCCCCCAAAAGGGGCGTGAGCGGGACCTGTACGGCCCCGCTGACGCCGCCCATCCCCGTTACTGCTTCGACAGCACCGCCAGAGACGCCGCGCTCACCGCCAGCTGGCTGGCGATCTGCGTGGTATCGATGATGAGCTGATGCAGATCGATCCCCGAAATGTCGCGGGCCACGAAGATGGTGCTGCCGGGCGGGACCGTGTCGCTGTCGAAGCTGAACCAGGAACTGCCCAGGCGTTTTGCCGTTCCGTCGGGATAAACCAGGATCGTCATCGACTCGTCCGCGAACCTGGAATAGCCGCCCGCCTTGTCGATGTACTCCGAAGCCGTCATGTCGCTGTCGAAGGGAATACTGCCGGGCTGCAGCACCTCGCCCAGCACGGCAACGGTAAACGGCCTTTGGGGGACAAAGACGATGTCATTGGGTTCCAGCAGGGGATCGCTGGACGGATTGGCGACCAGCAGGGCCGGGTCGGCCGTGACGGTGATCCGCCCCAACGCCGTCTGGTTCTTGACCTGGCTCACATAGTTCTGCATGGCCGCGAAGGCATCGGGCGAAATCTTGGCGTTGGGATCGCGGCGGGTCATGGCCAGCAAAAGCTGGTTCTGGATCTCACCCGCCTGGCGCCTTGCGGCGTCCTGCTCGCGCAGGGCGGCGGAATGGCGCAGGAAGACCGTGCCGTAAGGATAGGCCGCATCGGTCAGCCCGCCCGCCCGCATCAGGACGTCGGAGAGATGCTCGCCGCGGACGATCTGGTAGGTGCCGGGGTGGCGCACCTGCCCCTGCAGCGTCACCGAGCCGATGCCGACGGCCGTGAAGACTTCGTCGACCCGCACCTCGTCGCGCGGCGACACGATGTAGCTGGCATCCGTGCCGCCTGCCAGGGATAGGATACGCCTGTCCGTGCGCGCCTTGCCTTCGGCCGAATCGACCGTCGTGGAAAGCACTTCGACGGCGTTCTTGTCGGCCCAGCGCGCGAACCCGCCGGCCGCAATCAGAACGGATTGAACATCCGCATCGGGGCCAACGAGATACAACCCGGGCCCCTGCACGGCGCCTCCGATGTTGACGGCACGGTCGTTCAGGAAATTGATCAGCACCAGCGGATCCACCCGCAGCTGGATTGCCAGATCGGCGATGCTGGTGACCTCCATGTTCATTCTTGGCAGATAAGACGGCTGTACCTCCTCCGGCTGATTCTGCTCATTTTGCTGGTCCGGCTGGGACAGCTGGTTCTGCGGGTATTGCTGGTACGGTTGGTTCTGCTTGTACGGCTGGTTCTGCTGGTCCGGCTGGTTCTGCTGGTCTGGCTGGTTCTGCTGGTCTTGCGTGCCCGGCAGGACCTGCTGCGCTTGCCCGGTCATGTCCGGGCCGGTCAGGCTTTGGGCTTGCGATTCCGCAGACATCAAGGCCTGACGTTCGGCCGTGCCGGCCGCGGCTCCGGTTCCGCTTGCTGCTAATTTCTCGATATTTGAAGCAACGCCTTCCGTGCCGGACTGCGTTCTTCGCGAAGACTGCATTGCCGATTCCGGATTAAGCAAGGCTTCCTGGTCCGCGGTATTCTTCTCGCGATACTGCTGGACCGCCGTAAAAAGCAACCTCGATTCCCTGGTCGAGATGACGCGCACGATGTCGTCGTTCTGGATGGTCAGGTCTTCCGATCCCTTCAGCACGGCGACCGGAGTGAACGGCAAAAGAACCCGCAGCAGGGTGACAGGGTCGCGGCGCGAGATGATGCCGAACAGCGTATAGGGATCTTCGCCCATCGCGCCTGGGGATTTCAGGATCTGCGAAAGCTTGGTGCCGGCGGTGGCATATTTTCCCGCCAGCGAGGTGCCCCCGGAGAGCGTTGCCATGCTGCTGGTCTGGTTGGCCGCCGGCTGCACGAACAAAATATCGCCGTCGTCGATGCTTCCGTTTCCGCCGTCCAGCGTGATCATCTGGTTGCGGCCGTCGGAGGCAACACGGAGAACCGACATGCGGTATTTGCCGCGCACCTCGAGCCCGCCCGCCAGCGAGAGGAACTCCCGCGTGGAGATGGACTCCTGTCCTGCCGACAGCTCGTAGATGCCCGGCCGGCGCACCCAGCCCACCACGGCGGCGGTGCGCCCGAGCGGCGGAACCACGATGCGGTCGCCGTCGGCAAGCGCGACGTTGCTTGCGCGCGCTTGTCCCGTCAGGACGCTGTAAAGATCGACGGTGATCACGCGGTCGCCGCGGATGATCCGGATGTTGCGCAGGCTGCCGGTCTTCTTGACGCCGCCGGAAACCAGGACGGCATCGACGGGTGTGGACAATCCCGTCAGCGTGCGCACGCCGGGGCTGTTCACCTCGCCGCTGACCAGCACGCTGATCTGGCGCAAGCGCCCCACCGAAACGAAGCCCTCGCTCGAGACATAGGCGCGGTGGATGGCGTTGAGCAGATCCTGGCGGAAATCGCCGAAGCTGCGGCCGGCGGCCGAAACCGGATTGAGCTTCGGCAGCACCACGCGGCCGTCCCGATCGACGGTGACGCGGTATTCGGAATTCTCCTGGCCGCGCAGGGAGACGACGATTTCGTCCCCGGGTCCGAGGATGTAGCTGTCTTGAATGGCGCCGACCTGGGGAAGGTTCACCGCCCTGCCGACGCCGAGCTGGTTGTATCCGATCTGGCGGAGTCTGGTCCCGGCGCGTTCGGATAAAATTCTTTCCAGCCGGGAGGGGCGCAGCTTTTGATATTCCTGTGAGGTCGGCTCCAGAATCGTCTCGCGGGACGTCACGGAAGGCGGCGACGTTTGCGCCCCGCCCCCTTGCTGCATCTGCCCTTGCAGTTGCTGCATCAGATCGGTGGGAATGTTCGGCAATTGCTGGGCACCCGAGTGGTCCGAAACCAGGCTGAAAGCCGCCGCAGCGAACAAAGCCAGTGCGGTACGTCCGCCCCTCCTTGCTACGCCCCGGGAGATGTTTGAAAAAACGGCGCGGACAAACATGCTCAATGCCCTCAAGAAGCTCGCAATTGCAACCGGTTATGCCCGGCCAGCCCGGCCAGTATCTAGCATGGCCGCACAGCAATTAGAAGATGAAGCGGCAGACTGCAAACGGCTTAAGCGTGCCCTTTGCGCCGCATGTCGCACCGGAATCGCAGAGTCGCCGGGCGGCCGGCCGTTCAGACGATGTAGCCGTTTTCCGCCAGGAAGTGCAGAACCTTCTCGGCCTGGCTGGCCGGGTCGGTATCGACCGTCTTGAGAACGAGTTCGGGTCTCTGCGGCGGCTCGTAGGGACTGTCGATGCCGGTGAAGTTCTTGATGGCGCCGGCTTTGGCCTTTCCGTAAAGGCCCTTGGGATCGCGCGCCATGCAGACCTCCAGCGGGGTATCGACGAAGACCTCGATGAACTCTTTCTCCTCCATCAGCTCGCGCGCCATGCGCCGTTCCGAACGGAAGGGCGAGATGAACGAAACCAGCACGATCAACCCCGCATCGGCGAACAGCCTGGCGGTTTCGGCCACACGGCGGATGTTTTCCACCCGGTCGGCGTCGGTGAAGCCGAGGTCGCGGTTGAGGCCGTGGCGGATATTGTCGCCGTCGAGCAGATAGGTGTGGCGGCCCTGCGAGAGCAGCGCGCGCTCCACCAGGTTGGCGATGGTGGATTTGCCGGACCCCGACAGGCCGGTGAACCACAGCACCGCCGCTTTCTGGTGCTTGAGGGCTGCGCGCGCCGCCTTGTTCACGTCGAGCGCCTGCCAGTGCACGTTGGTGGCGCGCCTGAGCCCGAAATCGATCATGCCGGCGCCGACCGTGGCGTTGCTGTAGCGGTCGATCAGCACGAAGCCGCCCATGTCGCGGCTGTCGCGATAGGGATCGAAGGCCAGGGGCTGCGACAGCGAAACGTTGACATAGCCGATCTCGTTCAGCTTCAGCGTCTTGGCCGCGTCGTGCCCCAGCGTGTTGACGTCGAGCCTGTGCTTCAGCGCCGTGACCTGCGCCGGCACCGTGGAGGTGGCCAGTTTGAGGATGTATTGGCGCCCCGGCAGCAGCTCGTCCTCCGCCATCCACAACAGATGCGCCGCGAACTGCTCGGAGACTTCCGGGCGTGCGTCGGCGGCGCAGAGCACGTCGCCGCGCGAGATGTCGATCTCGTCGGCCAGCGTCAGCGTCACCGCTTCGCCGGCCGCCGCCTCGTCCAGGTCGCCGTCGGCGGTGACGATGCGCCTGACCGTGGAGCTGCGCCCGGAACTCGCCACTGCGATTTTGTCGCCCGGCCGGATGCAGCCGCCCACGATGGTGCCGGAAAAGCCGCGAAAATCGAGATTGGGACGGTTCACCCATTGCACCGGCAGGCGGAAGGGCTTGTCGGCGGCGGCCGTATCGGCATCGACGGTTTCGAGATGATCCAAGAGGGCCGGACCCTGGTACCAGGGCGTGTTGGCGCTCGGTGCGATCACGTTGTCGCCGAAGCGGGCGGAAAGCGGGATCGCCACCAGCGACAGGAAGCCGAGGTCTTTGGCGAAGGCCTGGAAATCCGCCACGATGGAATCGAACACGTCCTTGCGGAAGTTCATCAGATCGATCTTGTTCACCGCCAGCACCACATGGCGGATGCCGAGCAGCGAAACGATGGCGGCGTGGCGGCGCGTCTGCACCAGCACGCCCTTGCGGGCGTCGACCAGGATCACCGCCAGCTCGGAATTGGAGGCGCCGGTGGCCATGTTGCGGGTATACTGCTCGTGGCCGGGCGTGTCGGCGACGATGAATTTGCGCTTGTCCGTGGCGAAGAAGCGGTAGGCGACGTCGATGGTGATGCCTTGCTCGCGCTCGGCCTCCAGCCCGTCCACCAGAAGGGCGAAATCGATGTCGCCGCCGGTGGTGCCGTGCTGCTTGGAATCCTTCTTCAGCGCCGCCAGGTGATCCTCGAACAGCAGCTTGGAATCGTACAGCAGCCGCCCGATTAGGGTGGATTTGCCGTCATCGACGCTGCCGCAGGTGAGAAAGCGCAGGAACGACTTCTTCTCCTGGGCGGCGAGATAGGTTTTGAGGTCGGAGGCGGTCATGGCCGAGACTCCGCATAATGCAATGGCCGGGCCTTATCCTGAGGAGCCCTTTCGCCCCGTCCTTCGAGACGGTCGCTACGCTCCCTCCTCAGGATGAGGGCGAAAGGGCGTCTTGAAAGACGGCCCGGCCATGACGTATGCAGAAAAGAGGTATCCATCAGAAATACCCCTCCTTCTTTTTCTTTTCCATCGAGGCGGTTTCGTCGCTGTCGATCAGGCGGCCCTGGCGTTCGGAGGTGCGCGCCGTCAGCATCTCGGCGACGATGGCTTCCAGCGTATCGGCCGTCGATTCGATGGCGCCGGTGAGCGGATAGCAGCCCAGCGTGCGGAAGCGCACCGTCAATTCGCGCACGCTTTCGCCGGGGCGAAGCTTCAGGCGCTCGTCGTCGCGCAGGATCAGCGTGCCGTCGCGCGCCACCACCGGGCGGACCTTGGCGAAGTAGAGCGGCACGATGGGGATGTCCTCGGCCAGGATGTATTGCCAGATGTCGAGTTCGGTCCAATTCGACAGCGGAAAGACGCGGATGCTCTCGCCCTTGTTGACGCGGCTGTTATAGACGCGCCACAGCTCGGGGCGCTGGTTCTTGGGGTCCCAGCCATGGGCGGCGTTGCGGAAGGAGAAGATGCGCTCCTTGGCGCGCGATTTTTCCTCGTCGCGCCGCGCTCCGCCGAAGGCCGCATCGAAGCCGTATCGGTCGAGCGCCTGCTTCAGGGCTTCGGTCTTCATCACCTGGGTGTGCAGCGCCGAGCCGGAGTCGAAGGGATTGATGCCGCGCTTCAGCCCCTCCTCATTGACATGCACGATCAGCTTGAGGCCCAGCCGCTTGGCCGTGCTGTCGCGAAACGCGATCATCTCGCGGAACTTCCAGGTGGTATCGACATGCATCAGGGGAAAAGGCGGCTTGCCGGGATAAAAGGCCTTCATCGCCAAGTGCAGCATCACCGACGAATCCTTGCCGATGGAATAGAGCATCACCGGATTGGCGAACGAGGCCGCCACCTCCCGCATGATGTGGATGCTTTCGGCCTCCAGCCGCTTCAGATGCGAAATAACAGGTTCTCTAGTGGACAATTATTCGATCCCCGTAACGAGTCAGTGAAATATGCGGGGTCAACTCAAAAGGCAAGTCTAACGGTGCGGCTCATGTCGTCCAAGGGCTAATGATGGATGCTATTGACGGCTTGAAATCAGAGACGTTGCGCGTGACAAGTGTGCACGCGTGAACCACGGCCGTCGCGGCAATGAAGGCATCCGCCATCCCAATGGGAACACCCATGCTTTCCCGCCGGGCCATTATCCTGCCGCATGACGCGGCGACCTCGCCGTCGATGGGCACAACGCGGCCTTCAAAACGGAACGGCATGTCGTTCGAAAGCCAGCTGTCGAGACGCTTGCGGCGCGCTCCGTCGGGCAAGCGCTCGATGCCGTAGCGCAATTCGGTCAATGTCATGACACTGAGATAGAGACGGTCCTCGTCGGCTTCCGCCAACCAGCTCGCCACACCGGGGTCGGGCCGGGGTTTTACCCATTCGGAGACCACATTCGTATCCAGCAGATAATTCACAGCTCGACCTTGCGGGGCCCGTCCTTCGCACGGACGATCTTCAACCCAGCCCCCCGAAGCGGAGAAGCGGCAAAGAACTCGGCGAGATTGCCCGTACGTTTCGTCTTGCGCTCCCATTCCGCAGCAGAAACCACGACCACGGCCGTACGGCCGTTTCGGGTGATTGTCTGCGGGCCCTCGGACTGCGCGCAGTCGATCAAGTCACTGAACTTCGCTTTTGCTTCGGCGACCGTCCAAACATCTTCGCTCATGGGCTGTTCCCTTGGGATGGATAGTCACTGTAGTCATTATAGTCATTATAGTCATTTTACGAGGGCTTGCAAGCGGAGGGAGAAGACCGGTGTGGGCACATGACCCGTAAACCTTAAGCCTTGTTGGCGACGTACCAGTCGTAGGCGGCCTTAATGCCGTCCTCGAACCGGGTTTGGGCCGTCCAGCCCAGTGCCGCCAGGCGGCCGACATCCATCATTTTGCGCGGCATGCCGTCGGGCTTGCCGGGGTCGTAGACGAAGCCGCCCTGCCAGCCCGCTGCCTGGGCGATGGCTTCGGCCAGCTGGCGGATGGTGTGTTCCCGTCCGGTGCCGAGATTGAGATGGGGGCCGTCCGAATAATGCTTCATCATGAAGACCAGGCCGTCGGCGAGATCCTCCGTGTAGAGAAATTCCCGCAGCGGCGTGCCCGTGCCCCACAGCGTCACCGTCTCCGCGCCCGTCTTCTTGGCGGCGTGGATCTTCATGATCAGCGCCGCCACCACATGGCCGTTTTCCAGGTCGTAGCGGTCGCCCGGGCCGTAGAGGTTGGTGGGCATGGCGGAAATGAAATCGCAGCCGTACTGCTTGCGGTAGGCCTGGCACAGCTTGATGCCGGCGATCTTGGCCAGCGCATAGGCGTCGTTGGTGGGCTCCAGCGGGCCGGTCAGCAGCGCCTCTTCCTTGATCGGCTGGGGCGCCTCGCGGGGATAAATGCAAGAAGAGCCGAGGAACAGCAGCTTCTTCACGCCGACCTTGTAGGCGGTGTGGATGACGTTCGTCTCGATGGCGAGGTTGTCGTGCAGAAACTCGGCCGGCCTGGTGTCGTTGGCGTGGATGCCGCCCACCTTCGCGGCGGCGAGGAACAGGGCATCGGGCCGGGTGGCCGCCAGCCAGTCCTCGACTTCCACCTGCCGGGACATGTCGAGATCGCCGCGGTCGGCGGTGAGGATTTCGCAATCCTCGCGCTGCAGGCGGCGCAGGATGGAGCTTCCCGCCATACCGAGATGGCCGGCAATCATCACGCGCTTGCCCGCCAGGGGGAAAATCGGCGCGGCGGTCATTCGCTGAGTCCCGTCTTGCTGGAGATCGAATGCAGATCGGACTCCATCATCTCGGTGACGAGTTCCTTCAGGCCTATGGTGTGGGACCAGCCCAGTTGCTGCTTGGCCTTGGCAGGATCGCCCAGCAGGAAGTCCACCTCCGTGGGGCGGAAATAGCGCGGATCGACTTCCACCAGCACCTTGCCGCTCTCGGCGTCCACACCCTGTTCGTCGCGGCCCTTGCCCTTCCAGGCGATCTCGATGCCGACATGGGCGAAGGACAATTCGATGAACTCGCGCACCGAATGGGTCTCGCCGGTCGCCAGCACGTAATCGCCCGGCTCCGGCTGCTGCAGGATGCGCCACATGCCATCGACGTAATCGCGGGCATGGCCCCAGTCGCGCATGGCGTCGAGATTGCCGATGTAGAGACGGCTCTGGATGCCGCGATGGATGGCGGCGACGGCGCGGGTGATCTTGCGGGTGACGAAGGTTTCGCCGCGCACCGGACTTTCGTGGTTGAAGAGGATGCCGTTGGAGGCGTGGATGCCGTAGGCCTCGCGGTAGTTGACCGTGATCCAATAGGCATAAAGCTTGGCGGCGGCGTAAGGGCTGCGCGGGTAGAAGGGGGTGGTTTCGCGCTGGGGTTTTTCCTGCACCAGGCCGTACAGTTCCGAGGTGGAGGCCTGATAGAATTTCGTCTTGCCGCAGAGGTTCAAGAGGCGGATCGCTTCGAGCAGCCGTAGCGTTCCCAGCCCGTCGGCATTGGCGGTGTATTCCGCCGTCTCGAAGCTCACCTGCACATGGCTCTGGGCCGCAAGGTTGTAGATTTCGTCGGGCTGCGTTTCCTGCACCAGGCGGATCAGGTTGGTGGCGTCCGTCATGTCGCCGTGATGCAGGACGAAGGGCACGTTCTTTTCGTGCTGATCCCGGTATAAATGGTCGATGCGGCCGGTGTTGAAAGACGAAGACCGGCGCTTGACGCCGTGCACCCGGTAGCCCTTCTGCAGCAGCAGGGCTGCCAGGTACGATCCGTCCTGGCCGGTAACCCCCGTAATCAGCGCAGTTTTCATCACAGGCATCCCAATATTCGTGATATTTTTTTCAATCTAGGGTTATGGTTTTTGCTTGTCGAGGTTATTTCCTGTCGCGCACCCGGCCGTAGAAATTCTCGAAGCGCGCGATGTCGTCGGCGCCGAGATAAGGCCCGGACTGCACTTCGATCAGCCGCAGCGGCACGCGGCCGGGATTTTCCAGCCGGTGCTTTTCGCCCAGCGGAATGAAAGTGGATTCGTTCTCGTGCAGGATGGTGGATTTTTCCCCGCAGGTGACCCGCGCGGTGCCCTGCACCACGATCCAATGCTCGGCGCGGTGGTGGTGCATGTGCAGCGAAATGCGCGCACCGGGCTTGATCATGATGTGGTTGACCAGGAAGTTCTCGCCGCCGTCCACCACTTCGTAGCTGCCCCAGGGGCGGAAGGCGACCGTATGCTCCATCGGCTCGGAGCGGCCCGCCGCTTTCAGCTTGTCGACGATGGCCTTGACGTCCTGGGCGCTGTTTTTGTCCGCCACCAGCACGGCGTCCTTGGTGGCGATCACCACCAGCCCGTCGAGGCCCACCAGGGCCGTCAGCGTCTTTTCGCTGTGCACGAAGGAATTCCGGGTGTCGTGTACGACCACGTCGCCTTGCAGCACGTTGCCGGCTTCGTCCTGCGGGCAGATTTCCCACAGCGACGACCAGGACCCGACGTCGTTCCAGCCGATGCGGCACGGCACGATGGCGGCGCGTCCGGTCCGCTCCATCACGGCATAGTCGATGGAAATATTGGGGGCCTTGGCGAAACTGTCGGCATCGAGCCGGATGAAGTCGAGGTCGCGCGCCGATTTCGCCACCGCTTCGCGCACCGCCGGCATGATGGCGGGGGCCAGGGCTTCGATTTCCTTGAGCAGGACGTCGGCCCGGAACACGAACATGCCGCTGTTCCAGAAGAAGCCGCCGTCGGCGAGATAGGAGGCCGCCGTGGCCGCATCCGGCTTTTCCTTGAAGGCACTGACCTTGAAGGCGCCCTCAAGCCCGCTGATGGGCTCGCCGCGCTGGATGTAGCCGTAGCCGGTTTCGGGCGCCGTGGGCGCCATGCCGAAGGTCACGATATAGCCTGCCGCCGCCGCAGCGGCGGCGGCCGCCACGGCTTTGCGGAAGGCGTCCTCGTCCGCCACCACATGGTCGGAGGGCAGCAGGAGGATGACCGCTTCCGGATCGCTTTCGTCGGCGATCAGGGCGGCCACGGCCGCCGCCGGCGCCGTGTTGCGTCCCATCGGCTCCAGCACGATGGCGCCCGGCGTCACGCCGATCTCCTGCATCTGCTCGGCCACCAGGAAACGGTGGTCGTCGTTGCACAACAGGATCGGCGGGGCCGCATCCGGAAGCTGCGTGCGCAGCACGGTTTCCTGGATCATGGTGCGCTCGCCGTGGAGCGGCAGCAGCTGCTTGGGCAGCGAGGAACGGGAGAGCGGCCAAAGCCTTGTCCCGGAGCCGCCGGACAAGATGACAGGAAAAAGAGGCATATTGCTGTATTCCGGATATGTGAAAATCCAGAATATCGCCTTCGCTGCGGAAAAGAAATGCGCCGCGTCAGAGGCTTGCCTTCAAGGCGAACTCGATCGTGGCCAGAAATCCCCGCTCCGGCCGCGGCTGGCCGTCCTGCAGCCGCCCTTCGATCTCGAAACGGAGCCGGTGCGTGTCGCGTTCGACGGGCAGGCTGAGGCGTCCTTGTACGATGTTGATGGTCACCGGCGCAGCGGTGACGGCGTTGCCGGCCGTCTGCCGCTCCAGAGCATCGAAGCCCCGCACCACGGCGGGCGAAGAGGCCCCATCCGGGGAAAGGCAAGCACGCATCTGGTCCGTGCGGGTTTCCGCGCTGCCCTCGGCCAGCACCCGGGCGGCGGCTTCGCGGACGTAGTCCGGCTGGCCGTCCAGCGACGCTCCCTCCGGCCGCCGCCAGGATCTTGATGTCGGGAACGCAGCCCGGCATCGCCCACCGCGGCCCAAGGCCCGGCGGAGGCCGGCACGGCCAAGAAAAGCAGGGCTGCCGAAGCGGCCAGGGCGGACTGCAAAACCCAACGCGGTGTCCCGGACTCACGCACGCTCCTCTGACGGCAGATCGCTACCCTGCCGGGATTAAGGCTTCAACCCTATAGAATTTGCTACACTATTTTGATACTTCGCCCCTTGAACGGGGCCGCTGCGAAAGCCGCTTGCCGCCCGCGGGTTGCAGCCTCGGTCAGTCCCTGACAAGCAGGCAGGCCTGCCCGTGCGATGTGAGTTTGGCGCACAGCGCCTGCGCGGCCGCTTTGTCCGCCACACCCGTCCGCAACCGCCACAGGCGGCCTTTCCCGGGCAGCGTGACCTCGACAACCGCCGGCGAAAGCCCCGCCAGCGCCTCGCCGGAAGCGGCGACGATCTTGCTCCAGCCCGCCAGTGCCGAGTCCCGGCTGCCGAAGGCCCCAAGCTGCACCGGCACGGAAGCTGACCTGCCCGCTTTCGTATCCAGGATCGCCTGGCGCAACAAAGGGTCGGGCGCACGCTCGGTCACGGGCGGCGGCTTGGGCGCGGCCGGCCGCGGGGCCGCAGGCTGTGGCGGCACAGGTTTGGGCGGCGGCGATGCCCTCGGTTGCGACTCCGCCGGCTTGGGCGCCACCAGAAGGGCCAGCGGTTTGGCCGCCGCCGGTTTTGCAGCCGGGGGCGGCGCGGCAGGCTTTTCCGGTTTGAGGGCGTAAAGGCGTCCCGCCGCCAGGGCAAAGGAGGGATTGGTGGCGACGGCCTTGAGGTAATAGTCCCGCGCCGTTTCGCTGTCGCCCAGGCTTTCCGCGATCTGGCCGAGTCCGTAATAGGGATACTCCCGCAAGGCGCCCGGGCATTCGAGTGCCGCCAGATAGTCGCGTTTCGCCTCGCCCAATCTGCCCAGCCGCCGGTAGGCATTGGCCCGGTTGCTGAGCGCCGGCGCGAAGGCGCGGTCGAGTCGCAGCGCCGCCGAATAATCCGCGATGGCCGCTTTCGTCTTGCCCATGGCGTCGTAGGCCACGCCGCGGTCGAAAATCGCCCGGACCCGATCGGGCCGGGACAGCGCCTTGCCGGCCAGGGCCCGGGTGAATTCGTCCACCGCTTCGGCGTGCCGGCCCAGCCTTTCGCGATCGAGTCCGTTTTCCATCAGGCGGCGTGCCTGGACGGCATCCTGCGGCCCGGCCTCGCCGCAGGCCGGAACCGCCAACGCCGCCATCACCGCCAAACATGCCAAGCGCCACAGGCGCATAGGTCCTCCCGGACGATACCGCGTGCAGCCTATTGTCGAGTGGACGCAAACCATACCGATATGCGATGAAAGAGCGCCGTTCATCTCAACTTACGCACAGGTTCCTATGCCGAATTCCAGCCCCGTCCGTAAAGCCGTCCTGCCCGTGGCCGGTCTCGGCACGCGCTTTCTTCCCGCCACCAAGGCGGTGCCCAAAGAGATGCTGCCGGTGGTGGACAAGCCGGTGGTGCAATACGCCGTGGAAGAAGCCAAGGCGGCCGGCATCGAACAGTTCGTCTTCGTCACCGGCCGCGGCAAGCACATCATCGCCGATCATTTCGACCACGCCTACGAGCTGGAATCGCTGCTGGCGGCCCGCGAGAAGACCGGCGAGCTGAAAAGCCTGCTCGAGATGCTGCCGCCGACGGGATCGGTCGGTTTCGTGCGCCAGCAGCAGCCGCTGGGACTCGGCCATGCCGTGTGGTGTGCCCGCCATTTCATCGGCAACGAACCCTTCGCCGTGCTGTTGCCCGACGATCTCCTGGTCGGCAAGCCCGGCGCCCTGGCCCAGATGGTGGAAGCCTACAACCGCGTCGGCGGCGGCTGCATCCTGGCGGCGGAGGAACGGCCGCGTTCGGAAACCAAACGCTACGGCGTGGTCGATCCGGGCGAGAAGAAGGGCAACGCAACGGAGGTGAAGGCGCTGGTGGAAAAACCCGATCCGGCCGAGGCGCCTTCGACGCTCTGCATCATCGGCCGCTACATCCTGCAGCCGGAGATCTTCGCCGAGCTGGACAAAAAGGAACGCGGTGCAGGGGGCGAAATCCAGCTCACCGACGCCATGGCGCGGCTGATCGGACAGATGCCCTTCCATGCCGTGGAGACGACCTGCACGCGCTACGACTGCGGCGACAAGGTCGGCTTTCTCCACGCCAACATCGCCGTCGGACTGCAACGGCCGGACATTGCACCGGCCCTGAAATCAATTCTCAAAGAGATCAAGCTTTAGCCGGCGGTAAGCGTATATGCCTTTGATTTCACTTTGAAACTAGGTATGTGCTATGGTTTGTACGGTTGGATAGGCGGCGTCAGGACCAGGAGGGGGCAATTTCCAGCTGTATCACCAAGCCGGTCCTTCCGTCTTACTCTGCTCTTTGGCCGCGCACAGCCTGGCGCCATCTCAGGAAACACGCCGGGCTGGCCGGATTGATGCTCGCCGCGGCGACGCCCCTCCCCGCCCTGGCGCAAAATTACGGTCCGGCCGACCAGCCCACCGTCATCCGCGACAGCTTCGGCGAAGTCGGCATCCTCGACATGCCGAGCGGACACATGGCGCCTGACGGCATGTTCGGCTTCAACGTGGGCGTCGTCGGCAACTACCAGCGCTACGCCCTCTGGTTTCAGGCCTTGCCCTGGTTCGAAGCCTCCTTCCGCTACAGCCGCGTGCCGTGGTGGCTGAACAGACCGCCTTATTACGATCGCAGTTTCGGCGGGAAAATCCGCCTGCTGAACGAACAAGACAATTTCGCCGACGTTTCCGTGGGCCTGCGCGACGTGCTGGGCACCGGCGTCTATAGCTCGGAGTACCTCGTCGCCAGCAAGCATATAGGACGGTTCGACGCCACGCTCGGCATGGGCTGGGGCCGCCTGGCGGACGACGCGACGCTGTCCAATCCGCTGGGTTATATTTTCAGCTCCTTCAACCAGCGCAATGGCTCAAGCACGCCGACAGGGGGTACCGTCGATTTCGGGCAGTTCTTTCACGGACCGAAGGCCGGGCTTTTCGGCGGCTTGATATGGTCATCCCCGATCGAAGGATTGAGCCTCCTGGCCGAATACAGCAGCGACGACTACACGGGGGAACGCAACTACAGGCCCGAGATCAAGATGCGCTCGCCCGTGAATCTCGGCCTCTCCTACCGGCCGCTGGAGACGTTTTCGGTTTCCGCCGGCTGGTATTACGGAAGTACCTATGGTTTCACGCTGACGCTGAGCGCCGACCCGAGGGCGGAATATCCTTCCGCGGTGCGGATGGGTCCGGCCATACCGCCGCCGGCGTTGCGCACGGACGAGCAGAAACAAAAGGCCATTTCGGCGCTGCATCTGCGCAACAACGAGGCCTCCGCCATCAAAACCGGCGGGCCCTGGGTGAACATGCCGACTGCGGCCGAACGTGCCAAGCAGGACCTGTTGCAGGCCTTATACAGCGAGACGCGCGGCGTGCGGGACGTGGAGTTCGAAGGCAAGTCCCTGCTGATCGATGCAAACGTCGCGGACAATCCGCAGTCCCAATGCGACAGCTATGCCAGGATCGCCGCGGCCAGCCGGTCGGAGATCACCAGTTTCGCCTTGACCGACCTGCAGGATCCTTCCGGCAACGTCTATTTCTGCAATCTGCCGCAGCGGGCCACGACGTCCTTTGCGGTGCGCAAAGCGCAGAGCGCGGAACAGGACGAAGCCAAGATCGCCGGCAAGATCAAAGCCGGACTGGAAGGCCAGTCGCTGGTGTTCGCCGGCCTGTCGCTCGGCGAGAGCGATCTGTGGATCTATTACGAAAACTACCGTTACAGCGATTCCGCCGAGGCAGCCGGGCGCGTCATTCGTATCCTGATGGCCGAAGCGCCCAGCTCGGTGGAGGTCTTTCATCTCATTCCGACCTATCTGGGCCTGCCTTCGCGGGAGATCACGGTCCTGCGCAGCGGCATCGAACGCGCGCTGGCCAACAATACGGCCGGGACGTCCCCGAACGAGGCCGTCAGTTTCCATCCCGCCCCGCTCGACAATCCCGCTTTCGCAAAGGAGGCCTTGGAGCGATACCCGGCCTTCAACGTCTCGTTGGATCCCAAACTAACCCAACGCGTCTTCGACCCCGATCATCCCATCCAGTTCATGGTCTATGGCGACCTGGCCGCGCTGCTGCAGATCGCCCCCGGCCTGTCGCTTTCGACCCAGCTGACGGGAAACATCTGGAACGACTACACCTACGACCGGGAGCCCGGCAGCGTCCTGCCGCATGTCCGCACCGACGTCCTGCAATACCTGAAGCAGGGCCAGTACGGGATTTCCGACCTGTCGCTCAGCTACAATATGCGGCTGGGCCCGGCGGTGTTCGCGCAAGTCCGCGGCGGTTATCTCGAAGACATGTACATGGGCGGCGGCGGACAGCTCATCTGGCAGCCCGAGGACAGCCGCCTGACCTTCGGCGCCGACCTCTATCAGGTGTGGAAGCGCGACTTCAACCGGCTGTTCGGCACCCAGGACTATCAGATCTTGACCGGCCATGTTACCGTCTACTACAGCTCGCCGTGGTACGGGCTGAATTTCGCCGTCCATGCCGGGCGCTATCTGGCGGGCGATTACGGGGCGACGCTGGAAATCGCCCGGCGCTTCTCCAATGGTATCGAGATCGGCGCCTGGGCCACCTTCACCAACGTACCTTTCAGCAGGTTCGGCGAAGGAAGCTTCGACAAGGGGATCATACTCCATATTCCGCTCGAATGGGGCCTGCCGATCTGGAGCCAGTCGGCCTACGACATGCACCTCGCCTCGCTGACACGCGACGGCGGTCAGCGGCTGGTGGCCGACGATTCGCTCTATGACCTCGTGCGCGTGAACAACGACAGCGACAACAAGGATCATATCAATGAATTCGTCGAGCCGTAGCCTTCTGGTCCTGGCCGCGGCGGCGGTCTGGCCGCTCGCCGGATGCGGCGTCTTCGCCGGCAGCGACGTGATGTCGATCTACCAGTACTCAAAGACCGTCTTCTCTTCCGCGCCGCGCGTGAGTCTGGCGCAGGCGGCGGCGTCACCACATGCCTCGATAGGAGTGCGCATCGGGGACAGCTCCGAAACGATGCTGATTCTGGCGAGCAACGACGACGACCGTTACCTTTGGACCTCGGACGCCCGGATAGCGATCACCACGGAGAACGGCCGAATCATACGCACGGCGGGCCTGGGGCACGATCTGGGCAGCTTCGAGCTGCAGCGGCAAAGCACCGAGCAAGACGGCACGGTCCGGCTGCTCTGGAACGCCGATTTTCCGGAACTCGGGCTCTACAGCGTGCCGGTCACCTGCAGCGGCCGGGTGACGGGGGAAGAGACGATCGAGATTCTGGGAAAAGCCATTCTCACTTCGCGGTCGGACGAATCCTGCGTGGCGGACCACGACAAGTTGGACTGGTCGTTCACGAACACGTTCTGGCGCGATCCGCAAAGCGGCTTGGTTTGGCGTTCGATACAGCACGTCAATCCGCGGCTCGATTCGATCGAGATCGAAACCTTGCGGCCGCCGGGCTGAACGGCCCGGGCAAAGGCGGAATCAAGACGGTACGCATGTCCCGCCGCGACCGGACGGCGCGCCCACATTCCTCTGTCAGACGACAGCGCTGCTTCTATAAACCTTCGATTGCCATGGCGTCTTCACGCCCGCCAACGGGCACTATGCGCCTGCTCCCATAGCAAAACGGGGATAGCTTCCCGCGCCATCCCCGCTTTGGAATCTCTCAAACCTACGACCTAGACTTAATGCGTGGTCGTGGTCGTGGTGGTCGGCGGCGTCGTCGTGGTGGTCGGCGGCGTGCACCCAGGCAACGGGCAAGTCGGCGCTACCGCACCATGACCGTTCCCGGTCGCAATCAGGACAATGCCTCCGACAACAACGCCACCTCCCAGAAGCCAAAGAAGATGGTGCTGGTCGTGCCAGCTTTGAGCCTGTTTCACCCCCGCCGCAGAACCCGGCGTCAGCGCCCCCTGATTGGTGCTCCCTGCAGCGAATGCCGTGGTCGAAACCACCAGCGAAGCAGCAGCAACCATCGTCCAAAGCTTACCCAACATATGTACCCTCCAACCGTCGCAAGCGTTAAAAAACCTCTACCACACGCCTTGCGTTAGCGTCAATGATCCAATGCCCGAAACTGTGCTTACGTAGCAACAAATTCACGCTTCGCGAAGCGCTTATGAGCTTGGTGATAACTCTTAAAAAGCAATCAAAGTGCAACTGAGCTTTTCTGATGAGATGCATACTCATTCAAGAATGCCAGGTAGTCAAGTTGCCCAGGGGAAAATCCATTATTTAGACCCGGATAGGCTAAAGACGGGCAAAGAACGCTGCCGGGATTGGGGACAACAAAGGCTCCAGCCGGCAGATAAGGAAGCTGAAATTGTATCCGGCGGCGCCGGCCTCACACGCCAGAGCAGACGCGGCTGAAAAGAGCATTTCCTTTGCACGCCCACCGGCAACCTGTCGCCGATTCTGCTGCCGGCATCGCATATCTGAAGTTGCGCCGGACACGGCGCCGGAGACCGATTCGGCCGGCCGCGAAGCTTCCCCAAAGGCAAGCCGGCGTTATTCGGCCTGGGGCGCATCCCGGAACCGCTCCGACGTATCTCCGGCTGCGGCCAAGATCTTCTGTGGCGTACTCGGCTGATAACACGGCACGGATATTTTCAGCAGGCGCACGGCACGCCCACGGTCGCCGTTGGTGCAAGCCTGCTTCAGCTCCTGGATCTGCTGGCGGATGATACGAAGATCGGTGGTCCGCGGCACCAGCTTGAGAATGGACGTGCTGTCCGTCGGCACGATCTCCTCTTCGGTGTGGATCACCTCTTCGTAGAGCTTCTCGCCGGGGCGCAGGCCCGTGATCTTGATCTTGATGTCGATGCCGGGCCTGGCACCCGCGAGCCGGACCATCTGATGGGCAAGGTCGATGATTTTCACCGGTTCGCCCATGTCGAGAACATAGACATGCCCGCGCTCTTCCGCGGCCTTCTCCCCGCGGGCGCCGGCCTGCAGGACCAGCGTGACCGCTTCGGGAATGGTCATGAAGTAGCGCTTGATCTCGGGATGGGTAACGGTGACCGGACCGCCCATCTCGATCTGGTGCTGGAACAGCGGCACGACGGAGCCCGCAGAGCCGAGCACGTTGCCGAAGCGCACGGTCACGAAGCGCGTGGACGAGCCGTTGTCCGACGCCTGATCCAGACCCTGGCAATAGGCTTCCGCCAGACGCTTGGTGGCGCCCATGACGTTGGTCGGATTGACCGCCTTGTCCGTCGAGATGGTCACCATGGTGCGGACGCCGTAGGTCCGGCAGGCTTCGGCCACGTTGATCGTGCCGAAGACGTTGGTCTTGATGCCCTCCACCGGATGGTCTTCCAGCATCGGCACATGCTTGAGGGCGGCGGCGTGGAACACGACGTCGGGACGGCTCGCTTCGATCCACTTGGAAATCAGTGTCCCGTCGCGCACATCCACCAGCGCGGTCTCACGGACGACGCCTGGGAACTTCTCCTCCAGCTCCTTGTCGATCGAGTAGAGATTGAATTCGCAATTGTCGAGCACGACCAGCTTCGACGGCTTGAACCCCGCGACCTGGCGCGTCAGCTCGCTGCCGATGCTGCCGCCGGCGCCGGTGACCAGCACGCATCTGCCCTCGATCATCCAGGCGACGGCCTGCATGTCGATACGGACTTCCGGGCGCTGCAAGAGATCGCTGAGATTGATCGGCAGCACGGAGGTTCCGCCGCTGAGGAGGCCGGAGGGCGGCAGGCGGCCCAATTTGACGTTGACGCCGGTCGTCAATTCCAGAAGCCGGGCAAGCTCGTTGCCGCTGGGATTGTCCTTGGCCATGACCAGCGTCCCCGGGCGCAGGCCGCGCAAGGCAAGCTCCGCCAGAACCCGTTCGAGGTTCTCCACGCTGTCCATCACCTGCACGCCGTGCATATAGCTGCCGTGGAATTGCTTGTTCTCGGACAGCACGCCGAGGACGCAATAACGCGACACCAGATCGTGCTCGCATTCGCGGATGAACGCCTCGATCCTCACCGGATCGCCGGTCAGCAGGATGTCCTGGGGCGCTTCCCGCACGGCGGAGGAGGCATAATTCTTGCGGACGGCGCCCTCGAAGCAGAAGCGCACGATGAAACGCGGCGCCGCCAGGAAGCCCACATGCGCGGTCCACAGCAGCAGCAGCGTCCACGCCACCAGCGTGACGGGCATGGGACCGCTCGGTCTTGCGATGACGAGCTCGCTCAACGCGAAGATGCCGACGATGAGAGTCACCGCTCCCATCAGCTTGAGAAAGTCCCAGAAACTCACATAACGCCAGATCATGCGGTAGGTCTTGGTCAGACCGAACACGACGGCCGAAACGCCCGCGTAGAACACCACATGCCACAGGATGCCGCTTGATATCGCCAGCTCGCGGGTGCCCGTAACCTGCAGCAGCGGAAGGATTGTCACTGCAAACAATGCCGCCGCCGACAGGATCACATCCATCGTCAGCCGCCGCCCCCAAATCATCAGGCTGTGCCAGTTGATCGGAGAAATCATTATTAACCCCTCCCCACCAAAGCGTACGCCTATACTCCTTATTAACAATATTACAATAATACAACTTTGACCGGAACTTGGCAGAAAATCTCAACGCGAGCGTGCGTCATTTCCGCTCTTGAGTGTCTTTCGAGATACAAACCGCACCGCAAGACATAGCATAAATATAGCAGTCTTCAGCGCTGATATTCAAAAACGATCGCTGCAGGCCCCGTAGCCGCAAACACAAAACAGCGACGCCCGCAATGACGCGGTCAGCCGATGGGCGGTGCAAGGGAAAACTTTACTTGGCCTACATGACAGCGGCGTGACTGCAAGATCGAGCGGCCCATAGAGCCGCAACGTCCCGCAGCAAAAAACATCCGTAGAAAGAATGTCTGCCCAGAGCAAAACGCCTGCGGATAAAATCGGCCTTTTCGCGTACCCTCTCGCAACCGGTGCAAAGCAAGCTTCTGCACACATAATCTCTAGGCCATGACGATTCGGTCGCGGTTTTCCTTCACCTCGCGCGTCGCATTACGCGTGTCGACGACCAGCGGCAGCCATTCGACCAACTTTGCGTAATCGACGTTGTCGTGCTCGGTGCAGATCAAGGCCGCGTCATAGCCGCCGAGCGTGTCCTTGTCCCATTTGACCGTGCTGCGGCCCGCCAATGCGGCGTGCTCGCGGGTTCTGGGGATCACCGGGATGAAGGTATCGTAATAATCGACCTTGGCGCCGCGCTCTTCCAGAATCTCCAGGATCCGCAGCGACGGGCTTTCGCGCATGTCGTCCACGTTCTTCTTGTAGGCCATGCCCAGGAGCAGCACGCGCGAGCCGCTCAGGCTTTTCCGGCACTTGCGGCTGAGCGCCTCGACCAGGACATCGACGACATAGCGCGGAGCGGCGGCGTTGATCTCGCCCGCCAGCTCGATGAAACGCGTCGGCACGTTGTATTCGCGGGCCTTCCAGGTGAGATAGAAGGGATCGATCGGGATGCAGTGCCCGCCGATGCCCGGTCCCGGATAGAAGGGCATGAAGCCGAACGGCTTGGTCTTGGCCGCGTCGATCACCTCCCAGATGTTGATGTTCATCGGGGCGAAGATGACCTTCAGCTCGTTGACCAGCGCGATGTTCACGGCACGGAAGATGTTCTCGGTGAGCTTGACCGCCTCGGCCGTGGCGCAACTGGAAACCGGCACGACCTTGCGGATGATCTGCTGGTAGAGCGTGGTGGCGACTTCGGCGGTCAAGGGATCGTCGCCGCCGACGACACGGGCGATGGTCGCCGTCTCGAAATCCAGGTTGCCCGGATCCTCGCGCTCGGGCGAGAAGGCGAGGAAGAAATCCTTGCCGGCCTTCAGTCCGCCGCTTTCCAGGATGGGGCGCAGCACGTCCTGGGTCGTGCCCGGGAAGGTGCTCGATTCCAGGATGACGATCTGGCCGCGGTGGAGGTGCGGCGCCAGCGACCCGCCGGTCTTTTCGATGAAGGAAACGTCCGGTTCGCGATGATGGGAAAGCGGCGTCGGCACGCAGATCATGATTGCGTCGGCGCTTTTCGCCTCGGCGAAATCCGCGGTGGCGCGATAACGCCCGCTTTCGACCATCGCGGCGACCTTCTTGGTCTCGATGGTGTGGATCGGCGACTGCCCGCGGTTGATCGTCTTCACCTTCTCGGCATCGATGTCGAAACCGACGACCTTGAAGCCGGCGGCATGTGCGGCGATCGCCAGCGGCAGGCCGACATAGCCCATGCCGACGATGCCGATGGTCGCGTTGCGCTTGGTGAAGCGCTCGATGAGGTCCTTCGCAAAGTTCCCGGTCGTACCGTCAGTCACAGCGCTCTCCTCCAGCCGCACGCTCAGGCACGCAGCCTGAGCAATCCGTTGATCTCTTCGTAGCGTTCGCCCGTCCGCGGACAGACGAAATCGGCGCCCAGGCGGTCGCCCGTCCGGCTCACCCAGCCGATCCGCCGCGCCGGATTGCCGACCACCAGGGCATAAGCCGGGACGTTTTTCGTCACCACTGCGCCTGCGCCCACCATGGCGTATTCGCCCACGGTATGGCCGCAGACGATGGTGCAGTTGGCGCCCAGCGTGGCGCCTTTCTTGATCAGCGTGTCGGCGAATTCGTCCTTGCGCTCGACAAAGGCCCGCGGCGTCAGCACGTTGGTGAACACCATGCTGGGGCCGCAGAAGACGTCGTCCTCCAGCGTCACGTTCTTATAGACCGAGACGTTATTCTGGATCTTGCAGCCGTTGCCGATCGTCACGCTCGGCCCGATGGAGACGTTCTGGCCGATCGAGCAGCGCGCCCCGATACGGGAATGGCCCAGCACATGGGTGAAATGCCAGATCTTGGTGCCTTCGCCGACCGTCACGTCGGTATCGACCACCGCCGTCTCGTGAATGAATACGCTGGGATCGATCCCCACCTGCCCTGCACCGCTCATTGGCTTCCCCCGTTATGGCTCAATCCTATAATTCGACGGGCCCGGCGCTGTCCATCGCCTGCTGCGCGGCGGCAAGCACCTCGAGCACCGGGATCGCCTCCTCCGGTCCGGTCCGGCACGGTCGTTCGCCCCGGGCGCAACGCAGGAAATGCTCCACTTCGTCGCGCAGCGGTTCGCCCTTGTCCACCGCCACCGCCTCGCCCGCCGCCTTGACGAATTCCGGGACGCCGCCCTTCCATTCGACGCGATGGGGGTAGAGAATGAGCTTGTCCTCCCAATTGGCGGCGGAATCCGTGAACACGGCCATCGCCTTGTCGCCGATCACGGCGAGCCTGTGCTCCTTGTAGGGGTTGAGCCAGGAACAGAAGACGTGCGCCTTGAGGCCGCCAGCGAATTCGCAATTCAGCGTCGCCAGGTCGGGAATGTTCTTCTGCACCGCCGCCTGGCCCGTGCAACTCACCCTGAACGGCTTGCCGCCCGCCAGGGCCAGGATCATCGAGAGGTCGTGCGGGGCCAGGCTCCACAGCGCGTTCTCCTCGCTGCGCACGCGCCCCTGGTTGAGGCGGTTGGAATAGACGTATTGCAGCGTTCCCAGCGCGCCTTCGCGCACCATCGCCAGCAGCCGCATGAACACCGGATGGTATTGCAGCAGGTGGCCGGTCATCAGCGTCAGCTTCTTGGCCCCGGCCTTGGCGGCAAGGACCTCGGCGTCCGCCACCGAAAGCGCGATGGGCTTCTCGACATAGACGTGCTTGCCGGCGTCCAGCGCCCTGCCGGCGATCGCGGCATGGGTCGCCGCAGGCGTGGCGATGGCTACCGCCGGAATGTCGCTGCGCTCCAGCAAAGCGGCCAAGTCGGGCGCGTATTCGGCGCCGAGGTCCTTGGCCATCGCCCGGCCGCGCACCGCATCGGCGTCGCAGATCGCGCGCAAGGCTCCCAACTGAGCGAGATTGCGGGCGATGTTCTTGCCCCACTGGCCGCAGCCGACGAGAGCAACCGAAAGCTTCCGAGTGTCGGTCATAGAGGAGGGATAATCCTATGGATGACGGATAGAACTGCGTGGCGGGGGATGACTAATATAATTACCGTTTCCGCTCAAGCGGCTTCTGCCCTCAAACAACATTACGATATTCTCCATTACGGACTTGAGACGATCACGATGCGGAACATTTTGCGGATATCCTGTGCCGCCCGCGCAAGCAGACCTCTCGCCGCAGCCCAAAACAGCCCCATCGATCCGAGTGTCACACGCCGTTCCTCGTCCTTTACCGGTAGAACGGAACCAATTCGCAGTCCAGGCGAACACAGAGGCGGAAATCGCGGTGGGACGTCCGGTTTGGTGAATTTGAACCGGGCCGCAGACACCGGCGTGACAGGATGGCAGGGGAACATGACAGCCGCTTGATGTAATCGGCAATAATATGTGTGCGTCTGTGCGGTTTGGCACGTTGCGCTCCGATACCGGCCCTTCTAATAACCACTCGCACGCAAAAGAGCGGGAGGTCTTTGTGGCGATCCAATTCATCGATCTAATGGCGCAGCAACGCCGGCTCGGCGCATCCTTGACCCAGGCCGTCGCCGCGGCCGTCGAAGGCGGCAAGTTCATCATGGGCCCGCAAGTGGGCGAGTTGGAGAAGCAGCTCGCGGCGTTCGTCAACGCCAAGCACTGCGTGACCTGCGCCAACGGCACCGACGCGCTGATGATCGTCCTGCGTGCCTGGAACATCGGCCCCGGCGACGCCGTGTTCGTTCCGGCCTTCACTTTTGCGGCAACGGCGGAAGTCGTGGCCCTGGTCGGCGCCGCCCCGGTCTTCGTCGATGTTTTCGAAGATACCTACAACATGGACCCCGCCAGCCTCGAGGCCGCCATCGCCATGGTCAAGCGCGAAGGCAAGCTGAAGCCGCAGGTGGTGATCCCCGTCGATCTGTTCGGCCAGCCGGCCGACTACGCGGCCATCGAGCCGATCTGCCGGCGCGAGGGCCTGAAGCTGTTCGACGATACGGCACAAGGCTTCGGCGGCGTGCTCAACGGCCGCCGCGCCGGCGGCATCGGCGATGCGGCCGCCACCAGCTTCTTCCCGGCCAAGCCGCTCGGCTGCTACGGCGACGGCGGCGCGGTGTTCACCAACGACGGCGAACTGGACGCCACGCTGCGCTCGATCCGGGTCCACGGCCAGGGAACCGACAAGTACGAAAACGTCCGCATCGGCGTGAATTCGCGCCTCGACACCATCCAGGCGGCGATCCTGATCGAGAAGTTCAAGCTCTTCCCCGAAGAGATCGAGCTGCGCGAGAAGGTGGCGCGGCGCTACAACGCTGCCTTCGCCAAATCCAACCGTATCGTCTGGCCGCGCGTGATCGACGGCGCCCAATCGACCTGGGCCCAGTACACGCTGCAGGTGCCCGACCCCAAGAAGGTGCAGGCGGACCTCAAGGCCAAAGGCATCCCGACTGCCGTCTACTATCCCATTCCGCTCAATAAGCAGCGCGCCTATGCGCATTACCCTACCGTTCCCACGCCGATCAGCGCCAAGCTGAGCAAGACGGTCGTCAGCCTGCCGATGCATCCCTATCTCGAGCCGGCGGTGCAGGACCAGATCATCGCCGCGGTGATGCAGAGTGTCGGATAGGATCGCCTTCCAGGGCGGTTTGGAGATCGCGTAAATTCCCTTACGGAACGGCCGGACGGCTGACGTTCCGCCCGGCGTAGGCTCCGCATATCCCCGGCGTGCCGCCACCAGGGCGGCCGGACGCGGACGGCGTCTCACCTGCTTTGGTAGCTGACCTCTCCGCTTGCCACACGCTCGAGGTATTGGCCGTATTCGGATTTGGACAGCGGCTTCGCCAGGTTGAGAAGCTGCTTGGCGTCGATGAGGTGCAGGCGGTAGGCGATCTCTTCCGGCGACGCGATCTTCAGACCCTGGCGGCGCTCGATGGAGGCCACGAAGTTGGATGCTTCCAGCAGCGAGTCGTGCGTCCCCGTATCCAGCCAGGCGATGCCGCGGCCGAGCAGTTCGACGTTGAGCGTACCCTGCGACAGGTACCATTGATTGATGCTGGTGATCTCCAGTTCGCCCCGGCCCGAAGGCTTGATGGTCTTCGCCACCTCGCAGACCTTCGCGTCGTAGCAATACAGGCCGGTGACGGCGTAGGGCGATTTGGGCTGGGCGGGCTTTTCCTCGATGCTGACGACCCGGCCTTGCCCGTCGAATTCGACCACGCCGTAGCGTTGCGGATCGTTCACATAGTAGGCGAACACCCGGGCACCCGCCTCGACATGGCACGTGCGGTGCAATTTCGGCCCCAGACCTTCGCCATAGAAGATGTTGTCGCCCAGGATCAGCACCACCGGATGGCCGTCCATGAACCGCTCCCCGATGAGGAAGGCCTCGGCGATGCCGCGCGGTTCCGCCTGAGGGGCGTATTCGATCTTCAGGCCCCATTGGCTGCCGTCGCCCAGCAGCCTTTCGAAAAGACTCCTTTCCTCGGGTCTGGTGACGACGAGGATCTCCGTGATCCCGGCGAGCATCAACGTGCACAGCGGGTAATAGACCATCGGCTTGTTGTAAACGGTGAGGAGCTGTTTGCTCACGCAATGCGTCGCGGGCCAAAGCCGCGTGCCCGTGCCGCCCGCCAGAACGATGCCTTTGGTGTTCATGTTCCCAACCCCAGCCGTTCGCCCTGATAGCGCCGCTTGACGAGTTCGCACCAGTCGCGGTTATCGAGATACCATCGGACGGTCTTGCGCATCCCGCTTTCGAACGTCTCCGCCGGCCGCCAGCTCAATTCGCGCTCTATCTTGCCGGCGTCGATGGCGTAGCGGCGATCGTGGCCGGGCCGGTCCGGGACGAAGGCGATCAGGTCGCCGTAGCGCTTGCCCCGCTCCAGCGGGCGCATTTCGTCCAGCAAAGCGCAGATCGTACGCACGATATCGATGTTGGTCCTCTCGCACCGGCCGCCGACATTGTAGGTTTCGCCGGGGATGCCCCTGGCCAGCACGGTCCGCAAGGCGCGGCAATGGTCATCGACATAAAGCCAATCGCGGATGTGCAACCCGTCGCCATAGACCGGCATCGGCTGGCCCGCGATCCCCTTGAGGATGGTGAGCGGGATCAGCTTCTCGGGGTATTGGTAGGGCCCGTAATTGTTCGAGCAATTCGTGACAAGCACCGGAAGCCCGTAAGTCTTGTGCCAGGCGCGAACGAGATGATCCGCAGCCGCCTTGGTCGCGGAATACGGGGAATTGGGCTGGTAGGCGGAGTCTTCCCTGAAGGAAGCCGTCGGGCCCAGCGCTCCGAATACCTCGTCGGTCGAAATGTGATGGAAGCGGAATCCCTGCTTTGCCTCGGCAGCCAAACCCTGCCAATAGGCGCGAGCGGCCTCCAGAACCTCATAGGTTCCGATCACGTTCGTTTCGATGAACGGCGCCGGCCCGTCGATCGAGCGGTCGACGTGCGACTCGGCGGCCAGATGCATGACCGCATCGGGACGAAATTCCTCAAAGGCGCGCCGCAGTTCGCTCCGGTCGCAGATGCTCAACTTGCGGAACTGATGGCGGGGCGAGCGCATCACGGCCTCCGTGAGGGACTCGATATTGCCGCAATAGGTGAGCTTGTCGATGTTGAGGATGGAGACGTCGGTTTCGGCGATAAACTGACGGACCAGCGCCGAGCCGATGAATCCCGCACCGCCCGTGATGATGAACTTTTGAACCATTGATCAGGTCTTCCGCCCGCAGTCCGGATTTACATTCCCGTCGGTTACTTCAGCTTACAAACTTGACGCCAGTCCTGCCAGCCTCGCTGCCGTCCGCGCCCGCATCGTCTCCGCCCGGACGGCACCGAAAAAATGTCGCATACCGGGAGCGGCTTATTCATGCCTTGAGAAAATGATGCAGTCTTCGCAACACGCCGTCTGCGATGGACCTGGCGAAGAATATCCCCCGTCGCGCCGACAAGAGATGCTCGGAATACGCCGGCATCTTGCACTTTGATTGACCTTATTGGTGAACAATGTTATCAAAATTACAAGCTGTTGCGAGGGAATTCGTGTGCCCCGCGACCCTGTATATTCGGATTCCTTTCGGCGCGCCGGTCGCATTCCCTAAGCCTGGAGCGGTGGAAATGCGGCCAACGGACGACTCGGCCCTTGCGGGCATGACCGGAGTATAAGTGCCTGATGGCGACGATTTCGATAGTCATTCCCGTCTATCGCGCCGAGCAGACTCTGCACGAACTGTACCGCCGGCTGGCGGCGACGATCCCGCAAATCGCCTCCGCTTTCGAAATCATTTTCGTCGAGGACGGCGGCGGCGACGGTTCCTGGCCGATCATCGCTTCTCTGGCCGGTGCCGACCCCCGGGTTCGCGGCATCCGGATGAGCCGCAACTACGGTCAGCACAATGCCTTGCTGTGCGGCATCCGGGAAGCGCGCTACGACCTCATCCTCACCATGGACGACGATCTGCAGCACCCGGTCGGCGAAATCGCGCCCCTGGTCGCCGCGCTGACGCCGGAATACGACGTCGTGTACGGCGCGCCTCAGGCAGAGCGGCACGGCCTGCTGCGCGACATGGCCTCGCGCATGACCAAAATGGCGCTGGCAAGCGCCATGGACGTCGAGACGGCCCGCAACGTGAGCGCCTTCCGGGTCTTCCGCACGCGGCTGCGCGAGGGCTTCAAGGCGTGCCGCAGTCCGTCGGTCTCGATCGACGTGCTCCTCACCTGGTCGACGTCGCGCTTCACGGCCGTCAAGGTCCGCCACGAGCCGCGTGCTGCGGGCGTGTCGGGCTACACCGTCGGCAAGCTCATCCGGCACGCGCTGAACCTGATAACGGGATTCAGCACGCTGCCCCTCCAGGTCGCGAGCTATGTCGGCTTCGCCTTTCTCCTGTTCGGAATGCTGACCCTGGCCTACGTGCTGGTCAACTACCTGGTCCACAACAGCGAGGTGCCGGGTTTCGCCTTCCTGGCGTCGATGATCGCGATCTTCTCCGGTGCCCAGCTCTTCGCACTCGGAATCTTCGGCGAGTACCTGGCACGGATGCATATCCGCAGCATGGACCGTCCGGCCTATGTGATCGGGGAGACCACGGTCGCGACGGAGATGGATCAAACGGTCAAAACGCCCGTCTTCCACTCGGCCGGCGGAAGCAAAAACGCCATTTGACCGGAGGCCGTCCGTCGGACACTGATAAAGGGGCAGCAATGAGTTGGTTACCAAGAGAAAAACTGCTAGAGATGGGGTTCGCTCATCTTGGTCGTGACGTCAAAATCAGCGACCATGCGATCATCTACGAGCCTGGCAAGGTTTCCATCGGCGACTTCTCGCGGATTGACGATTTCTGCACGATATCCGGCAACGTCGTCATCGGACGCAACGTCCACATCGCTGTGTTTTGCAACGTGGCCGGCGGCATCCCGGGCATCACCTTCGAGGACTTTTCAGGCCTGGCCTATGGTTGTCAGGTATTTGCGCAGTCCGACGACTACACGGGGCGGAGCATGACAAATCCGACCGTTCCCGATCGCTTCAAGAAAGTGAAAATGGCAGCCGTGCATCTCGGGCGTCATGTCATTCTCGGAACCAATGTGATCGTGTTTCCCGGTGTTAACATCGCGGAAGGTTGCTCGGTCGGAGCGCAGGCGATCGTCATGACATCGACAAAGCCGTGGGGTGTGTATGTCGGCGCACCGGCGAAGCGCATAGCGGAGCGCCTTAGAAATCTGCTGGAATTCGAGCGGCAGTACCTCGCCGAGACGGAGAATTAGGACCTGCTGGCGAGCTGGTAAAGATCCTCGACCGTCTTCGCGGCCGCGATGTCGTCCGGCTTGATGACGTGGCCGAACTTCTCTTCGACCAGGGCCATATAGAGCATAAGGGCTATCGAATCCCACCGGGTGAGCGAAGCAAGTTCGGTCTGCAAGGCGATTTCAGATGGTTCGGCTCCAAGCAACGAAACAAATTCCGTCAGAAATGACTCGCGATCCATGGCGAAATACCTGTCTTCGTCCGCGCCCGAATGCGCCGCTGTTTACAGCCTATTCTGGTTACGTTGGGGTGCCAAGGCGTTGACCAGCTTGGGCGGCTACTTGCCGCAACAGTGCTTAAAGCAAATGAAGTCCGCAAGCGTTTGACAATATTTGCAAAGGCGATTAATAACGCCAAATATGTCCGCTGCAGCACTTCTCTCGGTCGCATATTATCTGCCTCAACAGACTTGCAGCACGTCAGAACTCGCCGCCGAGTTTCCGGAATGGGGTGTCGAAAAGATCGACGCGAAGACGGGCATCGGCATCCGCCACATCGCAGCCCACGACGAAACATCCGCCGACATGGCTTTCCAGGCAGCGCAACGGCTGTTTGAGTCCGGCGCGATCACGCCTCAAGACGTAGATTTCGTCGTTCTCTGCACGCAGAGTCCGGATCATTTTCTTCCGACCTCGGCCTGCATTCTCCAGGAGCGGCTCGGCGTGTCCATGCGCGCAGGCGCGTTCGATTACAATCTCGGCTGTTCGGGTTTCGTGTATGGACTGGGGATCGCGAAGGGCCTCGTCGAAACGGGACAAGCACGCAACATTCTCCTCCTCACTGCGGAATCGTACAGCAAATTTATGCATTCCCGTGACAAAACGGCGCGTACCATCTTTGGCGACGGCGCGGCGGCAGCATGGATCGGAGCGGTCGTTCCTCCAAGCGAGGGAGCACCTTACATCGCGCGGCCTCTCTATGGCACGGACGGACGCGGCGCAAAGAACCTGATCGTGCGGCGCGGTGCGCTTCGGGTGCCAGGGCGCGGCGACGACCCAGATTCGTTTCTTTACATGAACGGACCGGAGATCTTTCACTTCACGCTCGACGCCGTATCTAAAGACATCAAACGATACATTGAGGAAGCGGAACTCCAGGTTGGCGAAATCGATCTCTTTATTCCACATCAGGCCAATCAATTCATGCTGGAGAGTATTCGCGTGAAACTTGGCATTCCACGCGAGCGCTTTTCGATCCGCCTGCGCGAATTCGGGAATACAGTATCGTCCACGATCCCGATTGCGATCGTCGAGGAAGCGAAGGCGGGGCGACTCAAGCCCGATGCGCGGGTTCTGCTTTCCGGATTCGGTGTGGGCTATTCGTGGGCGTCTGTGCTCATGCGCTGGCATCCCAAATTCCAGATCTGACCGGACTCAGGTCGCGCATGCGCTGCCGTACTGCAGTTGCTGCAGAACTCGCATAGTTTGTCTCAGTGGGCGAGCGATACCGGGATGGCGACGTACTGCCGTGTTGGGCACACGAACATGTGTGCTATAACCCGCAGAGTTCTGCGCGGGTTACGCTTATGGCCATCCCTATTCCGTTCAACAAGCCCTGTCTCGCGGGCTCCGAACTCGTCTATGTCGGCCAAGCGGTCGCAGGCGGTCACGCCAGCGGAGACGGCCCTTTCACGCGCAGGGTCCAAAAGCTGATGGAGGAGCGTTTCGGCGCGCATCGCGTTCTGCTGACGACGTCCTGCACCTCGGCACTGGAAATGGCGGCGTTGCTGTGCGGCCTGGGGCCGGAAGACGAAGTGATCGTCCCCTCCTATACGTTCGTTTCGACGGCGAATGCCTTCGTGCTGCGGGGCGCCAAGCCGGTGTTCGTGGATATCCGCCCCGATACGCTGAACATCGACGAGCGCCTGATCGAAGCGGCGATCACGCCCCGCACACGGGCGATCTTCCCCATCCATTATGCCGGCATCGCCTGCGAAATGGACGCGATCATGGAGATCGCGCGGCGCCACAACCTGCTGGTCGCGGAAGATGCCGCCCAAGGCGTCTTCGCCAAGTACAAGGGACAGTGGCTCGGGACCATCGGCCATCTGGGCTGTTACAGCTTCCACGAGACCAAGAACTTTTCCTGCGGCGAGGGCGGCGCGCTCGTCATCAACGATCCCCGCTTCGAGAAGCGCGCGGAAGTCCTGCGGGAAAAGGGCACCGATCGCAGCCAGTTCCTGCGCGGGCAGGTGGACAAGTACACTTGGGTGGATGTCGGTTCGTCCTATATCCCCTCGGACATGCTGGCCGCCTACCTTCTCGGCCAGCTCGAGCATATGGAGGAAATCACCAAGCGGCGCGGCGAAATCTTCGACGGCTACGCCGCGGGACTGGCTCCGCTGGTCGAAAGCGGCCGGATCTCGATCCCCTGCACGCCGCAGCACTGCACGACAAATTACCATATGTTCTACATACTGACGGCCGACGGCGGCGAGCGCGCGCGGTTGGCGGCGCATTTGCGCCAGCGCGGCATTCTCGCGGTTTCCCATTACGTGCCGCTGCATTCGTCGCCGTTCGGGAAATCCTTCGGAGGAGCGCCGGTCCTGCCGGTGACCGACGACAGCAGCGATCGGTTGTTGCGATTGCCGATGTATTTCGATCTCACCGATCGCGACGTGGCGGAAGTCGTTTCCGCCGTGCTTGCGTTCTACGCGACATCGCAAGCTCCACGGCCCGCAAGTTGACCCGTCGCCACCGGCTTCTGCGGCAGCGCGCTCTTGACCGGAACGGATTGAGGGAACCAAACGGCCACATCTTCTTTCCGCCGCCCACTTTCCTTATTCCGCACCGTACACCGAATGCGCCAAGAAGCGGCGGCACAGAGCCCGCCGTTGCACGCGGCTGAAGCAGCTCGTCAGGGGCCGTTTCTGAAGACCAAATACTTGTTCAACAAAAACGAAACCACGACGACGAGCGGAAGCAGCGCGGCCTGGCCGAAAATCTTGGAAACGCCGGCATTCACGAGCCACGTCAACAGCACAAGGTTGATCAATAGCGTGAATCCGTAAACGGCGAAGAACCCCACGATCTTCGAATTCGAGCGGTTGCGGAAGACGATGCGTCCCGTTGTGAAGAAATTGAAGATCACATTGAGGATCGTCGCCACGATCAGGTCCAACTGATAGGGAACGCCGATCGCCAATCCGGCGAGATACAGGGAATAGCCGAATACGGTGTTTCCGAAGCCGACGATCAAAAAGCGGAGGAGCTGGTTCGACCACAGCCGTTTCAGCAGCATTATCATGAACGGAACCGGGGCGGCTTCTTCTGGCAACGGCATGTGCCTGTACCGCAATATGGTACGGCCATGCGAAAAGCAATTCCCCCGGACGGTAGAATCCGGACACGCTGCGGGGCTTATGCCGGCAGACGCAACATCGCCCCGCGAACCCTCGTGCCGTGGTCTCGGCCGCGCGAGCCATTCGTCAGGAAAAACGAATGATCTCATATAGTTACCTCCGCGTCTGCCACCGGGCGCGGCTTCATCCCCTCCCCCGGGCCGGCAGGCCGAAACGGCAAAGCGCGGTAACGCATAAAGGCCCGGCGAGACGTCCGGTGATGTGCGGACGAGGCAGGGAACGGCGCCGCGCTAGCGATAGGAGCGCGTATCGGCCCGGGGATTGATCACCGTGATTTCGCCCCAACTGTCGCGGGCCGTCACCTCGAACGGGCCGAACTTGCGCAGACAATCCAGCGTGCCCGTCCCCAGCGTACCCAGGTCAACCCCGACGATCCGCCTGACGGGGTGGCGCAGGCCTTCCGCAAGAACCGCACAATTCCAAACGTCGCTGTTGCGCGACCACGTTGTCGTCCAGGGCGTGCCGACGCTGCGCCCGCCTGCAAGCAGCACCATGCCGTCGCGATGATCCCCCGCAAAAAGGCGATCAGCGCGAGGATCGAAATTCACGGCGCGAAGCTGCCTGTCCAGTTTGTTCTGGAGAGCGACGAGGTCCGGGCTTACCAACAAGCCGCGAAGGACGGCGGGGTGATCCAACGCTACGGACTGGCGGACGATGCCGCCATGCAACCGGGACGGATAAAGGTATTGGGCGGCAAAGACCTGCGTCCCGACCAGCGCGAATATCGGCACGGCCATGTATGCGAACGGCCAAGCACCGAGCCGCCGTTCCGCGTGCTTTTCCGCGAGCAGGATGGCGCATAACAGGAACAACGGTCCCATGTTCATCGTGGAATAAACCCAGATATCGTTATTCGAGCTGAGAAAGCCGACGAGGCAGGTGCCGTACAAAGCCAAGGTAAGGGCAAAGGTATTGCGGTCTTCCGCCGTGGCGGGCCGCGCCGGGAGCAGCGCGCCCAATCCCCTGATCGGCAGGACCGGCAAAAACCGGTCGAGGATTAATGCCATTGCCAGCGGATGGTAGAGGAGCGCGAACGTCATCCCCCCCGTGCTCGCATGTACATACCAGATCAGCGCCGCCGCCGCCGCCAGCGTCAGACCGACAGCCAGCAGCGGCCCGTCCTTGGTCCCCAATCGCCGCGCCGCGACCATCACCGAAACAATGACGGCGACAATGACGACGTTTTCTGCGCCGGACCGCACGAAGGATATGATGAGATTCAATGGGTTGTGTCCGGATCCAGAGCGTGTTGACGCGTCTATCAGGAAGAACTGCTGAGCCGGTTCATAGACGCCAACCAGCGCCAGCAAACCGCACAGCGCTGTTGTTGATGCGGACACGATCGCGACGGTTGTTAGAATGGAACGGCAACTGCGGCCCTCCAGCCAACCGACGACGCCATAGAGACCAAGCAGAAGCACCGGCAGGGGAAACCGCGCAAAAAAACCCATGGTGAGGCACAGCACCATCACAGCGAGGCATCCAATCCGTCCCCAGCGTGTTTCGAGGGTCGGCTGCAACAGCATCGCGACCGCGAACAGGTTTGAAGCGATCACGGCCGTGGTTGTGTAGTAGAAGGTAGGACGGAATAAGCCGAAATAGAGCAGTGCGCCGAGCAGCGCGAAGCAAATCACGACCGCGCGCGACAGCCGCGCCTCTGGGGACGATCCCTTGAGAACCCGCGACGATACCACGACGGCCAGCGCAGCCGTAGAGCCCAGCGTTATGCCCAGAGTGAGCCAGCGCAATTGGACGACGGTCCAGGGAAACAGCGCCAGAAGGCGTCCCCATACCGCATGATCCATCGTGGCCATGACGGTATCGGGATAGGCCAGGAGCAGAATCCAAAGCGATTCATCGGTCAGATCCAGGCCCCTGCGGAAAACGTATGCGAACAGAGTCAGAGCCATCGCCAACGCGACCAATGTCAGCCCGGCCACAAAGCGTTTCGGTGTCAACCACATCGTCCGATCCCGGCCCACGGCAGCGCTCCTTCAATGTCGCAAACGTAGTACTAGAGCAGGTTCCCTCTTCTTCGGGTCGGAAACGTGCGCTAGATTCCCTCGTTTGTCGCGCAATCCGGCAAAAACCGCTTCACACTTTTCGGGATTGCGCTCTAATTGCAATGCAACGGCCTGCCTTCCAATTTCAGCGACACAGATACGCGGCATCACACGACGGATGCCCCAAACCCATCTCCGAATTCGATACATTCTCGAAGATACAGACCGGAGAAGTGCCTGACAAGCGCGCGCAAACCAGTTGCTGCCCGACGCGCCGTCGCCCGGATCAGATCGTGCTCGTCATCTTCGACAAACGTCGCAGCGTCGCCACCCATCCTGGTCCGGCCGCCCGGCGATCCCAAACTCAGCCAATAAGTCCTGAGCTCATGGAACACTCGTCCGTTGCCGAAACAACAGTCCGCGCGTCCGATGCTGGACCAGATCATCGCCGCGGTGATGCAGAGTGTCGGAGAGAACACGCAGCGGAACGGCTGCGTCAGGCCTCCGGCGGCGGGGGGATGGCCGCCTCCTCGCCGCGGTGCACAACTTTCCAGATGGTGCGCAGGATCACGCCGAGATCCCCGCAGAAAGTGCGTGTACGGACGTATTCGGCCTGGCGGGAGACCTTCCAGAGCAGCAGGACGTCGCGGTAGTAGGCGGCCGGATCCTTGGCCTTGGCCAGGAGCTCTGACTCGTCGATCAGGACCAGCGAGACGGGATCGGTGATGCCGGGCCGCACGCCGAGCACGACGTCACGCAGTTCCGGCGCGTAAAGGGCGACGTAATCGGGCACCTCGGGCCGCGGCCCCACCAGCGACATGTCGCCTTTCAGGATGTTCAGCAGTTGCGGCAGTTCGTCCAGCTTGGTGCGCCTCAGAAACCCGCCCAACCGCGTGATACGCGTATCGTTGCCGACCGTGACCTTGGCTCCCTCGCTCGTGTGCATGGTGCGGAACTTGAGCACGAGGAAACGCCGGTTGTGGCGGCCGCATCTTTCCTGCTTGAACAGCGCGGGGCCGGGCGAGTCCAGACGGACCAGCACCCCAATGACGGCCATGGGCAGGCCGAGCAGGCACAGCCCGGCGCCTGCCCCGGCGATGTCGAGCGCGCGCTTCGCCAGCGCGTCAGCCGAACGCGCCAATGATCGTCGCAATGACACTCTCGATCTCTTCCTCATTCATGGACGGATACAAGGGCAGCGAGACACAGCGCCGCGCATAGCCGGTGGCGCAGGGGAAGTCCGCATCGCGCAGCCCGTAACGCTCTCGCCAATAGGAGAGTTGATGCAGCGGCGTGTAATGGACCGAATAGCCGATGCCGTTCGCCTCCAACGCGGCCGTGAACAGGTCCCGGTCGACGGGCGACGCCTCGGCGAGCTGCACGATGTAGAGATGGTACGAGCTGGCATCGCCGCCCTTGGCCTTGACGGGAAGAACGAGCGGCAGCTTGGCGAAGGCCTGGTCGTAGCGTTCCGCAATCGCCTTGCGGGCCTCGCGCAATTCGCCCGCGCGGCGCAACTGCCCGCGGCCCAGCGCCGCCGCGATGTCGGTGAGATTGTACTTGTAGCCCGGCGCCACCACGTCGTAGCGCCACAATCCGGGCTTGTCGGTGTGCCGGCGGAACACGTCGCGGTCGATGCCATGCAACCGCATGATGCGGATGCGTTTGACGAGATCCTTGTCGGCGGAGACCACCATGCCGCCCTCACCCGTGGTGATGGTCTTGTTGGCGTAGAAGCTGAACACCGCTGCCGCGCTGCCGTGGGCGCCGACCGGAACGCCCTGGTACGAGGTGGGGAAGGCATGGGCGGCATCTTCCACGATGGGCACCCCGCGCTCGGCGGCCAGTTTCGCAATCGCCGCCATGTCGCAGGGCAGCCCGGCAAAATGCACCGGCATGATCGCCCGCGTGCGCGGCGTGATCTTCTGCGCGACAGCCTCGGCCGTGACGCACAACGTTTGGGGATCGACGTCGGCAAACACCGGATCGGCACCCAGATAGCGCACCACTTCCGCCGTCGCGGTGAAGGTGAGGACCGGAACGATGACCTCGTCGCCCTCCTTGATCCCGAGCGCTTCCAAGGCGAGGTGCAAGCCCGCCGTGTTGGAGTTGACGGCGACAGCCTCCACGCCGCCGCCGATGGCGGCGGCAAATTCTTTTTCGAATGCGGCGCATTCCCCGCCGGTCGTCAGCCAACCGGACCGGAGCACGCGCACGACGGCCGCGATTTCCTCTTCATCGAGAGACACACGGAAAAACGGAACATTGGCCCGTTGCGCCCCTTCGCTATGCTGCACTTTTTCCTCCATGACCTGCCCCGCCATCTGTCGGTCGACTTTAGCACCGCGTCACTTCGACAAACCACCAGGACTAAGCGTCCAGTTTCAGGATGTAGACAACCAACGTCCGGCGGCCGCGGCTTTCGCGGCCCGTCTCGACAAAACCGTGTTTGTTGTAGAACGCCCGAACGGCATTGTTTTCCGCCTCGTCGGTGGTCAGCTTGACTGCACGGCATCCGCGCCGCCGCATTTCCTGCACGAAAGCGTGTAGCAGCGCCGAACCGCCGCCGCCGCCGCGCGATGCCACGCCGATGGACGATAGTTCGGCCACGCCGGCTTGGCCGTCGTCGCCCTGCGTTTCGGCTCCGACCCGCGCGGTGTTGCGCAGGATGTCGCGCAGAAGCGACGGCCGGCGGATCAACGCGGCAAGAATGACCGGGGCCAGACGCATCCTGCGGCTGCGGAAATGGCTGTAGAAGTCCACCGGATTGCGGAAGCCGACAACGAAGCCGGTTACCTTGCCCGCCGCATTGGCCGCCACCAGCGACACGGAGCCCGGATAGTCGAGCACAGCCTGGTAATAGCTGCGCACGAAGGCCGGCCCCATGCGCGTGAGGAAAAAGCCCTGGAACGCCTCGCAGTGAACCGCGACGACGGCGGCAAGATCGCCGCGCACCATCGCGCGGATTTTCAATGCTTCGGGCATAGAGCCTCCGCATATTTGGCGGTGATCGTGCTGCGGCCGAGATTTTCTTCCAGATAGCGCCTTCCGTCGGCGCCCAGCCGCTCGCACAATCCGGCGTCGCCGTGCAGGCGGCGAATGGCCCCGGCCAGGGCTTCGGCATCGCCCGGCGGCACGCATAGGCCGCATCCGGCTTCTTCCACAAATTCCCAGGTGTCGCTGCCCGGCTCGACGCTGGCGATCACCGGGCGGGCCGCCGCCAAGTAGCCCAGGATCTTGCTCGGCACCGAATTGCCGCCATACCCCGGCTTCAGCGTAATCAAGCCGACCGAGGCCGACGACAGCACGTCGGAAAGAATGGCACGCGGCTGGAAGGGCAGGAACCGCATATTCGCGATGCCCTTCGCCCGTACCTGCTCTTCAATACGCGCCTTGACGATGCCCTCGCCCACCATCATGACGGTAATGCCCGGCTCGTCCTGCAACAGTTCAGCCGCTCCGGCGACGATCTCCGCTCCCGACACCAGACCGACCGTGCCCGAGTAGAGCACGGTGAACGCGCCGTCGATGCCGTGTTCGACGGAAAACGCGTTCTTCCGCGGTTGGGGCCGGATTTCGTCGGCGTCGATCCAGTTGGGGATCAGCGCGATCTTTTCGCGCGGCACGCCCTTGGCGGCCAGATTGCGGACAAAACCGCTCGAGATGACGGCGATTTTCTCTGCCTTGCGATAGGCGAGCCGCTCGATCCACGACAGAATGCGGATCAACGCCTTGTTGCGCAGCATGCCAGTGGCAACGGCCGCATCGGGATAGATGTCCTGCACGTTGAGCACATAGTGGCGCCCTGCCAGGCGCAGCAAAAACCCGACCAGGACGTTGGTGAACGGCGGCGATACGATCAGATAGACGTCGTGCCGCCGCGCCATGGTGGAAAGCAGCGAACTGACGCCGAAGCTCGCATAATTAAAAAGGCGCGCGACCACCGATTTCGACGGACTGACATAGAGCCAGTTCCGGCGCACCGTGACGCCGTCGTCGCGGCGCTCGTCCTGCCCGCCGAGCCGGCAGCGATAGCCCTTCATCAACCGCCCCGCAGGGTGATTGGGATAACCGGTGAAGACCGTGACCGTGTGGCCCGCCGCGGCCAAGTCGTGCGCCAGCTCCGAGATCATGAAACCCATGGGTGCCATTTCGGGAGGGAAATACTGGCAGATAAGGCCGATGCGCATCGTCATATCAATTCAATCATCGGAAAATAAACTTGCGCAGCTGACGAGTTGCCGGTCACGTCTCGCGCGCAAGCAGTCGTTCATGCTCGGCGATCTGCTCCGGCCTGAAACGCATCTTGATAACACGGGCGGGCACGCCCGCAACAATTGAATATGGAGGAACGTCCTTCACGACGACCGACCCGGCCGCGATGACCGCCCCCCGGCCGATCGTCAGCGGCGCCAGAATCGTCACCGATTGCCCGATCCACACATCGTCTTCAACCGTAACCCGTCCGGCCGGACCGCGCCCGGACGACCACACGCTCTTGCCGACAACATCGTAGCGATGGTCGTTGCGATTGACGAAGTGGATATTGCTGGCCATCAGCACGTCGCTGCCGATCGTGCATTTGCAGAGGAAGAAACAATCGAACCCGATGCCGACCCGATCGCCCATCATCACCTCGGGCTCGGCCCCGCCGAAATAGCAACCCAACTGCACGTGAACCTGTTTACCGAACTTCACCCATGGATGCCTGATCCGAAAATACCAGAACACGCGTAGATCGTTCAAGATCCCCATGGATCAGGCCTCTGCGTAGAACTGAACCAGTTTTTTTGCCTCGTTTTCCCAACTATACATCGAAACAAACGCCTCGCGGCCGCACCTGCCGAGGCCGGCCCGCACGACAGGATCCTGCCATAGCTTGAGGATTGCCTTCGCCAGAGCCACCGGATCGTCGGGCGGGACCAAAATGCCGGCCCCGGATTCCTTGACGATCTCCGCCTGATAGCCGACATCGGTCGCGATGATCGGAATCCCGTAGGCCATGTATTCGAAAAGCTTCGTGGGGATGGCAATCCGCTGGCATGGGTTGTCGAACAACAGGCCAAGACCGATCAGCGATCGCCCCAAGTACGTCCCCAAGTCCCGCGGCGATACGCGCGGCACGAATCGATAATTCGGCGCCGACGCTTTGACCTTTGCCAGCACTTCTTCTCTGAGCCCCGGCGAACCCTCAAAGCGGTCGATCGCCCTTATGGGGATGTCGTGGCCTTGCTTGTGCAGCCATATCGCTGTGTCCAGAAGAAGATAAGCCCCAGTTTTCACCGTCTGGCCACCGGTAAATATGACAAAACGATCATCTGCTTCCGAGAAATGATCAACCGGCTCGGACGGTAGAAATGTGGCGGACGCGAAATTCCGTACCAGCGCGTTTCGACGGCATCCCCAGCGGGTAAACCGATCCACCTGTACCGGAGTGACGACGACCAGTCGGCCAATGATGCGGGCGGCCAACCATTCGATTGCGTTTACCACCCACCGCAATGGCCTGCGTATCGCCATCGGGATATAGGCCCGGAACATCACCTCTTCGCCGTAGTTTTCGTGAACATCGTAGATAACTCTTTGCCACGTCAACAGTCGAACCACGGTTGCCGCCGGAACCAAATCAAAATCGTGAAAATGAACCGCGTCCCAGCGATGGAAAATGGCGGCGCCGAGAAATTCCAATTGTGCATTTAAGCGCCCGCGCAGCCCGTCAAGCCGTTTAAAAAACCTAGTTTTGAAGGAATAAAAGCGTTCCGAACCGGACCACGGCGCCAGCAGCGTGCAGTCATGCCCCGCCGCCGAAAGCGACTCCACCTCTTTAACAATACGAGCGTCGTTTGCCGGATGCACCGATGTCGCGACGAGAATCCTTAATTGCATAACACGAAGTCTTCCTCGGTTTTTTCCGTTAAATTCCATATCATCGACCCGGCCAAGAGTCGGGTGTACCAAGTTCTTCTGGCAGGACCAAACGGCAATCTGCCAGTTCAAACATCACACATCTTTTATCCGCACACAAAAATGTCCAACAGCGCCTGCCGGGCGCGCAGTAACCGCGACGGGGTTTTCGATATCGCAAAATACGGCGTCTGCGTCGTTCCGAACTTGCGATACGACGCTTCGATGGCTTCGACCATGCTACCCTCGAAATCGTAGCGTTTTGTGAAGTCCGATAGATAAGCCATAGCCTCGTAGGAAAGCAGCGACAGCGCCCCGGAACTGCATTGCTCCGGATCTATGGAACTGATGAGATGATAGGCGCTCTCCCCGTCCCACACAAAGAATAGCGCGGCATGGATGCAGCCGGCCGCGTCCTTCGCAAAGATCACGCGTCCGGCTGAATGTCCATATGCTGCGTTGTATAGACGCTGGAACAGCGCAAAATTGTAGGAAATCGTCATGCCCTTCTTGCGCAGCGACGTCGAATGGTGCGCGTAAAATTCGGCCGCGCCCAGGTCAAATCCAACCGTGAGCGATTTCCGGGCCTTCTTGATATCCCCCTTTTTGGCCTGGGCCATGTTGGCAAACACCCGGTCGCGGTCGGACAGATCGGGCACGATGTAGGTATAGTTGGTCATCTGCCTGAAACCCGCCCAGTAAAATGGCAGCCAGTTGGTATGCACATGATTAAAGTGGATAAAAAAATGGTCGAAGCACGGCAACCGTTCGATCATCTCCCGGAATATTCGTTTTTCCCGACTCAGTTCTTCGGTATGCGACAGGGTTGAAGCCGGTACGAGATACGGTCCCATCTTCTGCGTCAACGGCGGCATGGTCATCAGCCGGAAACCGCCCCTTATCTTCAAGTAGAAGGGCATCGAGGCGACAATCTCGCCCTTGTCCTCGACCAGGATAACGTCCCAGTTTGCCTCGCCGCAGGCGGCGTCGAGCCACCAGTCGCGCGAAAACACCGGTATGCCTGGCTGGCTGGCGCACCACTGCCGGTAAATCTCCTTTTGCGATGCCATGCTCAACACCTTACATCCAGTCGCGCCTCGAACCTCGCCGACGCCACACCGGCACTCCGCGATGCCCGGGCTGCCTTCCGGCTAGGAACGTAGCCATCACTCCCCATCGCGGAACGAAGAAGCGGCAGTGAAATTACCCGTTTGAAACCAGCCCGCTATCGCATCATGCCGGGACAAGCGCATCGATCCGACTTGCTTGTCCGGCAGAGGAAATTCTAATACAAAGTCGGCTATGGTTCACAATACAACTTCGGCTCATGCGGTGCGAATCGCCACAGGCCGCCGCGAGGTCAGTCCGTCACACTTACCGGTGGCGATCGTGCAGACTCCGGTTGCCAATTCCGTGGCCGAACCGCTCGAGATCAATGCGGCGCTGTTCACCGCTGGGGACATCACTGTCCTGCTGGCGAGTTTCGATCTACTCTACATCGGCGGCAAACTTGAACAGGAAATCCGTTCCGCTTTGCAGGCACGCCATGGTCTGGCCGACAAGAATGTATTGTTGTTCGCCTCCCATACCCATTCGGCGCCGCAGATCGACGCGGAACTCTTCATGCTGGGCCGCTACGAGGAAGCATACAGCAACCAGGTGCGGGACGCGTTTCTCGAACTGGTCGACGAACTGGCTCGGCGCGACACGCGCCCGCTGCGCATCGAAGTACGGCGCGGCAGCCTGCATCACGCCGTAAACAGACGCCGGCCCCGCCATCTGCCGATCGTCACGCGGCATGGCTTGCGATGGGATCGCGTATCCTTTGCGCCGTTTGCTGCCGGACCTCACAACGAAGCCGTGACCGTCGTTACCATGCGGGATGCCGAAACGGATAAGCCGTTAGCCCTGCTCTGGCACTACGCCTGTCACGCCGTCAGCCATGCCCCGCGCCATTCGGTGAGTTCGGATTTCCCGGGCGTGACGCGGGAGGTTCTTCGCAAAGAGCATGGTACCGGGCTGCCGGTGTTCTTCCTGCAGGGCTTTTGCGGAGACGTTAGACCCAACGTTAAGCCGGACGTGCCGAAATCGCCCCGGCAAAAGGTGCACGGCTTTGTCATGCAAGCGTTGCGCGGCGTTCTCAATCTTGAGGTCACTCCGGAGTCTTGGCTGCGTTGGGCTATAAGCCTTGCCGAGGGCGTCGCCGGAGTCGCCGCTTCGCGACCGGACGCCGTCGAGACGCCGCAGGGCATCGCCGCGGCTCGCGCGGACTTGCCCCTCGATCGCATCTTCTCCGGGCAAACGCGCAATTCGACACTGGTTCTGCGCGGCCTCCGGTTGGGAAGCGCCATCGAGGTGATCGGCTTTGGCGCCGAGGTCGTTACCGACTGGGCGGACGTCATCAACAAGACGTGTCTGCCCGCCAAGGGCAGGAGGCTGTTGACGGGATATTGCGGGAACGTGTTCGGTTATCTTCCCATTGCCCGGCATCTGCGCGAAGGCGGCTATGAAACCGTGGATTTCCAACCGCATTTCAGAATGAACGGACGGTATTGCAGGGAGACGCTGGAGCCGGCCGTTTGCGAAACGGTGGCCGATTTGATGCAACGATTGGCTGGCAGCAACGGATATCCTTGACCGCGGCGGACAAGCGTCAAGCGACACCTCCTAACGGGAAAGTCGCAATGTAAGACAAGCGTTATCGCACGATAGATGCGCAACCGCTGGAAGCGCAAAGGTCAATTTATATTGTTCCGCATGACGGATATAGTGCTCCCGTTTACTCGTTTGAAACTCCCTCAATATCAGAATCATGCCGTGAATCACGGATATACGCTACATCCGTCCCTCAAAGTACCTATCGGGCACGAATAACACGGGCTAAAAATATACATTCAACAATGCGGCTTCTTGCGCTTCCCAAGTATAATGCAGACGCGCTTGTTCCTCCAGTTCACCCCTAAGAGCCGCAGACGAAAAACGGTCGATCAGTTTTTTTGCTGCAGCCGCTATGGATTGCGGCGAGACGTTGTCAATGCACTCTACGGCGTCGAGCTTCAACGCAAGGTCTAGTAACAGAGGACTGTTTATTCCTACTACAGGGACACCCGCAAGGAACGAGTCGAAGACCTTACTCGGAGAGCAATAGATATTGTTTATAGAATTTTTCTCATACAGCGCCACCGAACAATCCGCACCGCGAAGATAATCAGGCACTTCATTCCACCGCACCGGCGGCAAAAAGGCGACTCTTCTTTCAAGGCCGTTCGAACGCGCAAGATGCCTTAGCGTCTCAATATACTCGTCCGGCCCGAACCCGACCAGAGTCAGACCGTATTCTTCCGGAAGATGCTTCAGACAAAGAAGAATATCTTCCATGTGCCGTTGGGGAAAAATAGCACCCGCATAAACTATGATCTTAAGGCCAGTAAAACCCGAATCCTGCCTGATATTTCCCTTTGCCGCCACCATTGCCCGCACTGAAGGCAGGTTCATAAGGGCGATGCAACCGGTTTGCAAAGAGAGCAACTCCATGGTTATTTTCTTGCGGAATTCATCGGTCACTATCACGGTGTCGCACTTCCGCGCGAAAAACCTTTCCAACCACAGCCAGAGCCACCGCGGCCGGTTCAGCGATGAATTGACTTCCGGCCAAATCTCCTGGCTGTCGTACACCAACCTAGCCCCCGTCAGCATCGCCCCCAAGCCGCCGGGAAACAACGCCAAGCGATCTAAGCAATGTATCGCATCCGGGCGCTTCAGCACGCAGATGGTTATAAAGCGAACGCACAGTTCGAGGTATTTTACCGCCCAGAACGCCAAGTTCTTTGGCAACACTCTCGAAGCCAGCTTCACTGACACGTGTTCCACGCCCGGTGTCGGATCAGCCGACACCGCTTTCGGCATATCGGCTATGGTAATCCTTTTTCCTGCCCGCGCGAGCGTATCGATCTCTTTATTGACCCGCTGCTCAATACGCAAATCGCTGGTGATAAGAAACAAGATGCGCTTCACGGTCATTGGCTGACTATCACCATCTCCAGAGATTGAGCAGAAACCGGATCCCGCATCCATATAAAACAAAGGAAGAAACAACGGACGGAGACGGCCGGATCTGCGGCTTGAGTTACTAAACCACGCGCAAGACGCCATAAGCGAGCAAGGCGACAATGCTTGCTTGGATTACCATTCTGAACAAGGAATCGAGTTTGGTCTTTTCCATCGTTACAGATGCGGCCATCAGGATGGAAGCCGCCGGTATATATGTTGTCGTATGCCGAGCCTGCATGGTGCCGAGCGCACTCAGAAGAAAGAAAATGGCGAAAAACACGAAAACAACGCGCAGATCGCCGCTTGCATTCCACTGCCGTTCGGACATGGCCGTCCTCGTCGCAACAAAGAGCTTCGGCAGGAAAGACAGCCATACTATCGTACCAACCTGATAAAACGTCTCTATCGAAAGAGTATCGAAAGAAGGAATTGGAATAGGAGTATAGTTCCTGACGATAGGCAAAACAACGTATGTAACGGCATCCGGCAGTGCATAGACATATGTCAATATCTGGCTGCTGCCCCCCCCCGTAATTCTTCCCACATTGTACTCACTCATCGCTCTCAGCGCATTGGCGTTTAACCCGATAAGAACGGAGGCATAGCCGAAGCCCAAGGCGAGCGCGACCGCAAGTAGTAGCAGCAATACGAAAGCCCGATGTCTCCTTTCCAACTTCATCCTGAGGAAAAAAACACAATACAGGATCAGCGGCAATGTCATGAAATAGCCGAGGCGAAGAAACGAAACGATGACCGCCCCAGCAATCATGAGTGCGACAATAGAAACAGCATCGCCTTTCGAAGGCAATGGAGCAACCTGCTTGTTGGTGTAGCACCAAACAAAAAACTGCAGAACAGCGGTTATACCGAAACAAATTAATATGTCACGGTAGGTATTGACGGCAATCACAAGCATGAAAGGCGAAAACAATGTAATCAACGATGCTCTTCTGGCAACGTCGCCGTTCGTAATCATTCTAGCGGTCTTATAGATGATGACGATCGTCAAGGAGAAAAACGTCAGATTGACGATCCTGGGCACAACGGGATTCGGCGGTAATCCGAACAACTGCAGAAGTTGATAAATTCTGAAGACAAAAATCGTGTAATAGGATGCGTTGTGAAATATGCCGCTTCCCAGATCCGAAACAAATTGCACGGAATCAGAATGGGACACAATTCCGTAATTTAAAAGCTTGATGGCATCACTGTCAAAAGTATAGTCGTCGTCAGAGAAGCCGGAAGGGTACATGGTGCCGTTAATGGTATGGTAGAAGGCTAAAGAAGCCACCAATGTTAACAGCGAGACCGAAAAGGACAGAGCGTATATGCGCTTTGCATTATCCAGCTCGCCGGGATCGGCAAACAGAAGACACACCAACGCCCATCCGATCGGATAACAGACAGCCATCATGACCAGTGAGGAAATGCCCGACGCCAGCGTGAAGATCACTGCACAAAGGACAAAACAGATGACGTGTGCCGGTGCTCCCAAATGAAGAAGTAAATGGCTCAGGCGCGATAACGAAACGCCAGATAACTCCACCCCCCTGTCACCAGGGGACGACAGTGTTGCGGGTTGGTTTGAAGCAGACAGCATTGTCATTGCCAAACACCGATCCGTTTATAGACGATTTCGTCTTTCTGTCAGGGCAGGAAATTGTCGTTTTTTGCCCCAGTGGCCGCAACCGGATTTGAAACGACGCCGCTTTGTACCTGATCAAACTTGTCAGCGTCGCCGAGAAACTGCCGCTCAAGCTCGTTTCGTTGCCGCCAGGTCAGAAGTTTCTCGGCAGACAGATTGAGATTACGCCTCAATTCGTCGATGGCCGCCGGCTGCTCGATATATTCGGCCAGCAATTCTGCCGCGCGCCGGGTAAAACCGTCGCCCGATGAAATCTTCAGACTGTTTTTCCCGTGGATCAGTAGTGAATCCGTGGAATGATCGTCCAACGTCACCGGAATTGTACCAAGCGTTATGCTTTCGAAGACTTGGTTGCCGAGATTCGATAGCTCATTGAAGAACATATAGAAATCCGACTTGCCAATTTCTTCCAGAGCCAGATCGTAGTGCATTCCGCCGAAAAACCGAACGCGGTCCCCCAGCCCCCTTTTAGCAACCAATTCGATAAGGCTCTGCCTTTCGAGGCCGTCGCCGATGATTGACAACTGAAATGGAACCGACGTCATCCCCCTCAGCGATGCCATTATCTCGATTCCGCGTTCAACGTGCTTCCACTTGGTCAGCCGGGAACAAACCACAAACCGCACGCTATCGCCCAAACCCATCTTGACCGAGCGTTTGGCGCGGACGAGCCTTTCGTCCAGGCCGTTATACACAAAGAGAATAGGACCATCGAAGCCGAGCCAATTGCGGAATACTTCGTCGCCTCTCGTGCCGTCGTTGGTGATAATCAGCTTGGCGTGGGCCGGTTTGTAGCTGCCGTAAAAGGACAGCGGCAAGACGGTGACAGCGGCAAGCGAACGGCCGTAAAACTGGGTCAACACGGTTCCGAGGTAATAGCCGACGGTCCTGTCGCGTATGGCTTCGTAGAGCGGGGCATCGAACCACTTAAGATACTTAAGAAGCTGGCCGCCAAAGGAATCGATGAAAACTAGTCGCTCGCAACCCAGAACAATGTCGTGATGTCGCCGGATCCAGGCGTGAACCCTTTTCAGCGTGGCATAGGCATTAGGCAGAGACACGCCCTGCCAAATATCCGAATTCGCGACAACCGAGCGGTATCGGAATACCCGCTTGACAAAGGCGCGGAGGTTTTTCGTCGCCGTCGCATTTTTTTTGGGGTCTGTAGCAGGCTGCGGCAAAGACAGCGGATAGAAGACACGTAGGCCATTCATTTCCCGCACGCATTTCTCGAAATAGGGGGTCGGCTTCTCGATCGTAACGAAGTAGACGTTCCGCTTGGCCAGCAGTCCGAGCACAAAATTGTTGACGCTCTGGTTGCCGTGTTCTTCGAACACGATATTAGTAAAGACCATCGCGGATGGCTGTTCTTGCATCGTAGCTTCTTTAATCCAGACTTTTCTATACATTTCTATATCACGGTTGAAGGTCGCCTCGGACAAAAATTGGCGCGCCGAGGGAAGGAAGCCGGAGCAATCATTTCTTGTTTTTCAAGGGTGTTCTAGTGGAGTTTTGGATTTGACATTCGCTTTCAGCGTTCGCGCCAAAGGGTAGCAAATGTCAAATCCACTCCACTAGAGACTCCTTTGCCCGTGCTGTGTGCCGACACGCCCGCAACGATGGACTCCGCCGAAAAACACATTGTCATCGTCGTACGTGCACTCACGACGCAACCGTCTCCCGGTTCCAGACCTGTCGGGACCACCGCACGTCTGCGAATACCGGAGACGTCCGGCGGTTTCTTGTCCGCGAGTGTCTCCGCAACGTTCATGTCCAGTCCCACGTATTTCGGCGTATTCCAATGCTGCAGATTATCTGAACCGCCACGTTCGACATTCCTGTTCTTCCGACCTCCTCAGTGCCGGCAACGTATCGCGGACGGAATGAAACGCTCGCACCTCTTCGGCAGGGGATAATAGCCGGTACGGTACAGAATGTAGGCCACGGCGGGCCAGTACAATACGGTCGGAAGCGCCAAACGGACCAAGGCCGGCAGATCGGGCCGCACATAGACGCCGGCAATCGCGAGCGGCGACGCCAGGATGCAAAGGACCGCGATCCTCGACAGATCCCGCCACGGCAACACGGCGTGCCAGGGCACCGCGAAGCCATGTCCGATGCGCACCAAGTTGAAGGGCGTTGACCACAGATACAGCGTAATGGAGAGCGAGGCCGCCGCCGCCGCGTATCCGAAGTGGCTGACCAGCAGATAGCAGACAACCGCGTTGATGATAAGATCGAAGACGCTGCGGAACAGGATGTCGCGCGTCATTCCCAGCGACATCAACGCCGCGCCATAGACGACGATGCGGACCGGCAGCACGAAAAGATAAAGAACAAACGGCACCACGCTCGCCCGGTATGCCTGCGAATACATGACGATGATGAACGGTTGCGCCGCCACCAGAAAGAAAATCATCACCGGAAACAGAATGCAGGCCGACTTGACGGCAGCCTTGCGGAACAGCGCCAGCGCCGCGGCCTTGTTGCCCCTGGCGCACTCGGTCGCCATTTCGGCGAAGACCACGCTGGTGATGCTGCCCGTGACAATGCCGATGAAGGGCAATTCGATGGCACCGTTGGCGTAGACGGCGAAATCCTCCGGCGTGCACAGCGAAGCCACGATGATGCTGTGAAGCTGCATGGTCAGCGTGCCCAACAAGGTGGCCAGACCGAGCGGCACCGAATAACGCACCATCGTGCCCATGGAGGACAGCTGGGGGGCACGCCAAGTTCCCGGAACCGCTTTGAACATGAGGTACAACGCCAGCGGCAGCATCAGCCCGGGCGCCGCAATGCGAACGAGCACCGGAACCTCGTAGGAGCGCGTTGCAAGGACGGCCACGATATTCACCAGCGTCAGCGAGATGCTGGTGAGCGTGTTGTAGATCGTCAGCGTGCGCACGCGCTCGGCAATGACCAGCACCGCCGCCATGCCGGCGATCGGCATCATGAACAGGGGATAGACCGTCAGCCAGGGAAGCGTCTTGTGCAGGTCGGGGTTGTTGAAACGGACGGCCAGGAGCTGGTCGCCTCCGAGCAGAAAGAAAAGGCTGAACAGGATGGCGCCGACCGTCAACAAGGCGATGTTGTCGATGACCGTTCCGCGTCCGTCCTTTCCGGCGCGGGGCAGGAAATAATAGACGGCGTTGGGCAGGCCCAGCATCAACAGCGGCGAGGCGAAATCGTAGGACAGGAAGGTCTGGCGGATGGTCGCGTAATCGTGCTTCGACAGATAGCGCGAAGCGATCATGGCGAAAGCAATGCTGGCCAGCATCGTCAAGGAACTGCCGAGCGACAGCGCCAGAACCTTGACCGTGCGCGACGACTTCGGCGCCGAGGAAGCCGGCTCTGTCGCCGGGACGGGAGAAACCATGTCGCCCGGGTCCGTCATTCTCGGCCGGCCGCTTCCATTGCCGAGCAGATGCGGGCGGCCGTGTTGCCGTCGCCATTATAAAGCACGGGATGCGTTTGCGGCCGGACGAAGGCGGACGCGCTGGCGGCAATGCGGCTGCGATCGGCTCCGGTCAGCACGTTCCAGCCCTCATCTACCGTTTCGACCCATTCGGTTTCGTCGCGCAGGGTGATGCAGGGCACTTGCAGCCAATAGGCTTCCTTTTGCAGTCCTCCGGAATCGGTCATGGCAAAATCGGCATCGCGCAGGGCGCGCACCAAGTCGAGGTAGCCCAGCGGCTCGCAGGCCACCACATTGCCCGGCAGAACCAGCCCGGCATTCGCCAGGACTTTGCGGGTGCGCGGATGGACCGGAAACAGGATCGGACGCCCGATGTCGCCGAAGGCAGCCATGATCGCCGATAGCCGGACCGGATCGTCGGTGTTCTCGGCGCGGTGAACGGTGGCCAATAGGTATCCGTGCGGCTTGAGGCCATAGCGCTCCAGTATCGTGCTGCCGTCGGCGCGAGCGGCCGCCCCCAGCAAGGCATCGGCCATGACGTCGCCCACCACCTGGACGCCCTTGGTTATTCCCTCGGCCGCCAGATTGCGCACGGCCACGTCGCTGGGACACAGCAGAAGCGCCGAAAGGTGGTCGGCCACCACGCGATTGATCTCTTCCGGCATGCGGCGGTTGAAACTGCGCAATCCGGCTTCCACATGGGCGACCGGAACGTGCAGCTTGGCCGCCGCCAGCGCTCCGGCCAGCGTGCTGTTGGTATCGCCGTAGATCAGAAGCCAATCGGGTTTGCGGTCTTGGACGATCTGCTCGACGCCCACCAGCATTTTGGCGGTCTGCTCGCCGTGACTGCCGCCGCCGGCACTCAGATGATAATCGGGCTCCGGAATGCCGAGATCGCGAAAGAACGCCGCCGACATGTTGTCGTCGTAGTGCTGGCCGGTATGGACCAGAATCTCCGTATGACGGCCGCGCAAGGCACGGCTCATCGGGGCAGCCTTGATGAACTGCGGCCGGGCGCCCAACACGGTGACGATTTTCATCGGATCATCCTAGTGTCGTGATTCCGAAGTTTGGGTGATTTTGCGATGGTTGGGTGCGATTTCAAGGCTGGTGAGACATAAGCGCTTGATCAAGGTGAGGATATCGTCGGCGGACTTTGTCCAGCGGTAGGGTTTTGGATCGTGGTTGACGGTGGCGATGTAGTCGCGAATCGCCGTTTCAAGTTCGCGGGTTGAATGGAACACGCCGCGGCGGATTTGTTTCTCGGTGAGATTGGCGAAGAAGCGTTCAACCTGATTGATCCAGGATGCCGAAGTCGGCGTAAAGTGGACATACCAGCGGGGCCGCTTGACAAGCCAGCGGCGGATCGCAGGCGTCTTGTGGGTCGCGTAGTTGTCGATCATCAAGTGGATATCGAGATCATCCGGGACGTCGCTTTCGATCTCGTGCAGGAAGTTGAGGAACCCTTGGCCACGATGACGCGGGAAGCATTTTCCGATTACCTTGCCTGTCGCCGTATTGAGCGCCGCAAACAGCGACAAGGTTCCATGACGGGTATAGTTGTGGCTACGCCATTCAGCCTGTCCGGGCCGCATCGGCAGCAGAGGCTGCGTGCGATTAGACGCCTGGATTTGGCTTTTCTCGTCCACATAGAGCATCAGCGCCCACTCCGGCGGCGCAATGTAGAGATCTACGATGTGGCGCACCTTCTCAACAAACAGCGGGTCGGTGGGGAGCTTAAACGTCTCGCTGCGGTGGGGCTGAAGTCCGAAGGCTCGCCAGATGCGGTGGGGCGTGGAGGGCGTATAGCCTACGGCCCGCGCCATCGAACGCAAGCTCCAGTGGGTACCTCCTGCCGGGGCCGTTCCCAGCGTCAGGCGGATTGTCTCGGCAATCTCTTCGTCGCCGATCATGCGCAGCGCTCCCGGGCGAGGTTCGTCGTAAAGTCCATCCAGCCGCTCGGCGGCACACCGTCACCGCCACGCGCCGACCGCGTTCACGCTCGCACCAAGCCGCTTGGCGATATTCCGGTTCTCAAGCCCACTCGCCGCCATGAGGATAACCCGGGCGCGCCGGGCCAATCCCTGGGCCGTTCTCCAGCATCCCGCCACCCCCTCAAGCTCTTGCCGTTCCGACGCACTCAGCTCGATTGTTGGCGCAGGTTTACCCGTCGATCACACTTTTGCAAATCATCTTGGCATGATCACAGCAATTTCTCAATCAGGACACTAGGCCACCGATTCATTAAAGCGCATCCAGATACGGATTGAGGCGAGCTTGACGCTGGCGAGATAGTTGTCGTCGCGTTTGTCGTATCGGGTTGCGACGGCTCGGAAATGCTTGAGTTTGTTGAAGAAGCGTTCGACCAGATTACGCTGGCGATAGAGCCGTTTGTTGAACGGCGGCAGGCGCACTCGGTTCGGCATCAGTTTGACATTTGCTCTGGCGCCGCGCGCGGCAAGGTCTTGGCGCAGGGCATCGCAGTCGTAGGCCCGGTCGCCCAGCAGAACGTCGCCGCGACCAAGCGTGCCGAGCATGTCCTGGGCGCTACGGCCATCATGAGCTTGGCCCTCGGTGAGCTTCAGAAGGATCGGCAGACCGCAGGCATCGACCAGCGCGTGGATTTTGGTCGTCAGCCCGCCCCGCGAGCGACCCATGCAACGGGATCGCGTCGCTTTTTTTTGCCGTTGGCGGCGTGCTGATGAACCCGAATGGAGGACGAGTCGATCATCTGAATGTCACCGTTATAAGCCTCTGATACCGCAGCCAGAATGCGATCCCAGACGCCCGCCTCGCGCCACCGGTTGAAGCGGTTCACGCAGGTCGTGTGCGGCCCATAGCGATCCGGAATGTCCGCCCACGGCGCCCCGGTGCGCAGCCGCCAGAATATCCCGTTCAAAACCCGTCGGTCATCAACCCGCGCAACCCCGCGCACCTTGTTCGGCAACAGCGGCGCTATCACAGACCACTCGAAATCCGTCAAATCGAAACGAGCCATCCAAACCTCCAGCCTTGGAAGGTTGAATCACTGTTCGCCAAAAATGGGAATCCCCTTTATGGGTATGTCACCTAGAGCATTCAGTGTATAACCTATCATAGGTGCTGCTCGCCGATCCGCGCAAACCAAGCCCCACGGCGTTCCTTGCCCTTTGCCGACCCGTGACCGGTCTTTGGCACATCGCCATCATCTAAGGTGGGTCATTCATCCCCGAACGGCCGCTTGTACCAGCCGCGGGTTTCTTCTGTTTGAAGTAGGCAATATGCTTCTCGATCCACTTATTGCGCGTGCCAATAATTACAATACCGACCCATAAAACAAGGGATAGCAGCAGAACTTCGAACGCCACCACACTCGGCCGGGGCGGCGACGTCGGAATTGGAGACGCATATGGCGGCACGATCAACGCCGAAGCATATCGCTTGTCCGATTGGATCATCGCCAGAAGTCGCTCCTGATCGGAAAGGATGGAAATGAGCGCAGTTCGATCATCGACCAACAGCGATCCCTTGGATAACTCGCTTCTAAGGAACGCAATGCGCGCCGTTACGTCACGCCGGTCGTCTTCCCGGATAAGTCGATCAGTCTCGTACAAAACCACATCCAGTATGCGTTCCGCTTCCTGTGGATTTTCATAGTTAAAAGTCACTTGCGAATACGGACTATTGTCAAGCAACTTAACCAAACCTGTTTTGGCCTGCAAAGGCCCAATCGACAGATGCTTGCCGAGGTACAACATCAACTGATCTACATTGGGCTCCGTAGCAACAGGTCGCCCCAGAAGGCGCAGGACAATGATCTCCGCCGACCGGATCGGCCCCGGCTCCTTCCACTTTTTTCCCGCAACGTCCCATTGGTGGCTATAAATTTTCTGCAGGAACCCTTTGCGCGCGATCAGCGCCTGACACAATCGGGTCGATGGCAGAAGTTGAAGGTATTCCTGGTAAGGATCCCGGCTCGACGAACCCAACCCGCCCAGCAGCTTCGCAGAAAGCCCGGAGGAAAAGCCGCCGGTGCTCATGCTGGCCAACATGTTGCCGGCCGGAGACGGACCGGGCGGGCCGATGATGGCTGTGGCCGTGTAGCTCTGGTCGCTGGCGACGTACTGGACGCCCAATATCGCGATCATGACGGCAAAAACCACCCAAAACAGACGATAATAACGACGCAATAGAGCTACGAACGACCACGCCATAGCCCAGCTGAACACGTCCGGCACATGGGAGGGCACTTCGTTTGAAGTCGCCGCGACATTGGGTGTCCCGCAGCCGACGTCACGGCCCGTATTCGCATAATTCGCATCTGTCATCGATCTACTGTCTCGCTGTCTTCGTTCCATTATTTGTTCCCGGGACAGAACCTAACGACCACATTTCACCGCAAGTGTCCCCGCACACTCGCTCCGGACGCATAAGCTACCGTCTTCCGGGTTAAATCGCATTCCACCCTAGAGCCGATTCGACACTTCCCTGACGCAGAGCTGCGTTTCGAAAAGCTGCTGTAAAGCGGTCGACCGCGTCAGGCGCATCCTAAAAGCCCCTACCAACTCCGTTCAAAATACGAACCGGCCGTCCTACCTTCAACGGCAATGCTCAATTCGTCACCCTTTCCCAGCTGGTCCACCCTTGGAAAGAGCATCAAAACCCCCGCACAGAACCGAAAGCGGCATTTCGTCCTAGGTGATCGATCTAACCACACCACGGGCACCGTTCACAGCCCACCACTGGACTAGGCTCGGATCAAACCGTATATTAAAAAGATAGTTCGGGAACAACGGCGCCCGCGTATGCGTCCGGCGTATTGTTTTGTTCATCCGCAAAAAATATGTACGAAAGCCCCGGCGTTCGAGATGACCGGCTGCCAAGCTCTCTGCCTGCTTCTGGGTGTATACGACATACCATCGATCAGGGCTTGCGCCCCCAACGCTATAGCCCACAATGCCGGGCGGCGCCGTGCCATCAACCTGCATTTTAGGAACATTGGGCTCGCCGCGAGCGCGGTTGCGACGACCTCGTGGAGGCCCTGAAAGCAGGTCGCCGTCGGGCGATGTCAGCAGACGTCGCCGCAATCCCGTTACGGCTGGACAAAAAACGGGCGCAAAGTAAATATGCCAAGCGTTGGCGTTGCCGCAGAGCGGCGCGTTCTGGCCTTTGATCGGTCGTTTCTTATCCAAGAGCGGAGGGGTTTCTGTTGCGGGTTTTGACAGTCTTGGGGACGCGGCCGGAGGCGATCAAACTTGCCCCAGTCGTACATAGTTTCGAGGCCGAGCCCAAAATCGAACATATTCTCTGTGCCACAGGCCAGCACCGTCAGATGCTGGATCAGGTACTGGAGGCCTTCGCCCTCACGCCAGACCACGACATCAATCTCATGAAGCAGTTGCAGGATCTCACTTACGTGACGTCGGCAGGTCTGGAAGGCGTGGGCCGGGTGATCGAGGCAACGTCGCCCGACTGGATCGTGGTGCAGGGCGATACCACAACGGCATTCGCGGCCGCCCTCGCTGCCTTCTACCGCAAAGTCAAGGTCGCGCATGTGGAAGCGGGCCTGCGTACCGGAAACATTTACTCGCCCTGGCCCGAAGAAATGAACCGCAAGCTCGTCGGTGCGCTTGCGACGATGCATTTTCCTCCTACGCAACTTGCCGCAGACAACCTGCGGCGGGAGGGTGTGCCGGAAAAGGCAATCTGCATCACGGGCAACACGGTCATCGACGCCTTGCAATGGATGAACGCAAGACTCTCCGGCGATGAAATCCTTCGCACGCGCCTGGAAGCCGGATTCAAAGATTTTCTGACGGGAAGACGGATCATTCTCGTCACCGGACACCGGCGCGAGAATTGGGGCCCGGGCCTCGAACAGGTTGCGCAGGGACTGCGAATCCTGGCGGATCGCGGCGACGTTGAGATCGTCTATCCCGTTCACCTGAATCCGCGGGTGCGGGAGACGGCGCAGGCCCTTCTTTCAAGACACGACCGGATTCATCTGATCGAACCGCTCGAATACGCCCCGTTTGTAGCCCTCATGCGCCATGCCTTCCTGATCGTGACTGACAGTGGCGGCATCCAGGAAGAAGCCCCCTCTCTCGGTATACCCGTCCTTGTCACGCGCGACACGACCGAGCGCCCGGAAGCTGTGACGTCTGGCGCGGCGGCTTTGGTGGGTCCCAACAAAGAGAGGCTCGTTGCAGCAGCAATCGAACTACTCGAAAACGAACCGGTTTACGCACGGATGTCGCGCGTGAAAAACCCCTTCGGCGACGGTAAGGCGTCACGCCGGATCGTCGAGCGTCTGCTAGTGGTCTGATTCATTCAGAGGATTCCCAGTCTAGCCGAAGTAGTTCAAGCTCCAGGTATGAGAGCAGGAATTGTTGTGAACATAAGCCAGTCGGACCGGCGCTGGCTTGAGGCCATTGTTGCGGACCGCAGCGCGCCGCAAAAGCATGTCTGGCGGGCCAAAATTATCCTGGCCACGGCGGACGGCTGCGGTACCAGCAAGATCATGCGCCGCTCGGGCAAGGCCAAGCCGATCGTATGGCGTTGGTAGGAACGCTTCATGCAGAAAGGCGTGGACGGACTTTTGCGGAACAAAACCCACAAACCCGGCAAGGCGCCGCTGGCTGCACAAACCGTCCAACGCGTGGTCGATCTGGCACTCGGGTCGCCGCCCGGGAAAACGACGCATTGGACCGGACGGATACTGGCCAAGGCAGCGGGACTATCGTTGCGTTCGGCTCAGCAGACATTGGAAGCCCACCAATTGGTGCCCCATCGCATCCGGATGTTCAAGTTGTCGAAGGACCCGAAGTTGGCCGACAAGCTCCAGGATGTGGTAGGGTTTTATGTCGATCCACCTGCCCATGCCGTAGTGCTCTCGGTAGATGAGAAGATTCAGATCCAGGCTTTGGACCGCACCCAACCGGGCCTGCCGATGAAGCGAGGCCGCGCTGGCACGATGACCCACGACTCAAGCGCCACAGCACCACGACGCTGTTTGCCGCGCTCAATGTCAAATCGCGTCCAATCGCGACCCCAGTTTCGCGCCCAATAATGGCAAGCGATTTCACAACCCACGCCCGACGGCACCGGCGTACGCGACTATATCCACGTCACCGACCTCATCGCGGCACATCTGGCGGTCCTGGATGCACGGCGCCGCAGCGCGCAGTTCGACGTTTTCAACTGCGGCTACGGCCGCGGCGCCAGCGTGCGCGAGATCGTGGCTGCAGTCGAACGGGTCGCGGGCGTGAAGCTCACGGTCCGGGAATCGTCGCGGCGTGCCGGCAATCCGCCGATACTCGTGGCCGTTTCTTCCAAGCTCGGCCGCATGATGAACTGGAAACCGCAATACGCCGATCTGGATACGATCATCCGCTCCGCCTTCGAATGGGAACGGCGCCAGGCTGCGGGCTGACCGCCGTCATGGCATAGACGCCGAAGGCGGCGGCGGTCTTGATGTCGGCCTGGATGCCCGCCCCGCCGCTCGAATCCGATCCGGCGATGATCAAAAGGCGGCGCGGCGTCACGCGCAGGC